>Ga0070679_100007653_pt1 | contig 10113 bp, 12 predicted proteins | sample KBSC63BmetaG_FD_65652 | JGI IMG/M metagenome (GOLD analysis project Ga0070679, IMG submission 65652) | Corn rhizosphere microbial communities from Kellogg Biological Station, Michigan, USA - KBS C6-3B metaG | ecosystem: Host-associated > Plants > Roots > Rhizosphere | place: USA: Michigan... | reverse complement strand
ATCTCAAGAGCCATGCGATCCTCGATCGCGGACGGCTGGTCGGACTCTGGCATTTCGATCCGGAGACGGACAGCATCGCGTGGATTTCGTTCGTGAAGCGCGAGCGCGCACTCGAAGAAGCCGTGAAGAGAACAGAAGCGTTTGTCCGCGAAGATTTGGGCGACGCGCGGACGTTCAGTCTGGACAGCCCGAAATCGCGTATACCGCAGATTGCGGCGCTTCGAAAAGCGGCTGGAAGGGGTTAGGGATGGCGACAGCTTTTCTGGCGGATCCGATCGCAAAGGAGCACATCGTGCCGACGGGGCATCCCGAGCGGCCGCGGCGATGGGACGCCGCCGTCCGCGGACTCGGGGACACGCCACTGACGGAAACCCCACCGCGCGAGGCGACAGAAGAGGAACTGCTGCTTTGTCACACCGCGCCCTATCTGGAAATAGCCGCCGGGGATGTGCGCGCCGGGCGCCCGACGCTTTCGACCGGCGACACCGATATCGGTCCACGCTCCTGGGAAGTCGCGCTTCGTGCTGTGGGGACATGTCTGAACGGCGTCGATCTGGTAATGCAGGAGCGAGCGGAGAATGCGTTCTGCATCGTGCGCCCACCAGGCCATCATGCGACGCCTGACCGCGGCATGGGATTCTGCCTGTTCAACAACATCGCAATCGCGGCCCGGTATGCGCAGAAGAAATACGGGGTGGATCGCGTGCTGATCGCCGATTGGGACGTGCACCATGGCAACGGCACGCAGGATACTTTTTACACTGACCCGTCGGTGTACTTCTTCAGCACGCACCAATCGCCCTGGTATCCGGGGACGGGTGATGCGCGCGAGCGCGGCGAGGACGCGGGGTATCAAACCACGCTGAACTGTCCGCTGCCGGCAGGTTCCGGACGCGACGAAATTCTGGGCGCGTTCCAGAAGAGACTGGCCCCTGAAATGGAATCGTATCGGCCTGACCTGGTGATGATTTCCGCCGGATTCGATTCGCGCAAAGGCGATCCGCTTGGGCGCTTTCTGCTCAGCGACGCGGATTTTGCGGAGCTGACGACGCTCCTCCGCGAAATCGCCGACAAGTATTCCAAAAGACGCGTGGTCTCGATACTGGAAGGCGGCTACAGCCTGGAAGGGCTATCGCTCGCGGTGGCGGCGCACACAAAGGCGCTCAGGGCCGGAACATCGTGATTCCGGCGACGCCGGCGGCTCCCGCCTCGATGCACCGCGGTGCGTTTTCGGCTGTGATGCCACCGAGCGCGATCACGGGAATCCCGGCTTTAGCAGTGATGGAACGGAGCGCGTCCAGTCCCAGAGGCGGCGCGGCCGAGGGTTTCGAGAGTGGCGCGAAGATCGGGGCGAGGACCACGTAATTCGCGCCTTCGCTTGCGGCGCGAAGCACGCTCTCGCCATCGTGGCAGGCCACGGTGATGACGAAGTCCGGCGGCGCGATCTGCCGGATGCGGGCCGGCGAAATCGATCGATCCCGCAGATGCACGCCCGCGGCGCCGCAGGCAATCGCGACATCTGCCCGGTCATTCACCAGAACTTTGGCCGTGCTCACGGCAATCCAGGCGCGCACCAAACGGGCGAGCGCTCGCGCTTCGAAACCCGGCTCCCGCACCTGAACGAAATCCGCTTCCGCGCGGAACGGCTCGGCGCCGGCGGTGATCAGCATCCGAATCACGATGCGAGTTCCGCTTTGTGTTTGCGGTGCATATCCTGTGCGTGGCGCACCAGGTCTTTCAGGTTGTATCCCGCCAGAGCGATGGCGATCGCGCCGCCCACAAGACCCGGCAGCGTGATGAAAAGGAAAAGAATTTCAGAGAGAATTTTCGCGTCCGGCGCTTCCGTGAAGAAATGGCGCAACGCATAGATGGCCGTGGCCTGAAACGCTCCCACTCCGGCCGGGGCGGTAGGCACCAGAGTGCCGACGCTCTTGAGGATGAGCAGGAACGTCATCTGGCCGAACGAGTAGTAAAAATTATCGGCGCGGGTGACCGCCCACACCGCGAGAATCTGAAGCCCCCAATAGAAGCCGGAACTCAGCATGACGATTCCGAGTTGCCGCCAATGCCCGAGTTTGTGGACCTCTTCCAGAAAATGCGAGAAACGCGCCCCCCAGCTCCGATTGCTGACGAAGTGGTGAGCATGCTGGCGGTGAAACAGCGCAAACAGCAGTACCGCCGCCAGGATCGCGACCACGGCTGCATAGACCCACATCACGCTGGTCGCAGCGCGCGCGCCTTCTACCACGAATGACGTCGCGAAAAAAAAGATCACGACCCACATACCGTCCATCACGCGCAGCACAACCAGTGACGTGATTACAAGCGAGAGCCGAATCTCGCTTTTCCAGGAAAGCAGAAAACAGCGAACCGCCTCGCCCGCGCGAGCCGGTATCAGGTCACTGACGAAGGTGCTGGCGAAGACGGCCTGCAGGGATGACCCATAGGATGGCGCGCAGGCGGGACGCAGAAGCGCGCGCCAACGCCAGCCGTCCACGAAGTAGGTACCAAATTCAATCGCCACGCCGAGGCCGAGCCAGCCCCATCGCATGGTACGGACGTGGTCCCCAAGCTCCGAGAACGGAAAGCGATGGAAGGCCCAGACCAGCGTGGCAAGCGAGATGGCATAGCCGATCAGGGGTAACAGCCAGGAAGAGAGCCTCCGTCTGGCCTCCGGTGGTGCAATCGTGCCCATCATCGTCCCTGGCTAACCTCTCCATCATAGCGCGGGGTTTTAAAATGTACGAAAACCCACTTTATTGCAAGGGCGTAATTCAGGAATGAGGTAATGACAATTGCCGCCAGATTCGACGGTACCGGCTGGAAATGCAGGATTCCGGTGAACCACCGCATCAGAAGCAGATTGGAAACAAATGAGATAAGTCCGTTCGAGAGATGAAAGCGCCAGAGGCTTCCGCCCTGACCGCCCCAGGTCCAAAGCCGATGCCAGACGTAGTTGTGCAGGAGAGCCGCCTCAATGGCGAGGACCGTCGCCACCAGATAGTGGATATGAAGGCGAAGCATCAATGCGAGGGCGGCAAGTTGAATGCCAGCCCCCAGAATTCCGACTGCGTTGAACCGCAGCCAGCGCTTCACCGTCCTCCTTTGGGCATCGGCTCCTCAATATAAAGCTGGCGCGTGTGGCGGAAGGATGCCTGAAGCAGAATCACAGCCAGTGCGCAGGCCCCAATGGCGAATCCGACGTCGAATAAAAGGAATGAGTGGCCTGCAATGGCGACATCCGGGCGGCGGAAAGCAAAGAGATTGCCGATCACCAGCAGGATTCGCAATTCGGTGGGACCGAAGCTCCAGTACGAAAGATGAAAGACGCCGAGCGCATACGTGGTGAGATAGATTTCGATCGAAAGCAGAAGGTAAGCGGTCAGAAACAGCCCCGCGACGATTGGCGAGATGTAGCCGGAGAGCGCCATACCACCCATAAGAACCGACATACCGATTGCATCCAGGATGTGGTCGAGATAGAAACCATAGCGCGGGCGCTGGCAACCGCGCACACGGGCAAGCGTGCCATCGAGCGAATCGCCGAACCAGTTCACCGCAAGAAGCGGAATCACGAAAAGCAGCGCCGCGGGATATTGCCTCGCCAGCGCATAGCTCACGCCCGCGGCCAGCAACCCGATGAAGCCCATGGCGGTCAGGTGATCCGAATTGATCCACCACGGAAGACGCTTCGCAATGGCAATCAGAGCGCGCTTTTCGGCGGCTGCCAGAAAACTGGTGTGTGATCTTGCGGCGTTTTGGAATTTGGTGGGCGTCATCGTACCTAAGTGACGCTCGGTCAAAGATGAAGTTTCGTTTATTTACGTTGTCTTAAAGACGGCTTCGGCTTCGGTCTGGTTGTAATGCCAGATCATCCAGCCAATATGGGCGAAGCAGAGCGCGAGCAGGATCGCCATCGCGGCGTTTTCACCGGCAACCAGACGCGTTACCGCGGAGAGCACGAAGATTCCCGCAGTGACCTCAGCGCCCGGCGCAATCATGCGCAGCGTGGAATAGCCTCCAATTTTGGAGGTGACAAGCCATGCCGTTTCCCATAGCAGGTTGAGAGCGCACAGGACATCGAAAAAAAGATTTGGCACGGCCACGATCATGGAATTCGCAACCGCGAATAACAATTCGGTGAGGCCGAAAAGGAAATCAAACGGGTAGTTGCGCCGCGGAAATCGCTCAGCCGATTCGGGCGCCAGATAGACGCGATCGAAGTACATGCCGGCGGCGAGAAACTGCCGCGCCATCAGGATCAGCACCACCAGCCCGCGGAGAGCTTCCTGCTGGACTGCGGGATCGCCCCATCCCGCGATGGCGGCGTGACGGAGCACCACGCCAAACGGGTCCTTCATGACGGTGGCAGTGATGCCGTAGATCCAGAAAGCGGAACGATGAAGATCTGGAATTCGCGCCGCCGCAGTTTTTGGGGACATCTCGCGGCATCGTAGCATATTCCGCGAACGCTAAGTACGGATCAGCGATTTCGCCAGGCGCGAAGAAGTCTATGACCTGACCAACTGACAGTCCCGAACAGGAACGTCATGGCGACGAAGATAACGGCGAACTGGCGGGTGGGGGAGATGCCCACCGAAACTGACGCCGCAGGAGGATCCACGGTGGCGCGAACGGTGTAGAAAACCTGCGTGGGCGGCGCGCTCGGCGTGTTGATGATGACGACGCGGTATCGGCCTGGAGTTTGCACCATATGGGAGAAGCCGCCTGAATGTCCGCGGTTCGTCTCTTCAAGCGCTTCATACTCGCGATGGCCGAGGAATCGGTGGAAGTCCCCGTCCGTCAGCAGTTCGGCGTGAACGGTTGCCCCGCCCACCACAACCTGGAAGTTGCTCTCGATAAGAGTCGGGGTGCGTTTGACCGTAACCGGAACCCAGCGGTAATCCTGCAATGGGACAATCTGGCCTGCGTCATTCGCGCCGCGCAAATCGATAGGGGACCCCGCGAGCGGCAGCGCGAGCGCGAGCCCGCACGGAATCAGGATGAATTTATGGAGCGGCCGTGAAAAAGAGCGGTTCAGACAAGTTCCTTGCTCTTCTCAGCATACGGCGTGTGGAGGTATTTCTCGATCTCGTCCTGCGCGTTCTGCGTGTTATCGCGAGTGCGCTGGGCAAGCGTGTATTCATTGACGGCGCGCTCGCGCTGGCCGGTGATATCAAAAATCTTGCCCATGTAAATATGCGACCAGACTTCGATCCACTTCGGATTATTATCGCCGTTGAGCGCTTCGCGGAATTCGTTGACCGCGGACTGATAGTTGTGCTGGAGGAAGAACACCTCGCCGACGCGATAGTGCGCCATGGAACTCGTCTTCTGGGTATCGAGCGCACGCTGGTATTCCTTGAGGGCGTCGGCAAATTCTCCGATCTGCACGAACTGTTCGCCCTTGCGGATCGCGACATCCACGCGCATCTGCGGGCTCAGACGGAGGACCTTGTTGCCGGGATCGATGACGACGCTCTTTGGCTTTCCGAAAGTATCGACGGAGAATTCCGATGACGTCCCCATCACCTCCACGCGCTTTTCCTCCGGATTCCCTTCGGTCTCAATGCGAAGATCAACCGGCATCCGGAAAGTATCGAGATCCTGGGAGATCTTGCCCTGCACGCGGAATCCTTTCTGGGTGCGGAAGATCGTGTATTCCAGCTTGAATTCGGGGGCCAGATTGTTTTCCACCCACTGGATGAAGAAGTAGCGGAGTTCCTCACCGCTGGCGGTTTCGCACGCGGCCCGGAAGTCGGCGGTCGTGACCGATTTCCACGCGTTCTGCTTCAGAAAATCCTTGATGGCGGCGAAGAATTTTTCATCGCCCATGGTGCTGCGGAGCATACTGACCACGGCCGCGCCCTTGCTGGCGGTGAGCGCCCAGTATTCGGGGGAGTAATCGTCCAGACGCGCGGCCTGGATCAGCGGAACCTCGTCCACGGTCAGCGCCGTCACATCGGTATCGTGCATGCGCTGTTCGAGCGCGGAAGCGCCTTTATCGTGCTCGGCCCACAACCCTTCCGAGTAGAGCGCCATGCCGTTCTCCAGCCACATGTGATTGCGGTTGATGGGAGAAACGTTGACTTCCCACCACTGGCGCGCAATCTGGTTGGCGAGGACGTTGTCATTCACCTCTTTCGCGATCGCGCGCGGAGAAAGGAAAATGACCCCAGGCGCGGAGTAGCCGTTGGGCGCGCCGTCCGCCGTTTGCACGACCGTCAGATTGGCGTAGGGCGCCAGTCCGAACAGCGAGACAAAGTAATCCAGCATCTGAGCCGTTCTTTCGCCGTAGGCATTCGCGGCATCGGCTTGCGCACCCCGGAACCAAAGGGTGGTTGTAATACCACCCGAAGAAACCTTCGCGGGCTGGCCCTTCATGACGGCAATATCGCCAGGGAAGGACGGCTTGGTGAACTCGTACGTGTAGACCGCGCCGCCATTGGCGTCGGGCTTCGAACTGCCGAGGCCACTTCCCGCAACGGCGTAACCCGCGGGCACTGTGATGTTCATGGTGGCGGTGAAGCGATCGGCGGTGTAGCCGCTGATGGGGAACCAGCGCGCGGGATAGAGGAGAAATGCGTAATCGTTCTGGATGGCGGCGAACTTGATGCCGTAGACCGGCGATTCTTCATCGCCCGCCAGGCGGCCGTCATAGACGAAGTGGATTTCGGTCATCTGGCCGCGCGGCAGATTATTCGGAAACGTAACCCGTACCGTGTTGTCGGAAGCGGTGCGGGCCGAGTTCAGTGAGTTGCCGCTGGCATCCTTGATTTCGGAAATATTGAGGTTGTTGTTGAGCTCGAAAGTCGCCGAGTTCACCTGATCCTCCAGCGCGACGAAGCGTACCGCGACGTTGGCCTTCAGGGTCTGGGCGGCCGGATCGATGCTCGCATCGATCGTGTAGCCATCCACATCAATATGCGGCGTGGTCGAACTGGTCTGCTGACCGAACAGCGCTGTTGCCGCCAGCGCCGCGCCCATCGCGATCGAAAATAATCTCGTCACTGCAACCTCCCGAAAACTTCCACTACTTCATCGGCCGCGGACTGAATCGCGTCAGCCGTCCCCGCCAGCTTAGCCGCAACCGCGGCTAACTCTTCCTTTATTTTCTCTCGGGCCGGACCGCCATCGAGCAGCGGGGCAGCCTCGGCGGCGATGCGCTCGCCGGTCATCTCGTCCTGTATCAGCTCCGCGACGACGCGCTTTTCAGCAATCAGGTTCACCATGGAATAAAACGGCACTTTTACGAGCGGCTTGCCGATCGCGTACGTCAAAGGGCTCACTTTATAAAACGTGACCATGGGCGCTCCCAGCAGGGCCGCCTCCACTGTCACGGTGCCGCTCGCGGCCAGCGCCAGATCGCAGTGCGCCATCGCATCCCAGGCTTCGCCTTCGATCGCCCGAATGGGACTGCCGGCCAGCGCGCTCTCGAAAAATGCCGCGCCACACTGGGGCGAAGCGGGAAGAATGAAGCTCAGATCGCGGCCCTGCGAAAGCCGATTCGCGGCTTCCACCAGCGCGGGGATATGGCGCAGAACTTCACTCTGTCGACTGCCGGGTAGCACTGTAACCAGTTGACGGTTCAGCGATAAATTGTGTTTCCGAAAAAACTCCTCGCGCGTCAGGCGGGGTTTTACACGGCCCGCCAGCGGGTGACCGATATACGCCGCCGGCACGTTCCGTGCTCGGAACCAGGCCTCCTCGAACGGGAAGATGCAGAGGAGACGGTCAATGATCCGCCGCATGGTTTTCACCCGCCCTTCGCGCCAGGCCCAAACCTGCGGTGCGACGAGATAGATAACGGGGATCCCAAGCTTTTTCAGCTTCTTAGCAACACGGAAGTGGAAATCAGGGGCGTCAGTCAGGATGGCGAGGTCGGGGTTAACGCGCCGTGCTTCGCCGATGAGCTCTCGGAAACGGCGCCAGATACGCGGCAGATGACCAATGACTTCGATGATCCCGACGACGGCAAGATCTTCTGCCCGGACCACCGTCCGAAGCCCGGCCGCTCGCAGATGCGCCCCCCCACAGCCGAAAAACTCGGTCTCCGGCCAGCGGCGGCGGAGCTCTTCGAGCAAGAGCGCAGCGTAATAGTCGCCGGATGCTTCTCCTGCGGACACCATCACGGATTTGGGAGACGCGGGCAAACAACCAGATTAGCCTTTCGCGTTGGGTCTTCCTGTTACAATCAGGCGTCCGGTAGTGGTTCGCCGGTTGCCCGTATCTCACAGATGGCAAGACAGAAGATCGAATCCGCCCCCACCGAAAACACCCGCCCTCGCGAGAGCCACGAACACGATTCCATTGACGATCTGGCGCGCCGGATTCGCCCGGAACTCGTCGAACTCGACAAACAGTTCTCCTGGCATCCGATGATCCCAATCGCCGAGGAGGACCGGCGGCAATATTTGTTGGATCCGATCGAATCGCTGCCGCCTTCCGTGCGGAATTTGCTGCCGAAGGTAGCGCTGGTTCTGGCGCCTTATCTCGAAAAAGGCTCAGGACGGGCGGTGACCACGGTGACGGAAGTGAAGCCGCCCGAGACGCGCCTGGTGCTTTCCGCGCGCGTGGAGAGCGAGGACCTGGCTACGCTCTTCTTCACGATCCGCGACGAGCAGATTGCCGACTACCATTACTTTTTTTATGCGGAGATCGCCGCGTTGATCTCGCATCGCTGGCCGGATAAAGTTTCCGAAGCCTGGCACAGGCTGCTGCGAGAGGAACTGACAAGCGAGATGCACGGCGAGGTAGATGAGCGAAGCTGGCGTCTCAAACAGGCCCTGCTGCGCCGCCCAACCAATGCGCGGCGCGATGGCAAGCCGTTCCGCGATTACGCGCGTCAGTCGTTTGAAGACACCATGACGCTGTATCTGCACGGCATTTGCTGCGATATCGATGTCGATACCGGTCCTCGGCAAATGCCAAGCCGGTGCCTGCGCAAGCGCCTGGTGCTGCTGAAAGACCTGTTTCCGCCGCCTGCGGGACGCGGGGTGTTTCCGGAAGATTTGAAAAACAGCAAGTGAGGGGACTCAAGATGAAGGTTCTTTTGAAAACGTTGATGACGTTCGCGGCGGGGTCCGCGCTGGTATTCGGAGCGACGCCGGCGAACCCGTTGGTTCAGAGCTCGCATGATCTGTTCACGCAGATTTCGCAGCTCGTGCTACGGTCGGCGGACAAAGTCCCGGATAACCTGTATTCGTTCCAGGCCACGCCGGAAGTGCGCACCATCGGCCAATTGTTCGGCCACATTGCGGATGCGTCGAACCATATCTGCGCGGCGGCGATTGGCGGAAAGCAGGCCGCAGGCTCGGTCGAGAAGACGGCGAAGACGAAGGCTGAGCTGATCGCAGCGTTGAAGCGGGAATTCGCTGCCTGCGATGCGGTGTATTCGAAGCTGACGCCTGCCTCGGCGGTAGAGACGATTGATCTCAACGGCCAGCAGCGCACTCGCATCGCAGAGATGGATTACGAAGTGGCCCACACGTGGGAGCACTACGGAAACCTTGTCACCTACATGCGGCTGAACAAAATTGTGCCGCCCTCAAGCGAACCACAGAAGTAGTGGACACAAAGTTGCAATAAGCAGGGCGCGCGGCCTGGCCGCGAGAGGAGAGCTGTGTGCCCTGCCTGTTCCTGATTATTCTGCTGCTGTTCCCGCGCGTGGTGCTCGCTGTCATGTACCTGACGAGCACTTATCTGCAGCGGGCTTTCCACGGCGAGATGCTGCTGCCGTTACTGGGATTCATTTTCCTGCCGCTGACCACGCTTGTTTATGCGTGGGAACTCAACAACCATATGGCGACCGCGGGGATCAATCTGCTTTGGCTGCTCATCGCGGTCCTGATCGACCTCGGCGGCCTCGGCGGCGGCGCTTCGCGGAGGCGTAGTTAGTTTCTTACTTGACCGGCTTGTTCAGGGCGAACGAATAGAGGCTGTCGCCTGCGCCTACCAGCAGATGCTGGCGGCCGTCCAGCATGTAGGTCGTCATGCCATTGCTGGGCGAACCCATAAGACCCGCGTGCCAGAGAATCTTCCCGTTCGCGGGATCGAACGCGATGATGTTATTCCCGTTACCGGTGAAGAGCAGGTGGCCGGCTGTAGTCAGCA
>Ga0070679_100007652_pt1 | contig 10113 bp, 7 predicted proteins | sample KBSC63BmetaG_FD_65652 | JGI IMG/M metagenome (GOLD analysis project Ga0070679, IMG submission 65652) | Corn rhizosphere microbial communities from Kellogg Biological Station, Michigan, USA - KBS C6-3B metaG | ecosystem: Host-associated > Plants > Roots > Rhizosphere | place: USA: Michigan... | reverse complement strand
ATATAGATATGCTTCGCACGAGCACCGCCGGGGGAGGTAGGTGTGCGTCAAGGGGTCCTAGGTGCGGGCGCCGAGGGCAGCAGGGGGACCGCTGCGGGATCCGCAGACGACACCGAGCAAGGCCTCGCCCTGATCGACGGGACCGCGGCGACCGCGGTGATTCCGCGCGCGGGTTCGCCGACCGCCCGCCGGCTGCGGCCGATGCGCGCCTGGATGCTGGCGCTGCCGGTCGACTTCCTGGCCGCCGCGGCACCCGCCCTGTGGTACCCCGGATACTGGCGCGGAATTCTGTCGATGGCCGTGCTCACCGTGATGATCTTCGCGGTCGGCGACCTCTACGAGGCACGGCGGCACCTGAGCCTCCTCGACGAACTGCCGGGGCTCGTGGGCAGGCTGCTGGCGGCCTCGGCCGTGGTCGCCCTGGCCTCGGCGTGGCGGCACGACTCCATGGTGCATGTCGGCCAGTTCATGCGATCCGTGGCGATCTCCGGCGGCCTGGTGTTCGTCGGGCGCCTGTTGACCCGCCACGTCGTGCTGGTTGCCCGACGGCGCCGGTGGGTCAGCCACGGCGCGATCATCGTGGGCTGCGGCCCGGTGGCCGCCGAGATAGCCGGGATCCTGCAGCGGTACCCGCAGTACGGGCTGCGCTTCGCCGGATTCGTCGACGACCGGTCCCCGGCGACCGGTCACGACCACAGCTCGTGGCTGGGAAACCTCGACGAGCTGGAGGAGTTCATCCAGCAAACCGAGACGGACGTGGTGATCGTCGCGGACGCGACGGTCGAGGACGACCGGCTGACGGAGGTCGTACGGCGCCCGGTGTGCACGGCCTGCGACCTGCTCGTCGTGCCCCGCCTGCACCATGCGCAGACCCAGGTCGGTGCCGCTGACCACATCGGTGCGATCCCCATCATGCGGATCCGGCGGCTGACGCTCACCGGTCCGCGATGGGTCCTCAAGCGGACGATCGACATCCTGTTCGCGGCCGCCGCGTTGGCCGCCCTGAGCCCGTTGCTGCTGTTGTGCGCGATCGCGGTGTACCTCGAAGGCGGGCGCGGCATCTTCTTCCGCCAGCCCCGCGTCGGCCGCTTCGGCCGGCAGTTCGACCTCATCAAGTTCCGCTCGATGCGCCCGAGGCACGAGGCCGACTCCGCGACGACCTGGTCGGTCGCGAACGACCCGAGAGTCGGACCGGTGGGACGGTTCATGCGCCGTACGTCGCTGGACGAACTGCCACAACTGTGGAACATTCTGCGCGGCGATATGGCACTTGTCGGGCCCCGGCCGGAGCGCCCCTTTTTTGTGCGGAAGTTCGCCGCGGAGAACCCGCACTACATGCACCGGCACCGGGTACCGGTCGGGCTGACCGGCCTGGCCCAGGTGAGCGGGCTGCGCGGCGACACCTCGATTTCCGACCGCGCCCGGTTCGACAACTACTACATCGAGAACTGGTCGCCCTGGCTGGACTTCAAGGTGATTGTCCGTACCGTTGCCGAGGTTCTGCGCGGCGGCGGACGGTAGGGGTGTCAATCCGTGTTGCGGTGGTCTCCGAGCCCGGCAAGGCCGGAGTCAAGACCCACGTCGTCGACCTCCTGCGCGGGCTGGACCTCGACCGGTTCGACGTGACCCTGTACTACAGCCTCGGCCGCAGCGATGACGACTACCCGGATCAGGTGCGCGACCTGGTGGCCAGGGGCGTGCGCTGCGTGGAGATCCCCATGCCGGCCGACCTGTCCCCCTGGGGGGACCTGAGGGCGCTCACCGCGCTGGTGACCGCGCTGCGGCGGCTGCGACCGAGCATCCTGCACCTGCACAGCTCGAAGGCCGGCGGCCTGGGCCGGTTGGCGAGCCTGTTCCTCTGGCCGCGCCCGCGGGTGGTCTACACGCCGCACGGCATGGCGTGTTACCGGTCCCGGACGTATCTGTGGTTGGAGCGCCTGCTCGGCCGGCTGACCCACGTGCCGGTGGCGGTGTCGCCCAGCGAGAAGAGGGACTTCGTCGCCTGGCGCATCCCCAGGGCCGAGGCCACGCGGGTGCTGACCATGGGGGTACGCCTTCCGTCCCAGCTCCGCCGGTCGATCGGCGGCGACCGCGAGACCTGGTACATCGGTGGCTGCGGTCGCATCTGTTACCAGAAGAACGCGCTGCTCTTCTTCGAACTGGCCATCCGGATGGCGGGCGACGGACGGTTCCGCTTCCGGTGGATCGGCGAGTTCGGTGACGACGCCGAGGCCGAGCAGGTTCGGGCCCTGTTGGACCGCGCGGGCTGGCCGCCGCAGATCGAGATCACGGGATGGCTCTCCCGTCCCGAGGAGCAGCTTCGAACGCTCGACCTGTTCTGCATGCTCTCGCGGTACGAGTCGTTCGGCTATGTCACGGCCGAGGCGATGGCCCTGGGGGTGCCGGTGCTGGCGACCGCCACCACCGGCACCGTGGACCTGGTTCACCACGAGCAGACGGGCCTTCTCGTCGAGCCGGATCTCGCGTCGGTCGAGGCCGCCGTGCGGCGCGTGGCATCCGACCCCCGGCTGCGGGAGCGGATTCGCGTCCAGGGGCGCAGTCTGGTCCACGAGAAGCACACCATGCGCCGGATGGTCGACGACGTCGAGCAGATCTACCATCACGCGGCCGGGTCCACGGCCGGGGGCGTGACCCGCGACGACCCTCGACCCCCGCGCTGGTCAACCCGCAGCGGCATGCCGTAAAGTTTCGGCTCGGCAAATGCGATGTCGGGGGGCCACCGCGATCCGACCGTTCGGCGCCGCCATCGTCTGGCTCTCTTGGGCCACACAGCCATTTCCGGGGAGGTGGATCGGTGCGGGAGTCTCCCGATCCCGTAACCACCACCCTCGTGGACTGCAGTGGCGTCGGCCCCGGCGGGATCACCCGGATGCTCACCGAGGTGGTGCGGCACTGGCCGGACCGCCAACGGTTGGAGCTTCTGGCGGTACCGGCGGACTGGCAGTTGCCGGCGGGGCGCGACAGCGGCGCGACGATCCTCTCCCGGCAGACCGGCGGCCGCGTGCGCACCATCGCCTCGACGGCCGCGAAGCTGCGCCGCGCGACCGCGCCCGCCGCGCTGCGCCGCCGCGCCGGCGACCCGCCGAGCGTCCTGTCGCTGAGCCCCTCCCTGGCGATCGCCGGCAGCCGCCTGCCGGTCACGACGGTCGTCCACGACGTGGCGTTCCGGCTCTGGCCGCGGGGACTCCCCGCCAGCGTGCGGCTGTACCGGCGGGTGAGCTACGCGTCCGCGATAAGGAACTCGCACCACCTGTTGTGCGTCAGCGCCCGCACCCGGCACGACCTCTTCGGGCTGTACGGTGTCGCGGGTGCCCGGGCCAGCGTCTGGCACCCGGGCGACGACCTCGACGTCGCGCCCGGCCGGCTGCCCGACGAGCTTCACGAGGTTCGCGGGCGCGGTCAGCGGTACCTGGTCGTTGCCGGGCACGCGGCGCAGAAGGGCGTGGAACTGGCCATCGAGGCGCTCGAAGCGGACGACCGGTTCATCCTCGCGGTGCTGACCGGTGGCCGGCGGGTACCGCAGTTCGAGCAGGCGGCCGCCGCCTCCCCCGCCGCCGGTCGGGTGCTGTTCCTCGGCCGTCTTTCCGATGAGGACTATGTCGCCGTGGTGGCCGGCGCGGCCGCGTTCCTCATGCCCAGCCACTTCGAGGGGTACGGCCTGCCGGCCGCCGAGGCGTTGCGGCTCGGTACGCCGACGATCATCTCGCCGGACCCCGCGCTCGCCGAGGCCACCGGCGGCGGCGCGATCCGGATGGACAGCTGGACCGGTGCCGCGCTGACCCGCGCGCTCGCCGGCATCGACGAGCCGGCGCGCCGCGACGCACCGGACCGGCGCTCATGGCGCGACGCGGTCGCGCAGTTGGCCGCCCACCTACACGAGCGGCGGCAAGCGGTGACCGCACCGTTGGCCGCCGGCTCCCCGGCCTAGGAGCGCCGGATGCGCATCGCGATGGTGCATTCCTCGTTCGCCACCCGCGGCGGTGCCGAGCGGTACATCCGTGACCTGTCCCGCGATCTCGCGTCGCGCGGCCACGACGTCCGGGTGTTCTGCCGCGATTCGGCGCAGCGCGAACCGGGCGACCACGTCGTCGGCACCCGGCTGTCCGCGCGGATCCCCGCACAGCGCAGGCTCCCGGCGCTGCGAAAGGTCGCCACGCACCTGGGCGACCTCGCCGATCCGACCGGCCTGGCCCCGCGGGACCTGGCGGACTTCCGCCCCGATCTGGTCCACGTGCACAACTGGCAGGGCCTGGGCGTGCTGCCCGTCGCCCGCCTGGCCCGCCGGTACCCGACGTGCCACACCGTGCACGACTACGCGATCTGCGACCCGAACAACGCGCTGACGCACTGGGAACGCGGGCAACCGCTGCGCGGGCTGCTCCGGCTGCGCTCGGCGTGGGTCGTCCGCCGGCTGCGATCGGTCACGCTCCTGTGGCCGACCGGGCGTACCCGGGACATCGTCCACTCCCGCGTACCCGGCTCGTCGCGCCTGTCCGGCCGGGTGGTGCCGCTCGCGGTACGGATGCCGGTGCGTCAGTGGCCCGCCGGGCGCCCCGCCGTCTTCCTCCATCTCGGCGCGCTGAGCCGGCACAAGGGCACCGACATGTTGCTGGACGCGTGGCGCAGTGTCGCGGGCGAGATCGACGCGACGCTGTTGGTCGCGGGCGACGGTCCGCAGCGACGCGAGGTCGAGGCGGCCGTGCGGGACTGCCCTTCCATCCGGTACCTCGGCTACCTCGACGAGCCGGCGAAGGAGCGGGCGATGAGCGAGGCCGGGTGGTTGGTCTTCCCCAGCCAGTGTCCTGAAACCTTCGGGATCTCCTGTGCCGAGGCGTTGGTGGCGGGCCGGCCGATCATCGCCGCCGAGCGGTCCCGGCCCGCGATGGCCTCGGACACCTCGGTCGTCACCTTCCACGACCGGGAAGGACTTTCCCAGATGCTGCGGTGGGCCGCACGGATCCCGAGCGACCGGTACCGGAAGATGTCGGCGTCCGCCGGTGCCGACGGCCGGCGGCTGGACTGGGAGGACCACGTCGCCGAGGTCGTCCGCGCGTACGAGACGCTCGCGGCCGGCTCGCCAACGGAGCGTGGTACGCCGTGATCGACCTGGAACGCCGGTACCCGGCGGTCGTCCTGCCATCGGTCGCCTGGCTGCACCGCCACGCGAAGCTGGTGATCGGCGGCGCGGTGCTGTTCGCCGCCGCGATCGGGGTCTGCCTCCTGGTCGGGCTGTCGCCCTGGCTACCCCTGGTCCTGGCCGTCCTGGCCGTCGCCGCCATCCGCCCGATGGCCGGCCTCGGCTACGCGATCGTCGTGCTGAGCACCCCGTATGGCCTGTGGGCGGTGGGCGTGCAGGGCCTGGTCGGCTCCGCGTTCGGCGGCCGCGACTACGCGCTGAACCTCTCCGCCCTCGCGGTGGTGTTCCTGCACGCCGCGCGGGCCGCGATCCGTTGGCGGCCCGCCCGCGACCAGGCGATCACCGTCGGCGTCGCGGCGCTGATCCTCGCCGGCTCGGCACTGGTCGGCTTCGCCCACCAGGGGATCGCGCAGACCCTCATCGGCGTGCGCTACGTGCTGTTTCCGGTCGCCGTACTCGTGGCGGTCGCGGCCCGGTCGGTACCCGACATCGCGCGGCTGGTCGGCCTGTTCTCGTGGATGGTGGTGGCCAACGCGGTCGCCGCCGTGGCCGAGTTCCTCGTCGGCCCGGCGCGCCTGGCGGCGTGGGGACTCAGCCACATGAACGCGATCCGGTACATCGACGGGAACTTCCGCGCCCCGGGACTGACGGAGTTCAACGCCGAACTGGGCATGCTCGCGGGCGCGTTCCTGCTCGGGTACCTGTGCCTGTGGTTGACCCGGGACCTCCGCCCGCGGCGCTGGCTGTGGCACGCCGCCGCGGCCGGGGCCGCGATCTGTCTGGCGCTGAGCACCAGCCGGTCCGGCGCCGTACTGCTGGTCGCCGGGTTGGTCGCCGCGGTGGTAATGAACCGTTCCGGCGGTGAGGCCAGCCGGCGACGGTCGCGAAGGCTGGGACTCGCGGTGCTCGTCCTCGTCGCGGTCGGCTTCGCCGCGGTGGGTGCGACCGGGGGGCACAGCCTCGTCGAGCGGCTCGACATCTGGGGTTCGCTGCTGCGCCACGGGCTACCGCTCTACGGTAAGGGCGTGGGCGCGGTCGGCGCCGCCTCCAACTCCCGGACCGCGACCGGGCCACGGATCGCCGTGGACAACTACTTCGTCAGCCTGGCCCTGCAACTGGGTCCGGTGCTGGCCGTACTCTTCGCCGCGCTGGTCGTCGCCGCGTTGATCTGGCTGTGGCGGCGCTCGGTAGACCACCCCACCTTCGTGCTGTACATCGGCGTGGTCGCCGGACTCGCCGCCGCGTTCCTGGTCATCGAGGCCTGGGAGTACGACTCCGCGATGGCCTGCCTCGCCGTCTTCGTCGGGTACGGCCTGCGACACCCGAGCGCGGACGGGCCCTAGCCGTGCGACTGCTGCGCGCCGCCACCAGTCTGCAGCGCTCGCAACTGTCGGTTCAGGCCATCAGCCGGCTCTCCAGCGCGGCCGTGTTCCTGGTCGCGTCCCGGTTCGACGAGGGGCACCTGGCGCTGGTCGCCTTGCAGGGCGCGCTGTTCGCCCTGCCGTACACGCTGATCGAAGCGCTCGTCGGCAGACCGTTGTCGGCCAACCAGGTGCCGCCCGCGTGGCACGTCGACCGCTGGGCGCGCCGGGCGGCGGTGGCGACGATCCTCCCGGTCGCGGTGGTGTCGTACATCGCCGCGTCGGTCGCGCTCCCGCAGACCAGTCCGGTCGACCGGCTGCTGATGGCCGTACCCGTGCTCGTCCAACTTCCGCTGGAGGCGGCCTTCTGGTCGCTGGCCCGGACCCGCTCCCCCCAGCGCGCCAACCTGGTCCCGCAGCTCACCTCGATCGGAACTCTGGCCGGCGCGGCGGTGTTCGCCGCCCTCGGCCTGCGCATGGACCTCGCGTCGCTGCCGGCGCAGATCCTCGTGCTCGGCTGGGTGCTGCTCCGGGAGACCGCGGCCGTACCGGGATCGGTCCGGCCATCGGTGTGGCGCAGCGTGCGGATCGGCGCGGCGTACTGCACGGCGGCCGGCATCGACCTGGTCTACGTGGTCGCGCTGCCCTCGGTGGCCGGCCGGCTCGTCGGTCCGCCGGCGATCGTCGTCCTGCGCGCGATGGAGTTGGCGTTCGGCCCGTTCAACGTCGCGCTGTCCGCGTCGGTACGCGAGGACGTCATCACCGGCCGGTCCAGTCGCGTGCTCACCGGTACCCGCGCGCTCACCGTCGCGGTCCTCGTCGCGGTCAGCGCCGTGGTGATGACCAGCGCCCAGGTCCGGCACCTGCTCGCCGAGGACCTCGCCAAGGCCGGGCTCGGCGCGGTGGCGATCTACTGCGGGTACAAGGCGGTGGCGATGATGTCGACCTGGCTGTCGGTTCGGCACATGATCTGGGCCTCGCCGCGACGCTTCCTGGTCTCCGCCATCGGCTCGCGGCTGCTCACCTTCGCCGGCCTCGCGGTGTCGCTCGCGTGGGTCAGCCACACCGGTCAGCTTTTCGCGCAGGTACTCGTCGCAGAGGCGTTCGTCGTTGTCTGGTACTGGTACCGCATGCGTTCCACGCCGGTCGACCTGCCCGTCGTGTCCGATGCGCCGGCACCGGTACCGGTCTCGGATACGCTCTGACTGTGATGCCATCGCTCACGCCCGCTCCGGCCGACACCGCGTCACCGCGGCGAGGGTGAGGGGGCATGGTGCGGGTCGATCCCCAGCGGGCGCTGCCATCGCTGGCGGACATGACCAGGCGGGCCGTGCTCACCCGGGGCGGCGCCCTGGTCGCCGGGACCGGGGTCGCCGTGGCCGGGGTGGGCGCCGCGGCGATCTACGGCGTCGCGAGTTCCAGCGGGAACGACGACCCGACGTTCGACGTGCGGCGGTTCGGCGCCAAGGGGGACGGGAAGACCGACGACACCGCGAGCCTGCAGAAGGCCATCGCGGCCGCGCGGGAACGGGGCGGCATCGTGTTCTTCCCGCCGGGTACCTTCCTGACCCGGCGGTTGACCATGTATTCGCGGGTGCACCTGCGCGGCAGCGGAGGCGACGCGACAACCCTGCGGCTGCGGCCCGGTGCCAACTCCGCCATCGTGGAGTCGGACGGGTTCGCCGGGCTGACCGGCAAGGACCGCGGCGACGGCATCACCATGTTCAGCATTCGCGACCTGACCCTGGACGGCAACAAGGCGAAGAACCCCAAGGGCGGGTACGGCCTGCGCGTCTACGGGTACGGGTACGAGCTGAGCGAGGTCGTCGTCTTCGACTGCCGCAACGACGGCATCTACAGCGAATGGGGTTCGACCGGAGCGCTTCCGGCGCCCTCGCACCAGATGGAGTCGCGGCTGACGGCGGTGCGCTCGCACGACAACGAGGGCGACGGGATCCACTTCAACGGCCCGCACGACTCGATGTTCCTCAACTGCGTGAGCTTCCAGAACCGCGGTGCCGGCTTCCGGCTGGACGGCCAGGCCGGCGGTAGTTCGATGGTCAACTGCCACGCCTGGGGCGAACGGCAGAACACCGCCTTCGAACTCGCCGCGGCCGCGGTCGGCTGCGTGAACTGCTATGCCGACCTGGACGGTGGCGTGGGGGTACGCATCTCCCGCAGCGACTGCCGTTGGATAGGCGGGTTGGTGCTCGGGTACAACCACGCTCCGCCGTTCGAGGAGATCGGCATCCAGTTCGCCGCCGGTAGGAAGGAGACCGAACCGGCGGGTGTCGTGATCGATACGAAGATCATGAACTGCGGTACCGCGGCCGTGGACTTCGGCGCGGACAAGGGCCTGTCGAGCGTCCGGGCGGTGCTGTCGCAGCCGGGCGTGGTCGACCAGAGCGGCAAGCAGTTGGCCGGTACCGGCCTGGGCTGGCGGGGCGAACCCAACTCCTCGACACAGGTGGAGATCACCGGTGGCCTCGGCAACGGCGCGCAGAACCTTGTGGTGCGGCCGGCCTTCGACGTCCGCGCACAGGCCGCGCCCCCGCCGCCGGACGCGGACGCAGTGCGGGTGTTCGCCCGTACCATCGGCGGGAAGACACAACTGTGCGCGATGTTTCCGGGCGGTGCGGTGGTACCGCTGGCTACCGAGCCCTGACGGGACGCGCCGGGTTACAGGTGTGGCGGCGCGATGGGTGGCAGCGGCTGGTCCTGGCGGATCGCGTCGTACAACGTCTTGTCGGCCGCGAGATCCGGGTAGACCACGCTCTCCGTTCCCTGCATGCCGGTACCGGTCGTCGGGCTGGTGTAGAAGCTCAGGTTCCCGCTGCGCAGTCCACGCAGGTCAGTGGCGGTCGCGAAGATGTCCAGCGTGCTGTCCACCGTCACGGCCTTGGCCGTCGCGCTCAGGAAGCTGTTGAGCCGCACCGGGTTGACCAGCAGGTCGCCCGAGGCGGCCTTGTCCAGGATGGCCTTGATGACCTGTTGCTGATGGCGGATGCGGGCGAAGTCGCCGTCCGCGAACGCGTACCGCTCGCGGGAGTAGTCCAGCGCGGTCGCGCCGTCCATCATCTGTGGACCCGCGCTGAAGTGCCGGATGCTGTTGGCGGTGAGCGAGTGGGTCGAGGTGAACGCCTGGTCCACATTGATCTCCACGCCGCCGAGCGCGTCGATGATCTCCTTGAAGCCGGCGAAGTCCACCATGACGACGTGGTCGATCCGTACGCCGGTGAAGCTCTCGACGGTCTCCACCGTGAGCGGGACGCCGCCCCAGGCGTACGCGGCATTGATCTTCGCGTTGGTGTTGCCGTACCGGCCGTCCGGCGACCGTGGCACGTGCACCCAGGTGTCCCGCGGGATCGAGACGAGCTGCGCGGCGGAGTGGTCCTTGGTGATGTGCATCAGGATGATCGTGTCGCTGCGGGAGCCGGTCGTGTTCGACGGGTCGCGGGTGTCACTGCCGAGAACGAGGAAGTTCTCCGCGTTCTGCGCCGCGGGCGCCTTGTGGGGCCGGATCGTGTCGGGGATGTCGTTGAACGCCTCGACCCGCTGGACCCTGGAGTCGACGTTGTGCAGGTACAGATAGCC
>Ga0070679_100007650_pt1 | contig 10114 bp, 8 predicted proteins | sample KBSC63BmetaG_FD_65652 | JGI IMG/M metagenome (GOLD analysis project Ga0070679, IMG submission 65652) | Corn rhizosphere microbial communities from Kellogg Biological Station, Michigan, USA - KBS C6-3B metaG | ecosystem: Host-associated > Plants > Roots > Rhizosphere | place: USA: Michigan... | reverse complement strand
CCGTTCGCCACGCGGCTGGATGATGCGGCAACACAGACTTTTCGCGCCGCGCCCGACGAAGTGGCCCGGCTGGGTTTTGCCGTGGCGCACGAGATCGACGCCCAGGCGCCCGCGGTTGCCGGGCTGAGCGAAGATGCAATGAACCTGGCGCGCACCATTGCCGAGGCGCTGAAGAAGGCCAAGCGGCCTGTGGTGATTGCGGGACCAAGCTGCCGCAATCTGGCGGTGATCGAGGCGGCGGCAAACGTTGCGCGGGCCTTGTGCGCGAGCGGGGTGCCCGCGGGACTGAGCCTGATTGCGCCCGAGTGCAACAGCTTTGGGTTGGCGCTGCTTGGCGCGCGCCCGCTCGACGAGCTTTCGGGAATGGTCGGCGACGCGCAAGCGGTGATTGTGCTCGAGAATGATCTTTATCGCCGGCTGTCCGCGGAAAAAGCGGAGAGTCTGCTGGCATCCGCCAGGCAACTGGTAGTTCTCGATCACCTGGTAAACGCCACCACAGCCAAAGCCACGCTGCTGCTTCCCGCCGCGACCATTGCGGAATCCGACGGCACCCTGGTCAATAACGAAGGCCGTGCGCAGCGGTTTGTTTCCGTGGTCCCGCATGTGCCGGAGGTGCGCGAAAGCTGGCGCTGGCTGCGCCAGCCGCAGTGGCAATCCGTTGACGATCTGCTGCATGATCTGGCCGAAGACGCGCCCGTGCTTGCCGCCGCGGCCACAGCCGCGCCACCCTCCCAGTTCCGGCTGGCGGGCGCGAAGGTGCCGCGCGAGAGCCATCGCGCCAGCGGGCGAACCGCCAAGACGGCGAACATCAGCGTGGTCGAGCCGAGGCCGCCGGAAGATCCGGACTCGGCGCTCTCCTACACAATGGAGGGCGCGCCCGTGCAGCCGCCGGGAGCGATCCAGCCATTTTTCTGGGCTCCAGGTTGGAATTCGATCCAATCGGTCAACAAGTTTCAGACTGAGATCGCCGCGGCGCTGCGCACCGGCGACCCGGGTGTGCGCCTCATTGAGCCTGCGGGCGACGGCGCGTATTCCAGCGATATTCCCGGTGCTTTTCGCCGCCGCGAAGGAGAGTGGCTGGTGATTCCGATTCAGCATATCTTCGGCTCGGAAGAACTCAGTCGCCATGCTCCCGCCATTGCGGAGTTGTCCTTTGAGCCGTACATCGGATTGAATGCGGCCGACGTCGCCAGCCTCGGCCTGGACGGACACGGCGGAGACCTGGAGCTTGAGTTGAGCGGAGCCAGGCGGCGGCTGCCCGTGAAAGTTCTCGACGGGCTGCCCTCGGGAATTGCGGGCATACCGGCGGGATTGCCCGCGGCGCACGGTGAAGACCTTCCTGCCTGGCGCAGGATCGAGCGAATCAAATGACGAGTCCTTACCCATTTGCGTCGATCTTCGGAATCCTGATCGTGGCGCTCACCATCGCGGCCTTCCTGATCTGGGTGGAGCGGCGGCTGCTGGCGCTGTGGCAGGACCGCTATGGGCCGAACCGCACGGGACCGTTCGGGCTCCTGCAAGTGCTCGCCGACATGATCAAGATCTTCACCAAAGAGGACTGGATACCGCCGTTCGCCGACAAGGTGGTGTTCGTGATTGCGCCGGCCGTGATCATGGTTACGGTGCTGTTGTCCTTCGCGGTGCTGCCCATTGCGCCGGGCATTATCGTCTCGGACCTCAACATCGCTCTGCTCTTTTTCCTGGGCATGTCGTCGCTGGGTGTTTACAGCATCATCCTGGCGGGCTGGTCATCAAGCAATAAGTATTCGCTGCTGGGCGGACTGCGCGCGGCGGCGCAGATGATGAGCTACGAAGTGTTCATGGGGCTTTCGCTGATGGGCGTGGTGCTGCTGGCCGGCACATTCAACCTGACCGCCATTGTGAAAGCGCAGCAGCATTTGTGGTATGTGGTTCCGCAGTTTCTGGGCTTCGTTCTGTTTATGATTGCGGGCGTGGCTGAAGCGCGCCGGCTGCCGTTCGATCTTCCCGAAGCGGAGGCGGAGTTGATCGCCGGCTTTCACTCGGAGTATTCGGGCATGAAGTTCGGCATGTTTTTTGTGGGCGAATACCTTGGCATTACGCTCATCTCCTCCATGATTACCGTGCTCTTTCTGGGCGGATGGATGGGGCCGGTGCTGCCGCCGATCCTGTGGTTTCTCATCAAGGTCTTCGCTTTTTTGTGCTTCTTTATTCTGCTGCGCGCTTCGCTGCCGAGGCTGCGCTTCGATCAGTTGATGTCGTTTGGCTGGAAAATAATGTTCCCGCTGGCCCTGGCGAATCTGCTCGTCACCGGCGCAATTGTGGCCACCGGAAGGTGACGAGAGAGAGGAGGATGATGCAATGCTGAGCGCGATTCGAAGCATCTGGTACGTGTTTCTGCATATGTTTCGCCGTCGGATCACGATCCAGTATCCGGAGCAGAAGCCGTACATGCCGCCGCGCTCGCGGCACCGCATCATCCTCTCGCGCGACCCCGACGGCGGCGAACGGTGCGTCGCCTGCTATCTGTGCGCCGTCGTCTGCCCGGTGGACTGCATCGCCCTCCAGGCCACGGAGGACGAGACCGGCCGGCGCTATCCGGAATTTTTCCGCATCAACTTTTCGCGCTGCATCTTCTGTGGCTTATGCGAGGATGCGTGCCCCACTTACGCCATCCAACTGACTCCCGACTTTGAAATGGCGGAGTACCAGCGGCAAAACCTGGTTTATGAAAAGGAAGACCTGCTGATCAGCGGCGAGGGCAAGTATCCCGGATACAATTTCTGGCGAGTATCGGGCGCGAAAATCGGCGGCAAGGACAAGGGCGAGGCGGAACGCGAAGCGCCCCCAACCGACGTTCACAAACTATTGCCATGACGGAATTTCTCTATTACGCGTTCTACGTCGCCGGGGCCATAGCTGTTCTGGCCACGGCTCTGGCTGTCACGCGCAGGGGTGCGGTTCATGCGCTGCTTTACCTCATCGTCTCGCTGCTCGCGGTGGCGGTGGCCTTTTATGCCATGGGCGCGCCGCTGATCGCCGCTCTTGAAGTGATCATCTACGCGGGCGCTATCGTGGTTCTTTTTGTCTTTGTGGTGATGATGCTGAACCTGGGCAAAGAGGCTCGCGACCAGGAGCGGCAATGGCTGGCGGGGCGCGTCTGGATCGGGCCGGTCATCTTTTCCGCGATTCTGCTGGCGGAGGTGATTTATTTCATCGTCCGCGGGCCGGCGCCTGGAGTCATGGGTGGCGCGGTGGAACCGAAACAGGTAGGGATGGCTCTCTATGGCCCTTATCTGCTGGGTGTCGAGCTATCGTCGATGCTACTGCTGGGCGCGCTGGTGGGCGCAACCCACCTGGGGCGGCCGCCGATGGGCGGCGGGGAGGCGCGGCGATGACAGCAATCCCCATGATGGATGGCCTGATCCTCGGCGGCGTCCTGTTCGCCCTGGGCCTGGGCGGGCTGCTGCTGCGGCGCAATCTCCTGTTCATTCTGATTTCGATTGAAATCATGCTCAACGGCACCGGTGTAGCCTTTGTCGCGGCTGGTAGCCGCTGGGGACAGCCGGATGGCCAGGTTCTGTTTCTCTTTATTCTTGCCGCCGCGGCGGCGGAGGTATCGGTTGGGCTGGCGCTGCTGCTGCGCTACTTCCATCAACGGCAAACACTCGACGCGGACGCTATGACGAAGACCAATACGAGAGGATAGGCGATGCTCCGCCTGCTTTGGCTGGTACCGGCAATCCCCTTCGCGAGCGCACTCGTGCTGGCGGTGGTGCGCCTGCCGAAAAGAGCAATCGCCTGGCTCGGCAGTTGTTCCATTGCCGCCTCTTGCGCCATTTCTCTCATTGTGGCGTTCGCGTTTTTGGGCGCGCCGCCCGCCGGCGGAGCCTATACGCAGGTGCTCTGGACGTGGTTCGACGTCGGCGGACTGCGCCCGCAGATTGCGCTCTACCTCGATCCGCTGTCTCTGATCATGATGATCGTGGTGGCGTTCGTCAGCTTCCTCATTCATGTCTACTCAACGGAATTCATGAGCGGCGACGACGGGTACGGCCGCTTTTTCGCATACATGAATCTGTTTGTGGCATCCATGCTGACGCTGGTGCTGGCGAACAATCTGCTGCTGCTCTATCTCGGTTGGGAAGGTGTGGGGCTGTGCAGCTACCTGCTGATTGGATTCTGGTATCGCGACCCGGCCAACGGCCGCGCCGGCCGCAAAGCATTCATTGTTACCCGGGTCGGCGATACTGCGTTCATCATCGGCATCTTCCTGCTCTTTCATCAGTTGGGCACACTCGAAATTCAGGACTTGATGCGCCGTGCCACGCTCCAGTGGCACACCGGCTCAGCCATGGCCATTGCCGCCGCCGTGCTGCTGCTGGGCGGCGCGGTGGGCAAGTCCGCGCAGTTGCCGCTGCAAACGTGGCTGCCCGACGCCATGGCCGGTCCCACCCCGGTGAGCGCCCTGATCCATGCGGCCACCATGGTCACGGCCGGCGTTTATCTGATCGCGCGCATGCACGTGCTCTATGCGCTGGCGCCGCCGGCTCAGTTCGCGGTGGTGGTGATCGGCGCCGCAACCTTGCTGATGGCGGGCTTCAGCGCGCTTACCCAGCACGACCTGAAGCGCATTCTGGCCTATTCCACCATTAGCCAGATCGGATACATGTTCCTGGCGCTTGGCGTGGGCGCGTGGCCGGCGGCGATCTTTCATCTGATGACGCATGCGTTCTTCAAGGCGCTGCTCTTCCTTGGCGCCGGAATCGTGATCGAGTCCCTGGGCGGCGAGCACGATATTTTTCGCATGGGCGGGTTGCGCAAGGAGCTTCCGGTAGCGTTCTGGACTTTTCTCATTGCCGGATGCTCGCTGGCAGGCCTGCCGCTAGTGACGGCGGGCGCCTTCAGCAAGGATTGGATTATCTGGGGCGCCTACACCGCGGCCAACGGCAGCATCTGGCTGTGGATCAGCGGGCTGGTTGGCGTGCTGCTGACCTCGCTCTACATTTTTCGCGCCATCTTTGTGGTCTTCTTTGGAAAGCAGCACAGCCCGGTGGCGCACAAACCGGGTTATGCCATGACCGTTCCGTGCGTGATTCTGGCCATTTTTTCCATCGGTGCCGGCTACATGCGCGGACCTTTTTCCGACTTTCTCACTGCCGTTCTGCCCTGGAATCCAAGCGCGGTACACCCTGCCTTCAGTGAAATCGCCTCCGAAGGGATTGTGGCCGCGGTGTTCTTTGTGGGCTTGTATTTTGCCTACGTCTTCTTCCTGCGCCGGCGGGATTATGCCGCCGCGCTGGCTGTGAGTCCAGCCGGCAGAGTGCTGCACCGCTTCTGGTTTTCCGACTGGGCGATGGACTGGATCTATGACCGGCTGTTTGTGCAGCCGGTAGTTTGGATAGCGCAAATCGGCAAGGGCGACTTGGTCGATGGCTTCTTCAGGTTCCTGGCGTGGTTGAACAAGATCGCCTGGCGCGGTCTCAACCGGACTCAATCGGGAAGGCTGCGCTGGTACGCCTTCGCAATCGCCGCCGGAACCATTGTCTATATTGCGGTGGTGCTGTTCCTATGATGCTTGCGTGGCTGATTTTCGTGCTTGTCGGCGGAGCGATTCTTTCCGGGATCGCGGCGCGCGTGCATGCGGCGCTCAGCCGCTGGATCGCGCTGCTGGCAGTGCTCGCGGATCTGGCCATCGGCCTGGATATGGCGGTGACCAGCTTTAACTCCGCAGGCGCAGCGGCAGGTCCATGGCTCAGGGAAGTGAACTGGCAATGGATTCCGCAGGCCGCGATCCGCTTTCATCTCGGCTTGGATGGCCTGAGCGTGCTGCTGGTGCTGCTCACGCTGGTTCTGGGTGCGGTTGCGGTTCTGGTCTCGTGGAACGACGTCGCCCGCGCGGCCGGGTTCTACTATTTCAATCTCCTGCTGGTGCTGGCCGGCATCGTCGGCGTTCTGCTGGCTCTCGATCTGTTCCTCTTCTACTTTTCATGGGAACTGATGCTCATTCCCATGTACTTCCTTATCTCGGTCTGGGGACGCGGCCGCAGCGCGAACGCGGCAATCAAGTTCTTTCTGTTTACCCAGCTCAGCGGCCTGCTGATGCTGATTGCCATTCTGGCTTTGTTTTTCGCGCACCATCAGGCCACGGGCGTGTATTCCTTCGAGTACCAGGACCTGCTGGGAACGCAGTTGAGTTTCCACGTAGAAATGTGGATCATGCTGGGCTTTTTCGCCGCGTTTGCCGTGAAACTGCCCATGTTTCCATTTCAGACCTGGTTCACGGACGCCTGTAGCGAAGGCGCCACGGCGCCGAACATGGTGCTGGCCAGTTTGCTGGCGGTTACGCCGGCCTACGCCATGATTCGTTTTCTGCTGCCGCTTTTTCCAGCGGCAACGCACGCCATTTCAACCGCGGTGATTGTGCTGGCGGTAATTGGAATCCTTTACGGATCGATCCTGGCGTTCTCTCAAACCAACCTGATGCGGCTGATTGCCTACGCCAGCGTTGGCCACCTGGGGTTTGTGCTGCTGGGAATCTTCGCCGGTACGCCGCTGGCGCTGGCCGGCGCGGTGATGACGCTACTGGCTCACGGGATCAGCATCGGGGCGCTTTTCCTGGTGGCCGGCGCAGTGGAAAAGCGCGTGCAGTCGCGCGACATCGAGAGCATGGGCGGCCTGTGGGACACGATACCAAAGCTGAGCGGAGTTGGACTTTTCTTTGCGCTGGCGGCCCTGGGGTTGCCGGGCATGGGCGATTTCATCGGCGAATTCCTCATCCTGATCGGCACATTCCGTGTTCATCCCGTGGCCACGATCATCGCGGCTTGCGGAGTGCTGGCGGCCACGTTCTACGCGCTGCGCTTTGTGCAGAGGGCCTTTCAGGGACCGAATCAGCATTCATGGCGCCTGCCGGACGTGATGGTTCGCGAAGGCTTCGTCATGGCAATCCTGATGATTGTGCTGCTTTGGCTGGGCATTTATCCGCAGCCGATTTTCCGCGCTTTTTCGCAATCCGCGAACCACGTTCCGGTGTTCTGGAGTGAGCGATGAATGAGGTGAACGTGATCTCGCTGGCGCCGCTGCTGATTGTTGCCGCAGCTTCCGTGGTGGTGCTCGTCGCCATCACCATCCGGCGCAATCACGCCGTCGCGTTCGTGCTCACGTTGCTGGGGCTCGGAGCCGCGTTCGTTTCCGCATTCTTTACCCCTCCGGGACAATCGACGCCGCTGCTGCTGATCGACGGCTACGCGCTCTTCTTTTTCGGTTTGCTCACCGCCGCTTCGTTTCTGGTGGCGCTGCTCGCCTACGGGTATCTCGAGGCGCGAATCGGCAAGAAAGAAGAGTTCTACGTTTTGCTGCTGGTGGCGACGCTTGGTTCCATGGTGCTGGCCGCGAGCAGCCATTTTGCATCGCTGTTTCTTGGTCTGGAAGTCCTGAGCGTTGGCTTGTACGGGTTGATTGCCTACCTTCGCGATCGTCCAATACAGGTGGACGCGGGGATCAAGTACCTGGTGCTGGCAGGTTCGTCGTCCGCCTTCCTGGCTTTTGGAATTGCGCTCGTCTATGCGGATTTGGGGACGCTGGATTTTGCCGGCATCGCGAATTTGCTGCGCTCGCAATCCAACCTGAACCTGACGCTGCTACTCCCCGGGACCGTGCTGATCCTCACCGGCATCGGCTTCAAGCTGGCGCTCGCCCCGTTTCATATGTGGACGCCCGACATCTATGAAGGCGCGCCCGCGCCGGTCAGCGCCTTTGTCGCCACGGTTTCCAAAGGCGGAATGTTCGCGCTGCTCCTTCGCTATTTCGGCCAGTCGGGGGCGGACCACTTTACGCCGCTGCTTACGGTGATTTCAATTTTGGCGATTGCCTCGATGATTACCGGCAACCTGCTGGCACTGTTCTCGACCAATGTAAAGCGCATTCTGGCTTACTCCTCCATTGCGCACATGGGATATCTGCTGGTAACCGTCGAGGCCGCCAGCAGCATGGGCAGGAACGCCGCGGCATTTTATCTGGTGGCTTATTTCATCATGACCCTGGGTGCTTTTGGAGTGGTAACTCTGCGCTCCGGCGCGTCGCGCGACGCGGATCTGATCGAAGACTACCGGGGCCTGTTCTGGCGCAACCCAACGCTGGCGCTGGTGTTCACGGCCATGCTGCTTTCGCTCGCCGGTCTGCCGCTCACTGTTGGTTTCCTCGCCAAGGTTTACGTGGTGGCGGCGGGCGCCGCTGCCCAGGTCTGGCCGCTGATCCTGGTTCTGGTGATTACCAGCGCGATCGGGCTGTTCTACTATCTGCGCGTCGTAACGGCGCTTTACCAGGCGCCCTCGGAAGCGGCGCAGGCGCCCGAGCCGGCTCCGCGGATCGCTCCGGCGGTTTCGCTGGTTCTGGTTGTGCTCACCGTGCTTTTAATCTGGTTCGGATGTTATCCGTCACCAATCCTTCGCGTCATTCAATCCGCGATCGGCAACCCTGTTTAGGAAGGACTATCGAATGGAACACTCTTTATATCCCGATGCAACCTTGGATATCGCCAAGAAGCGCGATCAGCTTGCGCATGAGACGCTGCACACCTGGCGCGCCTTCAGCCGCCAGGTCTTTGCCGACGGAGCGATTTCAGCCAAGACCAAGGACCTCATCGCCGTGGCAGTCGCTCATGTCACGCAGTGCCCCTATTGCATCCGCCACCACACCAAGAGCGCGCTGGAAAAGGGCGCGACGGAAAATGAGATCATGGAGGCAATCTGGGTTGCCGCCGAAATGCGCGCCGGCGGCGCGGTGGCGCACTCGGCCCTTGCCATCGACGTCATCAACGAGCATGCCGCCGCGAAATAGCGCGTTGCTTCCAGCTGTAGCCGCCCGCGAAATTCCGTACGGAAAGGCTGGCCATCTACAATTCCCGGCATGCGCCCAGAACCAAGATCGAAGGAGGATTTATGCCGATAGCACAAGGCGAACAACAAAAACTGGTTGACCGGCTGATGGACTCGTGCGGAGGAAGTTATTCCCCGGAGGTTCGGCGCAGGTTCTACATCAGCGGGCCGCAATGGGCAGCCGCATACCAGGGGCAGGCGCTTTTTCACGCTCCTACGCGCGAGCCGGTCACGCCGGACGAGGTGATTCGGCATTACTCCGAGATCGGCATCGGGTGGTGGACGACGCACGACACCGACATCATTCCGGCCGAAGACATGATGACCGGCAAGCAAAACGAGATTCTCGAAGGCATCGAGAAATCTCTGAAGCAGCACGGCGTCAAGTGTTCCATGGTTACAGGGGAGACGTTTTTCAGCCCCGTCTGGGCCGGCAGTCCCGCGGGAGAGCAGCCGGAAGTCCGCAGCTATGCGGCGCGCCGGCTGGAGAACGTCGTCGAAATGGGGCATCGCCTGGGCGCCAGCTTCGTTGTCTACTGGCCGGGTACGCTCGGTTACCAGTTCCAGGGACCCGTGGATGAGACGGTGATGCTGAAACGCTACGCCGACGCCATCAATGCCGCCTGCGAAAAGGACATTGCCCTTTCAAAATCGGGCCGCGGCGCAACCCTGCGGCATTGCCTTGAAGCCAAGCCCTTCGAGCCGCAGGCCGAACTGATTCTGCCCACCACCGACGCCATGATCAATTTCATCACTTCGGGGCTGGTCAAGCACCCCGAAATGGTGGGGGTGAATACCGAGTACCTTCACGAGCTGATGTGGGGCAGTGCTCCGCGCGCGGCGCTGGCGCGCGCATTGGTCGCGGGGAAACTATGGCACTTCGACATCAACGACGGCTACCGTCTCAAGCACGACGTGGACATCGCCGTAGGCATGATCAATCCGCTGGATTGGCTGAACGTGCTGGTGCTGCTGCGCGCTCACGGATTCAAGGGGCCTTTCAACCTCGATTACAAGCCGGCGCGCACCACCAGCAATTACGGCGTGTTCCGCGTGAGCTTCCCGACCGCCGTTGATCGCTTTATTACCTTGTGGGAAATGGCCGGCGAAGCCATCTCCGATCCGGTCATAAGCGAAGCGACGCGTGCGCTCGAAGCGGGTGCGGGCATTAGCGACGCAACCAGTCCAGACGCTATATTCCAGGCCAACAAGGAACTCTGGACGCTTCACGAACTCATCGGTCATCGGCTGGTTCA
>Ga0070679_100007647_pt1 | contig 10115 bp, 7 predicted proteins | sample KBSC63BmetaG_FD_65652 | JGI IMG/M metagenome (GOLD analysis project Ga0070679, IMG submission 65652) | Corn rhizosphere microbial communities from Kellogg Biological Station, Michigan, USA - KBS C6-3B metaG | ecosystem: Host-associated > Plants > Roots > Rhizosphere | place: USA: Michigan... | reverse complement strand
CGCCCGAGCCTCAGGCATGCTGGCGGACACGCCCCAGCAGCACGTGGCCGTTTCGGGCAACGTAATTTCCATTCTGCCAGCGCAATCGGACACGGTTTATGTCCCGGAGTACGACCCGCAGTACGTCGAGTCGTCGACCCCGTATAGGACTGGAATTTCGCTGCAGTTCGGCCCGGCCTTCACCCTTCGCTCGGGACCGCGCTACAGCCTCGACTGGGGAAATCGTTCGGTGTGGATCGATCGCTCAAACGGCGCGAAGCACAGCTGGTTCTCCAGAAATTCGCGTGAGCAATGGCGGCCGGCGGCCCAAGCCACCCGTCGATCCTCGTATTCGGCCCAGCATGACACGCGAGTGCAGCAGCCGGCCCGGACCGTGCGCCCGACCCTTTTCGGACGGGAGCGCGGGCGCACGACCACGACCAACATCGCCCCGACGGGTTACGGTCCATCGGTCAACTATGGCAACCGCAACGCGGCGCCGCAGCGTGACTATCGCAATAACGAGACGCGCACGGTGCAACCGGACCACAACCTGCAACGCGACAACCACGGCCAGCGCAACTCGCGCGATGACCACGGCCACGACGGCCGCGACCAGCGCGATTCGAACGACGACCGGCGCGACGATCGTCGCTAGGTCTTGATTCAAGCCGAGCGCTTCAACCAGGAGTGCTCGGCGGCTCACCGACCGCTGGCGGCCTGCCGTCGGCGGTGGAAGGAGGGCCGCGACGCCTCCCGGGGCGCGTGCAAATCCTTTGCCACGCTCCCGGAGTCTGCTTCACGTTGAAGGAAACGTGGCGCATTCCGGCTCCAGTTCCTCCTCGGCTCAGCTCACCGGCGTACTCGAGCGGATCATTTTCCTCAACGAGGAGAACCATTACACGATCGCGGAGTTTCGGCCCGACACGGCAGCGACCGAGGGCAAGGCGCGGCCGGAACCCGTCACCATTTTGGGCGCGCTGCCCGGGGTGGAGTGCGGCGAGACCTTGCATCTCACCGGCGAATGGACCCGACACGCGCAGCACGGGCCGCAGTTCAAGATCGCGGCGTTCAAGAGCGAGTTGCCGGCGAGCGTGTACGGGATACGCAAATACCTCGGCAGCGGTCTCGTGCCCGGCATCGGCAAGGTCTACGCCAACAAGATCGTCGACGCGTTCGGCACGGATACCTTTCGCGTCCTGAGTGAGGAATCGGCGAGGCTGCGCGAGGTGGACGGCATCGGCGCGAAGCGCGCCACAGCGATCAAACGCGCCTGGGACGAGAAGCGCACGGAGCGTGAACTTTATATTTTCCTGCAGACGTACGGGGTGACGCCCAGCCAGTGCATCAAACTCGTCAAGAAATACGGCGCGCAGGCCAAGTCCGTGTTGACGACCGAGCCGTACCGCGCGGCCCGAGAGATCGACGGCATCGGTTTCAAGACGGCCGACCGCATCGCCATTAATCTGGGCTTTGCCAATGATGCCCCGCCCCGGCTCGACGCCGGCATTCTCTACGCGCTCGAAACGCTGCAGGAGGAAGGACACACCGCGTACGCCGCTGGAGACTTGCGCGACTACACGGCGAATCTCCTCGAAACCGAAGGTAAGTTCATCGTGGCGCGGATCGCCGCGCTGGTTCAAGCGAAGGCCCTGGTGGTTCATGCGGAGCAGGACTGCTCGGCCCCGCGACCGAGGGTCGGCGTACCCCCGGCAAATCCGGTGGGGCGAGACGGCCCGGCCGCGCCGCGCCTCACCCAGGATGGTTCGTCTCGCCCTCCGGTAGGCAGGCCAGCGCAGGACGGCGCACCCGCCGCGGAAATCGGTCCAGCGCCGGACCACGCGCTCGTCCAACTCCCGCACAACGATCGCGCCGAGCAGAAAATCGCCGCCACGCTCGCTCGGCTTTCGCGGGTCGCCAGCGCATTGCCGCCAATCAAGGTCGATGCCGCGCTCGAGTGGGCGGAGAAAAAGGCAGGCTTTCCGTTTGCCGATTTGCAGCGCACGGCGCTCCGAAACGCCCTCACCCACAAAATCTCGATCCTGACCGGCGGACCCGGCACGGGAAAAACGACGATTTTGCGGGCGCTGGTGGATATCCTGAAAGCGAAGAAGGTCCGCGTGCATCTGGCCGCGCCCACGGGCCGGGCGGCACAGCGGCTGGCCGAAACCACCGGCGGCTTCGCGTCAACCATCCACCGGTTGTTGCGCTTCGACGCGGCGGCGGGCGGTTTCACGGTCAACGAAAACGATCCGCTGCACACCGACTTCCTGGTAGTCGACGAGGCCTCAATGCTCGACACGCGGCTGGCCGCGGCGCTGCTGCAGGCGCTGCCTTCCCGGGCGCACGTGCTGCTGGTGGGCGACACGGACCAGTTGCCGAGCGTCGGAGCCGGAAACGTTTTGAAGGATTTGATCGCCAGCGCGGAACGCGCGGCCGGCGAGAGCCGCCGTTTGGCAGCGGTCACTCGGCTTTCGGTCATCTTTCGACAACAAGGCCAGAGCCAGATCGTCACCACTGCGCATGCCATCAACAGCGGCGACCCCACGCTGCCGCCGGTGCTCACCGATTTGGCCGAGGCGTCCCCGTGGGCGGATCTGAATTTCATTCCGGCGACAGATCAGGAGGACTGCGTGCGCAAAGTGCTCCAGCTGGTGACCGAGTTCATCCCGCGGTTGTTCAAGTGGCCGCATCCCGTCCGCGACGTTCAGGTGCTCGCACCGATGCACAAAGGCACGGCTGGCGTGGGCAATCTGAATCTGCAACTCCAAGGCGCGCTGAATCCGAATCAGCGTGGGCTGCGCGGCACCCACGGGGAATACCGGCCCGGCGACAAAGTCATCCAATTGCGCAATAACTACGACAAAAACGTTTTCAATGGGGACATCGGCACCGTCGTCGCCATCGACGGGGAGGCCGGCACGTTGGACGCGGACTTCGACGGAGAGCGGCACACGTTCGAGCGCGGCGAATTTGGCGATCTCGGCCTCGCGTACGCCATCAGCATCCACAAGTCGCAGGGCAGCGAATACCCGATCGTCGTCGTGCCGCTGTTGAAGGCGCATTTCATGATGCTGCAGCGAAACCTGCTCTACACCGCGATCACGCGCGGCAAAAAAAAGGTCTTCGTCGTCGGCGACCCGGGCGCGTACGCCATCGCCGTGCGCAACAGCGAAGCGAAGCTCCGGCTGACGCACTTGAAACAGAAAATCGCCGCGGCGTAGAAAGGGAGCGGAACGGTCCCGCTGGCGGCGGCGCCGCGAGCGGTTGTGCGGGGCACGTCGTCGAATGCTCCGCCCTGGACCGTCGCCATGAACGCGGAGCGCAGGGTAAGCCCGTATCCGCACCGGTCGGACGCCCCCGGCCGGGCGGTGCGGGAAGGGCACGTAGTCGGCCGCCCGCGGTCTATCGGCATGCTATGAGCTCACCTCCGTCGCCCGCGGCACCATGCCCTTCGCTGTTCAATCGGCTGGCACGAGGGACGGCGCGGCTGACCGGTCGACCGTGCGCCTTTGTCGGTTCGGTCGCGATCGTCATACTGTGGGCGTGCACGGGCCCGCTGTTTCATTACAGCGACACCTGGCAGCTGGTTATCAACACCGGCACGACCATCGTCACGTTCCTGATGGTCTTCCTCATTCAGGCCACGCAGAACCGCGATTCCCAGGCGTTGCACGTGAAGCTGGACGAGTTGATCCGGGCCGTGAAGGGTGCGCGCAATTCGCTCCTCGATTTGGACAATCTTTCGGACGAAGATTTGGACCGCCTCCACGAACACTTCGTCAAGCTCGCCTCGAAATCGAAGCGACCGTTGATTCGCGAAAAGGAGATGACCGAACCGGTGCAGCCGTAGTTCGGGTAAACTAGGCGGCGACGTCGGCGCTCGGGTGCGCGTTCCGCGCCCGCTCCCGGCTGAACAGGTAAAGGCCGGATGCCGCGACAACCGCCGTGCCGAGGATGGTCCACCGGTCGGGAATTTCGCCGAACACCGCCAAGCCAAGCGCGACGGCTCCGATAATTTGCACGTAATAGAAGGGTGCCAGCGTCGTCGCGGGCGCGTACCGATGCGCGAGAATCAGGAGCCAGTGCGCGAATGCGCCGAGGAGACCCAGCGCAATGAGGATGAACCATTCCGCGACGCTCGCGGGAGTCTGCCAGACACCGAGCAGGACCGGGAGCATGATGATGGCGCCCACGAGTCCGCTGTAGAACACGGTGGTCTCCGCCGGATCATCGGCGGCGAGTTTGCGCGTGATGATTGAAATTACCGCGTTGGAAAAGGCCGCAAGGACGGCGAAAATCGCCGCGGGATGAGTGCTGCCGCCGAGCGGGCGGGTCACGATCAGCACGCCGCAAAACCCGACCACGATCGCGACCACCCGGCGCGGCCCGATCTTCTCCCCGAGCAGCGGACCGGCGAGCAGCGCCACCAGCAAGGGAGAGGCGAACGTGATCGAGGTCAGCTTCGTCAGCGAGATATAGTGCACGGCGGTCCAACCCGCCGCCGTCGAAATGACGAGGCACACGCCGCGAAAGCACTGCAGTTTCCGGCGGCGCGTCTGCAGGAGCCGCGGCCGCGAGCGGGGATTCAGGCACGCGGCGATGGCGAGGAACGCGACGACGTAGCGCACGGCAATGACCTCCCACGGATTGATTCTTCGCCCCAGCCACTTCGCGGTGGCATCCATGCACGCAAATCCGAGCACCGTGCCAATGATGAGCAGAATCCCTTTGGCGCTGCGTTGCGGCAGCACCGGGCGATCGACAGCGCGGTCGGCAGGCATTCCCGCAACTGTCTGCGGCAAAAAGGCCGGGGCGCAAGATCGGGTCCCGGACCCCCGCGCAAAATCCTCGGTCTAAACACGGTGCCTCAAATTGCGCCTTCTCTCCACCGCGACCCCGCCCCCTCGGCGGACAAGCGACTCTCAAACACGGAGATCGCGCATCAGTTGACCACCCTTGCGCAGTTGCTCGCTTCGGCCGGCGAAAATCCGTTCAAGATCAAAGCCTACCGCCGGGCGGCGACGACCGTGCAGTCGCTGCCGGAGAGCGTTCATGAACTGGTGCAGTCGGATGCGGACCTGACTGCTTTCGCCGGCATCGGCAAAGGCATCGCCGGCGCGATCCGTGAAATCGTACAGAGCGGAAACCTGCGGATGCTCGATCGTCTCAAGGCAAACGTCTCCCCGGAACTCGCCGCGCTCAGCGAATTTCCGCGTCTGGATCCCAAGCGGGTGCAGCAAATCTATCGGAAGCTCGGCATCTCCTCCGTCTCGGCGCTCCGTGAGAAACTGGACGCGGGCGAAATCGGTCGCTTGCTCGGCCCGCGGCTCGAACACCATGTCCGGCAGGCGCTGATCACGAGCCACGAGCTGCTCCTGCACGACGTCGACGACATCGCGGCCGCGGCCGAGGACTTCCTGCGGCAGCGCGGCGGCGCCAAACGCGTCGAGGCCGCGGGTGACTTCCGGCGGCGGGTCGAAGTCATTCGCGAGCTGAACTTCGTCATCCAAACCGATGATTTCGCGCCCGTCGTCGACGAGCTCCAGCGGTACGGCGGCCATTCGGAGCTCGTGCGCGCGGACGCGGAGCGCGCGACCGTGCGACTACCGATTGGGATTCTCCTCACCGTCGAGCTTGCGACGACGGCGCGGTGGGGGCTTGCCCTGCTGCTGGCGACCGGTGCCGAGGCGCATTTCGGCGCGCTCGAGGCCGCCGGCCACGACCTGGCGAAACTCGCGCGCTCACGACAGCGCTTTCCCACCGAAGAGAGCGTTTACGCGGCGCTCGGGTTGCCGGTGATTCCGCCCGAGCTTCGCGAAGGCCTCGACGAGGTTGCGCGTGCCGAGGCGGACGACCTGCCACGCCTCGTTGCGCTCACCGACCTGCGCGGGGATCTGCACATGCACACGACTGCCAGCGACGGCGCGCACTCGATCGAACAGATGGCGGCGGCGGCGAAGGAACGTGGGTACCGTTACATCGGCATCGCGGATCACTCGCAGAGTTTGAAGATTGCCGGCGGCCTGAGCGAGGAAGCGCTGTGGGGTCAAATTCGCCGGATCGACAAAATAAACGAAAAGCTCGACGGCATCCGCGTGCTCAAATCCGCGGAGGTGGATATTCGCATCGACGGCACCCTCGATTATCCGGACGAACTTCTGCGCGAGCTCGATTACACGGTGTGCTCCATTCACTCGAGGTTCGGCCTGAGCCGGGAACAACAAACCGAGCGGATCCTGCGCGCGATGGACAACGAGCACTTCACGATCCTCGGCCACGCCACCGGTCGTCTGCTGCTGCGCCGCCCCGGCTATCAGATCGATCTCGAGCGGATCATCGCGCAGGCGCAGGCTCGGCGTTGCACCTTCGAGATCAATGCGAGCCCGGATCGACTGGACCTGTCGGCCGCGCACGCGCGGCTGGCGCGCGAAGCCGGACTCAAGATTGCCATCAACACCGATGCCCACAGCACGCGGGAGCTCGACTTCATGCGCTGCGGGGTGGATGTGGCGAGGCGCGCCGGACTGACAAAAAAAGACGTGCTGAACTGCCTCACGCTGCCGCAGGTGGTGAAGGCCTTGACGTAGCGGCGGCAGGTCGCGCGCGGCGGCTTGCCTTGGCCGCACGAGCGCTTGTCACTGGGCGCATGGACACCGTTGCGCTGCGGGACCTGCTGATCCACTGGTCCGAGATAAATTCAGGCAGCACGCATGTGGCGGGATTGGCCCGGATGCGCGAGGCGCTGGCCGCGGAATTCATCAAACTTCCCGGAGCCCGGGTCGAGTCGATCCCGCTTAAAACCACGCGCGCCGAGGCGCTCCGAATCTCGCTGCACCCGCGCGCTCCACGGCAACTCCTGCTCAGCGGTCATTACGACACCGTGTACGACAGGAACCATGGTTTTCAGACGTGCACCCTGGTTGATGAAGACACGCTGCGCGGCCCGGGCGTGGCGGACATGAAAGCCACCGGGACGGCGAGCTCAAGCTCCCGACGTTCGATCGACGTCCTCAAAAAACAAAGACGCGCCGAGGGGGAAGTCGGCGCGTCTTTCGACAACGAGTTCGGGCTTGGTCAGCGCAGTTAGATGCTGCCTTCGTTGCGGGCCCATTGAATCGCGTGGCGGACGAGTTCCGCGCCGGATTCGAGGTTGAGTTTCAACTTCAGGTGCTCGCGATACGAATCAATGGTCTTCGAGCTGAGATTCAATTTCTGCGCGATTTGGCGGGTGCTGTAGCCGTTGCCGATGAGCTGGAAGACTTCCATCTCGCGATCGCTCAGCGTGTCGATCGAGAAAACCATGCCATCGCCCTTCTTGTTCACGAAGCGGTGCAGCATCTTCTCCTTGATCTTGTCGCTGAGATAAATCTCGCCCTGGAGGAGGCGCTGAATCGCTTGGATGATTTTCTCACCCGCTTCCTGCTTCATCAGGTAACCCATCGCACCAGCGCGGAGAGCGCGTTCGGCGTACAGGCCTTCGTCGTGCATCGAGACGATCAGGACCGGCAGGTTGGGCGCCTGGACCTTGATGTTCTTCGTCAGCTCGATGCCGTTGGTCGTCTTCAGCGCGATGTCGACGATGGCGAGGTCGGGCTGGAGCTTGCTCACCAGCTCGATCGCATACGCCGCGTTATCCGCTTCGCCGCACACCTCGAGGTTGGGCTGCTGGTTGACCAGCGCCTTCATCCCCTGGCGGGTGATTGGATGGTCATCCACGAGCAGCACCTTGAGTTTCGGTGGCAGGTTGGAGGCCGGCTCTTCGTCCATGATGGTCGAAGACACGGGTTTCTTCTTGGATTTCACGGATTCAGCGACGGTATTCACGACGGGTAAACGAATCGACATTCAACTTTGGTGCCCGCGCCGGGTTGCGAGGTAATGCTCAATGTTCCACCAATCATCGCGGCGCGGTAAGGCATGAGTTGGAGGCCACTGCTGGGTCCGTGCTTCACTTCGGGATCAAAGCCGCAGCCGTTATCCTCGATGCGAAGCACTTTGTTCTCTTTCGAAAAATCGAGCGTCACCGTGATGTTCCGCGCCGTGGAATGCTTCACGGCATTGTTGATCGCTTCCTGCGCGATGCGGTACAGGTGCAGGGCCACGGAAGCCTCGCACGTCGGGATCGCACCCGAGGGCGCAAAGCGGCAATCGATGCCGTGCAACCGCTGCACTTGGTAGGTAAGGTCCTCCAAGGCGGTATCCAACCCGGCCGTCTCGAGCTGCACCGGGCACAAGCCTCGCGCCAGCGCCCGCGTCTGCGCGATCGCCTCCTGCACGAGGCTGGAAATCGTTGCGGCCTCCTCGGCCTCGGAGCGTGACTGCACCGCGAGTTTGTCCCGGAGCGCCGCGCTCAGGCAGGAAATGCCGGTGAGATACTGACCGAGGCCATCGTGGAGATCGCTGCCGATGCGATTTTTCTCCGCATCGCTGACGCGCAGTAGTTCGCCCTCGATCAGCTTGCGCTGGGTGATGTCGCAACCGAAGAAGAGCGCGCCGCGGCCGAGCTCGTGATCGAAGAAGAGGAAAAAATCCGCGTACCATTCGTTGCAGTCGTCGTCGCGCGACGTGAGCACGGCGTTGACGGCCCCACCCTTCAAGGCCTCAGCCACGGCGGGCTTCAGCTGCGGATACAGATCGGCGAGACTGCGGCCAATGATCGTCTCGGGCGCCATGCCGTAATTTTCCAACCGCTGCCCCTGCGCCTCGACGACGAGGCCGTCCGGATCGATCCGCCCGACCATCATCGGGAGATTCGTCAGCAGCCCATTGAGCAACTGACTCTTTTGCTTGATCAGCTTTTCGGCTTCGACCCGGGCGGTCACATCGATGGTGAAGCCCATCGCGCCGGCGCCGCGGCTGCGATCGAACCGGTAATAATTTTCAAAGTGGCAGGTCTTCTCGCCCTGCTTCAGTTCGCACGTGAAGTTGGCGGAACCGCCGGCCATCGCCTGCTGGATCGAGTCCACCGCGCTGGGGAAGAGCGAAAAGATACTGGCCCCGTTGAGCTCGTTGTCACGGAGGCCGAGGCCGGCCAGCGCCTGGCCGCGCGCTTCGCGAATGGTGCCGTGCTCGTCCACGCGGGCGACGGCGACGGGCAGCGTGGCGAGCATGCCGTTCAAGAATTCCGATGTCTTGCGCAGCGCTTCCTCGGCGTTGATGCGATTCGTGACGTCGATCGCCGCGATGCCCTGCAGGGCGCGCCCACTCGTTTCCACCATCGGAAACGAGCTGAGCAGCCAGTGACGATTGGCGTGGAAGAACTGCGTCGGCACGGCGGCCGCGGTGCCGTGCTGCTTGAACTTGCCGATCGCTTCGACGGAGAAATGCCGGCTGAAGATTTCGTTCTGGAAGAGCAACTCCGCCGTGGTTTCGTCGTAAATGCACACCGCGCAAGGCACGCTGCGCATGAAGAGCTGCAGTTGCGCCTGACTCTCGCGCAGCGCGGAAAGCATGGCGGCGTGGCTGCGAGAATACCGGATGGCGCGCTCCAGACGTGTGGTATCGAGCGAAGATTTTGGCAGGTAGTCGGCCGCACCGGCATCGAGCGCGGCTTGGTCGATTTCCGGATTCTCCGAGCCGGTCAGCAAAATGATTGGCGTCTCGCACTGCTGCGCCTGCAACTTGCGCAGCAGGTCCAATCCGGTTGTGCCCGCCAGGCGATAATCGAACAGCCCGACGTCGGGCTTGCGATCGCGGATCGCTTCCAACGCCGCCTGTTCAGTCGCGGCCCACTCGAGCTCGTAGCGGCACAACACACTCTTCCCAAGCAGCACCTTGACGAACGCGAAGTCGTCCTCGTTGTCGTCGAGCACCAGAACCCGGAGCACCGAAGACGAATGCGTCCGGCGCGGACCGAGTCCGCCGAGTTTCACGGGCGCGAGCGGATGCGTCTCGAGTGCTGGCGATACTGCGTCCGACATTTTCATGAGCGCTGTCTGAACACGTTGGAAAGGGAGGAGAACGTCACCCGCGGCGGCGCGCAGTGGGAAGACGCGCCATCATGCTTTGAGCAGATCAACATGCAACTCGGGTTTAGTGACTTGGCGAAAATATGGCAGAAAAGGAGCCTCGGGGACTGGCGACCCAAATCGACCCCGCGAGGCGGGACGAGACTATCATCGCTCTCGCCATGC
>Ga0070679_100007642_pt1 | contig 10118 bp, 10 predicted proteins | sample KBSC63BmetaG_FD_65652 | JGI IMG/M metagenome (GOLD analysis project Ga0070679, IMG submission 65652) | Corn rhizosphere microbial communities from Kellogg Biological Station, Michigan, USA - KBS C6-3B metaG | ecosystem: Host-associated > Plants > Roots > Rhizosphere | place: USA: Michigan... | reverse complement strand
GGTACCCCGGATCTGCTTGAGCACATACCCCGCCGCACCCGCCATGATGGCCGCGAACAACGCCTCATCGTCCTCATAGGACGTCAGGATCAGCCCCTTGATCGACGGGTCCACCGCCCGCACGTCCCGGCACACGTCGATCCCGTTCCCGTCCGGCAGCCGCGCGTCCAGCACCGCCACATCCGGCCGCAGCGCCGGAATCCGGGCCGTCGCCTCCACCGCCGAACCGGACTCGCCGACCACCTCGATATCGCCCTCGGCCTGCAGCAGGTCGGCCAGCCCGCGGCGGACCACCTCATGGTCATCGAGCAGGAACACACGGATCATCTGCTATTTGTACCCCGCCCACCCCCGGCGCGGCCGGCTGGCCCACCCGCGACGGCTCAGCTTCGACCGTTCGACCTGTGTCAGGCCGGCCCGGGTTCGGCGGACGGTCGCATTCGCGAGGTTCCCCAGGCGACGACCGGATATGCGGGCGACGCGATGACGAGGCGGGCAAGGTCGTCCAGGAATGCGCGCAGCGTGGCTGTCGCGACGCGGTTCATGATGGCCCGATCCACCACGGTGCCCGCTCGGCCCAGCGGCGGCCGGTAGCTGCCGACCACCGCGAGCCTGGACCGGTCGTCACCGTCGGCGGTCAGGGTCAGGTCCGCGTCGAGGACCGGGAACAACTCGCCCGCCGGACCGGTCGCCTCCCAGCGCAACGAGACCGTCTCCACCGCTTCATGGCGTACGGGCGCCAGCACACGTACCCGCACCAGCTTGGACAGCCCGGACAGGTCCCCGAACGGGCCGACCCGGACCAACACCTCGCATCCGCCCTCGTACGCGGACTCGGACACGCTGCGCAGGGCACCCTGGTTCATCAGGTGAACCAGCCGCGCCGAGACCACCTCGCGCGGGAGCTGGACGATGACCTCTTGGCTGGCGAACATCCACCCACCGTGCTCGTCGGCGGCCCGGGGGCCACAGGGTCGAAAGCCACCTCTTCGGACCCTGCCCGCGCGGGCCGTTCGGCCCTACACGCTGTCGGTACGGCCCCCGCACGATGACTGCCAATGCACGTCGATGCCCGTCTCAGTCAAGGGGCCCACTATGAACCATCCAGGTGTCTATCTGCACTGGGGCGTCATCCAGATCTCGCTCGCCAACCTGGTGGTGATCGGTCTGATGATCGCCGTCTTCATCATCGCGCTGTTCGTACCGTTCCCCGGGAGGAAGCGATGAGCGCCCCGACCGGGAACCGGATGTGGACGGCCCGTCTACGCAACCGCGCCGTCGCCGCGCTGCCACCGGAGCAGTTGCTGCCCGACCGGCAGCCGGCCTACGTCAGTTCCTGGATCTACGTATTCGGTGTGCTCACCCTGGCCGCCCTGCTCATCGTGCTGACCTCGGGCGCGGTGCTGGCCCTGGAGGGTCCCCAGTGGTACCACGGCTCCCCGGTCGGGCACTTCGTCAACAGCCTGCACCTGTGGAGCGTGGAACTGTTCTTCTTCACGATGGTCATCCACCTGTGGGGCAAGTTCTTCATGGCCGCCTGGCGGGGCAAGCGGGCGCTGACCTGGGTCACCGGTGCCGTCGCCTTCCTCGGTTCGATCGCCACCGCCTTCACCGGGTACCTCGTGCAGTCCAACTTCGACTCGCAGTGGATCTCCACTCAGGCCAAGGACGGACTGAACTCCGTCGGAGTCGGGGCCTGGTTCAACGTCCTGAACTACGGCCAGATGCTGCTGTTCCACGTGGTGCTGTTCCCGCTCGTGCTGGGCGTACTGGTCGTCTGGCACGTGCTGCTGGTACGCCGCCGCGGCGTCGTACCGCCATTCGCCGATCGGGAACAGGCCGATCCGGAGCCGGAGCCCGGGGCACCGCAACCGTCCACAGTGGAGGTTGGATCATGATCGCCCGCCAACGCCACCGTGCCGACGAGGCCCGCTACGCCGCCCCATGGGTCGGCGGGTACCGACGCTACGACCTGGTCAAGGAGTTCGTCGTCGCGCTCGGGGTCATGCTGCTGCTCACCGTCGGCCTGGCGATCGCCTTCAGCTCACCCGACCACAAGGCGATCTCCCTGCGCGACTGGGCCACCGCCGCACCGAACGACTTCGTCGTCACCGCCGTCGCCGAACTCGACGGCACCAGCGGCACCGCCACCTACGGCGCCCCCTACGCCGACGATCCCAGCGCCGGTCAGAAACTCGGCCCCGTGCCGCTGCAACGGTACGGCGGAGTCCGCGAGCCGGTCGACACCGCACGCGACTTCGTTCTCGCCCCGCTCGGCACCGTCACCGGTGACGCCGACCTCACCTCGGCCCTGTCGCAGTACAACGCCGCCAGCACCGACCAGCAACAGAACTGGGCCACCGCGTACGGCGACGCTCTGGACAAGGCACCCGACAACGACCCGGGCAAGGTACCGGACGGCGACTACGGCCCCGTACCCGTGCTCACAGGCAAGCTCCTCGACCTTGCTCGCAGCGGCGGCCTCGACGGCCAACTGCTGTCCTCCGGTGGCTTCTACCAGACCGACTACACCAGACCGCTGCTGTTCCTCGCCGACGGGAGCTACCTCGAAGACCAGGCCCGCGCCGAACACCTCGGCGGCGACCAGTGGGGCATGATGAACGAGACCGGGAGCTACCCCGGCCAGGCCTGGCTGTGGCTGTACACCTTCTGGTACCAGGTTCCACCGTTCTCCAGCTCCGACAACGCCGACGCCCTCGTCTGGGCGCTGATGATGGTGCTGAGCCTGGTGCTGATCCTGGTCCCGTTCATCCCCGGACTGCGTTCCCTGCCCCGCCACCTCGGCGTCCACCGTCTCATCTGGCGCGACCACTACCGCACCCACCGACCACCACCGCGATAGCGTCATACCGACGGCCGGGCGACGACCGGCGTGGGCGTACCGGCTGGCCTGTCCTGGCCGGCCGGTCCGTCCGTCGGCAGTCCGGCCCGCTGTGAGGCCCTTCGGCCCGTGGCCCCGGGCCGCCCGACCCTCGGCGCGGGCCGACGCTGGGGCGCACAGTTGACGCGTGGCGAAGCGAACACGTGTCCGGCCGGAGGCGCAGTGCCCGATCCGGCCCGGTGAGCCGTGCACGTTGTGCCAGATGGACGTGACCGGCCCGCAGGACTGCGGGCTGGTCTATCTCGTCATGGGTGACGAGGAACTGCGCGCCGGGCTGCGAGCTAAGAAGCTGGAGTCGGCCCGGCCGGCGCGGGTACCAGGACCTCCTCCACGGGCCGGCGCGGGGTCGCCACCGACGGCGTGAGTGGGTACCCGATGCGCAGCACGGTCTGCACGACCCGTCCGGCGGTGGTGTCGGCCAGCAGCTCGCGAAGCGGCGGTACCTCGGTGAGTTGGGTCAAAGGTGTCGCCGCGAGCCCGCGTACCGTCGCCGTGAGCAGGAGCCGCTGCAGAGCCATTCCGGCCCGTACCCAGTCGGCTGGCGTGTCCGCGTCGGTGAACAGCAGCAGGACCGTCGGGTCGGGTTCGAACTCCACCACGGCGGTCGGTGCACCGTGCCCAGCCGCGATGTCCCGCAGGGGAAGCGCCCCCTGCTTGTCCCGTGGGCCGAATGCGTGCCTCGGCACACCGTCGCGCCGGCCGATGCCCGGTGGGGTGGTCCAGTCGGCCAGCTCGTCCCGGTAGCGCCGGTCGCCGCGCATCCGGTTCTCGGCGGTACGGGTCAGGCTCAGCACGCCGTCGCGCAGCGCGTGGTCCGCGACCAGCAGCGTCGCGTGCTCGGTGGTGGCCGCCTCGCCGAGTTCGGCCAGCACGGCCGGTGGTACCGGTGTGTTCGCGAACGGGCGCCGGTTGGTGTGCCGGTGCGGAATGGCTTCGGCCAGTGCGATGGCGGCCGGTGTGGTCGCGGCCTGCCCGGGCACGGTGACCCGGGCAGCCAGGTCGGCCTCGGCCGGATCCGGTGCCACCGCGGCCTCGGCCTGCCAGCCGTGCGCCCGCAGCGCGACGCGTAGGTTGAACGTGGCGGCGCCCACGCTGACGAACATCTCACGGCCACTCGGATCGAGCGCGCGCAGTTGCCGCCGGCGGTCGACGAGGACGTCGACGGCGTTGCAGCGCAGCCGGAACAGCCAGGGTTGGGTGTTGTGGACCGACGGCGCCGCGGTCGCCGCGCCCAGGCATTCCCTTAGCGGCTGGCCGGGCGTGCCGCCCGCGGTGTCCAGAATCGTTGCCGTCATTCCCTCAGGCTGGGCAGTGCCGGCTCCGGTCGCCACGGGCCTTGTGCCCGTCCGACTCGGGCCTGTCGGCCCGGCCTCCGGAGCAGGACGGACGGGCGCTCGGCAACTGTGCGAGCTGTCCCACCCGTCGGCGTACCGTTACTGTTCCCACGCCTCGAGCGCGCGGTGGATCTCGGCGAGCCGTTCGTCGTCCCACGTGGTCGCCGGATCCGGTTCCAGGAATGCCATGGCGAGGCTGGCGCCGCCGATCGCCGCGAGCGACCAGTCCTGGATGCCAGCGGCACCGAACGGGCTGGCCGGCGTGCGGTGCGCGGCCACCTCCGGCCGCGACAGCGCGGTGATGACCAGCCCCCGCATGGCGGCGCTCAACAGCGTCGCGAGCGTCTCGAAGCTGGTCGACAGCTCGGGGCGCAGCCGGTACCCGAACAGCCCGGCCATCTGCCGCCACGCCCGCGCCACCTGGGCGGTGCGGGCCTCCTCGGCCTGGGCCAGCGCCGAGCGCACCTGCTCGCGCAGCTCACCATCGCTCAGGCTGGAGAACGCCGCGTGCAGCGCGAGGTAGGTGCGCCACCCCGGCGAGTCGAGGATGCTCTGGAAGTCCAGCTGCGCGAGCTGCCGGATCAGCTCCAGCAGCAGGCTGGTACGCGACTGCGGGGACTGCAGCCAGTCCAGGTGCTCGGCCAGCACCCGGCGCATCAGGGCGATCTCGTCACGGATGATGGTCGGACTCGCCGAGGCGGCCAACTCCTTCACCAGATCGCTGAAGAACAGATCCTTGTACGGCCAGTGCCGGTATGCGGTGCTCCGCGCGACCCCCGCGTCACGGATCACGTCCTCGAAGCTGATGTGGTCCAGGCTCACCGTCAGGCCGGTCCGGTTGATCATCTCGGTCGCCGCGCGCAGCATGCGCTCCCGCGTCTGCTCGTCGGTGAGGCGGCGGTGCCGGCGGCCGAGGCCGCTCGGCGCCGATCGATGTTCGTTCATGGGTCCCCTGCCTTACGGGACTTTGGACTCTGTATCCCAAGTCTAAGCCGTCCGATCCTGAGGTCATGGCACGCTGGCCGTACACCGATGAGGAACTCCGATCCATGTACGCGGGCGGTCGCGGCAACGCCACCGCCCGCCGGTACGCCCGCCTGTGGGCGGCCGTACTCGGCACCGGGCTGCTCCCGCGCCGCTGGGTGACCCTCGAGGTCGCCGGGCGCCGGACCGGGCGACCCACCCGGTTCCCGCTCGGCATGGCCGACTGGCACGGCAACTGGTACCTGGTCTCGATGCTGGGCAACGACTGCCACTGGGTGCGCAACGTCCGTGCCGCCGGCGGCCACGCCACGCTGCGGCACGGCCGGGCCCGGGCATGCCGACTGGTCGAGGTACCCGTGGCCGACCGGGCGCCGATCCTCAAGCGGTACCTGCGGAAGGTCCCCGGGGCGCGGCCGCACATCCCCGTCGCGCTCGACGCTCCCCTGTCCGGGTACGAGGCCGTCGCCGCCCGGTACCCCGCCTTCCGCGTCGAGTACGGCGACCACGCATCCACCCCGGCCACACCCCGCCGACGCCATTGGCTGCGCTGGACCCTCGGCGGCATCGCCGCCCTCATCGTCCTCCTCCTGGTCGCCGTCGCGGTGGCCGTCAAACTCCAACCGGCGCCCGCGCCACTCACCCTCCCGCCGAACCCCGCCGCCCCCACCGGGCCGGTCGACGGCACCTGGCTCGTCGCGCCCGGATCCGTGGCCGGCTTCCGGATCCAGCAGACGGTGCTCCTGCTGACCAGCGAGGTGGTCGGCCGTACCAACGACATCACCGGTACCGTCACGGTCGCCTCCGGCCGGGCCACCGCCGCGGACGTACGCATCAACCTGCTCGCGCTCACCACCGGCGACCGCAAGCCCGCACCGCAGTTCGGCATCAGCCTCGACACCGCGCAGTACCCCACCGCCACGGTCGCCCTGGCGCAGCCGGTACCCCTCGACGCCGCCTTGTCCGGCAACGCCGTCACCGTCACCGGAACGCTCACCCTGCACGGTGTCACCCGAACCGTCATCGTGTCGCTCGCGCTGCGCCGCGACGGCGCGAACCTCGACATCGCCGGGCAGACACCGGTCGCGTTCAAGGACTACAGCCTCGCCAGCCCGACCGGGTACGGCCCGATCGGCTCACTCGCCGATCACGGCATCGCCGAATTCCTCCTCATCCTCCGGCTGCGTTGACACTCCCGGAGACATCGCGCCGGGCGCCCGTGGGGCGTCCGGCGCGCCATCCGGTCTGTCCCCGGACGGGGTGACCTCGCGCAGCGTCTGCACCTCGACCGGTCCGGCGAGCAGCCCGCGCCACTCCTCCAGCCGGGCGATCATCGCGGGGTCGTTCTCCACCCGACGCTGGTCCGCGACGTACGACTCCTCGGTCTCGTACTCGATGACCTCGATGAACGCGCCCGGATCCGCGACATCGCGCAACAGCCGGACGCGGATCCCACCCGGCTCTTCGTAGAACGGAATGGCCTTGTGGAGAAAGCAGACGAGGTCGTCCCAGCGACCTTCCGTCACACGGCCGCGCAGCTGAATGAGCATCGGTCCTCCCGCGTTCCACGGCGGTACCGCTATCGCGTGGCGAGGGCGGCCACCGCCTTCCGGTCGATCTTCTCCCCGCCCAGCGTCACCGGGATGGCGTCGACGAGCACCACACGATCGGGAATCATGTACTCCGGCAGCCGGCCGCGGCAGGACTCCCGCAGCGCCTGACCCGCGGGCGGGGCCGTGGGGTCCGCCGGTACCACGGCCGCGATGAGGGTGTGTTCGTCTCCCGGTAGCGTCGCCACTGCCGCGGCCGCGTCGCGAACGTCGCCGCTGCGCCGTAGGACCGCCTCGATCTCACCGAGCTCGACGCGGAAGCCACGCAGGTTGATCTGGGAGTCGAGCCGGTCGAGGTAGAGCAGCTCGCCGTCGGGCCGCCGGCTGGCCACGTCGCCGCTGCGGTACCACCGCCGGGAGCCGCCACCGAGATCGCGCGTCACGAACCTCTCCGCGGTCAGCTCTGGCAGGCCGACGTACCCCGGGCTCAGCGTGTTGCCCGCGACCCAGATCTCGCCCGGCTCGCCGGTACCGGCAACGGTGCCGTCCCGCCGCACCAGTGCGATGTCGAGGTGTGGCAGTGGTACCCCGATGGGCGTGGCCCAGGTGTCGTCCGCGACATCCGCCGGCCGGACGACCTTCGCGGTCACGTGCACCGTGGTCTCCGTGATGCCGTACATGTTGATGAGCTGTTCGGGACCGTCCCGCAGCGACAGCCAGGCGCGCACCGAGGGCTTGTCCAGCGCCTCGCCGCCGAAGACGACGTACCGCAGCGACGTCAGCGGGCGCGGCGCGGCCTCGTACAGCAGCGAAAGGTACTTGAACGGGCTGGGTACCTGGCTGAGTACCGATACCCGGTGTTCGTGCAGCAGGGCGAGCAACCGGCCCGGATCGCGTCTGGCCTCGTCGTCCACGATGACCAGCGCCCCGCCGAACAGCAGCGCGCCCCAGATCTCCCAGACCGAGAAGTCGAAGCTGTAGCTGTGGAAGAAGGTCCACACGTCCTCGCAGTTGAACGAGAAGTGGGACCGGCACGCTCCGTCGAAGAGGTTCAGCACGTGCCGCTGCGGGATCTGCACACCCTTGGGCCGTCCGGTCGAGCCCGACGTGTAGATGATGTACCCCGACGACCCGGCGGTGTCCGGTACGACGGGACGCTCGGCGGCGTCTCCGGTTACCGGTAGCCGCACGGCCCCACCGGGTACCCGCGCCGACCCACCCGGGTCGCAGCACACCACCCGCAGGCCGCTGTCGCCGGCCATGAAGTCCAGCCGTGCCTGCGGGTAGCTCGGGTCCAGCGGCACGTACCGGGCACCCGCGGCGAGCGTACCGACGATCGCGGCGACTACCCGCCAGGTCCGTCCCATCCAGATGCCGACGTTGTCTCCCGGCCCGACGCCGGCGGCCAGCAGATCGACGCGTACCTTCTCGGCCGCCCGGGCCAGGTCCCGGTACCGTATCCGTCGGGGGCCGTCGACGATCGCTGTCCGTTGGGGGTACTGCTCGACCCGCTCCAGAAACCCGTCCAGCAGGGTCGCAGAGTCTACTGCGGTGGCCATGTCCCTCAATCCACCTTAACCAGGTCGTCCGCGCTCGACGGTTGCCGCGGCGGCCGCGGCGCTGCCTTGTCACGCGCCGGCAGGAAGGCGAACGCCACGACCGCGGCGAGCAGCGCCGCACCCGCGGTCGCCGCGGAGCCCGCGTGCAGGCCGGTCATGAAGGACGTGCGAGCCGCGTGCTCCACCGCGGCGGGCGCCTGCTCCTGCTGGCTCACCGTGAGGGCGCTGCCGAGCGACGACTGACCGGCCTTCACCATGGCGGGCGGCACGTGCAGGTCGGTCCACAGGGTGGCGAGCCGGGAACTGAACGACCAACTCAACACCGAGCCGACGACCGCGACGCCGAGCGCACCACCCAACTCGCGGGTCGTGTCGTTGACGGCGGAGCCGACACCGGCCTTGGAACCGGGCAGCGAAGCGAGGATCGCGTCCGTGGCCGGCCCGGAAGACAACGCCATTCCGGCGGCCATCAGGCACATCGAGACAACCACGACCCGCCAGTAGTCCGCCTCCAGTGTCGCCTTCGCGGCGACCAGGAATCCGGCCATCATCAGCAGCATGCCGGCCGTCACCACGAGCTTCGTACCGGTCTTCTTCATGATGACGATGGCCAGTGGCGACAGGATGCCCATGACCGCGGCGAACGGAAGCGTCGCGGCGCCGGCCCTCAGCGTGCTGTACCCCCGGACAAGCTGGAAGTACATGGTAATCATGAAGATAAATCCATAAAGGCCGAAGAAGGCCATCGAGATCGCCGCGCTGCCGGCCGAGAATCGCGGGTTGCGGAAGAAGCGGATGTCCAGCAGCGGGTCGGTACGCCGCCCCTCCCACCAGCAGAAGACGGCGAGCAGCACGGCCGAGCCGCCGAAGCCGGCCAGCGAGCGGCCGCTCGTCCAGCCGTGCCCGGGCGCCTCGATGACGGTCCAGATGAGCAGGCCGACCAGTGCGATGGAGAGCAGGCCGCCGAGACCGTCGAAGCGTCCGGGCACGGGATCCCTGGATTCGGGCAGCAGTACCGCGCCGAGCAGCAGGGCGGCGGCCACCACCGGGAGGTTCACCATGAAGATGGACCCCCACCAGAAGTGTTCGAGCAGCACCCCACCGGCGACCGGGCCGAGGGCCACGGCCAGGCCGGAGACGCCCGACCACACGCCCACGGCCACCGCCTTCTCCTGCCGGTCGGTGAAGACCCCGGTCAGCATCGCCAGTGTGCTCGGGTAGACGAACGCGACGGCGAAGCCCATCGCGGCGCGGGCCGCGATGAGCTCGCCGACCGAACCCGAGCGCGCGGCCCAGAAGGACGCGAGCGCGAAGAGCAGGAGGCCGACCTGGAGCACGCGCTTGCGACCGAACCGGTCACCCAGATGGCCGAAGAACAGCAGCAGTCCGGCGAAGCACACCGTGTAGATGTCCACGACCCATTGCAGGTCGGAGGTGTTCGCGCCGAGCCGCCGGTTCAGGGTGGGCAGGGCCACGTTCACGATCGTGTTGTCGATGGCGACGAGCAGTACGCTCAAGCACAAGGTCGCGAGAATCCACCACCGGTGACGGTGTGGCACCGCCGCCCCTGTCGCCGGCTTGCCTGGCGCGGTCATTTCGGGCTTCCTTCCCTACGGGTCCATGAGGTGCGTTTCCGGGTGCGGCCCGTGCCGGTCGTCCAGCAGCAGGTCCAGATGGGGGGTCGGCCCGTGCCCGGCCACGAGGTGCCGTACCTCGGCCCGCAGCACGGGCAGTTCCGTGCCTCGGGTCGCGCGCATGTGCGGCGCGATCGCGACCGTACCGATCGGACCGC
>Ga0070679_100007640_pt1 | contig 10119 bp, 10 predicted proteins | sample KBSC63BmetaG_FD_65652 | JGI IMG/M metagenome (GOLD analysis project Ga0070679, IMG submission 65652) | Corn rhizosphere microbial communities from Kellogg Biological Station, Michigan, USA - KBS C6-3B metaG | ecosystem: Host-associated > Plants > Roots > Rhizosphere | place: USA: Michigan... | reverse complement strand
GCCCGGAGTTTCGAAGCTCTGTCGTGGGGTGGACGCCGGAAGTGTTCATTCCGTTCGCGGCGACGCCAATTCTCACCGGGCAGCCAGTCGACTCGTTCGGCGGCAGCCTGTACGTCACCGGCCGGCTTCGTGCGGGCGCAGACCGCGCGAGTGCGTCGGCGGAGCTGAACGGGCTGATGCGCCGACTCGCGCAGGCCGACAGCGCCGAACACGATGGGATGACGGTGCGTCTCGATCACGATCGCGGTGTGAACGCCGAGCTTCGGCCAGTCATCGCGATCGCGTCGGGATTCATGATGGCGATGGTCGCACTGGTGCTTGCGATTGCATGCGCGAACGTCGCGAACCTGTTGCTCGGACGCGCCGCGTCGCGCCGCACCGAGATGGGAATTCGTCTCGCGATTGGCGCTGGTCGAGCGCGCATCGTGCGCCTGCTGCTCACCGAAAGTCTGCTGCTGTCGCTGCTCGGCGGGGTCGTGGGTTTCGTGATCGCGGCGGCGCTGACGCGAATGGTTCCGGCGGCACTGCCGGCGGAGGCGGCGGTCGACAGCGCATACTTCTCTCCGGATTGGCACGTCGTCCTGTTCACCGGGGGCATCAGTCTCGTGACGGCGCTGTTCTTCGGACTGGTGCCGGCCCTTCATTCCGCGTCGCCAGACGTTGTCGGGTTGCTCAAGGGAACGCAACGCGGCGTCGGGCGTGGGCGGCGCGGCAGGCTCGTTATTGCGCAGGCGGCGATGTGCGTGGTCCTGCTCGCGCTCGCATCGCTGTTTCTGCGCAGCGTCTCACGCATGCTCGTCGTCGATACCGGCTTTACCGCGCAGGGTATCGTCGACGTCGAGCTGAATCTGTCGCTTGCGGGGAAGACGGCAGCACACCGGCAAGTCTTCGCCACCATCGCCCGCGAGGCGGCCAGGCTTCCTGGTGTCGCCAGCGTGACGTACGCAGCGGTCGTCCCGCTCAGCGGCAGCAACATGGAAATGCGCATCATCCCCGAAGAGATGAAGGCTGCGAGCGCGCACGACTATCCGTCCACGTACTTCAACATCGTTGGGCCGAGCTATTTTTCCACGCTGCGAACGCCGCTGCTTCGCGGACGCGAGTTCGCCGAGGACGATCGCGACGGAGCGCCTCGCGTGGCAATCGTGAACGAGACCGCGGCGCGGCGGTGGTGGCCATCGGGAGACGTCATCGGAAAACGATTCCGTCTCGGAGCGGTGGACGGCGATCTCGTCGAGATCGTCGGCCTCACACGCGATGCGGCGTACGTGATGCCTGGTGAAACACCAAAGCCCACGGTCTATCTGCCGCTCGCACAGGACGACCGCTCGGAAGCAGTGTTGATGCTCCGAACGAACGCCGATATCGGCACGGTGCGTCGCGCGGTGTGGTCCATGCTGCACGTGATCACGCCGGAGCTTCCGCCGCCGCCCGTCACGCGGATGACCGACGACATGTCCGTCACCTTGCTTCCAGCGCGCGCCGGGGCAGCACTGCTCAGCGCGTTCGGTGCGATCGCGCTGGTGCTCGCAGCCTGCGGCATTTATGGCGTCGCGTCCTACTCGGTGCTCAGTCGCACTCGCGAGATCGGCATTCGCGCGGCGATCGGAGCAACGCGTCGACAGTTGATCCAGATGGTGCTCGCCGAGAGTGGGCGGCGCGTCGCGATCGGTGCGATGATTGGTGTGGTGCTCACGATCGGGATCGCCGCGCTGCTCAGTCGCGCGCTCTACGGCATCGACGCGGTCGATCCACTCGTGCTGGGCGCGGTGCTGATCGTGATCGCGATGGTCACGGCAGTCGCCGCTCTGGGCCCCGCGCGCCGCGCCGCGCGCGTGGACCCGGTCATCGCCATCCGCTCCGAGTAGCTAATTCAAGAACGCTCAAGCCGCCTGCCGCGCGTCGTGCAGGGCGTCGACGCCCGTTGGATACGGCGTCGCCGACATCAAGGTGAACTTCACATGCGCATCGTCCGAGAAGAGGCGCTTCGCTCTGCCAAGGATGAGCGGATAGAGGAGAACGTGCAGCTCGTCAACGAGATCGTGCGCGAGAAGCGCATGGACGAGCTGACTGACGACATGTTGACGCTCCGCGGCCCTGACGATAGCCTCCTCTCGTGCTCCGCTCGACTCCAGTGACCAACTGTGCCCGCGATCGCGGCCGGCGACGACGCCCGGCGGCCATCGCCGCGGCATTTTCGGGACTTCTCGCCCTCCTGGCCGCCTGCTCGTCGGGCGAGACGTTTCAACAGGCGAATCTCGACGCATCCGGGGATGTTCGTGCGGTGACGTCCGCGGGCCGGGTGCTCCAGGTTCCGCAGCTTTCCGGGCAGGCCGGCGTCGAGCAGATCGCACTATCCGCCAACCACCGGGCGCTCGGTTGGCTCTCCCTGTTTCCCAATGCGGGGACGACGTATCCGATCCCACTGGCACTCACGGTGCTTCGGCCGGACGCCCGCAAGACGACGATCAAGGTCGATCTTCCGATCTGGCAGTGGGCCTTCGCGTCGAACGACAAGCAGGTCGTTCTGCGCGAAGCTCCCGTCCACGGCTCGACGCCGACGCATTACGAGCTTCGCGACGCGCAGACCGGCGCACTCGTCGCCTCGACGGACGTCGACGCGAATCCGGCCAGCAAACCGCCGGAGTGGGCCCGAAGCGTCGCCGCGGCGCCCGAGACGTCGAAAGAGCGTTGATGTTAAAGTTTACACATCTGCTCGCTGGAACCGTCGCGGCGCTCGCCGTCGGTGCGTCGCCCGCTCGGGCGCAGACCACCGCGCAAGATTCGGTTCTTCGTCTCGATGTGACCGTTGCACGCCATGAGATGAGCGGCGGCCTGATCGACTACAGGACCGGCGGAATGCTCGACGCGCTGCTCGCGCTTGGCGTTCACGATCAGCCGCGCTGGGAGACGGTCGTGGCGATCGGCGGCGGTGGCGTCGCGGGCGGATTCGGCGATCGCTGTCTCATCCGCCCGGACGGCGGGTGCGCGCCGCAGGCCAACTTCGGGTTTCTGAATCTTCTCATTGGCGGCGACGTCTCGCTCGGCGGCGCAGCGCTCCGAGGTCTGGCTGGACCAGCCTACTACACCGGCGGCGGCGCACACTCGTTCGGCGCCGAGGTGCGGATGGATCTCTCGTCGCCGACGGTCGCGCACGTGGGGCTCGGCCCGATGGTGCGCGCGACATGGCTTCCGTCGCATGGCGCCCAGCGATTCGTCGCCTGGGCAGTCGGCGCAAGCATGGTCTTTCGGTAACGCACTTCACTCCGAACGGCACGACGTCCGACGGGACGAGCGATCACGCGGTCGTCGTCGGAAAAATCCGATCCGGACACGTCAGCGAGGTCTCGCCCGGGAGCGAGTGACGACGAGTCTGTTGCGCGGCTGACATGAACAACGCCTATTTGGCGGCGAAGATCCCCCACTCTCGCCGAGGCGACCATGAACCGCACGACCGGCGCGATCGCCGCGCTATCGACGTTGCTGCTCGCAGCGCCATTGGCGGCACAGATGCCGCCAAATGCCGTCTCGCTCGCGACCGTTCCCGCGAAACCAGCCGACGTCGCTTCGCCCGATGCGATCATCGCGGCCTTGTACGATGCGAACACGATCATGGTCGATCAGAAGCGCGACCTCGATCGGTTTCGCTCGTTGTTCATTCCGGGCGCGCGTCTCATGCCGACGGCGAGAGCGAACGGGAATGGCGTCATTCGCATCCAGTCGGTCGAGGACTACGTGCGCCAGGCATCGGGTGGACCGCCGCGGCACGGCTTCAGCGAACGCGAGATCGCTCGCACGAGCGAGGCGTTCGGGAACATCATGCAAGTGTTCAGCACATACGAAACCCATCGCGATTCGTCGGACGCACATCCGCTGCACGGCATCAACAGCATTCAGTTGTTCAACGACGGCGCGCGATGGTGGGTCGTCGGCGTGCTGTGGGACAACGAGCGTGCCGACAGTCAGATCCCGGCCGTCTTCATGAAGTCGCGCAAGGCGACGCCGTAGGGTCGGCCGGCCGCGCGCTGGTACCGACGGCCGGCATCACGCGCGAGCGTTTCACGCGGTCGAGTGGCACGCGCGGCGCACAGCGCTGTCCAGTTCGCCGCGGGCCCGCAATGAGTTGCTGACCGCGCGCCGCAACGGATCGCTTCTCCTCGCGCGTCGAGATACAAGTGTCCTCATCGCGGGTCGTGGACATGTCGCCGTTCGCGGACGACTCGCATTGGCGCGTTCGGCGTGAGCGCTCACTAACGTGCGAGCTTTCAAGCGGTTGACGGCCGGGCGAGCGCTGGCGTCGATTCTGCTTCGCGCGTCGGCATGATCTCGCCTTCGCTTCCACGAGCCGGCGCGATCGCCGTCGTTCCTTTTCTGTGCCTCACCGGCTGCACTCCGGCGACACTCGGCGTATCGCCCGAAACCGTTCTCGCGACCGTCATCGCGAATCTCCCGGCGTCGACGACCACGACGAGCACCGGCCGAACGTCTCCCTCGCCTTCGCGTAGTCGACGCATTCCCGAATCGCCGCCGGCATCATCGGCCGCATCACGTGTCCTGCACACCGCGGATTCCTATCGCGGCGTTCCCTACGTCTGGGGCGGCAACACGCCGAAAGGGTTCGACTGCTCCGGATTCACGAAATACGTGTTCGCGAAGAACGGCATCTCACTTCCACGAACATCGCGCGAGCAGGCGCACGCCGGCGTCGCGATTCCGGCGGATTTTCGCTACCTGCGTCCCGGCGATCTCATGATGTTCGCGGAGCCTGGCGAAGCGATCTCGCACGTCGCGATCTACGCGGGCAATGGCTGGATCATTCATTCGTCGAGCTCCGTCGGCGGCGTCGGCTACACGGATCTCAACTCGGGCGGCGACTGGTTCGTTGCGTACTTCGTGGCGGCGCGGAGAGTTCTGTAGCCGTCTGTCGTCGAGCTGCCATCTTTCGCACCGATGACTTCGACCTCGAGCGCCGGCCGCATCCGTTTCGCCGTCATCGGCGTGAATCACGGTCACATCTACGGCATGACCGAAACGATTCGCCACGCAGGGGGCGAGCTCGTGATGTTCCACGCCGAGGAGCCGGACCTCGCGTCCGACTTCGCGCGGCGCTATCCATCGGTCCAGCGCGTCGCCGACGAACGCGCGATTCTCGAAGATGCATCGATCCATCTCGTGCTCTCCGCCATCATTCCGCATGCACGCGCACCGCTCGGCATTCGGGTGATGCGGCACGGCTACGCCCGCGTCGATTGGTTGTCCCCGCAAGGATTGCCGACGTGGGGCGATACGCGGCTCACGATCCTCGGCACCGATGGCTACATCGAGGTTCGAAAGAATGTCAATCTCGCGGGCCGGAGCGGCGCGAATCATCTCTTTCTTGCCGACGCGACTGGGGTCCGCCACATCGACTGTGCGCGTGTGCCGCTGCCCTATGGGCGGCAGCTCGTCGACGATGTGTTGAACCGCACCGAGACCGCGATGTCGCAGGCGCACTGTTTTCTGGCCATGCAGCTCGCCATCGAGGCGCAGGCCAGAGCGAGATCGATCGCCTGAGTCGCCGGATCACCTCGCTATGCCCGCGTTCCCTGCACGCGACATGGGCCGGCGCTGCCTATGCAGCCGCGCTCCGCGCAAAAATTTGGTGACGGGCGCACGCTTCCCCGTAAATGGCAGTAGCACTCAGCCGGGTCGGCACGTAGAGTAATTAGTTGGTCCCTCTCCACTCGAAGCAGGCAATTTCATGCACCCCTTCAGCCGCCGCGGCTCCGCCGCAGCATTCCTCCTACCCGCGTTGCTGTTCGTCCTGCCGCACAGCGCCCGGGCACAGAATCCGATGCCGGGAATGAAGCACGACATGGCCGGCATGAACATGGCCCTTCCCCCCGTCAGCATCCCTAAAGGGGCGATCTTCACCGAAGCGGACATTCGCTTCATGCAGGGGATGATCGCGCATCACGGACAGGCCATCTACATGGCGCGCATGGCGGCGTCGCACAACGCCGAGCCGAAGCTGCTCAAGTTCGCCATGAAGATCGACCAGTCGCAGCGCGCCGAGATCACCCTGATGCAGGGGTGGCTGCGCGCGAACAAGCAGTTCGCCCCGGACAGCTCGGCGTGGCAGCACATGACCATGCCGGGCATGCTCACCGCGAAGCAGCTCGCGGCGCTCGACGCGGCGAAAGGCACCGAGTTCGATCGCCTCTTCCTCAACGACATGATCCAGCATCATGAGGGTGCGCTGAAGATGGTGGACGATCTGATGAATACGCCGATGGCGGCGCAGGACGTGGATGTCTCCGTGTTCGCGAACGACGTTACGACGGTGCAGACGGCCGAAATCGGCACGATGCGCCGCATGTTGAACTCTCTCTGACCACCCAAGGAGCCCAGTTGATGTTCAGTCATCGCAGGACGTCCGCGGCGGCGTTGGCGCTCGCCATCTCGGCGGCCCCCGCGCTCTTCGCGCAGACCTATCCGACCGGCAACGACCCGCGCAACGGATTGAAGGCCGGCAAGTATGACGCAGGCACGGCCGAGAAGGGCATTCGCCTCGTGTCGTTCTCGCATAAGGCGCCGGTGTTCGACAAGGATTCAGGGTTGGCGTACATCAACTCGGACATCGCCTTCCGGGACCACTACGTCTACCAGGGCAATTTCGCCGGCTTCATGATCTGGGACGTGAAGAATCCCGCGAGCCCGAAGCTCGTCGCGAGCGTCCCGTGCATCACCTCGCAGGGCGATCCGTCGATCATCGGCAACCTGCTGTTCGTCTCGGCTGAAGGAAACGGGAATCGCAACGACTGCGCGAGCGGCGGCGTGAAGAACCCGGCCGACCACATGGCGGGCGTCCGCATCTACGACGTGTCGAATCCCGCGGCGCCGAAGCTCGTGAAGAACGTGCAGACCTGCAAAGGCTCGCACACGCACACGATCATCCCCGATCCCAAGAACGCTGATGTCGTCTACATCTACGTCTCGGGCCAGCAGGGCGCGCGTCCGGCCACGGAGCTTGCCGGCTGCAACAACAGCAACGATCCGAACGACGCCAACAGCTCGCTCTATCGTCTCGACGTGATCAAGGTCCCGCTCAAGCATCCCGAGCAGGCCGAAGTCGTGACGGGCGCGCGCATCTTCACGGGTCTCGACGCCGCGCCGACGAGCGCCGCGCGCCGCGAGGCGATGGCCAATCGTCCCCGCGGGGGTCGTGGTGGACGTGGCGCTGCCGCACAGGCTGGCGCAGCGCAGGCGGGCGCCGCCGCGACGGCTGATGCCGCGCATGCTCCCGATCCCAGGCCGACGGGTCCGCGCAACTGCCACGACGTGACGGCCTATCCGTCGATGCACCTGCTCGCCGGCGCGTGCGCGAGCTACGGTCTGCTCGTCGACGTCAGCGATCCGGAGCACCCGGTTCGCCTCGACGCCGCAGCCGACACGAACTTCTCGCTGTGGCACACGGCCGTGTTCAGCAACGACGGGTCCAAGGTCGTGTTCACGGACGAGTGGGGCGGCGGCACGGCGCCCAACTGCCAGGCGACCAGCATGATGGAGATGGGCGGCAACGCCATCCTCACCATCAGCAAGGACAAGAAGATGCGCGAGCACGCGTACTTCAAGATCCCGACGGCGCAGTCGGCCGAGGAGAACTGCGTGTCGCACAACGGCGGCCTGATTCCGGTGCCGGGCCGCGACCTGATGGTTCAGGGCTGGTATCAGGGCGGCATCGACGTGAGCGATTTCACGGATCCTGATCATCCCTTCGAAGTCGCCTTCTTCGATCGCGGTCCGGTCAACGCGGCCAACGACACGTCGCATGCGAACGGCCGCGCCCGCTACACGATCGGCGGTTCGTGGGGTGCGTACTACTGGAACGGCTACATCTACTCCTCGGAGCTCGCTCGCGGCTTCGACATCTATGAGCTCACCCCGACCGACAAGCTCTCGGCCAACGAGATCGCGGCGGCGAAGCTCGTACGCCTCGAGCAGTACAATCCGCAGAGCCAGCCGCACTACACGTTCCCGGCGGCGTTCCCGGTCATCCGCTCGTATCTCGATCAGCTCGTGCGCGACAACGGCCTGAGCTCGGACAAGACGGCGTCGATCGACAAGGCGCTCGGCGCTGCCGAGAAGCAGTCCGGCGCGGCGCGCGGTGCTTCGCTCACGAAGCTCGCGTCCGAGGTCGACAAGGATGTCAGCGGCGCGAAGGATCAGACGCGCGTGAAGGCGATGGCGTCGGAGATTCGTCGGCTCGCGGCGGTCTCGAAGTAGTCGACGACGGTCACGAAACTCGATAGGCCGTACGACGAAGGCCCTGGAGCAACTGCTCCGGGGTCTTTTTCGTTATCAGAGATCAGGAATGAGAGGACACAGAACGGAAAAGCGCGCGCCGACGGACAACAGCACGGACACGTCGACGGACTTCACGGACCTGCGCCGCGCGCGAGTGGAGTGGCGTCTCGCCACGAGCCGAGAAATGATTTTGAATGACGGCCGCTCGGGACGCCTCTAAGGAACGTCTCGAGCGGCGGTTCCACCAATAAAATCCGGGCGCGTTGCGCAGGGCACTCTCCCTCCACACGGGACAAGTCCGCAGAGTCCGTCGACGTGTCCGTGCTGTTGTCCGTCGGCCAGCGCTGTTCTACCCTCTGTCCCTGAGAGGCGGCATCAATGCGGCGTGATCGACTGCCGCACGGCCTGGCGTTCGGGGACGCGGATCGGCTCGATCGGGCCGGCGCCGAGGGCGAGCACTGGCTTGCCGTCGGCGGCGAGGGCCTGTTTCGGCTCGGTTCCCACCGTCGGCCGAGCTCCGTCGGCGCGATCGGCCATGAGCTTCGTCATGAAGCGCTGGCTCTCTGAGACGCGCTCGACCTCGATGGCGATGGCATCCACCGCTTGCTCCAGGCGATCGAAGCGTGCCTGGCTCGCGTCGGTCATCTGTAGCGGAAGTTGTTTCGGCGTTCCCTTCCAAATTCGACGAGCGCGCGCGATCGCGAGCGGCACGAACACCCCGAATGCCAGCATGAAGCTCAAGCCGACGACCATGTCGGGATCAGGCCCGCGCCTCGGCAGCGACGGAGGGTTCTGGGTCGTCGCTTGTGGCACCGCCTTGATCCCCAGCCTCGTCTGGATCGTCGCAATCTGTCCATCAATCTGAGCCATCTGCATGCCCAGATCCGCGGTTCGCTGCACGATGACCGGCCGCGCAGGATTGCCCCCGCTCATCCGCTCCAGTTGACGCTGAAGACTCTTGTATTCGGCCTGCATGCCGGCGAGCTGCGCCTGCAGATTGCCGAGCTGCGTCTGGAGCGCCACCACTTCCGCGCCGGTCACGACGACCCCCGGCGGCACCGGCGGCGGTGGGACCTGTGTCTGTAAGGGAGTCATTGAAGCGGCGCGCTCAGCTCAGGCTCGCCGACGACGCCGCGCCGTTCGCGGACGCGAGGGACGCGGGCTGGCGCTCCGTCATCACCTTCGTCACGAAGCGCTGCCCTTCCGCAATCCGCTCGATCTCGATCGCGACGGCATCAACGGCCTGCTCGAGGCGGTCGAGACGCGGCGCGATCATCGGGTCGATCGGCGGCGCGATCGGAGTCGAGCGCCCGCGCCAGATTCGTTTGGCGATCGCGATCGAGATGGGCATCAAGACCGCGAAGATGAATGCGAACATGAGCCCGGCCGCGACGTCCGGATCGAAACCCGGACTGCGGCCGAAGCCACCCATGGGAACGCCGGCAATGACGACGTGGGATCCTCCCTGGCGCGCCGCGATCTCGGCGCGCACCGAGGTGAGGCGCGCCTGCGTCTCCACAAGCTGCGCGTCGACCTGCGCCAGAACCGGCGCGACGGCCACGCGGACCTCGGTCCCACGATGGCGCACCTGATCGGTCATCACGCGCCGCTGCGCCTCCAGGGCGTTCGCCTGAGCCTGAAGCTGCGCCATCTGGATCTGCAGCGCGTCGAGCGATTGCTGCGCGCGCGCGATCGCCACCGCCGGCATGGTCACGGCGGGTGGCGCGGGCGGGACCGGCATCTGTGGGTTGCTCTGCATATGACGCAATACGACGGGCGCGTGGAGAGGTTTCGACGCGAGCTCGTTTCACCCGGCGACGTCGCCCCAAGCGG
>Ga0070679_100007639_pt1 | contig 10119 bp, 9 predicted proteins | sample KBSC63BmetaG_FD_65652 | JGI IMG/M metagenome (GOLD analysis project Ga0070679, IMG submission 65652) | Corn rhizosphere microbial communities from Kellogg Biological Station, Michigan, USA - KBS C6-3B metaG | ecosystem: Host-associated > Plants > Roots > Rhizosphere | place: USA: Michigan... | reverse complement strand
CTCGCGATCGCCGCGCCGATGTCGGCGGACTTGTAGGCGACGTCGGCGAGAGACTCGAGCCCCTTGCGATCGAGGCCGAGCTCGTGGTGAACGTTGAGCAGGCCTGCGGCGCTCGCGACCAGATGGATTTCGCGCCCGGCGCGGCGCAGTCGCTCGAGAAGACGGACCGCGTAGATCGCGCCCGATGCTCCGGTCACGCCGACGACGACGCGACGGGAGCGGCCGCTCACGACGTCAGGCGGCGATGCCGAGCGCCTGCTGCAGCTCGCCCGCCTGGTACATCTCGGTCATGATGTCCGAGCCGCCGACGAACTCGCCGTTGACGTAGAGCTGCGGGATGGTCGGCCAGTCGGAATACGACTTGATTCCCTGGCGGATGTCCTCGTCCTCGAGCACGTTGACGGTCTTCAGGTCGTTGACGCCGCAGGCCTTCAGGATCTGGATCGCGCGGCCGGAAAAGCCGCACATCGGGAACTGCGCCGTTCCCTTCATGAACAGCACGACGCGGTTCGTCTTGACGATGTCGTCGATGCGCTGATGAACGTCGCTCATGGTGCGAGTTGCCTCCTGATATCGATCGGGAGACTGTACCGGGAAACGTTCGGTCGGCGAGCCGGAAGGATTTCAGAACGAGTACGACACGCCGAGCTGGATCACGGGTGCCAGCCGCATGTCGCGAACGACGTCATCGAGGCTTTGCGAGCCGCCGAAGACGCGCCCGAAGCGAACGACGTTGCCGGGGCTCTGCGAGACAACGCCCAGATCGGCGCTGAAGCTCCAGCCGCTCTTGGCCGACAGGTTGCTGTAGCCGATGCCGATGTAGGGCACGGTCGCGCTGTCGACCGAGGCATCGCTCGCGCCGAGGGTTCCGGGCGAAGCGCCGAACAGGCGCCGGTTGCTGGCGAACAGGCCACCCGCGCCCGGGTTCGAGGCAGCGCCCAACACCGGGCTGCGCGCGCCGATCAGCACGCCGCTGGTGGCGCGAAAGCCGCCAGCAGGCTCGCCGGCCGCAGGTTTGTCGTTGCCCAGGTAGAGGTCGCCGAACAGGCCGAGGCCGCCGACCTGCAGGCCCGTCCTCTCGATGGGCGCGAGCTCGGCGCGCCAGCCCGGCGCACCGGGCGCGTACGCGATGCGGCTCTGCAGCCGCGTCCAGGCGATGCGGTCGGCATTGGCAGACAGACCCTCGCCCTCGGCGCGCACGTCGGCGACGGCCAGCGCGGAAGCGACGGCGACACAGATCCAGAGCACGTTGCGCATGGGAGACTCCTCGATCACCTCGGGGTGCATCGGGCCGCTTTGCGCGGCCGGAATTCATCCTACGACGGGGCGTCGGAAAAAGCTGTTGGGCGCACGCCGCAGCGGCGCGGCCGCCGCTCCCGGACGGGGGTTTTTCACGGGGCGATTGCGCCGATGCGACGGACGGTGATCGTTGTGACTGCGTGTCAAGCGGCGCTCGGGCGCCGACCGGCGGTCGCCCGTTCGTGCCCTGCCAGATCCCGGCGGCTTTCGATGCCGAGCAGGCCGGCGCGGTCCAGCAATTGGCGAACGGCGGCGCCTTGGGCGAAGCCGTGCTCGACGACGAGCCAGCCGCCCTCCGCAAGGTGGGTGGGCGCCCCGGCGACGATCGACCGCAGCGCCGCAAGGCCGTCCCCGCCCGCTGTCAGGGCGCTGATCGGCTCGTGACGCAGCGCCGGCAGGTGCGGATCGTCGTCGGCGACGTAGGGCGGGTTCGAGACCACGAGGTCGAAGCTGCGCCCGGCGAAGGGCTTCCACCAGGAGCCCTCGACCAGTTCCAGACCAATGCCGAGCCGCGCGGCGTTCCGAGCTGCGACCGCGAGCGCAGCGGCGCTGGCGTCGCTGGCCGTGGCGAGTGCCCGCGGATGGAGGCGCTTCAAGGCGAGCGCGACCGCACCGCTGCCGGTGCCGAGGTCGACAAAGCTCGGGGAAGCGCGGGCACCGGCGACGTTGCGATCGTCCTTGAAGGCCCGCAGCAGATCGTCCGCCCAGTCGACCAGCAGCTCGGTCTCCGGGCGCGGCACGAGGACGTCGGGCGTGACCTCGAGGAGCATGCCGTGGAATTCCTTCTCGCCGAGCACGTAGGCGAGCGGCTCACCCGCGGCGCGCCGCGCCAGCCCCACCGACCAGCGCTCGACCTCGTCGGCGGCGAGCGCCCGCTCGTCGCGGGCGATAAGCGAGCTGCGCGTCGTCGCCAAAACGCGCGCGAGCAGCAGCTGGGCATCGAGCAGCGCGACGCCGCGCGCGCGCGCGTCGGCGAGCGCTGCGCGGACGGTCAGCGTCACGAGGCGCCGCTCTCGAGCGCCGCGAGCTGCTCGGCCGCCTGCGCAGTCTGCAGCGCGGCGATCAGCTCGTCGAGGTCGCCGTCGAGGATCGCCTGCAGCCGGTACAGCGTGAGGCCGATGCGATGGTCGGTGACACGACCTTGCGCGAAGTTGTAGGTGCGGATCCGGTCGCTGCGGTCACCGCTGCCGACCAGGCCCTTGCGCGTCGCGGCTTCCTTCGCTGCGCGCTCCGATCGCTCCTTCTCGCGCAAGCGCGCGGTCAGCACGGCGAGCGCCTTCGCCTTGTTGCGGTGCTGCGAGCGATCGTCCTGGCATTCGGCGACGATGCCGGTCGGCAGGTGCGTGATCCGGATCGCACTGTCGGTCTTGTTGACGTGCTGGCCGCCCGCGCCGCTGGCGCGGAAGGTGTCGATCCGGATCTCGCTCGGGTCGATCGTCACCTCCTCGGCTTCGTCGGGCTCGGGGAGGACCGCGACGGTGCAGGCGCTCGTGTGGATCCGACCCTGCGTCTCGGTGGCCGGCACCCGCTGCACGCGATGGCCGCCGGATTCGAACTTCAGCGCTGCGTAGACGAGCTCGCCCTCGATCCGGACCACCAGCTCCTTGTAGCCGCCGAGGTCGCTTGCGCTTTCCGACAGGATCTCGGTGCGCCAGCGCCTGCGCTCGGCGTAGCGCAGGTACATGCGCGCCAGGTCGGCGGCAAAGAGCGCCGACTCGTCGCCGCCGGTGCCGGCGCGGATCTCGAGGAAGACGTCGCGCGTGTCGTCCGGGTCGCGCGGCAGGAGCGCCGTCTGCAACTCGGCGAGCAGCGTCGCCAGATCGGCAGTCGCGGATGCCGACTCGTCACGTGCCAGGCCGGCCATGTCCTCGTCGCCCGCAGATTCGGCGAGCAGCTGGTCCGCCGACGCCAGGTCGCGCTCGCGCTGCTCGTAGCGGCGGAAGAGACCGACGAGCGCGCTGGCCTCGGCGTGCTCGCGGCCGAGCTCGCGGTAGCGCTTCATGTCGGCGGCGATGCTGCCGTCGGCGAGCAACGCGTCGAGCTCGGCCAGCCGAAGGGCGAGACGTTCGAGCTGCTGGCGAAAGGAAGGCTTCATGAATGGGAACTCGGATCGACGGAGAGCGGCCGGAGCCGCGAAGCGGGCGCGACCGAACGGTCGCTAACGCTTGTCGTTGCCGAGGTTGCGGCCGCTGCCGCGCAGGAACAGCCGCGTCACCGTCTGCGTCAGGCGCAGGCGCTCTTCACCATCGGCGGCCTTCAGCTCGGCGAGCGTGCCGTGCAGCAGCTTTTGCGTCAGACCTCGCGAGAGCGCGTCGAGAACCGCATCGACGTCCTCGCCGCTCGCGAGCAGCTTCTTCGCGCGCGCGATCTCGATCGCGCGCCAGTCGTCGGTCTGCGCGTGCAGCGCCTGGATGAGCGGCACCGAGCCGCGCCGGTCGAGCCACTGGACGAAGCTCTGCACGCCCGTCTCGATGATCGCCTCCGCCTGCGCGACGGCGGCCTCGCGCTTTTCGCCGCCGGTCTGGACCAGCGCGGACAGGTCGTCGAGCGTGTAGAGGTAGACGTCCGAGAGCCTTGCGACCTCGGGCTCGATGTCGCGCGGCACCGCCAGGTCGACCATGAACATCGGCCGGTGGCGGCGCGCCTTCAACGCGCGTTCGACCGCGCCGAGGCCGATGATCGGCAGCGAGCTCGCGGTGCACGAGACGACGATGTCGAATTCCGCGAGGCGATCGGGCAGGTCGGCGAGGGGGAAGGTCGACGCGTTGAAGCGCGCGCCGAGCTCGTCCGCGCGCGCAGCGCCGCGGTTGGCGACCGCCATCTGGCGCGGCTGGCGCGCCGCGAAGTGCGTCGCGGCGAGCTCGATCATCTCGCCCGCGCCGACGAACAGCACCTTCGTCTGGCCGAGGTCCTCGAACAGTTGCGACGCGAGGCGGACAGCCGCCGCCGCCATGCTGATCGAGTGGCTGCCGATCTCGGTCGAGGAGCGCACTTCCTTGGCGACCGCGAACGAGCGCTGGAACATCTGCTGCAGCGTCGTGCCGAGCGTGCCCGCGCTGCCGGCCTCGCGCACGGCCTGCTTGAGCTGGCCGAGGATCTGCGGCTCGCCGAGCACCATCGAGTCGAGGCCGCTCGCGACCCGGAACGCGTGCCGCGCGGCCGACGGGCCCTCGAGCATGTAGGCGTGCGAGCGCAGCGCCGCCGGCTGCACGCCGCCCATGTCGGCCAGCCACTCGAGGGCGGGATCGACGGCGCTCGACGGCGCGCCGACGTAGAGCTCGGTGCGGTTGCAGGTCGAGACGATGGCGACCTCGTCGATGCGCTCGAGACGCGAGCGAAACGACTTCAGCGTCGTCGCCAGCTGCTGGGGCGCGAGCGCGAAGCGGCCGCGCAGGTCGAGCGGCGCCGTCGTGTGGTTGAGCCCCAGCGTGAAGACGCTCATCGCCCGATTATAAAATTCGCCCCCTTGCAGCCGTCCGACGCCTTTTGGCATCTCACCAACTTCTTCGCACCTGCGGTCCTGCTCGGGGCGTTCGCGAGCGCAGGAACGAAGCTGATCTGGCGGCATGAGCTCCGCGGCGTCAGCGGTTGGCGCCTCTGGGCATGGGCGAGCGGCGCGGCGGCGCTGGCCTCGATTGCCGGCCTGCTCGCCTTCGATCGCGACGGCCGGATGGCCACCTACGGGGCGATGGTGCTCGCCTCTGCCCTGACGCTCTGGTGGGCGGGGTTTCGCCGCCGCTGACACACCGCCCGCCGCCCGCGCCGGTCAGGCGACGAGCTCGCCGCGCAGCGTGTGGCCGCGCACGTCGACGATGCGCACGTCGACCAGCTCGCCCGCGCTGCGCGCCGGCGCTGGCAGGTTCACGACCCGGTTGCACGCAGTGCGGCCCATCAGCTCGCTGCCGTCCTTGCGCGACGCGCCTTCGAGGAGCACGCGCTGGATGGTGCCGACGCGTGAACGACTGATGGCGTTGCCCTGCGCCTCGATCCTCGCCTGCAGCCGCTGCAAGCGCGCCTGCTTGTCCATGAGGGGCGTGTCGTCGGCGAGCGAGGCAGCGGGTGTGCCCGGCCGTGCGCTGTACAGGAAGCTGAAGCTGTAGTCGAACCCGACCTCGTCGACGAGCGCCATCGTCCGCTCGAAGTCGTCGCCGGTCTCGCCAGGGAAGCCGACGATGAAGTCGCTCGAGATCGAGATCTGCGGCCGCACAGCACGCAACCGCCGCACCGTGCTCTTGTATTCCAGGGCCGTGTAGCCGCGCTTCATCGCCGCGAGCACGCGGTCGCTGCCGTGCTGCACTGGAAGGTGCACGTGATCGACGAGCTTGGCCGTGCGCGCGAAGCAATCGATCAGCGACTGCGTGAACTCCTTCGGATGGCTGGTCGTGAAGCGGATCCGCTCGATGCCCGGGATCTCCGCCACGTGGTCGATCAGCGTCGCGAAGTCCGCGCTTGCGCCCATCGCGCCGAGCGCACCGCGGTAGGCGTTGACGTTCTGGCCGAGCAGGGTGACCTCGCGCACGCCCTGTTCCGCCAGCCCCGCCACCTCGACCAGCACGTCGTCGAGCGGCCGCGAGACCTCCTCGCCGCGCGTGTACGGAACGACGCAATACGAGCAGTACTTCGAGCAGCCCTCCATGATCGAGACGAAGGCGGTCGGGCCGTCGACGCGCGCGGGCGGGAGATGGTCGAACTTCTCGATCTCGGGAAAGCGGATGTCGACCTGCGGCGTGCCGTCGCGCCGCCGTCTGGCGAGCATCTCGGGCAGCCGGTGCAGCGTCTGCGGCCCGAACACGAGGTCGACGTAGGGCGCGCGCTCGACGATCGCCTCGCCCTCCTGGCTGGCGACGCATCCGCCGACGCCGATCAGCGCGCCGTGCGCCTTCAGGTGCTTGACCCGGCCGAGGTCGCTGAAGACCTTTTCCTGCGCCTTCTCGCGCACCGAGCAGGTGTTGAAGAGGATCAGGTCGGCGGACTCGATGTCGTCGGTTCGCTCGTAGGCCGCGGCGGCGTGCAGCACGTCGGCCATCTTGTCCGAGTCGTAGACGTTCATCTGGCAGCCGAAGGTCTTGATGAAGACCGTCGGCTTGGCGCGCGCGTCTTCGCTCACGGCTTGGACCAGACTTGCCGGACCGGGTCGAACTGCCAGCGCGCCGCTTCGGCGCGCGACCTCGGCCACGGGTTCACCGCGGCTTCCTCCGGACGCAGGATCCACACGTCCTTGACGAGCCCGCTGGTGTCGACGGTGTAGTGCACGAGATAGCGGCCGCCGGTCAGCGCGCTCGGCACGACCACCATGTTGTTGACGTCGCGGATGCGCGCGCCTGGCGCGAGGCGAGCCGGATCGCCGTTCAACTGGATGTCGGGGGCAACGCCGACGACGAGCGCGCCGCGCAATGCATCTTGCGGAAAGACGCGCTGCACCTGTGCGGCCGCTGGAGCGGAGATGCAGATCGAAGCGGCCAGAAGGACGAAGGCGGTGCGCGTCATGCGTTGGGGCCGGCACGCGAACCGCGCAAGTGCGGCGCGGCGGCTGCGACGGCAATCTGGTGGCGCTTCAGGGACTCGAACCCCGGACCTGCGGATTATGATTCCGTCGCTCTAACCGACTGAGCTAAAGCGCCTGAGCCCGCGAGTATAGCGAGGCGACCCCGGGCGGACAGCCGGTTCGGCATCGCCCTTGCCTCGTCGGCAGGCGCCTCCTCTTGCCCCGGCGCTGCCGTCCTCGCATGTTCAGCTTCTTCAAGAAAAAGCCGACCTCCGCCGCACCCGCCCCGGCACCGGCAGAGCCGGCGGCAAGCGAGGTTGTCCCGGACGCGACTGGCATCGTCGGCGATGTCGCGACAGCCGATGTGGCGGCGAGCAGCGAGCGACCGCGCGGCGCCTTCGGCCGGTGGAATGCAGACGTCGGCAGCTTGTTCGGCAAGAAGTCGGCAGAGCGCGCGAATTCCGCTTCCGCTCCGACCGCGCCGCCGGTGCTTCCCACGCCTGCAGCCGAGTCGGTCCGGCCGATTGCCGCTCCACCGCCGGCGCCCGTCGCCGTCGCAACGTCGGCCGCCCGCGAGGCTGCGCCGATCACCGACGCGGAGGAGAGCGGCGAAGAGCGTACCGGCTGGCTCGCCAAGCTGAAGAGCGGCCTGCAACGCACGGGTGGCGCAATCGCCGGCGCGTTCGTCGGCGCCGAGATCGGCGAGGAGCTCTACGAAGACCTCGAAGTCGCGCTGCTGCAGGCCGACGCGGGCGCCGAAGCGACCATGTACCTGCTCGATCAACTGCAATCGCGCGTCACGCGCTCGCACGTGCGCGATCCGGCGGCTGCGCGACGACTGCTCGCCAAGGGGGTCGAGGAGCTTCTGCAGCCACTCGAGCGCCCGCTCGTGATCGGCGAGCACACGCCGACGGTGATCATGGTGGTCGGCGTCAACGGTGCGGGGAAGACGACCAGCATCGGCAAGCTCGCCCGTCATCTGCTCGACTCGCAGCAAGACGTCCTGCTCGCCGCGGCCGACACCTTTCGCGCCGCCGCGCGCGAGCAGCTGCTCGCCTGGGCCGAGCGCGCCGGCGCGGCAGGAGCCGGCGGATCTGCTCAGGCACCAGGGCGGATCGAGATCGTCAGCCAGGAAGGCGGCGATCCTGCAGGGGTGACGTTCGACGCCGTCACCGCTGGCAAGTCGCGTCGTTCGGACGTCGTGATCGTCGACACGGCAGGCAGGCTCGCGACGCAGGCGCACCTGATGGAGGAGCTGAAGAAGATGAAGCGGGTGATCGGCAAGGCCGATCCCGGCGCGCCGCACGAAGTGCTCCTGGTCATCGACGGCAACACCGGCCAGAACGCGCTCGCGCAAGTGCAGGCGTTCGATGACGCGCTGCACCTCACTGGACTCGTCATCACCAAGCTCGACGGCACCGCCAAGGGCGGCGTGCTCGCCGCGATCGCGCTCTGGTCGCGCTCGCGGGCCGAGCCACTTCCGGTGTATTTCGTCGGTGTCGGCGAGAAGCTGGCCGATCTGCAGACCTTCCGCGCGCGCGAGTTCGCGGCCGCGCTGGTCGAGAGCTAGCGCTTTTCGGCGGGCGGCAACTCGGCGGTCACCGACTCGAGCTCGTCGAACCACGACGTCGTGCTCGGCTCGCGCACCTCGATCACCTCGCCCTTCGACCAGTCGCGATCGGTGTCGGCGAACGGGTCGACGGCGGGGCCGCCTTCGACGAAGGCGTCCTGGAACGCGGGCTCGACCGCAGCGGGCTCGGCCAGCGCGACGTCACCGAATGCCGCCTCGCTGAACTCGGCCGCGCCGACGACCGTCGCGGCGCTCGGCGCCGCCATCGCGACGGCAGGGCGCCTGGCCATTCCGGCCGGGACCGCCGGCGTGCCGGGCAGAAGCTTGTCGCGCGCTGCCTCGATCGACGGCAGCTTCTCCTCGTTCCAGACGTGCAGCGGAATCTTCGCCGCCTTCAGCGCGCGAGCGACGCGCTCGAGACGCACGCGCACCTTCTCGTCCAGTTGGTCGACGGGCGGGCGAACCTCGACCACCGCGATCACCTGCGACGTCACGTCGCAGACGACGAAGTCGACGCACTGGTTGCCGAGCCGTCGCATCCACTCCGCGTAGGAGTTGCGCTTGGGAACGCTCAGGAACCGAGCGAGCGGCACTTGCGCCAGGATCAGATAGCCCGGCAGCGCGAGCTTCAGGGTGCTGAAGGCGAGACGCTCCGAAGAGCGCAGGATGCGCGTCGGCTCGGGAGGCCAACCGACCAGGGTGTCGAGCCGCTCGGCGGGAGCGTCCGGACGCGTCGACGGCCCCTGGCGACGCGCCAGCCACCAGACGAGCGGCAAGGCGCAGAGCAAGGCGCCGACCGAGACGTAGATGGGATCCATGGCAACCTTTCCGATGCAGCGGGCGGCGCGGCGCGTCAGCGCACGCCGCCGATCCCCTTCATGCCGCCCATGCGCTTCATCATCTTCATCATCCCGCCGCCCTTCATCTTCTTCATGACGTCGCGCATCTGCTCGAATTGATTGAGCAGCCGATTGACGTCCTGCACCTGCACGCCGGCGCCGCTCGCGATGCGGCGCTTGCGCGTCGCCTTCAGCAGCTCGGGCTTCCTGCGCTCGAGCGGCGTCATCGAGCAGATGATGCCTTCCATGCGGCGGACGTCGCGCTCGGCGCGCTCCAGCTCGGCGGGGCCCAGCTGGCCGGCGCGCCCGGAGAGCTGCGAGGGTAGCTTGTCCAGCAGACCGCCCAGACCGCCCATCTTCTTCATCTGTGAAATCTGCGACAGGAAGTCATTGAGATCGAACGTGCTGCCGGACTTCACCTTGTCGGCGAGCTTCTGCGCCGCGGCGACGTCGACGTTCTTCTCGACCTCCTGCACCAGGCCGACGATGTCGCCCATGCCGAGGATGCGGCCGGCGTGGCGCTTGGCGTCGAACACCTCGAGGCCGTCGAGCTTCTCGCTCGTGCCGGCGAACTTGATCGGCGCGCCGGTGATCGTGCGCACCGAGAGCGCCGCCCCGCCGCGCGAGTCGCCGTCCATCTTCGTGAGCACGATGCCGGTGAGCGGCAGCGCCTCCTTGAACGCCTTCGCGGTGTTGACGGCGTCCTGGCCCTGCATGGCGTCGACGACAAAGAGCGTCTCCACCGGCCTCAGCGCCGCATGGAGCTCGCGGATCTCCGCCATCAGCTTCTCGTCGACGGCCAGGCGCCCTGCGGTGTCGACCAGCAGCACGTCGAAGTAGCGGCTCTTCGCGTGCTCGAGCGCGGCGCGTGCGATCGCCACCGGCGCGTCGTCCTTGCTCGACGGGAACCACTCGGCGCCGGCCTG
>Ga0070679_100007638_pt1 | contig 10120 bp, 10 predicted proteins | sample KBSC63BmetaG_FD_65652 | JGI IMG/M metagenome (GOLD analysis project Ga0070679, IMG submission 65652) | Corn rhizosphere microbial communities from Kellogg Biological Station, Michigan, USA - KBS C6-3B metaG | ecosystem: Host-associated > Plants > Roots > Rhizosphere | place: USA: Michigan... | reverse complement strand
TGGATGCGCGGGTAGGGCCACCCCGCCACGCCCACGCTGAGCGTGCGCGAGAGGACGCCATCGTCGAATTCGAACTGGTGCGTCTCTACCTCCTGACGCACGCGCTCGGCGAACGTCACCGCGGCGTCGAGCACGGTGCCCGGGAGAAGGACCATGAATTCCTCCCCTCCGTAACGACCGAGGCGGTCGATGTCGCGGACGGCGTTCTTGAGGAGCCGGGCGACCTGCGCGAGCACTCGGTCGCCTGCCGGATGGCCGTGCGTGTCGTTCACGCGCTTGAAGTGATCGATGTCGAACATGGCGACGGCCAGCGGCTCGTGCAGCCGCAGCGAATGCTCGAACATCTCGGTGAGCAGCTCGTCGAGCCGGCGGCGATTGTAGAGTCCCGTGAGCTCGTCGGTGATCGACAGCTCGGTGAGCTTGGTGTTCGCCACAGTGAGCTTCTTCTCGAGCGTCTTGATGCGCAGCATCGCCTCCACGCGAGCCTCGAGCTCGGCAAAGTCGATTGGCTTGGTGATGTAGCCGTCCGCGCCGGAGCTGAGCCCTTTCACCTTGCTCTGGGTGGAGTCGAGCGCGGTCTGCATGATGATCGGGATGAACGGCAGCGACTCGTCGGCCTTGATGCGGCGCGCGACCTCGTTGCCGTCCATGTGCGGCATCATGACGTCGAGCAGAATGAGATCGGGGGGCGACTCGGCAACGAGGCGGAGCGCCTCCTCACCATCGGAAGCGCACGTGGTGCGATAGCCCTTGGCTTCGAGTCTGACGCGGATCACCTCGATGTTGTCGGGGTGATCGTCCACGATCAGAACCCTGTACGTATGCTCGCGAGGCGTTGCCTCGCGCGCGTTTTTCGCTGCCTCACCGTCCGCTGGCTCAATGTGCATTTCCCTTCCCGATGAACTTCTCGACTTCGCTCACGACGGCTTTGGGCTCGCAGGGTTTCGCGAGGTAGCTGTCGCATCCGACCTCCATGGCCTTTTCGCGATCCGATGCGAGCGCATGGGCAGTGAGCGCGATGATCGGAATGCTGCGGGTCTCGGGATCACGCTTGAGCACTTGCGTGGCTTCCCACCCATCGATCACCGGAATCGAGATGTCCATCAGGATGAGATCGGGATGTTCAGCGCGCGCCTTGGCGATCCCTTCCTCGCCGTTGAGCGCCTCCATGACCACGTACCCGAAGTGCTGCAGGATGGTCGAATAGACAATGCGATTGTCCTCATTGTCCTCGACGAGTAATACGGTCTTACCACCAATGCTCATGCGTCTCCTCACCCCGCGCGGGGTTCTCCTGCCCGAAAGGCGGAGTTGGGAAAACCAATATCGGCGCCTCGTCCGGTTGCGAAGGCCCGAAGCGTGCACACGTCTATCCCGCCCGAACGTCGAGAAGCGAGATTCACTTGCCGTGCGGGAAGAACGAAGGTAGCGGCGTGGTCCGCAAGATTCCTACCAAATGCAGGGAGTGCTCTGGCCCCCTGAACAGGAGTTTGCTCATGGCTCGAACAACGGAGTTCAATCGCGCGTCCACCGGGCAGGCCGGCGCCGGTCCGCTCGACCACCTCGACTCCACCGCCCGTGCCCCGCGCGGGCGGAGCTACGACTCGGACGGCGTTCGATCCGCAACGATTTTCGGTGCTGGTCTCGCAGTTGGCGCCCTGCTCGGCGCCGGCGCCGCGCTGCTCTTCGCACCGCAAAGCGGAGACGAAACGCGAGAGCTGCTCGCCGACCGCGCGCAGCGACTGGGTGGCCGGATGTCGGAGCGGCTCGACGATGTGCGAGGCGATCTCGGCTGGTATCTCCGCCGCGGCCGCCGGAAGCTCGGGCGCGGCGCCTCGCGCGGCCGCTGGGCTGGCGAGGATCTCGCCGATCGCCTGCGGAAGGGCTGGTAACGGCGAGCGCTACTTCAGCTTCGCCAGCTCTTCCTGGGCTTCCTGCTTGTAGTGAGCGTCGTTGTAGTCGGTGATCGCGCCGTCGATCACCGCCTGAAACTGTTCCTTGGCCTTCTCGATGTCGCCGGGCTTCTTGCGATCGCGGTAGACCTCGGCGAGATCGAGATGGTGCGTGATGCGATTGGGGTCGAGCGCCACCGCGCGCTCCATGTAGCGCACCGCTTCGGCCCAGCTCGCGGTGCCGAACACGTCGCCGCCCAGGAAGTTCTTCGCCATGAATCGCGAGAATCCGCTCAGGCGCATGATCTCGGCGTTCCATCGGCCCATGACGTGATTGGCACCCGCGTGTGCGGAGTCGAGGCGCAGCGTCTCGAGTGCTTCGGTGCGCACTTCCTTCGCGTAGCGCACTCGTTCCTTCTTGCCCACCGATAGCGCGACGCGTCCGACGGCGCGTGCGACACTGAAGTGCGCCTCGGGATCGGTTGGCTTGAGCTCGACCGCGCGCTTTGCGAGCTTCTCGGCCTCCGCGTAGAAGTCCTTCTGCTTGTCCTTGTCGGGCTCGTACTCGCCAAGGTCCACGAGCTCGCGCGAGGCCTTCCAGTACGCCTCTTCATCGCTGGAGTCCGCGGCGATCGCGGCTCTGTAGTCGGCCAGCGCTCCGGTGGCGTTGAGCGCGGTGGTAGCCTTGTCCCCTGAGGCAATGCGCTCGGCCGCCGTCTGCGAATGCGCTGTGCTCGCGCACATCAAGGCGACGACGGTTACTGCGAGGTAGCGAATCGACATGGAAGATCCGACATTGGGGTCGCATGGACGCGATGCAGGCGCTGCATGAAGCTATGCGGATGCGCGTGCGCTCGCAGAAGCTAGAGATACCCCATAACCCGGTCAATGCTCGCCATTCGACTGATCGAACGAAAGCGCGATGGCGGACGAATCGATCCCGGCGAGTGGCGCGCGCTGCTGGGGGCGTACGTTGCGGGGCACGTGCCCGAGTATCAGATGGCGGCATTTCTGATGGCGGTATTTCTTCGCGGCCTCGACCGAGAGGAAACCGCGGCGCTCACCGATGCGATGCTGCGCAGCGGCGGCGCGCTAGATCTCCACGGAATTTCTGCTCCTCGCATCGATAAACACTCCACTGGCGGCGTGGGCGACAAGGTCTCGCTCGTGCTGGCTCCGCTCGCGGCATCGATGGGCATCGTCGTGCCGATGATCTCGGGGCGCGGGCTAGGCCACACCGGCGGCACGCTCGACAAACTGGACGCGATTCCGGGATTCCGCAGTGATCTCGGTCTGGCGGCGGCGCGCGAGCAGCTCGAGCGCATTGGCTGCGCGATGCTGGGCCAGAGCGTCGAGATCGCGCCGGTGGACCGCAAGCTCTACGCGCTTCGCGATGCGACGGCGACGGTGGAGGCGATCCCGCTGATCGCGGCGAGCATCATGAGCAAGAAGCTCGCGGAGGGACTCACGGGGCTCGTGCTCGATGTGAAGCGCGGATCGGGATCGTTTCTCACCACGCTGGAGCGCGGGCTCGAGCTCGCGGACACGATGATCGCGCTTGGCGCTGCGCACGATTGTCCGGTGGTGGCGCTCATCACGGCGATGGACCGCCCGCTCGGCCGGGCGTGCGGCAACGCACTCGAAATGGAGGAGGCGATCCACGCACTTCGAGGCGAGGGGCCGGCGGATCTGATGGAGGTCACTTACGCGCTGGCCGCGGAGATGATGCTGCTTGGAGGGCTCGCGGAAGATCGCGGCGATGCGAAGGCGAAGCTGGAGCTCGCGATCGCATCCGGACAAGCGGCGGAGAAGTTCAAGGAAATAATCGAGGCGCAGGGCGGCAATCCGGCAGTGGTGGACGATCCAGCGCTGCTGCCGCAGGCGGAGGCGATCGAACTGTATCGTGCGCCGCGGCGCGGGATCGTCGCGCAAGTGGAGCCACGCACGGTGGGGCGCGGCATCATCGCGCTCGGCGGCGGGCGTACGAGGATGGAGGACCGCGTGGATCCGGGCGTCGGATTCGTGATCACCGCGAAGCCGGGCGACTGGGTGGAGGCTGGCGAGGCGATCGCGACGGTTTTTGCGCGCGATGAAGCCGGGCTGCGCGCCGGCGCCGGAGCACTGCGCGAAGCGATTCACATCGCGGATGAGGCGGACCCGCCGCTGCCGCTCATCTCGCATCGCGTGACGGAGTTGGGGGCGGAGCCTTACGATGCGCTGTAAATTCGGTGAATGACAGAGATCATACCAGTCAACTATCGCGACGACGTGCTCCCGGAGTACCGCGACACGCCGGTGGGCCTGCTGCTCGAATATCACAACCTTGGCCGCGCGATTGGCACGGCGGCGCGGCCGGAGCTGCTCATCGGCATGTGCATGGACAGCCGCAAGTCGCTGCGCATCCCGAACGACTTCGCGTTCGTGCTGCGCACCGCGGGCGCGAACATGCGCGACAACGAGTTTCGCATCTCGTACTCGATCGCCGTGGGCGGAGTGCGGACAATCGTGCTCATCGCGCACACGGACTGCGGGATGGCGAGGCTCGAGCAGCGGCGCGACGTGTTCGTGCGCGGGATGGTGGATGTAGCCGGGTGGAACGAAGCTCGCGCGATGAAGCACTTCGCGGAGTCGGCGCCCAAGTTCGGCATTCGCGACGAAGTCGACTTCGTGATGCACGAAGCCCAACGGCTGCGCGAGATCTACCCGCGAATCACCGTGGTGCCGCTACTGTATCGAGTGGAGGATGATCTGTTGTACCAGCTGCGGTCGGACGGGAAAAACTAACTTCATCTACCGCGGTGAAGCAGTTCGCTAAACGCTAAATATCCAGATTCCGCACGAACTTCGCGTTCTTTTCGATGAAGGCGCGCCGGGGCTCCACCTCGTCGCCCATCAGCATCTGGAAGATGCGGTCCGCCTCCACGGCATCGTCCACATCCACCTTGAGCAGCGTGCGCACCTCCGGATCCATCGTCGTTTTCCAGAGCTGCTCCGGATTCATCTCGCCGAGTCCCTTGTAGCGCTGGATGTTGACGCTCTTGCCGTCGCCATTGCCCAGGCGGCCCACGTACTCGACGCGCTCGTCCTCGTCGTACGCGTAGAACTCCTCCTTCCCCTTCGCGACGCGGTAGAGCGGCGGCTGCGCGATGTAGACGAAGCCGGCCTCGATGAGCTCCGGCATCTGCCGGAAGAAGAACGTGAGCAGCAGCGTGCGGATGTGTGCGCCGTCGACGTCGGCGTCCGTCATGATGATGATCTTGTGGTAGCGCGCGTTCTCGATCGTGAAATCTTCCTTGATTCCCGATCCGATCGCAGTGATGATCGTCCTGATCTCCTCGTTCGACAGCACCTTGTCGATGCGCGCCTTCTCGACGTTGATGATCTTGCCGCGCAGCGGGAGAATCGCCTGGAATTGACGGTTCCGGCCCAGCTTTGCCGAGCCGCCGGCGGAGTCGCCCTCGACGAGATAGATCTCGCACAGCGCGGGATCGCTGAGCGAGCAGTCGGCGAGCTTGCCCGGCAGATTGCCGACGTCGAGCGCCGACTTCTTGCGCGTGAGATCGCGCGCCTTGCGCGCCGCCTCGCGTGCGCGCGCCGCCGACACCGCCTTCTCGACGATGATGTTCGCCGACCGCGGATGTTCATCGAGATACGCGGCGAGGAACTCGTTGATCACCGTCTTGACGGCGCCCTCCGCCTCCGAGTTGCCGAGCTTCGTCTTCGTCTGTCCCTCGAACTGCGGCTCGTGCACCTTGATCGAGAGCACCGCCGTGAGCCCTTCACGCACGTCGTCGCCCGTGAGGGTGAAGTCGGCCTTCTTGAGGAAATTTCCCTTCTGCGCGTACACGTTGATCACGCGCGTGAGGGCGCTCTTGAAGCCAGTGAGATGCGTGCCGCCCTCGTGCGTGTTGATGTTGTTCACGAACGAAAAGACGTTCTCGCCGTAGCCGTCGTTGTACTGCAGCGCGATCTCGATCGCGATGTCGTCGCGCTCGGTCTCGATGTACACGATGTCGCTGTGCAGCGGCTTGCGATTGGTGTTCAGATAGGCGACGAACTCCTTCAGCCCGCCCTTCGCGAGAAATAGCTCGGTGCGTTTCGGATCGTCGCGCTCATCGGTGATCGTGATGCTCACGCCCTTGTTCAGGTACGAGAGCTCGCGCAGCCTGGCGGCGAGGGTGTCGAACTGATAGACGAGCTCCGTGAAGATCTGCGGATCGGGTCTGAACCACACCGTGGTGCCGGTCTCGTTCTTCGGCAGCTTTCGCAGCACCTTGAGCTTGGTCGTCGTGCCGCCGCGCACGAAGTCCATGTAGTACTCCTGTCCATCGCGGCGCACCCAGACCTTGAGCTGCTCGGAGAGGGCGTTGACCACCGAGACGCCCACGCCGTGCAGTCCGCCCGACACCTTGTAGCTGCTCTTGTCGAACTTGCCGCCGGCGTGCAGCACCGTGAGTGCGAGCTCGACGCCGGGAATTTTTTCCACCGGATGAAGGTCGACGGGAATGCCGCGCCCGTTGTCGGCGACCGTGATCGAGTTGTCGGGGTGAATCGTGACTTCGATGTGCGTCGCATAGCCCGCGAGCGCTTCGTCGATCGAGTTGTCTACGACTTCGTACACCAGATGGTGCAGCCCTCGCTCCGATGTCGAGCCGATGTACATGCCGGGGCGTTTGCGAACCGGGTCGAGCCCCTTCAACACCTGAATTTGCTCGGCGTCGTAGTGCGCCGGCTGCGTCGTGGTCTTGGCCATGAGCACCCTGTAAACGTGATGATCGCCGGACCCGAAGAAACGCCGACATGCCGCCCGGGTCCAACCTCTTTAATCTACTCGAAATTCGTTCCAGTTCAAGCAGTTAGCCCATCAGACGCCAATGGATTTTGACGACCTTCCCACCCTCGCGTCCGGCGTTGATTGCAGCCAGCAGCTGAGGCTCCATCAACGACAGCTCGTTCATCCACGAGCTCGTCTTCACCGACACGAATAGCGTCCCATCGCGAGTGATCATGATCGGCTCCGTGACCGCCGAAATCTGTGCGCCGACGAGTCGCGGCCACTCGGGCACGACCCGCGCCTGATCCACCCGCTTGCCGTCCTTCGTGCTCGAGAGAAAGCTCGACAGCACGTCCGACATCTTCTGCGGCTTGCGCGGCGGCCCTCTCACGACTCTGTGCGCGCGAGCGCTCCATCAATAACGCGCCATCGCTCCAGCCGCGTGAACGCCTCCGGCACGTCGTCCTCGCGCGGCACCGCCACGATCGTCTGTCCGCGCTCCTCCGCCGCGAGCAGCTCCAGAATCCGCTGCGCGCGCCGCGCGTCGAGCTCCGCGAACGGATCGTCTAGCAGCACGAGCGGCTCCGCGCGCGCGGCCTCGCGCAGCGTCGACGCCTCGAGCAGTCGCAGCGCGATCGCAGCCGTGCGCTGCTGTCCCGCCGATCCATACGTGCGCAGCTCGCGTCCGTCCAGCGAGAGCTCCAGGTCGTCGCGATGCGGGCCCGCGTGCGTGATGCCGCGCTTCACGTCGATCGGCCGCTTCCGCTCGAGCGCGTCGAGCAGTGCCTGCTCCGCATCGGTGCGCGACGCGTCGAGCGAGCTCGCGTAGCGGAGCGTCGCGCTCCCGCGCTCGCCGATCGCGTCACACCGGCTCGCGTACTGCGCCGCATACGCTGCCGCCCACTCCGTGCGCGCAGTGAACAGAACCGCGCCATGCTCGGCGAGCGCCGGCTCCCAGACCGCGGCGCACGCCTCGCGCGCGGCGTGGTTGAGCCGCATCTCTCGCATCGCCGCATTGCGCCGCGCGAGCGCGCCACGGTAGCGCTGCAGCGCGAGCAGATACGGCCGCGAGCTGAGCGCGAGCATCACATCGAGAAATCGCCGGCGCTCCACCGGCGCTCCCGCCACGAGAACCGCGTCGCGCGGCGAGAAGATCACCGCGGGGAAAGCGCCGAGCGCGTCGGCCATGCGCTCGGGCTCCGCGCCGTCGAGCATGATCTTCTTGCGGCGGCCCAGTCGGTCAAAGCCCACCGACACGTCGTGCGCGCGCGCCCCTTCGATCGTTGCGGCGAGATGAAAGCCGGCCTCGCCGAAGGTGACGAGCTCCGCGTCCTGCGCGCCGCGCAGCGATCGCAGCAACCGCAAATAGTAGATGGCCTCGAGGAAATTCGTCTTTCCCTGGCCGTTCTCCCCCACGAGAGCGATCCCCGCTGAGGGAAGATCGATCTCCGTGCGCTTCAGATTGCGGAACGAGCGAATCGATAGCCGCCGGAGAGCGCTGTGCTCAACCGGAGCGTGGTCGATCGCGCCCGCGGCCGCAGTCACGTGCCCGTGAACGCGGGGGGACGCTTGTCGAGAAACGCGCGCATCCCTTCGCGCATGTCGGAGGTGGTGGCGAGCAGCCCGAAGTGATTGGCCTCGATCACGAGTCCCTCCTCGAGCGTCGTATCGAGTCCGCGATTCACGGCCTCGATGCACAGCGCCACCGCCACCGGTCCATTCGCGATGATCTGCCTCATCATCGCTTCCGCCGCCGTCATTAGCTCCGCCGCCGGCACCACCTTGTTCACCAGCCCGATGCGATACGCCTCGGCCGCATCCGTCATCTCCGCGGTGAGGATTAGCTGGAGCGCGCGGCCGCGACCGATGAGTCGCGGCAGCCGCTGCGTGCCGCCGTAGCCGGGCCCGATGCCGAGCTTCACTTCGGGAAGGCCGAGCTTTGCGTTCTCGGAGGCGATGCGGATGTGGCACGCGAGTGCGAGCTCGAGGCCGCCGCCGAGCGCGAAGCCGTTCACCGCGGCGATTACCGGCTTGGGCGAGTGCTCGAATCGCGAGAAGATGCGCTGCCCGACCATCGCGCGGGCGCGGCCGTCGAGCGAGCCCTGCGTAGCCAGCTGCGAGATGTCCGCTCCGGCGACGAACGCCTTTGGTCCGGCGCCAGTGACGATCGCGCCGCCGATGTCCTTGCGGCTCACGACCTCGTCGATCGCCGTCCCGAGCTCGGCGATCGTCGCATCGTCGAGCGCGTTGAGCTTTTCGGGCCTGTTGATGGTGATTGTCGCGACGCGGTCGCGAACGTCGAACGCGAGATTTGTGTAGGGCATGGGCGGGGTGAGAACGGACGCGGACGCGCGGGCGATCGAGTGCTGAAATCTACACGGTCGGACTGCTTCTTGCTTCCCTCCGGCACGGCATGAGCGCACAATCGATCACGAGGCGCGGAAGCAAATCCTCGGGTTTCAAGTACGAGGATTCCAGGGGTCGCACCGTGAGCGACCGCCGGCAGCTCGAGCGCATTATCGCACTGCGCATTCCACCCGCGTGGCGCGACGTGCACATCGCCGCGAGCTCGCGTCCCGCGATCCAGGCGTGGGGGTTCGACGCCAAGGGGCGCAAGCAGTATCGCTATCACGAACGCGCGGTCGCCGTGCGCGAACAGCGCAAGTATTACCGGGTACGGCGGCTCGCGCGCGACCTGCCCAAAATCCGCGAAGCGCTCTACACGCAGATCGCGTCGGGGCACGAGCTCACACGCGAGCGCGTCGCGGCGGCGGTGGTGCGGCTCATCAGCAAGGGATTCTTCCGTGTGGGCAGCGAGCGCTATGCGCGCGAGAACCACACGTTCGGCATCTCGACGCTGAACAAGCGGCACGTGCACGTAAAGGGAAGCGCGATCGTCTTCGAGTTCCGCGGGAAGTCCGGCAGGGAACAGCGGCACGTCGTCGTGGACCGCGTGCTCGCGAAGATCGTTCGCGAGATGCTCGACTCGCCGGGCGCGCGGCTCTTCCGCTACACCGACGGCGGGAAGTGGCACGACCTCTCGGAGCGCGATGTGAACGAGTACCTCCGCCGCGTCACGCCCGTTCGTTACACGGCCAAGGACTTTCGGACGTGGGGAGGCACCGTCCGCGTCGCCACCGTGCTCTCCGACCTCGGCGCGCCGGCCAGCACTCGCGAGGCGAAAAAGAACATCGTGCTCGCGATCCGCCTGGTCTCGGCGGAGCTCGGGAACACGCCCGCGATCTGTCGCGCGTCGTACGTGCACCCGATCGTGCTCGCCCGCTATCTCGATCACGGCGAAACGATCCTTCCGCGCACCACTAAGAAGACCGCCGGTGGCCACTATCCCGAGGAGCGCGCGCTCATTCGCTTCCTCGACGCGCACTTTCCGGAACGCCGCCGGCGCGTGCGCGCGGAGGACAAGGTGGCGGCGTAGCAGCCGCGTCGTAGTTTT
>Ga0070679_100007637_pt1 | contig 10120 bp, 10 predicted proteins | sample KBSC63BmetaG_FD_65652 | JGI IMG/M metagenome (GOLD analysis project Ga0070679, IMG submission 65652) | Corn rhizosphere microbial communities from Kellogg Biological Station, Michigan, USA - KBS C6-3B metaG | ecosystem: Host-associated > Plants > Roots > Rhizosphere | place: USA: Michigan... | reverse complement strand
GCGCGATGTGCAACGGCATGCTGGAGGTGCGGAATGCGTGCAAGCGCGGCCAGGCCGACCTCGCGTGCCCCGCGATCGAACGCGCGTTCTCGGATCTGTGATCCAGGCGTCATTTATGCCCCGCGCGCGTCGACGATGACGCTGCTACAGTGCCTGCCATGATCAACCGACGCGATGCGATCAAGCGCATCGGCGGCCTGGCGGGTGCCGCCGGCCTGACGAAGATCTTGCCCGCGTGCTCCTCCGACGACGGCCCGGTCGGCATCACGACCTACGTCTACATGATGATGGAGAACCGCAGCTACGATCACTTCTTCGGCTCGCGCGTCTCCGTCGAAGGTCTCGCGGGCGATGGCCCGGTGCTCACCACGACGAACCTGGATCTGAACGGCAACCCCGTCGCGCTGTTCGCGGCGCAGCGCGATCACATGTGCGATCCGGATCCGGCGCACGGCTGGGACACGTCGCGCGCGCAGTGGAACAACGGCGCGAACGACGGGTTCGTGACCGTTCACCAGATGATGTATCCGGGTGCGATCGATCCGATGCAGTACCTCACGCGCGAGGACGTGCCGGTCAGCTACGCGCTCGCCGATGCGTACACCGTGTGCGATCGCTGGTTCTGCTCGGTGATGGGGCCGACCTGGCCGAACCGGTTCTACTGGCACGCCGGCAGCTCGTTCGGCCTGATGACGAACGACCTGCCGTCGAACCTCGACCAGCCTTCGATCTATCTCAACCTCCAGGCCAAGAACGTCGACTGGGCCTACTACTACGGCAACATCCCGGTCGTCGCCGCGATCAACAACCTCGGCGACCTGTCGAAGAAGGTCCGCCGGTTCTCGCAGTTCTTCGCCGACGCGAAGGCAGGCGTGCTGCCGCCGGTGACGTACATCGACCCGGCGTTCGCGATGAACGACGACCACCCGCCGATCCATCCGATCAATGGCCAGGAGCTGATCTCGTCGGTGTACCAGGCGCTCGCCGAGTCACCGCAGTGGAAGAACATCATGTTCGTGCTCACGTACGACGAGCACGGCGGGTTCTACGATCACGTGTCGCCGCCGAAGACCGCCGACGACCTCGCCTCCCAGGGCTTCGATCAGCTCGGGTTCCGCGTGCCGGCGATGGTGATGGGGCCGTACGCGAAGCAGAACTATCACTCGATGGTCCAGTACGACCACACGTCCGCGCTGAAGACGCTGCAGAACGCGTTCGACCTCGATCGCCTGACCACGCGCTCCGACGCCGCGAACCCGCTCGACGATTGCATCGACATGGACCGGCTCGCGAAGGGCGACTGGGCCAAGCCGATCGAGCTGCCGACGATCGACGTCTCGGACTGGCCGATGGGCACCGAGTGCACCGCGACGGGCTTTCGCCCGGTCGATCCGGTCACCCAGTGGGCGAACCAGCACCCCGAGCTGCTTGCCGGCCTCGATCTGCGCGACGAAGAGGAGGAGTACCGGATGGCGATCCGCAACTTCCTCGTCGAGCGCGACATGTATCGCGGCTACAAGCGCCGCTAGTTACACGTCTGCTCGCGCAGCACTTCGTGGCGCGGCGGCGGGCTCGTCTCGCCGGGCAGGTGCGGCATCGTGACGTCGCGCGACAGCGTGAACGAGAGCAGCTTCGGGCCGGTCGCGACCTCGGCGTAACGCCGGCACAGATACGCGCCGAGCTCGGGGTAGTGAATGTGGCCCTTGAACGTGAACTTGTGCCAGCGCGAGAACCACCAGCCGACCGGCGGTTCGAGCTCCGGCGCGGCGATCGGGATGATGTCGATGCTGCGGCCGTCGGCGAGCTTGCCCTCGGCGTGCCAGCTCGCGATCGGGATCGGGCGCGTGAACAGATCGACGCCCTGGTTGAGCCCGATGTACTGGAGCTCGGTCTCGATCGGCGCGGGGCAGCTCGGCAGCAGCTCCGAGCACATCACGAGGAACAGGTGAAGCACGAGGATCGCGGCGAGCGGTGCCGCGATCCTGCCGAACCGCGGTGGGTCGATGGCGGCGGGCGGCGCGGCCACGCGATCGAACCAGCGCGGCGGCACGAGCACGAGCGAGATCGCCATCATCGCGACCGTGAAGATGCCGACCCGCATCATCAACAGGATGCCGATCTGGAGTGCGGTCGCCGCTGCCACCGCGAGGCCGCGCGACAGCTCGGGCCGCCACCACGACAGGATCAGGATCGGCAGCGCGAGCTCGGTCGCGAGCGACGCGAACGTCATCAGCTTGCACAGCTCGGGATGCGCGAGCATCGCGTCGCCGAGCGGGCGCGCGAACTTGGTCAGCTGCATCGTCTGGTAGAGCGCGTCGCCGCCGAGCCACGTGCCGCGCGCCTTCAGGTAGCCGGCGCCGAAGTAACAGATCGCGAGCTGCCACTGGAGCATCCGCGCGCCGAGTGCGAACACGCGTGCATACGGGCGGCGCCCGAGCTGGACGTCGAGGCTCCACGCGCCGCCGAGGTCGGTGAACATCGACCAGCCGAGCGCGACGCGCACCGCATCGTCGCCGCCGTCGCCGATCGAGAGGTTGCGGTTCTGGACCGACATCACGAGCAGCCACAAGATCACCGTCGCGACCCGCGTGCGGTAGCCGAGCGTGAACGCGACCGCGACGATCAACGCGAGCACGAGCAGTGCCGCGACCGCGCCGGTAGAGCCGACGAGATCGAACAGGCTCCACGCCCAGCGCTCGGCCTGGACGCCGCGCGGCAGGATGCCGTCGTCGGTGAGGAACATGCGGACCTCGGCCAGCCGCGTGATCAGATCGCCGATCACGACGAGGCCGAGCGCGATCCGCATCGCTGCGAGCGGCCGAGGATCGACGTCGCCGAGCCAGTACGCGCGATGCCAGGGTCGTGCTGCGAGCGCGCGGTCGGTCACGTGGGTCGCACCTCATGCAAACGGCGGTACCGGTTGCAGCCGTGCGATTTCATCGCCAAGCTGAGCGTGAACACATGGCCGTTGCCGAGCCCACGCGCACGACCGAGGCGATACCGCACGAGCCGGTCGTCCTCTACGACGGTGAGTGCGGGCTGTGTCATCGGTCCGTGAAGTTTATCCTTCGTCACGAGGCGGATCACGAGCTCCGGTTCGCGCCCTTGCAAGGCGAGCTCGCCAAAGCGCTGCGCGCGCGCCACCCGACGATTCCCGCGAACGTCGACACCGTCGTGCTGGTCAGCGAAGGCCATGCGTACCTCCGGTCGAAGGCGTTCCTGCACGTTGCGAAGCATCTCCGCCGGCCGTGGCGCTGGGCGTACGCGGTGCGCTGGCTGCCCGCGTTCGTCCTCGATCTCGCATATCGCGCGATCGCCAGGATTCGCTACCGGGTGTGGGGGAAGGTCGATGCGTGCGAGCTGCCGTCCCCCGAGCAGCGAGCCCGATTTCTCACATAGTGAGGAAGGTTACGGCAGCCCGGCGAGCTGTTACGGCAGCGTGCCTGCGGATCGTGTATGACTCAGGAGACTGGCCTCGGCCCCCGTGTTCGCACGGCGGTTGAGGTGGAATCCAATCGCGCGGACGAGGCCAGTCGCTCACGTTTTGCGAAGATGCGCGGCGGAGGGTTCTGTATGTCCACCGTCTTCGTCACCGGCGCGAGCTCGGGCTTCGGCACCGAGATCGCGCGTCGCTTCGCGGCCACCGGCGCGCGCGTGATCCTCGCCGCGCGGCGCGAAGATCGCCTCGAGGCTCTCGCGACCGAGCTCGGCGCGACCGCGATTCCGCTCGACGTCCGCGACCGCCCCGCCGTCGAGGCCGCGCTCGCCGGGCTCGAGATCGACGTCCTCGTCAATAACGCCGGGCTCGCACTCGGGCTCGAGCCCGCACCGCGAGCGAGCCTCGACGACTGGGACCAGATGGTCGACACCAACTGCAAGGGCCTGCTCTATGTCACGCGGGCGCTGCTGCCCGGCATGGTCGCGCGCCGCCGCGGCCACGTGATCAACATCGGCTCGGTCGCCGGGACGTACCCCTACCCCGGCGGCAACGTCTACGGCGCGACGAAGGCGTTCGTCCACCAGTTGTCGCTGAACTTGCGCAGCGATCTACATGGCACCGGTGTGCGAGTCACGTGCATCGAACCGGGCATGGTCGGTGGCACCGAGTTCTCGCTGGTCCGGTTCGCCGGCGCCGCCGACAAGGCAGCGTCGGTCTACGCGAACACCCAGCCGCTCGGCCCGGGCGACGTCGCCGAGGCCGTGGTCTGGGCCGCCGCCCAGCCGCCGCACGTCAACATCAACGTGATCGAGCTGATGCCAGTCGTGCAGAGCTTCGCTCCGTTTCAGATCCAGCGGAGCTAGACTGCACGCATGTGGGCACGCGTACATAAGGTCGATCGCGTTCGTCCGCAGCCGAACGGTAGCGCGATCATCTTGATCGAGGACGAGCGCGGCGTCGCGCAGATGTCCCGCGTGCCGTCGCTGTCGACGCTGATCGCGATCGCGCGCGTGCTCGATGCGAAGCAGGTGCTCGAGGCGAAGTACGACGGCAAGGGCGAGGTCCGTTACGCGCCGGCCGCACCGCTGCCGAGCTTCCTCGCGGAAGCCGTGTCGCGCGCGGGTGCCCATATCAGCGATCGGACCGGCGAGTCGATCGTGCAGCTCGCACAGCCGGCGAGCGTCGAGGCGACGGTCGATGTCGCGTTCTCGGAGCTCGCGCACTACACGCGCGGCAACTCGGGCATTGCGGATCTCTCGAACACGCTCAAGCACGTCGAGGCCGACCGCAAGAAGTCACCGCTCGATCGCGAGAAGCATCCGCTGCAGTACTGGCCCGCGGTGTTCGAGCTCGCGGCGGTCGCGGGCGAGCTCGCGCGGCCGCGCGGCGGGCGATGGATCGAGGTCCACGAGATGCCCGTGCCGTTCGCGATGAGGTTCCCAGACGGCAAGATCGCGCACCCGACGACGGTCGCGCAGAAGATCGTCGGCGGAGAGGCCGGCGACTTCGATTAAACCAGCGCCCTGCGGACGGCTGCGAGCAGCTGCGCGGGCTGGAGCGACGCGACGACCAGCGGCAGATCCACCGGCTGTGCGGTGAAGCACACGTAGACGTCGACCCGCGCGACCCGAGCCTTGTTGATCGCGTCGCCACCGTCGGTCGCCTCGACGACGTTGTAGCCGGCTTCGACGAGCGTCCGCTTCGCCAACGCCCTCGTCGCCCTCGAATCATCGATCACCATGATCGTCGCCATACCCGCCTGTGACCTGGTGACTCGGCCGGCTGGAGCGTTCGTGAAGGTGGGCCTGGTCCTCACGTGGCGAACCGACGCAGCAGTTTTGTGGAAGCACGTAAGCCGACCCGCTACGATTTCGGAGTGAGAGCTCTCGTCGCGTTCGCGTGTGCTACCGGATGTTCCTTCGTCGGCGTCCGTGGGCCCGCACATGTCGGCTCGGAGCCGGCGGCGGATCCGAGCTCGGTCCATTGCACCGACACCGATACCCTTCCTGCGCTCGACGCGGTGGGCGGCGCCGCGGCACTCGCCGTCGCCGGCGGCGGGTTCATCGTCGAGCAGACGTCGTCGACGGGCGACCTCCATAACTTCACGAAGTACTACGCGGGCCCACTCGTGGTCGCCTCGATCATCTACTTCATCGCATCGGGCTACGGGACCAACCGCGTCGAAGCCTGCCGCGAAGCAAAAGGCCAGGGCATCGCAACCGACGAGTAGGTAGGCTGTCCTAGCCCTACATGCGCCCCTGGGTCCTCCTCGTCCTCGCGAGCTGTGCGCATCCCGTCGTGCGCAGCCCGGCGAGGTTGCTCGAGCCACTGCCCGCGCCGGTCGCGAAGCAGCCGCTGTGGCCCGTACCGGTGCGGGTGATGACCTGGACGAGCGACGGCATCACCCAGGTCGGCGAGCTGCCGGATCACCCACCGGCGACGCCGCTCGATATGCCATGGTTCGTCGAGCCGACCCGCGAGCTCGACGAGCATGCGTTCGCAAAGTTGATCGTCGCGCTGCGCCAGGAGCACGTGCCCGGGCTGTCGCTCCGCGGCCAACCGGCGCTGCCGCTCGGCAAGCTCGCCGAGCTACCGGAGCTGACCGCGCTCGTGCTCGACGACACGCCGACCGGCGATGCAGACCTCGCGGAGATCCAGCTCGCGCTGAAGCGGCTGTACCTGCAACGCACGAACATCGACGACGCCGGTGTCGTGGCGCTCGTCGCACGCGCGCCGCAGCTGGAGGTGCTCGACCTCGAGGGCTGCGGCGTCGGCGATCCGGCGGCCACCGCGATCGCGAAGCTCGCCGGGTTGCACGCGCTCGATCTCGCCGGCACGCGGATCACGGATGTCGGCGGTGCGACACTCGGTGCGCTGCACGCGCTCGAGGTCCTGGATCTCGGCAAGACCAAGGTCGCGGCGCGCACGATCGCGGCGATCCGTCCGCTCGCGCTGCGCGAGCTGTTCGTGCCGCAGACGCTCGTCGGGACGGAGATCTCGACGCTTGGCGGTTACGCGCCCGGGCTCGTGCGATTCGATGCGAGCTCGCTGGCCTCGGAGTACAAGCCGACCGATGTGGATGTCGCGTGGCTCGCGAACGCCCCGAACCTCGTCGAGGCTGCGCTGTCGGAGGCGAACATCGACGACAAGATCGCGATCCCGATCGCGAAGCTGCCGCAGCTGCGCGAGCTCCGGCTCGCCTCGACCAAGATCACGAACGCCGCGGTCAAGGAGATCGCGAAGCGGACCGAGCTGCACGAGCTCGACCTCGCCGACGCACCGGTCGACGACGCGAGCGCGGCCGAGATGCTCGGGTTTCCCGAGCTCCGCATGCTCCGGCTCGACGGGACGCCGATCACCGACGCCGCGTTCGCGGTCGTGCCGGGCGCGAACCTCGTGGAGCTCTACGTGTCGAGCACGAAGATCGGCGATGTCGGCGCGCAGATCCTCGACCGCCTGCCCCACCTCGTCGCGCTCGGCCTCGGCACGACGACCGTCGCCGACGTCACGATCGCGCGGATCGCGAAGCTCCACGACCTGCGCACGCTCGTGCTCGCGAAGACCCATGCCGAGAAGCTCGCACCGCTCGGCAGCCTCCACGCGCTCGAGCAGCTGTTCCTCGAGGGGACGTGGCTCGGCGATAGCGACCTCGCCGCGTTCGGCGAGATGCACAAGCTCCGGGTGCTCCACGCCGAAGGGACGAACCTCTCCGACGACTCGCTCGCGGTGCTGCGCGGATTCACCCGGCTCGAGGAGCTGACGATCGGCGATACCCGGATCACCGGTGAGGTGCTCGCGAGCACCTGGCCGCGGCTGCGCACGTTCTCGCTGCTCGGACTCGAGCTTCACGACGCCGACTTGGTGGCGCTCGCGCGCCACACGTCGCTGATCACGGTCGATCTCACTGCCACCGAGATCACGGATCCAGCGCCGCTCGCCGCGCTGCCGAAGTTGCGCGTGCTCGGCGTCGCGGAGACGAAGCTGTCGAAGGCCGGCCTCGCGGCGATCAAGCAGCTCGCGGCGCGCGGCGTCGAGATCAAGCGCTGATCGCGCCGACAGATCGCGCGCCAGCCAGTATGGTGTCGCGACGTGCCGATCATTCTGTTCCTGACCGTCGCGGCTGCGTTCTCGGTGGCGAACCTCTACTACGCGCAGCCGCTCGCCGAGATGATGGCGCACGATTTCGCGACCACTGCCGGTGGACTGTCATCCGCGCTCGTCGGCACGCAACTCGGCTACGCGGCCGGCATGTTGTTGCTGGTCCCGCTCGGTGATGTTCGCGAGCGACGCGGCGTGATGGTCGTGACCGCGTTCGGCGGCTCGCTCGCACTGCTCGGCTTCGCGGCCGCGCCGAACCTGATCGCCTTGACGATCGCGAGCGTCGCGATCGGGCTCGGTGCTTCGGTCACGCAGATGATCTTGCCGTTCGCCGTCGGGCTCGCCCCGCCCGAGCAGCGCGGCAGGATCGTCGGCGACGTCATGGGCGGCGTGCTCGCCGGGATCCTGCTGTCGCGGACTGCGAGCGGCATGCTCGGGGCGCTGCTCGGCTGGCGCACCGTGTTTGTCGCGGCGGCGGTCGTGATGGCGCTGCTCGCGATCGCGCTACGCGTGATGCTGCCAGCATCGCCGGCAACGACGAAGCTCACCTATCGCCCGCTGATCGGCTCGATGTGGTCGATCGTGAAGCGCGAGCGCGTACTGCGCCGGCGCACCGTGGTCGGCGCGCTCGGGTTCGCGGCGTTCATGACGTTCTGGTCGACGATCGTCTATCACCTGGCGCACAGCTCGATCGGCGGCGGAAGCCGGCTCGCCGGTATGCTCGGCATCCTCGGGCTCACCGGCATCGTCGTCGCGCCGATCGTCGGTCGCCTGGCGATGCGAACGTCGCCAGCGCGGATCAACGTGATCGCGCTGCTCGTGATCGCGGCCGGCTTCGTCGCGTTCTGGCTCGGCGCCGAGTCGCTGATCGCGATCTGCGCCGGCATCGTGCTTCTCGATGCGGGCTGCCAGGCGAATCACCTGACGAACCAGACCGTGATCTTCGGACTCGCGCCCGAGGAGCGGAACCGGATCAACGCGGTCTACATGGTCGGCTACTTTCTCGGAGGCGCGCTCGGCACCGCCGCTGCCGCACAGGCGTGGGAGCGCGGAGGGTGGCCGGCGGTTTGCGCCGTCGGCGCCGCATGTGCGGTGCTCGCGCTACCGGCACTGCGCCGCCAGCCGAGTTTCACCTAGCCGATCGGAGGTTGCTGTTGGCCCGAGCGATGCTTACCAACAATGCATGAACTTCGACGCCGAACCGGTCGTTCCGGCTGTTGCGCCCGAGCCCGATCGCGCATCTCTTGCGGGTGCGTTGCGCGAGCTCGAGGCCGCGAAGGCGCGCGTCGAGCGCGATGCGCGTTCGGTGGGCGAGGAGACCAAGAAGAAGCTGATCGCGCAGCTCTTGCCGGTGCTCGATAACCTCGACCGCACGATCAAGGCCGCGGTCGATAGCGGCGATGCGCCAGCCGTGGTCGAAGGCATCAGACTCGTCCGCACGCAGCTCGAGGGCGTGATGAAGGGCTACGGCGTCGAGCGGATCGACGCGCTCGCCCAGCGCTTCGACCCGGCGATCCACGAGGCGGTGACGACGCTTCCGGTCCTCACCGCAGATGCGCACAACCTGGTCGTCGACCAGATCGCGCCGGGTTATCGCTACGGTGCCGGCCTCCTGCGTCCCGCGCAGGTCGTCGTCGGAAAGCTGAGCCGGCCGGAATATCGAAACAATTCGTTCGGTTGGGGATAACAGGTCGATCATCTTCCCGCTTTTATTCGCGGGACCCCTTTTTGTCTGTCATGTCGGCCGGTGCTCGGAGCACTACACGCCGACATGGGACGAAGTGATGCAGAGCTGCTGGAGGCCTCGCGGCGCGGCGAACGTGAAGCGTTCGGTGCGTTGATCGAGCGCTACCAGGGCGTCGTCTGTGCGGTGTCGTATAGCCGCACCGGCGACCGCGCGCTCAGCGAGGATGTCGCGCAAGACACCTTCCTCGCGGCGTGGCGCCAGCTCGATCAGCTCCGCGAGGCCGGCCGGCTTCGCGCGTGGCTGTGTGGCATCGCGCGCAACCTCGCTCGCAAAGCGCGGTTGCGCGTCGAACGCGAAGCTCCGACCGATGCGTTGTCGACGACGTGCGGTGGAGCAAACCCGTTCGATCAAGTGGCCGAGGTCGAGGCCGAGCGCGTCGTGCGCGATGCCTTGACCCGCGTGCCCGAGACGTATCGCGACGTGCTGGTGCTGTACTACCGCGAGCATCGCTCCGTCGGCGAAGTCGCGCGGATGCTCGACCTCAGCGAAGCGGCGACGCTGCAGCGTCTGTCGCGAGGTCGCAAGTACCTCACCGATGGCGTCACCGACCTCGTCGAGCGGTCGCTGCGCGGTCACGTGCAGAAGAGCCTCGTCGCCGGCGTGCTCGCCGCACTCGCGTTCACTCCGTCCCGTGCGTCCGCTGCAACATCTGCACACGCAAAGGGAACCTCCATGATCAAGATCGTCCTCGTCGGCGCGGCGCTCGCCGCTGCCGGCACCACCGCCGTCGTCACTCACCCGTGGTCGCGCTCCGCGCAGACCGCACCTGCTCCCGCGCACGAGGCCGCCATCACGCCGGTCGCGCCCGCGGCCCCCCACGCCGAACGCGAGCCCGC
>Ga0070679_100007635_pt1 | contig 10122 bp, 7 predicted proteins | sample KBSC63BmetaG_FD_65652 | JGI IMG/M metagenome (GOLD analysis project Ga0070679, IMG submission 65652) | Corn rhizosphere microbial communities from Kellogg Biological Station, Michigan, USA - KBS C6-3B metaG | ecosystem: Host-associated > Plants > Roots > Rhizosphere | place: USA: Michigan... | reverse complement strand
GGAGACCGCGCACGACCTCGCGTTTCCAGATCAGTTGCGCACTATATTCCAGGTGTTGAAGCTGGCAACCGCCGCAGACGCCGAAGACGGAACAACGCGCCTGCACACGTTGAGGGGACGACTCGTGAATCTCAGTGATCGTCACGCGGCGCGGATAGGGCTTCCAGTGACGTTTGCGACGTTTCGGCGGTAGAGATGGCGGCTCGACCTCGATAGTCACGCGCTCACCCGGCAAACCGGCGGGCACATGCAGCGTGGTCGTGCGCGGCTCGCCATCTGGTCCAGGCTCGACGATTCCGGCCAGCGCCAGTCCGTCGCGGGTCAGTTCGCCGAGCGTCACGGTGTAGGAAGAAGGTGGGCGTTCGTCTCGCATTATTTCTTCTTTGCTGCTATCGCCTCGCTGATCGCGGGCAGGATCTCCATCTCGGGATCGAGCGCCTCCGCCGAGTTGAGATATTCTCGGGCGCGGCGCAAATCACCTTTCTCGACATAGACAATCGCCATTAGCGCGTGCAGGGTAGCAAATTGAGGTGCAAGCCGCAGACCCTGCCCAAGAATATCGATGGCTTTCTCAAGTTCGCGTTGATCCAGGTAGAGCGAGGCGAGTTCTCCATAGGCGCGGATCTCGTTCGGTTCTTCCGCCAGTGAGCGATGCAAGGAAGCCTCGGCTTCGGCCAGATTGTTCTGCTGACGCTGCACAGAACCCAGCAGATACCAGAGGCCCGGCTCGTTGGGCGTGAGCGCGGCCACCCGCTCAAGATACTGCTGTGCCTCCGGATAATGTTTGAGCGTAATCGCCAGGTGGGCAAGATCGGACTCAATCTGCACCTTGACCTGCTCTTCCTGAGCCACTTCGCGCGCATCCAACAGAAGCCGCTCGGCCTCTTCATATTTTTGCTGGCCGATCAACAGTTCGGACACCAGCAGATAGCTCAGCGGGTCGTCTTGCGAGAGCGTCGCGCGCAAGGTGGTCTCACCCTGCTCTCTGAACTGGCCCGCCTGCTCAGGCAGATGTAATGCGGCGAAGCGCTCAGAGAGCGCGATCAGTACCGCACCCAATTGTTGTTGCAAAAGCTTATGGTCAGGATCATCCGGGAAACGTTTGACCAGGGCGTCGGCATAGACCGCCGCGCGCTCAACGGCCCGCAGGCTCATGGCGCGACCATACGCGCTCTCGTAAAGCGCTTTCTCCTGGGGCTTTTTGACGAGCAGCGCGTCGGCAAGTGAAAGACTTTTCCAGGAACGCCAGAGGATTTCCTCGTAATACTGCTGACCATCAGCCTCGTTGGGCCGATGCTCGCGCATAATCTTCTGGATAGCCTCGTCATGCTCCTGGATACGCTTCTCCAGCTCCTCAACGGGTAGCGCCTGGATGGCCGCGCCCTCGTCCTTGATACGCGCAATCCGCCACTCACCCTGCACCTGTTCCAGCGTAAAAACCGTCCAGAACCAGTAGCGACCCGTCTCTTTATAGACCGCCGTCCCCATCTGCATCTCTGGCAGGGTGCCGCTCAGTTGTGTCTCGCGCAAAGCCAGCGACCAGCCAAGCGCTATCTCTTTCGAGGCATTCCGCGTGCGGGTACTGAGCACCGACGTGGGCAGCCAGAGCGCGGATTGCTGACTCTGTGGCTCGTGTTCGCGCAAGAAATACATCTCGAAACGCGCTGGTTGTGCCTCGTCAGCCCAGGCGCGGCGCGTCGTCAACCACTCGTCGCGGCTCTGACCCTCAAGCACAGGATTCTCGCGGCTCAGCAGATCGTAGCACAGACTGTAGTCGCCCATCGACCAGGCCCCAGCGAAATTGGCCGCCACCATATCGGCTTCCAGATCACGACTGATAAAGGTCGTGCCGCGATCCTCACCAACTTCGGTCGCGTGCAAGATCAGGCGTTGTACCAGCGGGAGCGCCTGGCGAAAATCCTTGTGCGGCTCCGTCTTGCGCCAGCGATTGACGTCCAGCGCCTCGTCGAGCAGGCGACGGCCCTCCGCGAGCGTGCAATCAACGAAGGAGGTCGGCGTTTCACTCTCTTCAGCATCGGCCACATGCATCATCTGCACCCGCTCTTTGATGCGCCGTTCAATATAGGTGCGCGTGCCGGTCTCGGTGAAGAAGTCTTTCACGCCCTCGCGCCAGAAATCGAGCAGAAACGAGAGCATGCGCACATCGTTATACTCCACACCCTGTTCCCAGCAGAGAATCATCTCCATCTCGCCGGTCTCGCGAATCTCCGCGACCTGCCCTTTCCAGAAACGCGGCGGCTGTTCGACGGCCACGCCAACGACGTTGGTCGCTTCCGGCTCCGGTGTCCAGCTTGGATAAACTTTCGCGCCCGCGAGCTGGATCAACGCCCGCCGAGCCTCTTTACGCACCGTTTTCGCGGGAGCCAGTTCGTGCATGGCCAGCATGAGATCGGCGGCATCGCTATCGCGCGCGCGCACCAGGCTCTTGAGCAACGCCATCTGGGTCGCTTCATCCAGAGCAAAGATGGGAGCAAAAATGCCCTCGGCCTCGGCGCGGCTGGTGCAAAGGTGCAACTCCTCAGCCATCGCCTGACGACGCGCCAACAAAAGCTGAACCTGCTCCTCATCGCCCTGGACCAGATCAGCGGGTGTCTTTTTCTGTGCAGTCATGATCGTTTTTGCCTCTATCGTAGCATCATCCCCGCCTAACACGCGGGTCAATGGAGAAAGACGTGGTATCGGTATACGCTCAGGATTGTACCATGTCGCGCAAGCCACGTCGAGGGGAGGAGCACGAAGAGACGAACAGGGATCAAACCCATCCACCGCCTATGCAGTCGGTGTTTCCGCTGGCATTTCAGGCGTATCCACGATCTTTTGCACATCGACGAAGAGCAGGCGCATATCGAAAAGGGCGTGCACGACCATGGGCAGGAAGAGGCTGCCGGTGAAGAAGTAGAGCAGGCCGAAGACCAGGCCCATCACGCCGGTCCCAAGTACGCCGGTCAGCTTCTGATAGATATGTCCGATCCCGAAAAGCACCGCCGCGATCACGATGGCGACCAGAAATGGAATGGCCGTGCCGGGTAGCAGATGTGCTAGACTGGGAAAGAGATAGAGCAGATACGCAGGCATAAAGCCGCGATAGAGCAGTTCTTCGCAAAAGCCAGCGGTCAGTGAGAGCAGAATCCAGAGTGCGCGCTCTTTTGAAGTGCGCGGCAACATATGCAACGGTCCCGACATGCTCTGGCGCAGCTGCCCACGTCCCTCCGCGTCGCGCGCAACCCGGCGAATGTACCAGACCTGAGCATAGACAGCCAGGACCAGGATCACTGCAAAGATGGCAGCCAGCCACATATTCGCGGGACTCTGCAAGCCGAGCAGCGAGCCGGACCAGCCAAGGCCAAACACGATCACGACCAGCGGCACCAGCATCAACCATTGCGCAAGCATTCCCTGCACATAGAATTTCACCCGCATCTCAGGATGTCGCTCAATACGCCGCATCAGCACGCGGTAGCGCGTGGCCCCGCGAATAGGCACGACAATAATCAGAAAAAGGATCAGCAGATGGGCGAGCAACGTCGCAAACCATACCATAGCCGCCTCCTGGCTCTTCTTGAGAATAAATCTGGTTCAATCAAATTTTGTTGAGTTCGTTAAGGGAATTATATCTTATTCTCTAGAAAAATGTCACACAACATCGATTCTTCGAAACCAGATTTTCGCCTGATCCTTCAGTTTATACAGCACCGTTTGCCTGCTCCTCTATGCTGTTAATGATGAATACATTCAGGCATGTTCGTACGTGTAGCTAGTAGACGTGCAAAAAGCGAACATATCGACAAAGTAGAAGCGCATTATCTGTGTTCCCACGTGGAGAGGAGAGGTCTGTCAATGCTTACCCAACAACGCCCGCCGACGCTGCCCGATCAACAGGAACTCGCCTTGCTGCACCGCTACTGGTGCGCGGCCAATTATCTGACAGTCGGACAAATCTACCTGCAAGCCAACCCCTTACTCAAAGAGCCTCTGAAGCCAGAGCATATCAAGCCGCGCCTGCTGGGCCACTGGGGAACGTCGCCCGGCCTGAGCTTCATTTATCTCCATCTCAACTGGCTGATCCAGCACCAGCAGGTCAACGCGATCTATCTGACGGGACCGGGACACGGCGGACCCGCGATTCTGGCCAATGTCTATCTTGAAGGAACATATAGCGAATTTTATCCACAGATCGCGCAAAACGCAGAAGGCATGCTCCACTTCTTTCGCCAGTTCTCCACGCCCGGCGGCGTCCCCAGCCATGTCAGCGTGCCCACGCCTGGCTCGATCCACGAGGGCGGCGAACTTGGCTACGTCCTTGCCCATGCCTACGGGGCCGCGTTCGATAATCCCGATCTGCTGGTCGTGGCTGTGATTGGCGATGGCGAGGCTGAGACGGGACCACTGGAGGGTTCCTGGAAAGGGCTGAAATTCCTCAACCCGGCGCGCGATGGGGCTGTCCTGCCCATTCTGCATCTCAACGGCTATAAAATCTCTGGCCCGACCGTCCTGGGTCGCTCGCCCGATGATGATATTCGCGAGCTACTGACCGGCCAGGGCTATCAGGTCTACTTTGTCGAAGGCGATGACCCATTGACGATGCATAGCCTCTTCGCGCAAACGCTGGCCACCTGTTACGCCAATATTCGCGCCTTTCAGGAAGAGGCGCGCACCCAGGGCTTCAGCAAGCGTCCACAGTGGCCGGTCATTGTCTTGCGCACGCCCAAAGGCTGGACAGGCCCCGACGTGGTTGATGGCGTGCAAATTGAGGGCACGTTCAGAGCGCACCAGGTTCCTCTGGCTAATGTCAGGGAGAACCCTGAGCACTTGCATTTGCTGGAAAACTGGCTGCACCACTATCTCGACCAGCATATCTTTGACGAGCAGGGGCGGTTGCTCCCCGAACTGGCCGCGCTCGCTCCCAACGGGGAGTATCGTATGAGCGCCAATCCGCATGCCAACGGTGGGAAGTTGCTGGTCGATCTGGATCTGCCCGCGTTCACCGATTATGCGCTGGACATCCCCAAACCAGCCGTCGAGCAGCACGAATCGACACGCCAGCTAGGCTACTTTATGCGCGACATCTTTCAACGCAACGCGCAGCAGCAAAATTTCCGCCTCTTCTGTCCCGATGAAACCAATTCCAATCGGCTTGGGGCCGTCTTCGAGGTCGAAAATCGCTGCCTGGTCGAAAAAACCTTCCCCTACGATGATCATGTGTCACATGATGGGCGCGTCATGGAGGTCCTCAGCGAGCATCTCTGTGAGGGCTGGCTGGAGGGCTACCTGCTCACCGGGCGGCACGGCCTGTTCGCCACCTACGAAGCTTTCGCCATGATCGCCGACTCGATGATCGTGCAGCACTCCAAATGGCTGCAAGAATCGCTGAAACTGCCCTGGCGCGTGCCCATCGCCTCGCTTAATCTTCTCCTGACCTCGACCTGCTGGCGCAACGACCATAACGGCTTCAGCCACCAGGGACCGGGGCTGATCGATACCATCCTGGCACGCAAAGGCGAAATCGCGCGCATCTACCTGCCCCCAGATGCGAACTGCCTGCTCTCCGTCGCCGACCACTGTTTCCGTAGTCGGAATTATGTCAACCTTATCGTGATCGACAAGCAGCCACAGTTGCAATGGCTCACGATGGATCAGGCGATTGAGCACTGTACACGCGGGCTTTCTACCTGGGAGTGGGCCAGTAATACGGGCGAGATCGAGCCAGATGTGGTCCTGGCTTGCGCGGGCGATATCGTGACGATGGAGACAATCGCGGCGGCGTGGTTGTTGCGCCACCATCTCCCTGAGCTAAAAGTGCGCGTGGTGAATGTCGTCGATCTGATGACGCTCTACACGCCCGACGTCCACCCTCACGGAATCGATCAAGCCACCTTCATTGAGCATTTTACCGAGAACAAACCGGTGGTCTTCGCTTTTCACGGCTATCAGCGCGCAGTCCACGAACTGATTCACGGACGCCCCAATGTTGAGCGCTTCCACGTGCGCGGCTTTAACGAGCAAGGTACCACCACCACACCATTCGACATGGTCGTCCTCAATGGCGTGAGCCGTTATCACCTTTGTCAGCTCGCCATGCGGCACGCGCCGCGCGTCCAGGCTTTAACCGCGCCACTGATGCAGAAGTGCGAAGAGATGCTCGCCCGGCATCATACCTACGTGCGCGAACACCTGGAAGACATGCCAGAAGTACGCGATTGGGTCTGGAGCGACTAGCCATGAAGATTCTGGTCCTGAACGCGGGCTCCAGCAGCCAGAAATTGCGCCTGTACGAGCTTGCCGACCATGCTGCTCCCGACCTGGCCGCGTCCGCCCCAATCTGGGCAGCAGATGCCGATTGGGGTGGCAAAGCTGGCCAAATGGCCGTCACTCTGACGGTGAGAGATAAGCAAGCGACCAGTGAAGAGCCAGCCAGTCAGCGCGAGGAAATTCTGACCCGCTTGCTTCAGTCGCTCTGGCAGGGAGAACGGGCTGTGATCGAACATCCTGCTGAGATTGATGTCATCGGCCATCGCGTGGTGCATGGGGGAACGCACTATGCACAGAGCGTGCGCATCACGCCGCAAGTCCAGGACGATCTACGCCAGCTCGTTCCCTTTGCGCCGCTGCACCAGCCAAGCAACCTCGTCGGGATCACTGTTTGCGAGCAACTGTTTGGCTCGACTCCTCAGATCGCGGTCTTTGACACGGCCTACCATCGCCATTTGCCGCTGGTCGCACAGGTGTATCCCGGCCCGTATGCCTGGTTTGAGCAGGGCATTCGGCGCTACGGCTTTCACGGCATCAGCCACCAGTATTGCGCGCAACGTAGCGCACAGCTCACCGGACAAGAACTCTCACTCTCACGCATCGTGACCTGTCACCTGGGTAACGGCAGTTCACTGGCCGCGACGCTCGGCGGGCAATGCATCGATACCACGATGGGCTTTACACCGCTGGAGGGCCTGATGATGGGCACACGCTCAGGCTCCATCGATCCCGCCATTCTGCTCTACTTGCAACGCGAACAGGGCAGCACGCCCGACGAATTGGACATACTGCTCAATCAGCAATCCGGTCTCAAAGGCATTTCCGGCCTTTCCAGCGATATGCGTGAAATTCTTCAGGCCAGCGAGCAGGGCAACGAGCGAGCTGGACTGGCCCTGGACCTCTACATCTACCGCCTGCGCGCCTGCCTGGGTTCAATGATCGCCGCGCTGGAAGGTCTCGACATCCTGACCTTCACCGCTGGCGTGGGCGAACACGCGCCCCTGATCCGCGCCCGCGTCTGCCAATCTCTCGGCTTCCTGGGCCTCGCGCTGGACGCAGAGAAAAATACCTGTGCGACCGGCGATCAAGATATCAGCGCCCCAAATTCAACCGCGCGTGTACTGGTCGTGCATACTGAGGAGGATTGGCAGATCGCGCGTGAGTGCTGGCAGATACTTTCTATAACTGGCGGTGATATGCTAAAATAAGTGCAAAGATTAGATATAAAGGGTAGGGATGCTACGTTGAAAGTGCGAGAAGTTATTAAGTTGATCGAAGCAGACGGTTGGCGCTTAGCAAGAACCGTAGGGAGTCACCGACAGTACATACACCCCATCAAACCAGGTCGTGTCACAGTAGCAGGTCATCCAAACGATGACGTACACCCGAAAACGCTTATCAGTATGCTGAAACAAGCTCAGTTTAAGAAAGCTGAGATGATTTTACGCTGGTACTGAAATCCTTAAATCGGGAACACGATCAAAAGACAAAAAACAACACAACAGTTCGCTTGTTGAGAAATGAGGTATTATGCAGAGATTTCTCGTAATTATCGAGCCGGGCGACCGTAACTATAGCGCGTATGTCCCCGATCTCCCTGGCTGTATCGCCACGGGCAAGACGCTGGAAGAGGTCAAAAAGCATATGCGCGAGGCGATTAGCATGCACCTTGAAGGCATGATAGAAGACAACGAGCCAATTCCCACATCTTCCAGCCTGGCCGAATACGTCGATGTGCCATCGCCTACATCAGCAGCTTGAATTACCGCTTTACCTGGGCAATGATTGATAGTAATCGCACAGATCGGTGAGGTTGCACAGTGAGCAGCGCGGGCGCTCGTATACACAGATGCGTTGCCCATGACGCAGGAGCGCCTTATGAAAGTTGTAGATGCTGCGCGCGTCGTCGGGCAAAAGGGCTTGCAGAAGATTATGCGCCGCTTCCGCGCTGACTTTCTTGCCGATCAGGCCCAGGCGCATAGAGACACGATGGACATGCACATCAACCGGTAATACAGGCTTCTGGCACGCGAAAAGCAGCACACAGGCGGTCGTTTTCGGCCCGACCCCATCAAAACGATTGAGCCACAGCGCACTCTCCGCGAGAGGAAGATCGCGTAAAAAATCCAGGTTCAGGTTTCCCCGCTCCTCAGTAATCTGGCGCATGACGACCTGGAGGCGCGGCGCTTTGACTTCAGGGAAATTGACGTTCTCGATGGCCGCCTGCACTTCTCCGATAGGCGCGTCTCGCACCGCTTCCCACGAGCCGAAACGTCGCAGCAGGTTCGCGTAGGCTGCGGCAGTCTGTTCGTCGCGGGTTCGATGGGAGAGCAAGATATCCACTAGCATACTCATCGGGTCCTTGTCCGAGAAGGGCAGCTCACCATAGCGTTCCGTCAGACGGCGCGTCACCTCCGCCGCCTTTGCCTTGAGGACCGGAATATCGGTTGTTAGATAGCCGTAGTCTGCCGGGTTGCGTTTAGCTGATTGGCCTTGCTTCATACGTGCCCTTTCATTCCATATTACGCGAATTATGCTCCAGAATTGACTGTATGATCATCACTCATAGTACGCACAATCTGAAAATTTCGCCTCACTCCCACATTCCACAAAGCAATACCACTGCTGACATACAGATATCACTCATTCATGATAAACTATCGATAGTAAACATATCGAAGTTAAGGAGACATCTATGGATCAGGCCAGCACAGACGTTATAATCATCCCCCAGCAGCGTGCTTACTATGTCGTTTTTGTTGAGACCATTTTCACCTCTTTTGACGATGCCCTGGCGCGAGAGCCTGAAAAAATTGCAGCGCATCTCGCGCGCTCAAAAGAGCTACACGCGCGCGGCACGCTTCTGATAGGCGGTGCTTTTCTCGATAATCCCGATGAGCCGCTAAGTACAATGGCTATTCACACGACACGCGAGGCCGCCGAAGAGTACATCAAAGGCGATCCGTTCGTTCTGAACGGTCAGGTGAAAGCGTGGTCTATCCGTGAATGGGCCAATATGCTCACGTAACGGCTGGTTAAAAAACCGGCAAATAGCGATCAAGCTCCCACGAGTGAACCTGCTTGCGATACTCGGCCCATTCAATGCCTTTTGCCTCGATAAAACCCTCGTAGATCGAATCACCGAGGGTTTCGCGGATCAGTGAATCTTCGCGGAGATCGGCCAGGGCTTCGCCGAGGGTCGCGGGCAGGAGCGCGGAGATCTGGCGCTGACGTTCGCCATCGGTACGCAAGAAGAGGCTTTCATCCATCGCGGGCGGCAGAGGCAAACGACGCTGGATGCCATCAAGACCGGCGCGTAACATGACCGCGAAGGCCAGGTAGGGATTACAACTCGGATCACAACAGCGTAATTCAATGCGCGCTGAGGTCTGGCGGTTGGCGTCGGGACGCGGCACGCGAATCAGCGCCTCACGGTTGACGCGGCCCCAGTTGATATAGACAGGTGCCTCAAAACCAGACACGAGGCGCTTATACGAATTGACCAGCGGCGCGAGAACGGCACACATGGCGCGAGCGTGAGCAAGCTGGCCCGCGATAAAATAGCGCCCCACATCTGAAAGCCCGTACTCACCATCGCCACTCTCATCGACAAACGCATTGCGCCCGGTGGCGAGGCTGATTAACTGCTGATGCGCATGCATGCCTGAACCATTCAGACCGAAAAAGGGCTTGGGCATAAAGGTCGCGTAGAGATTGTGGCGCGAGGCCAGGGCTTTGAGCACGTACTTGGCGGTCATCACCCCATCGGCAACGTGCAGGGCGTCGCGCGTCTCAAAATCAATCTCGTGCTGACCAGCCGCGATCTCGTGATGGCTGGACTCAATGCCGATA
>Ga0070679_100007632_pt1 | contig 10124 bp, 5 predicted proteins | sample KBSC63BmetaG_FD_65652 | JGI IMG/M metagenome (GOLD analysis project Ga0070679, IMG submission 65652) | Corn rhizosphere microbial communities from Kellogg Biological Station, Michigan, USA - KBS C6-3B metaG | ecosystem: Host-associated > Plants > Roots > Rhizosphere | place: USA: Michigan... | reverse complement strand
GTCCATGACCCCCTTGACGGCGTCGTGCAGGGCGCCCCCATCGCTCGTGAAGTCGTTCTGGTACTCGATCAGGACGACGGCGGTCTTTGCGGGGTCGACATCCATGGTGGCCTCCAGGGCGCGTGGTGGTGGGTCAACTCTAGCGCCGTCACCCAGGACGCTTCTAACGAGCGCTTGAGATGCGGAGGTCTCTTCGAAACGTTTGGCGGCTGTCCTTTAGAAGTTCAGACATCTTCTGAAGGAAGCGCAAGATCGGGACGACTCCACACGGCGGGCCGCCTCGCACCACGAGCGAGCGGGACGGTTCCTTCGGATCCAAGCCGGGTCGGATGGCTTCTTCGCCTTCCACCCTGCGGCGTTGCCGCCCGATCCGCCTCTCGAGATCGACGGGGAGACGCAGGCCGTTCTCGACCGCGCGGCCGCAGCGACAGACACGACGCGCGTATCGTGACGATGATCGACCCTCGTCGAGCCGGGCGAGGCCATGCGTGAGAGCCTTATGACAGCAGCGCTCGCGCATGCCCAGTTCGAAACGATCCATCCGTTTCTCGACGGTAACGGCCGCGTTGGTCGTCTGTTCATCACTCTGCTCATGTGTTCGGAAGGCGTCCTCTCCGAGCCTCTGCTCTACGAGGGTGGGGGAGGGTCTACGCCTACGACGAGTACCTGGCGATTCTGAACGCCGGGACCGCGCCTCGGGCGACGACCTGACATATCCTCGCGCCGGCTACTCCTCAGCCATCGCCGCCGCGATATCCGCCACCTGTTCCAGCACGACGTCGGGCTCGGTCTCGACGTCGACCACTCGCACGTGCACCACGTAGCCGTGGCGGCGAACGACATAGGAGCGAGCGTGCTCGAACTCGTCCTTCGCATAGACGAGAAACCCGCGTGGCACGTCGAATGTGATGCAATACGCGAGCATCTGATACGCGTCGGCGTTCGGGATCGATCCCCCTTTGGACACGGACTTGTACTTGGCGTCGACGATCGCCGCGCACTTCCCATTTCGCCACCACGTGATGTCCGGCTTGACCTCGAGTCCTTCGCCCTCGTCCAGCCACGCGCGGAGTTGCGCACGAACCTCGCCGCCGCGCTCGCGTAACGTCTCGGTCAGCGCCGCCGTCAGGAAGCTCTCGAAGACCTCGTTTAGGTCGAAGAGAAAGGCCGTCGACTTGATCTCGCCCGCATGGGCCGTCGTCGACCGGCGGCGGAGAATGAGCTCCGCAAGCGCTAGCGCCGAGGCGTAGCGCGCGTTCAGTCTGGTCACCGCGGGGGCACGGGTACTGCCAGGAGCGGCGATCCGACTGACCTCGTCGAGCGTGACTCGAGTCCGGAGCAGTCGGTTGCGGGCGCGAGTCGGGATCCTGCGAAAGCGCAGGAGCGATTCGGCGGCGGTGAGGAGCATGCGGTTCTCCATGATGTCCGCCGTGAAGTCGTCGTATGTCACCTCGAGCGGGAGCGCCATCCCGGGAAGCTGCGCAAGCTGGTCACCGAACCGGATCCGGCCACGGAGGCTGGGCCGGCGCTCGTCCACGTTCATGTAGCCGCGGAGCACTCCTTGCTCGAGCGCTCGGGCGGCGTGCCACGAGAACCCGTCGGCGACTGCCGAGAGCAGGTCATCCTCCCTTCCAAAGCGGGCGATGGTGTCTCGCCATCCCGAGGGGTTCTTCGAATACGCGAGCAGGAACATCAGCTTGGGGATTCGCAGCCGGGGGTCGACGCGCAGCTCCCATCCGTCCCCCGATAGGACGCCGACGCGTGAATCCGGATGCACCGACCACGAGCCGGGCGGCTCGTCCACCTCGACCCGCACGACGCGAAGCGCCGCCAGCTCCCGCGCGTGCTCCGGATCCATCTCGATCCGGGCGGACGTCCACGCCTCGACCGGGCCATAGAGCCGAGGCTCAGTCTCCTGGGTCGTCAGCATCCTCGCCCGCCGTTTCGACGGCTGGCTGCAGCCTGCGACGTATCGCCGCGAGGCCGAACTCGCGCTCCACCTCCGCCCGGTCCCTGACGCCGAAGAATCGCTCCTCCAGCAGCGGCAAAATGGCGTAGCGCCAGGCGTGGTCGAGTCGCGGCGCTGAGCCGTTCCCGGTCATCAAGTAGGAGGGGCCGATCGCGAACTCGTCCCCGATCCCCGGCTCCTGTGCAAGCGCCCGGTTCAGCTCGGCGAGCAGGTCTCCAGGCTCGGGGTCGAGGCCGTGGGCCGCAAGCCAGCCCGGCAGCACCCGGTCCAACGGGGGCTCGGTCGGCGAGAACGGGACGAAGTAGAAGCGTCGCCGGAGCGCGCTGTCGACCAGCGCGATCGAGCGGTCGGCCGTGTTCATCGTGCCGATGATGAAGAGGTTTCGGGGAAGCCGGAACTCGACCTCGGGTGAGTACTGGAGCGCGATCCCGTGGTCGCGGTATTCGAGCAAGAAGTAGAGCTCTCCGAACACCTTTGCCAGGTTCCCACGGTTGATCTCATCGACGACCAGGAGATACGGCCGAGACGGGTCGGCCTCGGCGTCAGCGGCGAGCCGGCGCAGTGGGCCCGGGCGCAGCTCGAACGCCATACCCCCGGCCTCACCAGACCCCGTCGGCCGGTAACCCTCGAAGAAATCTTCGTAGGCGTACGAGGGGTGGAACTGCACGAGCTCCGAGTTGCCGCCGGACTCGACCACGTGGGCTGCGAGCGCCTGAGCGACATACGTCTTGCCCGTTCCAGGCGGCCCGTAGAAGATCACCTGGCGCTTCGCGCGGAGCAAGGTGAGCACCTCGTCGAGCCACTGCCGGGTCAGGAAGATGCTGTCGGCGAGCTCGTCGGTTGCAGGTGGCAGCGCGGCCTCCAGTGTCGGCTCGACAACGATCTCCATCAGGCCGACGAGAGCCGCAACGGTGTCGACGTCTTCGGCGAGGTCGGTGATTGTCAGGAGTGTTCGCAGCCGCGAATACAGGCGGGGGGCGGACTCTCGCAGCCGGGAACGCTTCAGCGGCTCGTCCGCGTTCAGCCACTCGACATCGCGGCGTCGTCGCTCGCCCTGCGGAGCGTCGGGTTCCCAGGTCACCGCGCTGGCGACGCGTCCGACGAAGAGGTCGTCCCCGTCCACGGCGACCACCACGTGGCCGGGCGCCATCAGCCGGATGAATCGGGACAGGTTGCCGAGGGCGGCGCCTGGCGACTCGTTCGGGCGGATAGCTGCCAGGAGCTCGCGCAGATCCGGGCCGCCGATGTCCTCCGGCGCGATGTCGCCGATCTCGTCCCAGCCCACCGAAACGAACCCGCCCACGACCCAGTCCGGCACGAGGCTGCGACCGTTGACTGTCCCGCGCATGAACCATGCCTTCTCAGGAACGTCCCCCGAGGGCGGGTCCGGCTGATCCCTCCGGTACGCGATGAACCTCCGACGATCATCTTCGCACCAGTCAGTCGGCGGCGGCTCCTCGCCCCCCAGCCACCAGACGAGCCCCTGCGCGTCCATGCGGTCGCGTGTCGGTATCCCTTGTGCCAGCAACCGGAGCCGGAGGGTGTCCAGGAACGTCAGGAACCCGTCGTAGACCGCCTGATCCTCGCCCGACTCGGTGCTGACGGGATGCCCCACGAGCTCCGCAGCCTTCGCGTAGACGCGAGGTCGGTAGATCACGTAGCGTGTCCGATCGACCCCGATCAGAAGGAAGGTGGCGATCGCCAGCCGCGCGCTGAGCGTCGAGAGAACGTCACCCGGGGCGAGCTCGGCAAACGCCGTAAGGTTGGGGCCCTCGTCGTTCCAGATAGTCCCGACGAGAGAGGCAGCCGTGTCCGGCTCACGCCGCGCCCAGGCCATGAAGTCGTCCCTCGTCTGCCAAGGCACGAGGTTCTGCCCACCGCGACTGACCGCCTCGGCGAGCGGCTCCGGCCACTCGGCGCCCGCCAAGAACGCTGCCCGTGCGGCCTCGATCCGGTCGGCGATCTCTAATTTGTACGCCCGCTCCTGCGCGTCGAAGCCGTCCCAACCGAAAAGGCGTCCGGCCCAGCCGACGAAGTCGTCCCACCCCGGGTCGGACGACTTCCAGATCGGCTCGATCAGAGGTGCGTAGAAGAAGTGCTCGGGCCGCCCGACGGCCGGCTCGATCATGCCGCGCAGCCTCTCGAGGGCGACGTCGATGTCGCTCTCGCCGACGACGCCGGGCGCCTTCTCGAAGGCCGCGATGATGCGACGCTTGACGTTGCCCGAGAAGATGGCCTCGAACGTCTCGGGGAACGCCTTATGGAGCAGGCCGTCGATCTCGGTGGACGCCGAGTGCGGAGGCAGTGATCTGACCAAATGCGAGAACGCGCGGGGATCTTCGAGACACCGGTCGCGCTCCTCCTCGTCGAGATGCTTCCAGGTACGGACGAACTCGAGAAGGAAATTGAGCTGATAGTCGCGCCTGCTCTTCGCGACGCCGACGTTTGCAATGCCGTCCGCCAGAGCAGCGTCGAGGTCGTTCGGTATCGCGAGGTTGCCCGGGTACCACGACATCATGGTCGAGACGTGGGTGCGCTTCGTGCTGGCGGACGTGTCGGCCTCTCCGAGCAGATGCACGAACACCGCCTCCGCCGCGAACTGGACGGTGGCCGGCTGCGCCCCCTCCAGCTGCCCCTCGAGCTTCGCGATGAACCCGACACCGGTCCGCACATCGGGCGTCTCGACGAAGCGGACGTACAGATCCTCGGCGGTTGCGGCCGTCCAGATCGGCCGGCCGGGCGTGAACAGGGAGTCGTCTGTGGCGAGACACCGCGTCCGGAACGCGGCCGCGGCGGTGTAGAAGGGGCCGGGCGACGGCGGGAGCGGCATCAGCCTCGCACCACCTGATAGCACACCAGCCGCACCCGCTCCGGCGTCAGCCGCACCCGCGATTCCGCGGCGTCGTCGACGGGCCGCAGCCCCTGGTCGTCGACCACCTTCAGGATCTCGTGCGCCGCTTCTGCGGCCGACATCTCGCTGTCCGCCAGGAGTTGTCGTGGCCGGTTCAGCATCCGCTGGACGATCGGCCCGCGATCCACGCGCAGGGCGGCGTCTGCATTGCGGATCGCCTCGTCGGCGACTCCCGCCTCCGTAAGCGCGTTCGCCTGCGCTGCCAGGTGGTCGATCGCCCACAAGTGGCTCTGGGGAATCCTGGTCGCCGCGACCGCGGGATCGAGCCGCTCGTTGACCTCGTCGATCACCGATCGCTGGACCCGCTCCCACAGGTCATAGAGCGTCGGCGCAAACCCGTCGGGCATGTCCCGGGGCTCGCCGGGTGAGCACCGGATGCGGTCGAGGATCTCGAGCTCATCGGTGACCGGTGTGTCCGCGTCGGCGAGGTCGATGTAGCGCCAGCCGCGCTGGTCGTGGCGGTCGTCGGGTCGCGGCCGCGGGCCGAGCAGGAGGCGGACGCCGAAGAAGACGCCGGTCGCCGCCTCCGGCATGGTCGGGTTGCGAAACCCCGAGCCGGCGCCGTGCGGGATCGCCTCCAGCTCCTCGATCCTGTTCGCGACGAGCGCCGAGCGAAGCTCCATCCGGAACTCCTCGCCGGAGAACGCGTCCAGCTTCGCCTCCGCCTGGTCGAGGATGGCGATCTCCTCGTCGGCGATGCCGCGGATCTGCGCGGCGGTGCCGGCGAAGTTGCGCTCGACCGCCGCGGTGTCCTCGAACACGGGCGCCTCCATCCCCACCGTAATGTTGGCCGCGCCGATCTTGCGCAGGAGGCGCTCGTAGAGGCCGAGGATACGGTCGAGGTCGCCGGCGGGGAACAGGTTGAAGAGGTAGACATCCTGGTCGGCGAAGGGGCTTCCGATGCGGTCGATGCGCCCGTTGCGCTGGACGAGCCGCATCGGGTTCCAGGGCATGTCGTAGTTCACGATGTAGCGGGCCTGCTGGAGGTTCTGCCCCTCGGCGAGGACGTCGGTCGCGAGCAGCAGGTCGCGCTCGTCGGCCGGATCGACCGTGCCGCCGCCGGTCTCCTCGAGCGTCGTCTGGGGGCAGAAGGCGTGCACCGCCTCCAGGCGCTGTTTCGTCGTTGCCGTCTCCGTGCCCGTCACCTTCACGAACCGGCGCGACCCGAAGCGGCCGGTCGCATCCTCGTTCAGCGCCTGCTCGATCCAGTCGATCGTGTCGGCGTAGAGGGAGAAGACGATCGCCTTCTCCGGCCCGAGCCGGTCGCGCAGGAGCGTCGCCAGCTCGGCCAGCTTCGGGTCGGATCCGGCCGTGACGTCGGCGACGGCGGCGGCGAACCCGCGCAGGATGGCGAGGTCGGCATCGACGTCGGCCCGCAGCCGCTCCACGTCGTACTCGGCCGCCGGCGCGCCGACGGCGCCCAGCGCCTCCGCGGCCAGGGCGGGGTCGTCCTCCTCCGTGCCCTCCCGCGCCGACGATCCCGGCACGAGCACGCGGCCTGCATCGAGCGCGGCCAGGAACTCCTCGTTCGCCGCCGCCATCTTCGCGACCGTCATACGGAACGCGTGGGCAGACGACTCGAACCGCTTCAGGAGGCTCGTGCGCAGGATGCCGGCGAGCGCCCGCTGGCGCGCATCCTCGCCGCCGTCGAGGCGGTAGTTGTCGGGCTGGTAGCGGGCCAGGGTGAGTGCGTCCGTTTCGCGCCCCACCCTGTCGAACAGCCCCGGGAAGCTGCGGTCGAGGTCGTAGCGCACCGTCCGGAGCACCGGGTTGGGGAACCTGATCGGCTGGCCGTTGATGACCGCGGTTCGGTAGTGCTGCTTGATGAACCTTCGTGTCCGCCGCACCGAGATCGCGTCCATCAGTCCGAACATGGCGGCACCCTCGCCCGTACCCGCGTGCGCGCGCTTGAAGTACTCGGTCAGGTTCGGCACGCCGATCGTCGCAAACCGGGCGGTATGCCGGGCGAAAAGCATGATCTGGTGATACAGATCGAAGACGGTGTTGTTGACCGGCGTCGCGGTCATCAGGCAGAGACGCTTCCGCGTCCCGCCCATGAGTCGCGAGAGCGCCCGGTACTGCCCGGTGTCCGGGTTTCGGAATGCGTGCGCTTCGTCGACGAGGATGAATCCGTAGGAGTCCTTCAGCGACGCCAGCCGCCGCACGTTCCCGCCGAGCTGCTCCTCGCTCGCGAGCTCCTGGTAGGACAGCACCTCCGCGGGAATCTGCTCCTGCCTGAGATGCGTCTCCCAGAAGGAGTCGCGCAGAGCCGCCGGCACGATCACGAGCGCCCGCCGGCCCTCGCTCTTCACGTAGTGCTCGAGCAGCTTCGAGCCGATGTAGCTCTTCCCCAGGCCGACGCCGTCGCCGATGATGACGCCGTCGAAGCGGTCGAGGATGCGAAGCGCCCGCTGGACGCCGTGGCGCTGGAAGTCGGCCAGACTGACACCGGCCGGCTGCCCGGGCTCGTAGAGGCCGTCGTCGCGGAGCAGGTCGAGCTCGTCGCGGTACAGCTCGAGCAGCGCCCGCAGGTAGATGTCGTGAGGCGTCCACACCTGCGTCTCGCGCATGGTCAGGAGCTCGATCAGCCGTTCGCGGTAGTCGGCAGCCTCCGACCAGAGATCGTCGAACCAGCGCTGCGCCGCTCCGTAGGCGTCGGGGTTGTAGTTCGCGAGTGCGAACTCGAGGTTGTGCTCGAGGCCGCCCGCCGTGAGGTTGTTCGACCCCGCCAGGACCGCCTGGCCGGGAAACAGGTAGACCTTGCCGTGCAGGAACCGCTCCTCGTAGCGGCGCACCTGGACGTCCGGGCGGCGCAGGTAGTCGGCGAAGCGGACCACCTGCTGGGCGGTCGCGGCCGAGAAGGGCAGCGCGTCCCGGTCCTCCGTGAGCTGCCGCTCGAGGTCGGCGAGGCCGCTGCGCACACCTGCGCCGAGGGGGCCGCCGCCACCGGGGGACGCACCGTCGAGCGGCGAGAGCGGCTCGGCGCCGATCATCAGCCGGCACGCCGGACGCGAACCGAGCACGTCCTCGATCGCGGCGAACCCACCCACGTTGACGTAGCCGGTCGCGATGTCGAGCGGCTCGTCCATACAGCTCTTGTCCGCGACGAGGGCGCGGAGCGCCGCGGCGAGTGTATGGCCGTCGCGGTTGTCGACGTAGCTCGGCTTGCTCACGCCGCGTACGCCTCCCGCAGATCGCCGTAGGGGCGCAGGTGCTCGGCCAGCAGGTCCGCGATCAGGTTTGCGTCGGCCTCGGCGAGCGGGACGAGGGCGCGGCGCATGCGCGCGCTCCACGTGGCCGGGTCGGGGAACGTCTCGCGCAGCCGCGGGACGAGAGGCGCCAGCTCGAGGCCGTGCCGCGGCGGCGCCAACGCGTCGATACGCAAGGCGACGGCGATCGGGTACGCCGTTCCCCCGAACTCGACCGCCGTGCCGCCGGCGCGGGCGCCGTGGGTTACCGCCGCGAGGCCGAACACCCGGCCGCGGTCGCGGGTCGGATTCCGGAAGCAGCCGCGCGTCGAGTAGAGAAAGATGCGGTCGCCGGCCCGCAAGCCCTCGGCCTCGCGGCGGCGGTGGGCGGCGAAGGCGGTGCGCTGCTCGCGCACGATCCAGCGGAGCGGCTCGCGCGCCGCGATCGGGAGGAGGTAGGCGGTCACGACGCCGCCCGGTAGTGCTCGACCACCCGATCGCGGTAGGCGGGCGGGACGGCACGCTCGGTGAAGTCGCGGAAGATGACGCGCAGGTCGTTCTCGGACAGTCCGTAGGCGTGGGCGACCAGGGCGTCGATCTCGGCCTCCATGTCGGAGCGCTCGCCGGGCGGGAGCGGGCCGAACTCGACGCCCACTTCGCGGGCGAAGTCGGCGTAGCGGTCATCAATGCAGGAGAGGCGGGCGGCGAGATTAGCGATGCGATTTTCTTGACGTGGCTCGCGCGGGATCGGCAGCATGTTGAGTATCCCGATCTTGACATGGGCTTCGACCCGTCTTCGCACGAACCAGTCGAGCGGAAGGCTGCAAAGTACACCGAGCGTATACGCTTCATCCACTGCGTCACCACGAAGCCAATTCAATACGGGCGCAGCCTCCATCGTCCCTGTGTACGGCGGTATGAGGCACGCTCGCATGGTGCGGGAGTCTGTAGATCGCGACACGTCCCGGAAGGCGATGCGCGCGCGGAGTATGGGAAGCGTACGCTCGTTGCTGACTACATCCCGTGGGAACTCATTCCAAACAGTGCGAGATGTAAGCCGTTGGGTTTGCAGGAATTGCTTAAGCAACTCAGGATCCGCCAAAAACAGCGGGCGACCCGCCCCGGGCCGGTAGCGATCGAAGCTGCCCCCGGTCCAGACCTCCCATGAGTCCGGCGAGTCGGACTCGAGCAGCGATCGATCATGAGTCCCGTGTACCTCCCGCCGCGGGAGGGCTCGCCATGACGTCTGAATGTCGTCTCCGAATCGGGGATGGTGCAACATCGCGGAGAACACGCGTCCCATCTCGCGATCGCCGATCAATGGCACGTCAAGGGTCTCCGAACCATGCGCAAGGTCGGCGAGCGACCACTCAATGCGGCTCTGTGCGGCGGATGACAACTCCTCTTGGCTGCGTATAGGCCCTGCGACTCGGATCCGGTCGCGACCGGTCGGCTCACGCCGAGCGAGCGCGACCAACAAGATCGTGTACCGCCCATCGACGTTTTCAAACGCCCAACGGCCCTTGTTCTCAATCACATCGACCGCGAGTGGCACATTCCCTGTAAGGTAACCTCTGCGGAGCACGGATGAACTAGGACCGGTCAGTAGTTGGCGAGGCAATACGCAGCCCACGGAGCCGTTGTCCCGCGCAAGGCCCAGGAAACGCTCGCCGAACGCCTTAAACAGATCCAGATCACCCTTCGAACCCGAGAGGCGGTAGTCGCCGACGCGCGAGAAGTACGCACGCCGGCCCTCGTAGTCCTCGACGGCCGCCTCGTATGCCACGGCGGCCGGGCTGCCCTTCGCGTCCATCTGGGCCATGATGCGCTCGCGTTCGGCGGCCTCGCGAATTCCCTTCAACCCCGGGCGGTAGAGGGCGTAATAGTTGTGCTTCTCCGGCTTGAGCTTCTCCCAGGGCGGGTTCGCAAGCACGACGTCGAAACCGCCGCGGCCCTCACGCCAGACCTCGGGGAAGGCGAGCGGCCAGTGGAAGAAGCCCTGCCGGTCGCGGGCCTCGCGGATCATGTCCGTCGTGCTCCGCCCTAACGCCTCCCG
>Ga0070679_100007627_pt1 | contig 10126 bp, 7 predicted proteins | sample KBSC63BmetaG_FD_65652 | JGI IMG/M metagenome (GOLD analysis project Ga0070679, IMG submission 65652) | Corn rhizosphere microbial communities from Kellogg Biological Station, Michigan, USA - KBS C6-3B metaG | ecosystem: Host-associated > Plants > Roots > Rhizosphere | place: USA: Michigan... | reverse complement strand
GATGTCGAAGCCGATCATGAGGCCGCGGCCGCGCGCATCCCGAATGATCGGAATCTCACGCTCCCACCGCTGAATCTCGGCGAGCATCTTCTCGCCGAGCTTGCGCGAGTGATCGACGAGTCCTTCCTCCACGATCGTTTCGATGGTGACGCGCGCCGCAGCGGCCGCCATCGGATTGCCGCCGTAGCTCGACGAGCTGCCGCTCGGGTTCGCCCACGGCTTCGCGAACGCAACCTCCTCGCGAATGAGCAGACCGCTCATCGGGAAGCCGCCGCCGAATCCCTTTCCGCAGCTCATGATGTCCGGCACTACGCCAGGCTCGTGCTCGATGCCCCACATCTTGCCGGTGCGTCCGAAGCCCGTGATCATCTCGTCCGCGATCAGGAGCGCTCCGATCTCGTCGCACAGCTGGCGCAGCGCCTTAATGAACCCGCGGCGCGGCACGATATTCCCCGCGGTGCCCTGAATCGGCTCGACGATGATCGCCGCGATGTCGTTGGACGTTTCGTACTGAATCTTCTTGCGCAGAAAGCCGATCGCGTCGCAGTCGCAATCGCGGTGCGTGCGATCGAAGCCGCACGTGTGCGCGGGATCATAGGGCGAGGAATAGCGGCCGGCCATGAGCGGCCCGAGGTTGAACTTGAAGTTCGAGCCGAGCAGGGGAAGCACGCCACCGGTCTTGCCGTGGAAGCCGCCCCAGAAGCCGATGACCTCGCTCTTTCCCGTGTAAGATTTGGCGAGGCGAAGCGCGGATTCCACCGCTTCGGCACCGCTCGAGTAGAGCTGGGTGCGATTGACGTCGCCCGGGGCGAGATCGGCGAGCAGCTTCACGAGCACCGCGCGATTCTCGGAGGTGAAGCTGCCAACGTGAATCTTCGCGATCTGCTTCTGCATCGCGGCGACGTACTTGGGATGCGCGTAGCCCAAACTTGCGACGCCTATTCCGGCCATGAGATCAATGAAGCGATTGCCGTCGACGTCGAAGAGCAGTGCGCCCTCGCCGTGATCGATGCATATCTGGCTGAAGAGAGCGAAGCTCTGCGCGCCGGGCGCGAGATGCAGCTGCTCCTCGTCGAAGATCTCTCGCGATTTCGTGCCCGCGAGCCACAATGGCATTTCGACGTTCGTCACGTATACCGTCCGAGATTCAGATGAAGTAGGGAAAACGACAGTACTCAGCACCAGCGGACGATAGTAGTCCGTCGATGTCCGGGGCGTCGTGGGTCGAGATTGGGGCGATCCAGCATCCGACGACTCGGGCCAGCGCGATCGCGCGAAGGCGATCAAAAATTATTGGACGTGGATGAGAGAAACCAGCAAACCAACGGATATCAAGAGTTCTTTGTCCATTGATACTAACGACTTGAGGCACATTCTACCTGTCCGATTTGTCAGTCCGCACGCAACGTGCGCATCACGGCCGCAACCGCGCTCACCGTAGGCTCGATCTCGACGGGCCGGTTCGCGCGAGCCGGCGGTGGCTCAGTTCCGCGATGGTAACGCTCGAGCGACTCCGGGTCCTTGAGCACGTGTCCGGTTAGCACGCATACCACGCGCGCGCCACGCTCGATGGTGCCCGCGCGCACGTGCTGTCGCACGCCGGCCACGCTCGCCGCGCTCGCGGGCTCGCACCCAACCCCGGCCGCGTCGATGACGGCCTTTGCCTCCATGATCTCCGCGTCGCTCACTGCGGTCACGACACCATTGGTCTCGCGAATCGACTGTACCGCGCGCTGGTAGCTCGCCGGTGCGCCGATGTTGATCGCCGTCGCGAGAGTGTTCGCGTGCACGCGATGCCGAACGCGGAAGCCCTCGCGGTAGCTCATCGCGAACGGCGCCGCGCCATCGGACTGCACCGCGAGCAGCCGCGGTACGCGCGTGATCAATCCCAGCGCGAGCGCCTCGCGCAGCGCTTTTCCGAACGCCGCGGTGTTGCCGAGGTTTCCGGCGGGCAGCGCGATCCAGTCCGGCGCATCCCATTCGAGCTGCTCGAGCATCTCGAAGACGATCGTCTTCTGCCCCTCGATGCGAAACGGATTCACGGAGTTGAGCAGATAGACGCCTAGCTCCTCGCTTGCCTCGCGCACGAGCCGCAGACAGTCGTCGAAGTCGCCGCGCACGAGCAGCGTCCTCGCGCCGTACGCGAGCGACTGCGTCAGCTTGCCCAGCGCCACCTTGCCGGCCGGCACCAGCACCAGCGCGGGAAGTCCGGCCAGCGCCGCGTACGACGCGAGCGACGCGCCGGTGTTGCCAGTCGAGGCGCACGCCACGGCCGTCGCGCCAACTCGGACCGCCTGTGTAACGCCCACGGTCATGCCGCGGTCCTTGAAGGAGCCCGTGGGATTCAGTCCTTCGTGCTTGAGCTGAAGCGCCTCGACGCCGGCCCAATCGGCCACCGGGCGCCGGGAGATGAGCGCCGTATTTCCCTCGGGCCAGGTGACCGGCGAGGTGGCGGATGGCAGAACCAGAGGAGCGAATCGCCAGACGCCCGAGGGGGAGGTGGATGTCCGAATTCGGGATGCGAGCGCCGCGCCTCGCTCGGTTGGCAGGGGGTGTCGAAGCTCGAGCAGCCCTCCGCAGTACGGACATTGGGGTCGAGGATCGAGCTCGGCGAGCTCCCTTCCGCAGCGAAGGCAGCGTTGCACCGAGGGTTCCTCGGCTTGTGAGGTATTTTGCATGTGTACGGAGGATACACGGCGCTCGAAGGCATTGAAAGTGCGCTGGCACTTCCACGGCACGCGCGGTGTTAGAGAATGAGGCGCGATTAGATGATTCCCCACACGGCACTTTCGCGCTACACTGCAGAGGCGATTCCGACTTCACGCATCACCCCCGAGGGCCGATGACCCGCGTTCGCGTATCCGTACTGGCAGCTCTGGTGCTCGTGCCGCTTTCGACAGGCGCATTCCTGATCGAACGCAGCACCACGCGCGACAGCGCGCGGCTCTTCGACCAGGTGCTGTCGCTGGTCTCCGACCGCTTCGTCGACACCGTGCCCAGCGCGGATCTGTACGAAAAGGCGGCGCGTGGTCTCGTGCGCGAAATAAACGACCCGTACGCGGCGCTGTACTCGCCCAAGCAACTTGCCGAGTTCACGGCGAGCACCGGCGGCCGCTATGCCGGATTGGGCATGCTCGTGGAGGACCAGCAGGGAGTCACCGTAGTTAGCCGCGTCTATCCGCACACTCCGGCCGAAGCGGGCGGTGTGCACGACGGTGATCACATAGTGGCGGTGGAGAATCAGCCGGTTCACGGGTGGAAGCTGCCCCAGGTGACGGATGCGCTCAAGGGAAATCCGGGCACGCAGGTGAACGTCACGTTCGCTCGCCCTGGAGTCACGGCGCCAATCGTTCTCAAGCTCACTCGCGCCGTGATCCACATTCCGGCGGTGCCGTACACCCTTCTTCTCGACGGGAAGATCGGCTACCTGCCGCTGTTGCAATTCAACGAGACGGCGGGCGACGAGTTCGAGCACGCGGTGCAGGCGCTCACCAAACAGGGCGCACACGGCATCGTCATCGACCTGCGCGGCAACGGCGGTGGTATAGTCGATCAGGCGATCGACATCAGCAATCTCTTCCTCCGCGACGGCGCGGAGATCGCGACGGTGCGTGCCCGGTCGGGCGAGGTGCAGCGCTACGCGGCGCGCGGAACACCGGTCGCGCCAACGCTGCCGCTGGTCGTGCTCACGGACGGCTACACGGCGTCCGCGAGCGAGATCGTGGCGGGTGCTCTTCAGGACCACGATCGCGCGCTCGTGGTGGGCACCACGTCGTTCGGCAAGGGACTGGTGCAGTCGCTGTTCACGCTCGACGGCGGCTGGGCGCTCAAGCTCACCACGGCCAAGTGGTATACGCCAAGCGGGCGGTCTATCCAGAAGGAGCGGAAGGTGGTGGACGGCAGGATCGTCGAGGAGCCGGACAGCGTGTGCGATCCAACCACTCTCGGTCGGCAGCCTTGCTCCCCATCCGAGTCGGATTCCGCGAAGAAAAACCGGCCGCGGTACAAGAGCGACGCGGGGCGCATCGTGTATGGTGGCGGAGCCATCACGCCGGACGTGGTGGTTCAGCCTGACACGCTGAGCGCGGCCGAGCAGCAGTTCCTCAAGGCGATCACGCCAAAGTCGCAGGAGTTCTACATCACGCTCTACAATTACGCGATGGAGCTCAAGGGCGGCGTTCGCCCCGATTTCGTCGTGACTCCGGCGTGGCGCGGCGAGTTCTACCGCCGCCTCACCGCCGCGGGCGTGCAGATCGATCCGAAACTGTACTCCGATGCTTCGCCCGAAGTCGATCGCGTGCTCGGCGATCGCGTCGCACGCTTCGCATTCGGGGATTCCACGGCAAAGCGCCGCGAGATTGGCGACGACAACCAGCTCGAGCGCGCGGTGGAGCTGTTGCGCAAGGGCGGGACGCAGCAGGATCTGTTCACGCTCGCGCAACACGAAGCGCCCAGCGGCACGCGGTGATCACATAGCCGCTCGCGTCATGCGCTTCTCGTACGTCATCGCACTGTTCGTACTCGCGCCGCTCGCGCTCCGTGCTCAAGTTGCCCGGGATTCCGGAGCGGCGCGTACGATCGTGCGCTACGGCTTCACCGACGGCGCGGTGGAGATAGACGTGCGTCCCGGCGCCCTCATCTCGATTGCGGCCGCGCAGGGCGATAGCGCCGCAACCGTGACGGTGCGCGCCACGGACGCTCGCGCATGGACGGATTCCACGCGACGGTTGATCCGGCGCGCCGCGCCGCGAAAGCGCACCGTAGTGGTGCTGCAGCGTAGCATGATCGAGGAGGCGTCGGACAGCGGCGCCGCGGTGAGCCTGATCCGTCGCGCGGAAACCGACACGACCACATTCCAGCTGTTCTTCGCCACGCGTTCCGACGGGGGATTCCCACTGGCGCTCGAGCGGCGCGAGGCCGATCTCTTTTTCGCGGCGATGCGGCGAGCGGTAGCCACCGCGCTCCCACAGGCGGCATCCAAGCCGAAGGTCAAGCCCAAGGCGAAGGCTCCCGCGCCAACTCCAGCACCTGACTCCACGCGCTAATGCGCCGGTGAAGTGAAGGGATCATCACGACGTGAGTGATGCTGCCCAGCTCTGCATCTCGTCGTTCCTCCGCGGTCTCCGCGGTGAATGACGTTAGCGTCGCCACCCGTTCGCGCGGTCGGCCCGCCACTCTGACGGTGCAGCACGATCGCTGTCCGCGGCCACTGTCGCGATGTCCGCGACGTCGGCGCGAACGTCGTCGAGGATCGCGATGGGCGGCGTGAGTCCGTCTGGTCGCTCGTGCATCCAGTTTGTCAGCACGATTACGTAGAGCCCGTGGTCGGGATCGATCCACAGTGACGTTCCGGTGAACCCGGTGTGACCGTATGCGCGCTCGCTCATGCGTTGGCCGCAGCTCGCGCCGCCGGCGCAGGTTTCCCAGCCCAGCGCGCGCCAACCGGACGAGCGTCGCGTGAAGATCGCGACGGTGGAGTCGGCGATGATGCGCCTCTCTCCCAGCTTGCCGCCGTCGAGCAGCATCTGCGCGAAGCGCGCGAGATCGGTCGCCGTGGAGAACAATCCAGCGTGGCCGGCGACGCCGCCCAGCGCCCAAGCGTCGCCATCGTGCACCTCGCCCTTGAGCACGTGACCGCGCGCGCTGTGCTCTTCGGTAGGCGCCGCCAACTCGCGCAGCGCCGCGGCGGGACGATATCCGGTGCTCGACATCGCCAGCGGTGCGAATATGCGCCGGCGGACGAAGCGATCGAGCGGCTCGTGCGCTACCGCCTCCACTAAGAAACCCAGTACGTCCATCCCGACGTCAGAATACACTTCAGCGCTTCCTGGCTCGCGCTCGAGCGCGGTGGCGAGCACCAATCGCCGCGCCGCGGCTGGTGAGCGCGCAATTCGCGCCAAATTGCGGCCCGCCGGAAGTCCGGAGCGATGCTCGAGCAGCTCGCGAATCGTAACGCGAGACTTCGCGCCTCCCGCGAACTGCGGGAGATAGCGCTGCACCGGAGCGTCGAGCGCGATGCGGTGCTCATCGTACAGAACCATCAGCGCGGCCGTAGTGGCCACCACCTTCGTGAGCGAGGCGAGATCGTAGAGGGTGCGCGACGGCGACACCGGTGCGCTGTTGGGTGACCAATCGAGGCGCCCGTATCCGCGCGCGAGCACTATCGCATCGCGGCGTCCGATCACCACCGCTGCACCGGGGAATCCGCCGGCGGCGACACCGCGCTCCATCACGTGGTCCACGGAGGCAAGGCGCTCCGCGGACATCCCGACACTGTCCGCCGGGAGCGCCGGCAGCGGGCACGGCGCGCCGAGCACGCACACGAGGGAGAAGAGGGGAAGGAGCATCCATCGGGTGACGAGCGCGCGATGAGGAGCGCAACGGTGCGCTGGCGTTGTCATGGCCGCTTGTAGATCACCCCGCCCTTCATGACCAGTGCCACCTTCCAGAGCGCGTGGATGTCTTGCGTGGGATCGCCGGATACCGCGACGAGATCCGCCAGCAATCCGGGCTTCACCATGCCGATCTTGTTCTCCATGTGCAACACCTTTGCGTCGACGCTCGTGGCGGCACGCAGAGCCTGGATGGGCGTCATGCCGTAGTCGACCATCAACTCGAGCTCGCGCGCATTCTGGCCGTGCGGAAAGACGCCAACGTCGCTGCCATTGCAGATGGTGACGCCGGATTCGAGCTGCTGCGTGAACATCGCGCGCCGATGCTTGATCGACGCCGGCTCGGGCTCGACGCCCTTCTTCCAGCCGCGGTACTGCGCCACGGCGTCACCCGCGGCGAGCGTTGGACAAAGTGCCACACCCCGCTCCTTCATGAGGCGTAGCGTGGCGGGCGATGCGTCATCGCCGTGCTCCACGGTCTCGACGCCGGCGAGCACTGCGCGCCGTATCGCGGTGTCGCTATACGCGTGCACGGACACCGCGCGTCCGCTCGAGCGCGCCGTCTGTACCACGAGATTCAGCTCCTCCTGCGAGAACGTCGGACGCGTCTCGCCATTTGGACCCCAACGGTAGTCGCCGTACACCTTGATCCAGTCGGCGCCCTTCGCGATCTGGCTGCGCACCGCGTGAATGAGCTCGTCGCCATCCGCTTCCTGTGCGCCCTGCGGCACCGTCCACCGCGGATCGAATCCCTTGGGGCCGTAGCTCCCCGTCGCGACGATCGCCCGCGTCACCACGAACATGCGCGGCCCGGGAATGATTCCCTGCTCGATGGCCTGTTTGAGGCCGACGTCGGAATCCCCGGCGCCCTCGGTGCCGAGATCGCGAATGGTGGTGAAGCCCGCGAGGAGGGTGTTGCGCACGTGATTAGTGGCGCGCGCGACGCGAAGCGCGAGCGGTTCGTGGAGCACCTGATCGTCCCACGGCGTCTCGTTGTACGGATGCAGAAAGACGTGCGAGTGCGCATCGATGAGACCCGGCAGGAGCGTCATCCCGGGAAGATCGATGTGCGTTGCGTCTGCGGGAGCGTGCACCGCGTCCGCGGGTCCCACCGCGGCGATGGCGTCGCCTTGTACGAGCACGACCCAGCCGTCGTGCACCGTCGTGCCGTCGAACACCCGGGCAGGGGTGAGCAGCGTGGAGCCCTGCGCGGCTAGCGCCAGCGGAGCGGTGAGGAAAGCGACGAGCACGGCGAACGACAGTCGCGCGAAGCGCATGGCGAGTGAGGGTGAAGGGTGCCCCATGTTATCCTCCGTGCGCCAGCCGAGCCACCCGCGGCGGCTTTGCATTCTCCCGGCGCGATTTACATTCCTCCGGTGCCAATCGCCGCCATCCGCACCGAGCAGCTCCGCAAGGTCTACACGATGTCCGTCGCGAAGACGGCGCGTGGCGCGCCCGGCATTCCCATCGAGATGAGCCGCGGCGCGCCCGAGCGCCCGGGCGGCGAGGTGGTCGCGCTCGACTCGCTCGATCTGCAAATCGAATCCGGCGAGTTCTTCGGACTACTGGGCCCCAACGGCGCGGGGAAGACGACGACGATCGGCATCTGCACCACGCGCGTGATCCCGACATCCGGGACCGCGGTGATCGAAGGCGCGGACGTGCGCATGCAGCCCACGCTGGTGCGACAGCGCATAGGCGTCGTGCCGCAGCGGCCAAACCCGGACAGCAGCCTCAACGTGCGCGAGAATCTCGTCTTTCACGCCGCGTACTTCGGCATCGCACGCGCCGTCGCCACCGCGCGCGCGACTGCGCTGCTCGACAAGCTCGGCATCCTCGAAAAGGCAGAAGCGAAGGTCAATCAGCTCTCGGGCGGCCAGCAGCAGCGACTCATGATCGCGCGTGCGCTCATCCACCAGCCGGGTGTCATCTTTCTCGACGAGCCCACGGTCGGACTCGATCCGCAGGCGCGCATCGACCTCTGGACCATTCTGCGCGAGCTGCACGCGCAGGGACGCACGATCGTGATGACGACGCATTACATGGAAGAGGCCGACCAGCTGTGCGAGCGCGTCGCCATCGTAGATCAGGGACGGTTGCTCGCCATCGACACTCCGGCGGCGCTCAAGGCGCGCGCGCCCGGTGGCACGATGATCGACCTCGTGCTCGACAGCGGTGACGAGTCCGTAGCCGCCGCGGTGCGCGCGATTCCCGGAGTGTCGAGCGCGACGTTGCGCGGCGACACTCTGCGTGCGTACAGCGATCGTGGCGGAGAAGTGATCGCCGCGCTCCTTGCTGCCGCCGCCGCGCACGAACGCGAAGTGCGCGACATCCATCTGGCGCCGCCGAGCCTCGAAACGTTGTTCATATCGCTCACCGGAAGGCAGCTCACGTGACGCCGCCGCCCACCGACGTCGCGCAGCGCGCCACCGCGGGGCGCATTTTCCTCGCGCTGCTGCGCCGCGACATTCGCGTCGCGCGCCGCGAGCTTCCCTATTTTCTCCTGCGCACGACGCTGCAGCCGCTGCTTTTCATCGTCGTCTTCGGCTTGCTGCTCCCTCGCATGGGATTCGTGGGCGAGTCGTACAAGGCCGCGCTCCTCCCTGGGGTGATCGCCGTCAGCCTCGCGTTCTCGAGCGTGCAATCGGTAGCGCTGCCGATGGTGGCCGACTTCGGGTGGACGCGCGAGATCGAGGACCGGCTGCTCGCGCCGATTTCCATCGAGCTCATCGCGCTGGAGAAGATCGTGTCCGGCGTGATTCAGGGGCTCATCGCCGCGCTCTTCGTGCTCCCGCTGGCGCGTCTGATCATGGGCCCGATTGTGGGACTCACGGTCGCGCACTTCGCCCTCGTGATCGTCGTGACGCTGCTCGGCGCCACCGCCTTCTCGATGCTGGGGCTGCTAATGGGCGCGCTCGTGAATCCGCAGCAGATCGGACTGATGTTCAGCGTCGTCGTCGCGCCGATGATCTTCTTTGGCTGCGCGTACTATCCGTGGCAGAATCTCTCGATTTTCCCCGCGATGAAGTACGCCGTGCTGCTCAACCCTCTCGTCTACGTCTCCGAAGGGATGCGCGGCGTCCTCACGCCGGCCATGCCGCACATGGACCTGCGCGCGGTGAGCGGTGCGCTCATCGTCATCATCGCGATCTTCTGGACGCTCGGCATGCGCAGCTTCACGAAGCGCGCGATGGGCTGAGCGCGTAGATCCCCGCCCACCCCTCCGGCACGTTCACCGCCTCGATGGACGCAGCGGACAGCAAGCTCGCCGCCACCGCCGAGCGCGTGCCGGCCTGGCAGTGCACCGCAACGGGGCGGTCGCGCGGCAGCGTCGCGAGCGCGCGCGGAAGATCGCCGAGCGGAATGTGCCGTGCCGAGGGATGATGCCCCTGCTCCCACTCGATCTGCGATCGGACGTCCACGAGCATCACGCTGTTCGCGTCGACGCGCTCGATGAGCTCCGCGGGGGTGAACTGGCGAATGCGGCTCAGCGCCTGGCCGCCCTCCACCCAGACGATTAACGCCTTTTCGTCGAACACCCCGGCCACTCGATCGAGCCCGATGAGCGAGAGCGCGCGGGCTGCCTCGAGCGCATTCGCGCGCTCGTCAGCGAGTAGATAGAGGTCGTGGTCATACGGCAGCAGCGATCCCGCGAGGGTGGTGAACGACGACCCCCACGGAATGTTGAGCGTTCCGGGGATGTGCGCGCGCGCGAAGCGCTCGGGCGAACGGAT
>Ga0070679_100007625_pt1 | contig 10127 bp, 5 predicted proteins | sample KBSC63BmetaG_FD_65652 | JGI IMG/M metagenome (GOLD analysis project Ga0070679, IMG submission 65652) | Corn rhizosphere microbial communities from Kellogg Biological Station, Michigan, USA - KBS C6-3B metaG | ecosystem: Host-associated > Plants > Roots > Rhizosphere | place: USA: Michigan... | reverse complement strand
AAGCTCGCGAACAGATACAGGTACGGGATGAAGTAGAGCAGGATCTGCGTGTCGAGGAGGATCAGGTACGCGCGCTCGACGGTGGTGCCCTTCCCCAGCAGCGCGATGCCTAACAGAATGCTCGCGAGCACCGCCGGCACGAGCATCGCCACGTAGGGCGTTCCGTATTTCGGGTGCAGCTTGCCGAATGCGCGCGGGAAGTATCGGTCGAGACCAATCACGAACGCGACGCGCGCCGGTCCGACCAGCCACGCGCCGACGCCGCCAATGTTGCCAACGGTGTACAACGCCGCCGCGACCGCGCCAATCCATGCGAACCCGGTCCCGATCCGCGCCGCGCCCACCGAAATTCCCTGAATGAAGCCCGCCGTGAGGTTCACCTGCGCGCTCGGCACCAGCCATAACATCGCGCCCGAGCCAAGCAGATACGCCGCCGCGATCAACGGCGCAGCGATGAGCACCGAGCGCGGCATGGTGCGCGCTGCGTCGTGCACTTCATCGCCCATCGCCGACGAGAGCTCGAGTCCGCTGAACGCGAACGCGATCGATGCCCACAAATTCAGCGACGCGAGGTTGTCGAGATGCGGCGTGAGCGACGCGCGCGTGAGCGGATTGGCCGGCGGGCCGGTGAGCGCCGCAACGACACCGACGATCACGAGGAGCGTCGCCGGGATGTACGTGCCCAACGCGCCGAAATTCTGCAGCCACTTCCCGCGACCCGCCCCGACGACATTCACGGCAACGGCGACCCACAACGCGAGGAGCGTCGCGGTGAGCACGTACGCGCGATTGTCCGCCAATCCGCTCTCACCTTTTCCGATCACCCACGTGGCGATGACCGCCGTCGAGATCAACAGGTTCGGGTAGTAGAGCACGTTGTTGATCCAGTAGCACCACCCGCACAGAAAGCCGTGGCCTTCGCCTAACGTCTCGCGCGTCCACGTGTAAATGCCGCCTTCGCTCGGGAAGCGTGCCGAGAGCGCCAGCACCGCCAATCCCTGCGGAACGAAAAAGAACGCAGCCGCGAGGATCCACAGCGCGAGCGTGCCGGGTCCGGCCTTCGCCGAGGTGGCGAGCCATCGCAGGCCGATGACCGCCACCATGTTGAACAGCACGACGTCGCGCAGCCCGAGGACGCGCGGCGGGCGCGCGTGATCGCCGGTTACCACGTTCGTCATCGCCGACGGGAGGGGGTTCGCGTTCGCCACGTCGTTCTCCACGCCTTACGTCGTCACCTGCGAAGGATCGGTCCTCAGCGCAAGAGAACGTTGAGTCACCAATCTGCGGCCACGCATATCGTGCCGCGTGTTCCCTTGCCTTTTTCTGCCGCCGAGCAAAGCATTATGGCCATGCCACACGCGAGTCAGGCCTGGACGGCCGAACGAGTGCGCGCGATTCCGGACGATGGCAATCGCTACGAGCTCATCGATGGAGAGCTCGTTGTGACTCCGGCGCCGCGCTACGTACATCAAGACGCGATTCTGGAACTCATTCGCCTGCTCGACCCGTGGCTTCGCAACGCAGGAACGGCGAAGCTCCTCATGTCACCGGCCGATATCTCGCTGGGTGAAGACGAGATCCTCCAGCCTGATCTGTTCGTGTACAGAACCGCTGACGGCAAGTCCCTTCGGGAGTGGAAGGATATCACGTCGTTGGTCCTGGTCATCGAAGTGCTATCGCCGTCGACAGCGCGCTACGACCGCCAGCTCAAACGCCGACGCTATCAGCGCGCCGGTGTACCGGAATACTGGGTCGTCGACCTCGATGCGCGTCTCATCGAGCGGTGGCGCCCCGCCGACCAGCGCCCTGAGATTCTCGACGACCGCCTGACCTGGAGTCTGCAACCGGCCGGCAACGCGCTCGACATTGATGTGGCACGGTTCTTCGCCGACGTACACGGCGACGGCTGACGCAGTCGGTTAGGCGTCGCCGCCCGCGAGACGCGTCGCCGCCTCGTGCGGAAGCGCCGACGGTGCCGTTTTCCCGAGCTCGCCCTCCCCTTCCCACCGCGCCATCACCGCCGACGCCAGGCAGTTTCCCACCACGTTGATCGACGTCCGCGCCATGTCCATGAGCGCATCCACGCCCACGATAACGGCGACACCCTGCAGCGGCAGCCCGAAGGTCGCCAGCGCGCCCGACAGAATCACCAGCCCCGCGCGCGGCACTCCCGCCACGCCTTTGCTCGTCAACATCAACGTCAGCATCATGAGCAGCTGGCTGCCGATGCTCATCGGGACGCCCGCCGCCTGCGCTACGAACACCGATGCCACCGCCAGATAGAGCGTGCTGCCGTCGAGGTTGAACGAGTAGCCGGTGGGCATCACGAACGCGACGATGCGGCGCGGCACGCCGAAGCGCTCCATTTCTTCCATGGCTAACGGAAGCGCCGCTTCGGACGACGCGGTCGAGAACGCGATGAGCCACGGTTCCTTGACAGCACGGATGAAGCGTCGCACCGGCACCCGCGCCAGCGTGGCGACCGGCCACAATACGCCCACGGCGAATACAACGAGTGCGACGTACAGCGTCCCGACCAGCAGCCCCAGTCCGCGCAGCACGCCTAACCCGTTCTTGCCCACCGTGTACGCGATCGCTCCGCCGATGCCGAACGGCGCGAACGCCATCACTAGGCCCGTGAACTTGAACATCACTTCGGACAGGCTCTCGCAGAACGCGACCATCGTCTGCTTGGGTCCCGGGCGCACGCGGGTCACGCCGACTCCGAACAGCACCGCGAAGAACACGATCTGCAATACCTCGTTGTTTGCGGCCGACTCGGCGATGCTCTGCGGGACCACGTGCACGAGCACCGTGTCGGCGCTCAGGTGCGTGGCGGCGAGCGCGGTGCCCTGCGCGGCAGACGCCGATGTGATCTGCACGCCGTGACCCGGCTGGATGAGATTCACGGCCACGAGGCCGACGACCAGAGCGAGCGTCGTCACCACCTCGAAATACACGATCGACCGGAACGCCAACCGGCCGACGCGCGTGAGATCGTCGCCGTGTCCCGCGATGCCGACCACGAGCATGCCGAAGATCAGCGGCGCGATGAGCGCACGGATCATCCGCAGGAAAATCGTCGACAGAATCTGGAGATGGACTGCGACGCCCGGGGCGAACCACCCGATCAGCGTCCCCGCGATCATCGAGAACACGATCCATTGCGTCAGGGAGACGCGGCGCAACCGGCGCCAGATCGTGCCCACCGCCGTCACACGCCCGAGCCGGTGGACTCGCCCGTCGGCACGGGCGCCATGCCTAACGATTGGCGCCGGAGCGCGGAGTGGCGATACCCGTAGAAGAAGTAGAACACGAGGCCCAGGATGAGCCACGCCACGAAGCGCATCCACGTGATGCCCGGCAGCTGGTACATGAGGTAGACACACGCGGCGATCGAGATGAGCGGCGTGATGGGCACAAACGGCACCCGGAACGGCCGCGGCCGGTCGGGTTCCTTGCGCCGCAGCACGATCACCCCGGCCGACACGAGCACGAAGGCGAACAACGTCCCGATGTTGGTCAGGTCCACCACCTCCGAGATGTTCGCGAACGCCGAGAACGCGGCCACGAACACGCCGGTGAGAATGGTACCCACGTATGGCGTCTTGTATTTCGGGTGCACTCTTGCCATCACCGGCGGCAGCAGTCCGTCGCGCGCCATCGAAAAGAAGATGCGCGGCTGGCCTAGCTGAAACACCAGCAGCACGCTCCCCATGGCGATCACCGCGCCCAACGCAATGATGAATCGCGACGCGTTGAGCAGTCCCGCGGGTCCCGACGCGTACTGCAGCGCGGTGATCATCGGCTCGGCGGTACCCAACGTTTTCCACGGCGCCACGCCCGTCATCACGATCGAGATCGCGATGTACAGCACTGTGCACACCACGAGGCTCATCACGATGCCAAAGGGCATGTCCTTGGCCGGATTCTTAGCCTCCTCGGCAGCCGTCGAAACGGCGTCGAACCCGATGTAGCTGAAGAAGATGATGGCCGCCGCGGCGCTGATACCGGCGAAGCCGTTGGGCGCGAACCCGCCGGTCGATGCATCCGACCAGTTGTGCGGCTTGATCAGGAACACACCGACCGCGATGAAGAACAGGATGATGCCGATCTTGAGCAGCACCATCGCATTGTTCGTGTCCGCGGACTCCTTGATGCCGATCACGAGAATCACCGTGATCACGGCGACGACCGCAACCGCCGGTAGATTGATGATGAACGGCAGCCCGAAGATGTGCGGCGCGTTGGTCCAGGCCGACGCCATGTATTGCGTGACCGAATCGTTAGGCGTCGAGGCCAGCGTCCGGAACGCGTCGTGCGCCGTCCGATAGTCGGTGGCGAGCCACGCCGGCAGCTGCAACCCGAAGTGGCCGATGAGCTCACGAAAATATCCCGCCCACCCGATGGCGACACCGATGTTGCCAACCGCGTACTCGATGATCAGATCCCAGCCGATGATCCAGGCCACGAACTCGCCGATCGACGCGTAGGCATACGTGTACGCCGATCCCGAGATCGGCACCATCGCGGCAAACTCGGCGTAGCACAGCGCCGCGAATCCGCACGCGACTGCGGTGAGCAGAAACGAAAAGACGATCGCCGGGCCTGCCCCTGGGCGGGACGGATCCCCGACGATCGCCGTCCCGGTGGTGGCGAAAATCCCGGCGCCGATCGTGGCCCCCACGCCTAACGCAGTGAGATGCCACTTGTTGAGCGACCGCTTGAGCCCCCCGCGACGCTCGGCATCGGCCTCGCAGTCGGCGAGGGACTTCCGCACGAAGAGGGACGATGCCACTAATGGACTCCGTCTGAAATGGTGACAGCGTCCGTCGGGTATGTCTCGTCAAGAAAAACCGCAACAGCCTTCAAAGGATCACCAAAGGGAAACAGGGGATAACGAAAGTGATCGTTCGACGCGGAGGAGAGTTCGTCGCCAATGGTTGGCAAGGTCGTTTGTTGTTAAAAAAGCACCTCTCTTATCCGTTAGGCAACGCACTTTCCTCCGCGCAGAACGATCACTTTCGTTATCTCCTGTTTCCCTTTTCTTATCCTTTGACGCTGTTGCAGTTTTTTTTGACGAACGCCACTACGCGGGCCCTACTTCGCCGCAAAGAACGAGAGATGTGTAGCCGTCTTGGTCGGCCACCACTGAGCGTGCGATACGAAATTCAGACGCATTCCAGCCGATCGGCCGCGCGCGGTGTCCGCGCGCGGGGGCACGCGCGTCGTACTCAGCGGCTCATTGCGCCTACCGCCACTCCGCCAACCTCGGCGGCCGCAGGCTCCTCACGCTGAATGCGCATCCCGTAGAACGACCGCCACACGAAGTAGACCGAGATCAGGAAGAAGATAGCGGCGATCAGATGCACCAACCCGGCACCCTGGCTCGCCCGCAGCGACACCGCGAGCTCCACCGCGAGCAGGCCGAACAACGTCGTGAACTTGATCACCGGGTTGAGCGCCACCGATGACGTATCCTTGAACGGATCGCCGACCGTGTCGCCTACCACAGTCGCCGCGTGCAGGTCCGTGCCTTTCTGCTTCAGCTCGACCTCGACGATTTTCTTCGCGTTGTCCCAGGCTCCGCCGGCGTTGGCCATGAAGATCGCCTGATACAACCCGAACAGGGCGATCGAGATCAGGTAGCCGATGAAGAAGTACGGTTCGACGAACGCGAACGCCAGCGCCGCGAAGAACACGGTGAGGAAGATGTTGAGCATGCCCCGTTGGGCGTACACGGTGCAGATCTCGACCACCTTCTTGCTGTCCGCCACCGACGCCTTGACCACGCCTTCCAGCCGGATGTTGCGCTTGATGAACTCCACCGCGCGGTAGGCGCCCGTGGTCACCGCCTGCGTCGACGCGCCGGTGAACCAGTAGATGATCGCGCCGCCCGTCAACAGCCCGAGCAGAAACGGCGGGTGAAGCATCGACAGCTTGTCCAGGTTCTGCGTTAGGCCGTCGGTGAGCGCCACGATGATCGAGAAGATCATCGTCGTCGCGCCCACCACCGCGGTCCCGATGAGCACCGGCTTGGCCGTCGCCTTGAACGTGTTGCCGGCGCCGTCGTTCTCCTCGAGGAGGAGCTTCGAGCGCTCGAACTGCGGCGCGAAACCGAAGTCCTTCTGCAATTCCGCTGAGATGTTCGGCTCCTGCTCGATGAGCGACAGCTCGAAGATCGACTGCGCGTTGTCGGTGACCGGACCGTACGAGTCGACGGCGATCGTCACCGGGCCCATGCCGAGGAACCCGAACGCGACGAGGCCGAATGCGAACACCGCCGGCGCCACCATCAGCGCATCCATGCCCAGGCTCGCCACCCACGCCCCAATGGCCATGAGGCCCATGATGACGATGCCCAACCAGTACGCGCTGAAGTTGCCCGCCACCAGGCCAGACAGAATGTTGAGCGACGCGCCGCCTTCCCTGGACGAGCTCACGATCTCGCGCGTGTGGATCGACTCGACCGACGTGAACACCTTGACCAGCTCGGGGATCAACGCGCCGGCCAGCGTGCCGCACGTCATCACGGTCGAGATCTTCCACCACATCGTGCCGTCGCCCAACGTCGGCAGCAGCTCGTACGACACGAGATACGTGAGCGCGATCGATACGATCGACGTCAACCACACCAGCGACGTGAGCGGCGCCTCGAAGTTCATCTTGTCGGCCGCCACGTACCGCGCCTTCGCTACCCACCCGTTGATCAGGTACGACGCGCCGCTCGCGACGATCATGACGACGCGCATCACGAAGATCCACACCAGGAGCTGCACCTGCACCGTCGGCTCCTTCACCGCGAGTACGATGAACGTGATCAGAGCGACGCCTGTCACGCCGTATGTCTCGAAGCCATCGGCGCTCGGTCCAACGGAGTCGCCCGCGTTGTCGCCCGTGCAGTCCGCGATCACGCCCGGATTGCGGGCGTCGTCTTCCTTGATGTTGAACACGATCTTCATCAAGTCCGACCCGATGTCGGCGATCTTGGTGAAGATGCCGCCGGCGATACGCAGCGCGGCCGCGCCTAACGACTCGCCGATCGCGAACCCGATGAAGCACGGCCCCGCGTAGTCGCCCGGAATGAAGAGCAGAATGCAGAGCATCATCACCAGCTCGACGCTGATGAGCAGCATGCCGATGCTCATGCCGGCGCTCAACGGAATCGCGAAGCACGGATACGGCTTCCCGCGCAAACTGGCAAACGCCGTCCGAGAGTTGGCGAAGGTGTTCACGCGGATGCCGAACCATGCCACGCTGTAGCTGCCGGCAATGCCCAACACGCTGAACAGCAGAATGATGATGACCTTGGCCGCGTTGAAGTGCTGCAGCACGCCGAAGTACAGCACGATCACGGCGCCGATGAACACTTCAAGCAGGAGCAGGAATTTGCCCTGCTGCACGAGATACGTCTTGCAGGTCTCGTAGATCAGCTCCGACACCTCGCGCATGGACCGGTGTACGGGGAGGCCCTTGAGCTTGCTGTAGATCACGAGACCGAACAGCATGCCCAACGCACAGAACACGAGGCCGACCATGAGCAGCTTGTGTCCCGGGATGCCGAAGAACGAGACACTCGAGAGGTCGGGTATGCGGAGGTTCGCCTCCCCGCCGGCGTTCTCCGCCGCCTGCGCGGCCAGCGCCGGCGCGGCCAGCGCCAGTGCGCTCAGCGCGAGCAACGGATAGAAAAGCACGCGCGCTGCGCGTCGGATGACAGGTGCCAACCAGTTCATCGGGAAACGCCTCCAGAGAGTACGAGCGATACGAAACGAGTTGTAGGCCGCCATTGAGACAGCCGCCACGACAATGATCGATGCTTCGGCCACACGAGGCAACGGCTCAGGCCGATTCCGAGCGCCGCCACAGGAGAAACACGGGTATGCCCACGACCACGATCGCGAGTCCGGCCAACGACTGCGCGCGCGTCTTGTCGGCGATGAGCAGGATGATCGCCGTGATCGCCGCGAGCGCGATGTACAACCCGGGAAGCCACGGATACCCAACCGCGCGGTAGGGACGCTCGGCGTCGGGACGTTTCCGGCGCAGGATGAACAGGCCGGTCGTGGTCAGCACGTAGAACACGAGCTGGGCGAAGATCACGTAGTTGAGCAGCTGGCCGTAGGTGCCCGTTAGGCACAGGAGCGACGTCCACAGTCCCTGGTACACGAGACCGGACGCCGGAACCCGCCGCGTATTCAGCTCGCCGACCTTCTTGAAGAACACGCCATCGCGCGCCATGGCGTAGTACGCGCGCGGGCCGGCCAGAATGAGCCCGTTGCTGCATCCGAAGGTGCTGACGAGTATGGCGATCGCCATCACGGTGCCGCCGCTCGCGCCGAACAGCACCGAGGCGGCTGCCGTTCCCACACGGTCCTGCGTCGCGAACTGGATCCCGCGTCCCATGATCGTGGTCGCGGTTGCCGATCCGGACATCGGCAGGGTGTACAGGTAGCCGACGTTGGTCAGCACGTAGAGCAGCGTGACGAGCCCCGTGCCTAACGCAAGCGCCAGCGGCAGGTTGCGCTTCGGGTTGTGCACTTCGGACGCTGCGAACGTCACGTTGTTCCAGGCGTCGCTCGAGAACAGCGAGCCCACGAGCGCGGCGCCGAACGCCAGCACGAACGCCGACCCGAGGTCGACGTGCCCGAAGAAATGGCCGCTGCTGAAGTTCGCCGCGATCGCCGTCGCATTGCGGCCCAGCGTGAGGCAGAGGATCACGAGCAACGCCAGCGCGCCGGTCTTCACGATCGTGAACGTCGTCTGGATGAACTTGCCCTCGCGCACGCCGCGCAGGTTGATCCAGGTGAGGAACCAGACGATGACTAACGCGACGAGACGCTGCGGACTCAGGCCGACGTCGATCGGTCCGCCAGCCGTCGCGAACGAGTGGTGCGGAAACCAGCTATACAGATCCGGCGAGATCGCCGGTACGAGCTCGCCCAGGAATCGCGCGAACGCGACCAGCACCGCCGCGATCGTTCCCGTTTGAATGACGACGAACAGCGTCCACCCATAGAGGAATCCCATGAGTGAACCCATCGCCTCGCGCAAAAACAGATACTGACCACCCGCCTTCGGGAACATCGCCGCCAGCTCTCCGTACGCGAGAGCGCCGAGCAGCGTCATGATGCCCGTGACGATCCAGACCACCAACAGCCAGAAGGGCGAGCCGACCGACCGCGCGATGTCGGCCGAGACGATGAAGATGCCGGACCCAATCATGGCACCGGCGACGAGCATCGTCGCGTCCACCAACGTCAGCGCTTTGACGAACTCGTGCGGTGCCTCGGTGGTCGCTGGGCGATCGGCCACGATGGTGGTCATGCAGCTCCTCAATTGGATGAGCGAACTTTCCGGCTGGCAGGCAAAGCCGGACGCGCCTCACGAGCGCCATGACCCGGGCCGCGGGCGCCCAAAGCGACAGCCGCAGGAAGCTAACAAGCGGCCGAAACACAAGCCAGAGGACGGACACGGCTAGACACGGCCGGACGCGACCGGACCGCGCTCACGCGATGCCAAGTGCGATCTTTCAGCCGCGACATCCGGTCGTGCCCGGCCGCGTCCTGCGTTGTCCGCCTTACAGGACGAACTGCGTGACGAACACCGAAGCAACCGGTGTCCCGTCCGTCTTGTGCGCGGGCCGAAAATGGTACTCGGCGAGACGTGACTTGAGCTCTCGATCGTACCCGGCGTCCCCGGTCGGATCGAAGTCGAACTTGACCACGCGACCGCTCACGTCGATCGTGAACCGCAGCTCGACGGTCTTCCCGTGCAGACCTTTGGGAACCGGCAACGGCGGAATCACTGCGAAGTCGGGCGTCGCCGGATAGACGGTTCCTTCGCCGCCGCCTGTACCGGGCCCATGACCCGATCCCCGCCCCGGACCGTTGCCGGCTCCGACACCGCCTCCGGTACCAGGTCCAGAACCGTCGGTGCCGTCCGTGCCCGCCCCCGCCGACGGCGCGATCGCAATGACAGTAGGAGCTGTAGACGACGGCACCACGGCCTGCTGTGTCGGGGCGACGGTTGGCTGAACGATCGGCTTCTCGATTGGCTTGGGCGGCTTCTTCACGACCGGCGGCGTGATGCGCGGTTGCGGTGTCTTGGCTACGGCCGGCTGCGGAGCC
>Ga0070679_100007624_pt1 | contig 10130 bp, 5 predicted proteins | sample KBSC63BmetaG_FD_65652 | JGI IMG/M metagenome (GOLD analysis project Ga0070679, IMG submission 65652) | Corn rhizosphere microbial communities from Kellogg Biological Station, Michigan, USA - KBS C6-3B metaG | ecosystem: Host-associated > Plants > Roots > Rhizosphere | place: USA: Michigan... | reverse complement strand
TACGGCGTGAGGTCCGACGAGTACTCGCCTATGAACTCGAGCATCCGCGACACCTCGGGCATGTCCTTCCCCTCGAAGCGAATCGTGTGCGCGTCGGTCCGCTGGATGATTGGGAGGAGGGCCATGACTTCGGCCGGGCGATAGTTCTTGAAGGTGAGATCCAGCTGCACGGGCTTCTTCAGCACCCACGGCTTGATCTGCGCTCTCCGCTCCACACCCGCCTTCGCCTGCGCACGGATGATCTTGTCCGCCGCCTGCGGCGTGAGCGTGGCCGCCGAGTGGAAGCCGATCGCCTGCTTCACCACGGCGCCGGCGATGTTGCGATCGATGAGCTGCTGCGCCTCGCTCACCGCGACGTTGTCACCGGAGATCATCACGACCGGCACGCCGTAGTGGCCAGCGATGGCTGCGCTGATCCCGGCCTCGGGCACCGCCGTTCCGTTCAACTTCACCGCGGCATAGTGCGCGCTCGAGAGCGTGTGCGCTCGCACCCCGGCCGGGTTCGTGGTGGCAGCGTGATATCCGATGAACAGCGCCGCATCGAAGGTGGAGTCTATCCCCTGCATCATCCCGAGCGGGCGCGGCCAGGAGCGCACGATAGTCACGTCTTCGGGGAAGCGGTCTATCAGGAGACTCTCGCCGTTACCGTGCGAGTCGCTCACCACGAACTCCGTTGCACCAGCTTCGCGCGCACCCTCTATAGCGGCGAGCACCGACGAAGTCATGAACTCGCGGAAGCGGTTGTACTCGAAGCCCGCGGGTCCGAGCTGATCGGCGGTGACGACACCGGCGATTCCCTCCATGTCGGCGGAGATGTAGACCTTGAGTCCCTTCTGGGCAGCGGCGCTCGTGCTGGTGATGAGGGCGAGCAGAGGGACGAGGACGAGCAGGCGCGAGATACGGCGCATGACGGATCCTGGTGAGAAGGTGATCGACGCCGGAGAGACGGCCAGCTGTGGGACCGGCGGACGCGTTCGTGCCGCGCGGTGCGAGGGCAACGCGGGCCCAACATACGACTCGGACGACGCTTTTACCAGCAAGCGCGCGCGATAACTTCCGACGCCTTACGCGAGACCGCCGCTCGCGGCATGTTTCTGTCTCACTCTTCGTTTCATCTGTCATCCCCGCGACTTGCAGGGATCCACGTTCGGTCTGGCTACGATGGATCCCCGCTTTCGCGGGGATGACAGCCTGGTGCAATTGGCAACACTCCATGTCCACGTCCACCCATTCACAGCCGCATTCCGCGCCCGTGCGGCACGAGCGCGCCCGAGGAGTCATCGCGCGCTACGCCGACTTCCTCCCGATCGGTGACGCCACGCCTCGCCTGTCGCTCGCGGAGGGCGACACGCCGCTCCTCGCGGCACCGAGGCTTGCGGAGTGGGTGGGAGCGACCGCGCTGCACCTGAAGTACGAGGGTGCCAACCCCACCGGCTCGTTCAAGGACCGCGGTATGGTGGTGGCGGTCGCGAAGGCGCTCGAAGCTGGCGCTACCACCATCATCTGCGCCTCGACGGGCAACACCTCCGCAAGCGCCGCGGCGTACGCGGCACGGGCGGGGATCAGGGCGGTGGTACTCCTCCCGGCTGGCAGCGTGGCGCGAGGCAAGCTGGCGCAGGCCATCGTCGCGGGCGCCACGATCGTCACCATAGACGGCAACTTCGACCAGGCCCTCGCGATCGCGCGGGAGTTGGCGGAGCGGTATGACGTGGCGCTCGTCAATTCCGTGAATCCGCACCGCATCGCCGGCCAGACAACGGCTGCCTTCGAGTTGTGTGACGCGCTCGGTGATGCACCGGAGCTGCTGGCACTCCCGGTTGGAAACGGCGGCAACGTCACGGCGTATGCGCAAGGCTTCCGCACGTACCACTCCAGTGGACGCTCGACGCGGATGCCGGTGCTCCTGGGTGCGCAGGCCGCGGGCGCCGCTCCGCTCGTGCGCGGCGCTCCAGTGGAGCATCCGGAGACCGTGGCGACCGCGATCCGCATCGGCAATCCGGCGAGCTGGGAGTCGGCGGTGGACGCGGTCCGCACGTCGGGCGGAGCGTTCCGCGCCGTGACCGACGAGGCGATCCTCGAGGCGTATCACCGTATCGTCGAGCTGGAAGGGGTGTTCTGCGAGCCGGCATCCGCCGCGGGCGTCGCCGCGCTGCGAGCCGCGATCCGGGAGGGGAGCGTCCAGCCATCGGTACGAGCCGTGTGCGTCCTCACTGGGAACGGCCTCAAGGATCCCGATCGCGCCGCGCCCGAGACGTCGATTCCCGTCGCGCTGCGCCCCGATATCGCTGTGATCGCGGACGTGCTCCAGCTGGGGTCAGCTCTGAAATCGTGAATCGCTACAGGCGGAGAAGCCGCCTGTAGCGATTCACGATTTCAGAGCTGACCCTGCTGTTCACCAGTTGGTCACACGGGGAAGAGTATCTCCCTATACTTGGGAAGCGGCCAGTACTCGTCGCCCACCATCAGCTCGAGCGCATCGCAGCTCTCACGGACGGCGGCCATCGCCGCTGCACCTTCGCCGGCCAGCAGACGTGCCTGCGCCTGGGGGTCGTGGTGCAGCGTCTCCGTGCACTCCGCAACCTTGCCGAGGCTCGCCCTCCGCTCGCGTAGAAGTGCGATCGCCTCGCCCACGTCGTTGGCCGCGTCCACCTGCGGGATGGCGGTGATCCCCGCGCTCCGTGCCTGTGCGGCGCCAGCCGAGAGTGCTCCGTGGTACTGCAGCGCCGCGGGGAGCACGATGGTGTCCACCATCTCCTTCATAGTGTTGATCTCGATGAGCAGATCCTTCACGTAGCGCTCGATGCGCACATGGTAGCGCGACTCCAGCTCCTCGGTACTCAGTATCCCGAGCGTGGAGAAGAGCGCGCGCGAGCTCTCGCTGATCAGCTGTTGCAGCGCCTCCGGCGTGTGGCGCAGATGCGGAAGCCCCCGGCGCTCGGCCTCTTCCACCCACTCCTCGGAGTAGTTGTTCCCCTCGAAGCGGATTGCGGCCGTCTCGCGGAATGCCTCGCGCACCACCACGAGCGCCGCCGTGGGAATCTCGCTCGTCTTCTCCAGCTCCTCGCGCAGCCGCGCGGTCAGCTCGCCCAGCGCCTCGGCAACAGTTGCGTTCAGGAGCGTGATCGGTAGCGCGGGAGATTGCGAAGCTCCCACCGCGCGGAACTCGAACTTCATCCCCGTGAAGGCGAAGGGCGAAGTCCGGTTGCGATCGGTCATGTCCTTCTGGATCTCGGGGAGCTTGGCTACACCGAGCCGGATCATGGCCTGCTCCGCGTTGCGGGCGGTGCGGCCGTGGGCGATGTCCTCGATCACGCGCGTGAGCATCTCGCCCATGAACACGGAGATGATGGCGGGCGGCGCCTCGTTGGCACCGAGCCGGTGGTCGTTCCCCGAGTAGGCGATCCCCGCCCGCAGGAGACCCGCGTGCCTGTGAACCGCCTTCAGCACCGCCGCGAGCAGGAGGAGAAAGCGGATGTTCTGGTAGGGCGTCTTTCCTGGCTTGAGCAGGTTCACGCCATCCAGCTCGTTGTCAGCGGCGATAGCCATGGACCAGTTGCAGTGCTTACCCGAACCGTTGATCCCGGCGAAGGGCTTCTCGTGAAGGAGCACCTGCAGCCCGTGGCGAAGCGCGACCTTCCGCAGCGCTGCCATCACGAGCTGGTTGTGGTCCACCGCCACGTCGCTCTCCTCGTAGATCGGCGCCATCTCGAACTGGCAGGGCGCCACCTCGTTGTGCCGCATGACTATCGGCACGCCGAGCTTGTAGAGCTCGTGCTCCACCTCGGAGATGCACGCCTGGATGCGCTCGGGAATTCCACCGAAGTAGTGATCCTCGAGCTGCTGACCGCGCGGCGGCGGCGCGCCCACGAGCGTGCGTCCCGCCATCACGAGATCGGGACGGAGCGCGAAGTGGTCGCGATCTATCAGGAAGTACTCCTGCTCGGTGCCGAGGGTGGTGTACACGCGATAGACGCCCGTGTCGCCCAGCAGCTCGAGCAGCTCGATGGCGCGCTGCGAGAGCACGTCGGAGCTGCGGAGCAGCGGCGTCATCTCGTCGAGCGCCTCGCCGTTATAACCGATGAACACCGAAGGGATGCAGAGCGTGCGCGCGCCGGCGTACTCGATGATGAAGACCGGGCTCGCCGGATTCCACGCCGTGTAACCGCGCGCCTCCCACGTCGCGCGCAGCCCGCCCGACGGGAAGCTCGACGCATCCGGCTCGCTCTGGATGAGCTGCTCGCCCGAGAACGACTCCACCGGCTCGAAGTTCTCGTCGAAGGAGAGAAACGCCTCGTGCTTCTCCGCGGTGAGACCTGTCTGCGGCTGGAACCAGTGCGTGAAGTGAGTGGCTCCGCGTGAGATCGCCCACTCCTTGATCACCTGCGCCACGGTTGGCGCGATGTCCACGTCGAGATTCTTACCCTGCTTGATCGAAGAGACGAGCTTGGCGTAGACGTGATCGGGGAGCTTGGCGCGCATCTGCGGCGCGCCGAAGGTATTTATGCCGAAGTACTCGGATATCGGGTGCGGTCGGGCGCCGTCTCCATTGATGTTGTTGGTCGGCGCGAGTCGCGCGGGCCTGGACGTGACGGCGTGAATGGCGCGTTCACGAGCGGTGAGGCCGGTCGCGGTCATAGGGTCGGGTGCTCCCTGATGGTTGAGATGTACAACGACGCCGGAGGTGCCCGGGCGGCACTCGGCGTTCGTTGGTGTAACCTGCGGCGTGCGCATGGGGCAATGATAGTGGGTCGGATTCGTAAAATCCAGCCCCAAAAGTGCGGAATGTCACGTCGGATGTGCAAGAACTGCAAAAATCACAACGCGCCAAGCGTTCCTCCCTCCCTCGCCCGCTCCGCCGACTGGCCCCCCTCCGCGTTGCACCCTGGACGGCTGCCTCGTCAACCGTTTCGACAGGCTCGGCACTCGCTCCCCCTACAGCCGTCATCCCCGCGCGGGACTCCCCACTCCTTTACCATCCCCCACGTGCGAATTCGGTCGATCCTCTCGATCTGCTGCCTACTCCTGAGCGCGTGCGGCGGCGGCTCGGACGGACCCATCGTGATCGGCACTGCCGGGCCCTACTCGGAGTACAGCGGCGACATGACGAAGAAGGGAGTGGAGCTCGCCGTCGCGGAGATCAACGCGGGCGGGGGTGTCCGCGGCCGCAAGATCGAACTCGTGGAGCGTGACGACAGCGCCAAGGGGAAACGCGCCGCCGCCATCGCTCAGGAGTTCGTGGCCAATCCCGCGGTAGTGGGCGTAGTGGGGCACGTGACCTCGGGCGCCATGGTGGCCGCCGCCAAGGTCTACGATGGAAATCTCGCGGCGATCGGAACCGCGACCACCTCGCCGCAGCTCACCGGAATCTCTCCCTGGGTGTTCCGGATCAGCTCGAGCGATTCGATAAACGGCGCGGTGATAGCGCGCTTCGCCTCCTCTCTCGGTCGCAAGCGTGCCGCCATCATCTACGAGAACGACAGCTACGGACGTGGCCTTGCCGAGTCCTTCCGGCGCACCTTCACCGGCGAGATCGTCAGCGCTGACCCCATCTCCGCTGTCTTCCCGGACGCCGAACCGTACATCTCGTACTACAAGGCTCGCGGAGCCGACGTCGTCTTCGGGGTCGGGCTCGATGTCTCCGCGCTGGTACTCCTTCGCGAGGCACGGCGACAGCACTTCGACGTCGACTTCGTCGGTGGCGACGGCTGGGCGGGCATCGCAGGCGACACGACGGTCGCCGAGGGAGTCTACGTAGGGAGTGTCTTCACGGCCGAGGATCCGAAGCCGGAGGTGCAGCACTTCGTGAGCGCCTTCAGAGAGCGCTACGGCGTAACTCCCGACGGGCATTCGGCCACGGGCTACGACGCCGTGCAAGTGATGGCCCGCGCCATTGCCGCTGCCGGTACCGACCGCACCGCGATCCGCCGCTACCTCGCCTCGTTCACGACCGGCAATGCCTATCACGGTCTCACCGGTGTCATTCGATTCGGGCCGGGTGGCGACCCCGTCGACTCACCTTACCGGGTGACGCGGGTCCACAATGGTGCCTTCGTCCTCGCCACCGGCCGCTGATGCGAGTCGCTCGCTTCATGAGAACCATCACGCTCGCGGTATTGTCGTCGGTAGCTCTCGCCGGCTGCCGTCCCCAATCGACTCCCATTCTCGTTGGCGCTGCGGGTCCCTGGACGCGCGACGTCGGTGCAGCCACGAAGCGCGGGATCGAGCTCGCCATCGAGGAGGTCAACGCCGCCGGCGGAGTGCAGGGACGCAAGGTGCAGGCGGTGATGCGCGACGACGGAGGCGATGGCTCGCGCGCCGCGGAGATCGCCCAGGAGTTCGTGAACGATGGTGTGCTCGGCGTGATCGGCCATGTGAACTCGGGGCCCACTATCGCCGCCGCGAAGGTGTACGACGGACACGTGGCGCTGATCGCCACCTCGGCCACGTCGCCCACGCTCAGCGGGATATCACCCTGGGTCTTTCGCGTGATCGCCAGCGATTCGATCAACGGCGACATGATCGCGCGATTCGCTACGCAGCTCGGCCGCAAGCGGGCGGCGATCATATATGAGAATGACAGCTACGGGCGCGGCCTCGCCGCGGCCTTCTACCGGCGGTTCGGCGGCGAGATCGTGAGCGTGGATCCCATCGCGCCCGACGCCACGGACCTCGAGCCGTACGTCTCGTACTACAAGTCGCGCGCTCCCGACATCGTCTTCGCGATAGGCGGCGGCACTTCCGGCCTCGCCCTCCTGCGCGAGGCGCACAGACAACACCTCGAATCCGATTTCGTGGGGAGCGACGGCTGGACGGCGATCGTCGCCGACACCGCGCTCTCCGAAGGGGTATACGTGGGCGCGCCCTTCACCGCGGAGGATCCACGCCCGGAGGCGCGCCGCTTCGTGGATGCTTTCCGACGCAGGTTCGGTATGGTTCCCGACGACAAGGCGGCGCTCGGCTACGACGCGACGCGTCTCCTCCTTCGGGCGATCGCAGCAGCAGGGCCCGACCGCGCCGCTGTACGCGGCTACCTGGCCTCCCTAAACGATTCGACCGCTTACCACGGCGTCACCGGCAACATCCTGTTCAAAGACAGTGGCGATCCTGCGGCAAAGGGGCTCGCCATGACCCGCGTGACGCGCGGTCTGCTCGTTCTCGCCGAGAAGACTCGATGAAACTGAATCCCGTTCAAACGATCCGCGGACGTCTCCTCCTCGGATTCGGCCTCCTCGTTTCCCTCCTCGTAGCTGCGGGGCTCGTCGGGCGCGCCGCGCTCTCGAGCACGGCCGCCACGGTGGGCGATGTGCTGCAGGACATGCAGGAGGAGAACGCGCTCTCGTCGCAGCTCTCCGCCAACATCGCACGCGCTATAGACGCCGCGAACGGGTACATCACCTCGTACGACACCTCCGCGGCGAGCGCGTTCAGGCGTTACGGATGGCAGGCGCACCAGGTGCAGCGCGCGATGAACGAGCACCCGGGGCAGACCGCCGAGGAGATCGGGCTCATCTCCGAGATAGACAGCCGCCTCTCGGATGTGGAGGTGCGCTACAACCTCGCGCACCGCCTCCTCGACCTCGGCCGCGCTCCCGCCGCGCTGGCGCAGGCCGCCGCCGCGCGTCCGAAGGTGGACACGCTCATGGCACAGATCGATCGACTGGGCCAGCTCAAGGGGAACCGGCTGGAGAACACCGCGTCGGAGCTCGAGCGTGATGCATCGCGCCGCTCGGTCATCTTCGCGATGCTAGTCGTGGCCGCCCTGGGCATTGCGGCCACAATCGTCCTGCGCACGGTGCGCTCCATCGACAGGCCGCTGCGCATGCTGGTGCAGCACGCGCGCCGGCTCAGCTCCGGCGATCTCACGGTGCGCACCACGAAGTCGATGCCCGAAGAATTCCAGCAGCTGGCCGACGCGATGAACCAGACGGGCGAGTCGTTGTCCACAGTGGTGTCGGTGGCCACCGGGACGGCGACGCAGGTGGCGGGCTCCGCCACCGAGCTGGCCGAGGCATCGGCGCAGATCTCCGACGCGGCTGGCCAGGTGGCTACGGCGATGGCCGACGTCACCTCAGGTGCCTCCACGCAGGTGCAGCAGATCCGCGACATCGACTGTGCGCTGCAGGTCATCCGGCAGCATGCGGAGAGCATCCGCGCAGGCGTATCCGACGTTACCTGTCTCGCGCACGAGATCGAGGAATCGTCGGGCGCCAAGCGGTCGGAGCTCCAGATGGCCTTCGGGATCCTCCTCGATATCAAGACCACCGTGGAGGGCGCAGCCGGCGAGGTACGCGACCTGAACGACGCGACGGCGACGATCACGACTTTCGTGGATACCGTGCGCGGGATCGCCGATCAGACGAACCTTCTCGCCCTCAACGCGGCCATCGAGGCGGCGCGCGCCGGTGAGGCGGGGCGCGGCTTTGCGGTGGTGGCTTCCGAGGTTCGCAAGCTCGCCGAGCAGGCGCGCTCGGCTTCGAGCACGATCGTGGAGCTCACGCGCTCCATCACCGACCGGATGGCTCGCACCTCCCAGGCGATGGAGGAAGGAGTGACGCACGTGGGCGAGATCGAGCGCGCCGCGCGCGAGGTGGACACCGCTCTCGCGCTCATCGCCTCCTCCTCCGGCCGCACTCGCGAAGCCGCGAGCGGCGTGAGCGCCGCCGCCGAGGAGAACCTGGTAGCGGTGGACCAGGCCGCGGGCGGGATGGCCGCGATCGCCCGCGTGGCCGAAGCCCACGCCTCCGCCGCCGAGGAGGTAACCGCCTCGAGCGAGGAACAGTCCGCCGCCTGCGAAGAGATGAGCGCCACGGCGACCACCCTCCATCGCGGCGCGACCCAGTTGAGGGAGCTGGTGGCGGGGCTGAGGGTGGAAGGGGCTTAAAGGGAACAGGGAACAGGGAACAAGGAGCAGGGAAAACCGCAGGGGGCAGGAGGCAGGGGGCAGGTCGAACCTCCAGCGAGAAGATCTCGACCGGTGTGCCGTTCCTGCCTCCTGCCCCCTGCCTCCTTGTAGTTCCTGTTCCCTGTTCCCTGTTCCCTGTTTCCTTGCTTCTTCTTATTGTATTCCTTACAATAGCCCAAACAGTATACAAAACGCCTACCCACCGGAGGGTCCGTGTTCCCCGTCGTGCACCGACTCGCCGCCGCCGCGGCGGCACTCGCCCTGTTCGCTGCGCAGGCGCCGGCGCAGACATCCACGGCTCCCGCACGCACGCGCTCGAGCGCCAGCGCACAGAAGAATCCGCTCGCAGGGCTCGATGCGTATGTAGAGCGCGCCATGAGAGAGTGGCACGTGCCCGGGCTGGCCATCGCCGTCGTGAAGAACGACTCGGTGGTCTACGCCAGGGGGTTCGGCGTGCGTGAGGTCGGGAAGCCCGATCGCGTGGACAGCCACACGATCTTCGCCATAGGATCCAATACGAAGGCGTTCACTTCCGCCGCCGTCGCCATCATGGTGGACCGGAAGAAGATGCGCTGGGACGACAAGGTCACGAGCTACCTCCCGGACTTCCAGCTCTACGACCCGTACGTCACCCGCGAGATCACGGTCCGCGACGTCCTCTCGCACCGCAGCGGACTCGGTAGACGCGGCGACATGCTCTGGTACGGCTCCACATACGGCCGCGATGATATCCTGCGCCGCATCCGCTTCCTCGAGCCCAACTCGAGCTTCCGCAGCGAGTTCGGCTACCAGAACATCATGTTCCTCGCCGCCGGTCAGGCGATGGCCGAAGCGGCCGGCAAGAGCTGGGACGACGTGATCGTCTCCGAGATCTTCCGCCCGCTCGGGATGAACGAGAGCAGCACGAGCACCGACAGTCTGCGTGGCAAGCCGGACATCGCCACGCCACACGCAATCGATGGCGCCAACGTCTCGCCCATTCCCTGGCGCAACATCGACAACGTCGCACCCGCGGGCTCCATCAACTCCAGCGTGGCCGACATGACCCACTGGATCCGTATGCAGCTCGACACGGGCTCGTACGCCGGGAAGAAGATCATCAGCGCGAAGTCGCTGTACGAGACTCACTCGCCGCAGACGATCATCGCCTCGCCGCCCGACACACTCTTCCCCTCCAACCACTTCTCCAGCTACGGGATGGGGTGGGTGCTGCAGGACTACCGCGGCC
>Ga0070679_100007623_pt1 | contig 10132 bp, 9 predicted proteins | sample KBSC63BmetaG_FD_65652 | JGI IMG/M metagenome (GOLD analysis project Ga0070679, IMG submission 65652) | Corn rhizosphere microbial communities from Kellogg Biological Station, Michigan, USA - KBS C6-3B metaG | ecosystem: Host-associated > Plants > Roots > Rhizosphere | place: USA: Michigan... | reverse complement strand
AGAGGTCGTCGTGCACCGCACTCGTCCGGCTTTCTACGTTTCTCCCGGTAGACAGATCGACACCGATCGAGACCGATTCCGTGCGCGCGAGCGCGCCACCGTCACCCACGAGACAACCTTGCGAAACCGATCGAGACCGATCGAAACCGACATCGGCCGGCGAGATTCGACTCCGGCGCCTCCACCTGTTTACCGTTCGAAGACGGTGGGAAACCGCCGTCGCGAGCGCGGGATTACTGCTCCTTGGCCACGCGCGATCGGGCGTTCACCATTTCGCGGATAGCGGCGATGAGGATCACGGCGCCGATGGTGCCGAGGATGTACAGCGTCCAGATGAAACGAAGCGCGCCATCCGTCTTGAGAAACTCGTCGCCGTAGGCTTTTCCGTTCAAATGGACGACCGGGATGACGATGGCCACGAGGCCTCCCACCAGGATGATGATGCGTCCGATCAGGTGATCTCGCAGCAGCAACACGCCCGATGACCACGCGACGAGGATGAGAATGGCGTAGGGGTTGTCGACGACGCGCCGGTCGAAGCCGTGGACGTAATCGTCCGCGAAGTGCATCGCCACCAAGACGATCGCAAGCAGGGACAGCACGGTCACGAGGTCCTTTTGCTTCGTCGCACCGGTCATGTCGTGGCCTCCCAAGTGGACTGAAACGGACGCAGGCTGGCCAGCCTAGCACTCTCCCGTGGGCTCAACTGCGGGCTTCGGTACGGTGCTTTCTGGGCGACCTGGGGGCGACACGAGCGGCCGCGAAGATGCCGCTGCCTGCCGACGGATCTATGGCGACGCGGGCTGCGCGGGCAACGCCGCTTCGACCATGGTGCCGGGGCCGTCGTCGCGGCGGCGGATCGCGGCGGACCCACCGAGCGCTTCGGCGCGCCGGCGCACGATGCCCATGCCGCGGCCGAGGGGGGCGCCGTCGCCGAGCCCCTTGCCGTCGTCGCTGATGCGCAGGCGTACGCTGCCGTCGGTGACGGCGACGGCGCAGGTGAACGCGCGCGCCTCGGCGTGCTTGATGGTGTTGGTCAGCGCCTCGCGCGCGATGCGCCGGACGGTGTGCGCGCACGCGGGCGACAGGTGCGCCAGGGCGTCGTCGGCGACGGCACTGAAGTCGAACGCGAGGCCCGCCTGCTCGCAGCCTTCGCCGAGCTCACGGCGCAGCTCCGCGACGAGATCGGGCCAGGCGACGGCGCCGGCGCTGCCAATTGCCATGAGCGCGCGCGCCTCGCGCAGGCCGTCGTGGATGGCGGCGAGCGCGTCACGCGTGCGCTCCTCGACGGTATGGCGCCTCGAGTGCAAGAGGATGGCGGCGCGCGACAAGCTGGCGCTGACGCCGTCGTGGATCTCCATGAGGAGGTCGCTGCGCTGCGCGGCGAGGGCCCGGCGGCGCGCCTCGGCGCGGGCGGCGGCGCGCGTGAGGCGGTGGCGCAGCTCGTCGGCGGAGAACGGCTTGACGAGATAATCGTCGGCGCCGGCGGCGATGCCGCGCACGCGCGTCGCCACGTCGCCCATCGCAGAGAGGAAGACGAACGGTGTGGCGTCGAGCGCGGGATGGCGGCGCAGCCGATCGAGGACGGCGAAGCCGTCACCGTCGGGGAGCATGACGTCGCAGAGCACGATCGCCGGCGCGGCCGACAGCGCGGCGACGGCGCCGGCGACCGTCGCTTCGTGAACGACGCAGAAGTCTTCGGCGACGGTGCGGGCGATGAGCTCGGCCAATTCGGCGTTGTCCTCGACGAGGAGCAGCGACGGACCTTCGGCGCGACGCCGCATCGGAATGGCGATCGGCGTCTGGGCGGGCAACCGGGGCACGGCGGGGAGCGCGACCGCTGTTCGTGTGCCGCGCGGCAAACGCAGGCGAAAGGTCGTCTGGGCCGCGTCGTCGACGAGAATCAGTTCGCCGTCATTGATGCGCGCCAGCTCCCGCGCCAGCGGCAGCCCGATCCCGCTGGCCGAGGCGCCGTCGGACGTAGCGAAGCGCTCGAACAAGCGAGCGCGCAACGCGGGCGGTACGCCGGGCCCATCGTCGACGACATCGACCACGACCGCGTCGGCGTCGGCGGCGAGCGCGAGCGTGAGCCGCTTGACCGCCGGCTGCTTGAGCGCGTTCGCGACGAGGTTGATGAGGATGCGCCGCACGTGCGCCGGATCCGCCGCCACCGTCTGCGCCGGCTCCGCGGCGGTGACACGTACGACGCGATCCGCCGTCGATGGTGCCAGCAGCGCCGCGACCTCGCGCGCCAGCGCCACGATGTCGAAGCTGACCACATTGCGCGGCGCGCGCCCCGCGTCGAGGCGCGCCAGCTCGAGGAGCTGCTCGACGAGATCGACCATGCCATGCGCGTGCCGCACGATGCGCTGCGCGCTCGGCGCCATCGCCGGGGTACGCGCGATCTCCTCGGCGAGCCCGCTGATCATCGTCAACGGCGTGCGGAAGTCGTGGCTCAAGCCGACGAACAGCCGCGAGCGCGCCTCCTCCTCGTCGCGCAGCCGCGCGTGCGCGTCGGCGAGCGCGCGCCGCGAGGCGAAGGCGTCGCGCAAGACGGCGTCGCGGTCGCGCAGCGCCAGGATGATGACCGCCCACGGCAGCGGGTAGACGAGGTTGACCCAGTCGAAGAAGCCGAAGCGAATCGACACGCAGGCCAAGAGCGCCGTCGTCGACGTCACCGCGAGCACCGCCGCCGAGCGCCACGACAGCTCCGCCACCGACGCCACCGCCATCATGACCACGCACGTCGAGGTCCACTTGACGTCGACGGTGCGGCTCGGCGAATCGAGGATCTGAAGCGCCGGCGCGATGGCGCAGACGAGCCAGCCGATGACGACGATGATCTGGCCGCGGCGATAATCGGCGCGGCGCAACGCGAGCGCCATCGCGACGCACGCGGCCCATTGCGCAGCGCGCACCGGCAGCGCCCGATAGCGCGTGCCGAAGATAGCCTCGTCGATGACGAAGAAGGCGAGCCCCCACAGCAGCGCGACCGACAGCGCCACGATGGTCGCGCGCTGGCGAATGACGGCGGCGCGCTCCTGGTAGAAATCGCTCATCACTCCGGGGCCTGCCACCAGGCATCGTGGCGGCGCCAGATCTCGCGGTCGATGGTGCGCCGCTCGCGGCAGCCGTCTGCACCGACGACGCGAAAGCTCACGGTCTCGCCATCGACGGCGACGCGATATCGCGCGCGGCGGTTACGCGACGGGATGGAGCAGAGGCCGGCGACGTTGTCGAAGGTGATGACGTCGCCGTCGAGGCGCCACAGGCCGTCCACCTGCGCCACGTGGGGCTCGCCGACGCCGACCGTGATGCGGCCGTCGGCGAAGAGGTGCAGCCACGACTGCGACGCCGGGTATGGTTGGCGCCACTCGCCCACGAGCGCGGCAGCGATCGGTCCGGCGCCGCCCACGGGTGACAGCGGCGGCAAGCCGGGGCGGGCGACGGTGGCGGTGCGCGGACGCGTGCCGTCGACGCGGCGGAGGATCTCCTTGTCGAGATAGGTGACGCGCCGCCAGCAGGAGTCGGCGGTGGCGTCGAAACGGATGGCGCCGCCGCTGCGCCGCACGCGATAGCGGCCGAGCTCTTCGCCGATGCATTGGCCGCCGCCCCGGAACTCGACGGTGAGCACGTCGCCGGCGAGCCTCCAGCGTCCGGTGACCCACGGATCGTCGAACTCGGCGCTGGTGGCGTTGGCGAGCGTGCCGTCGGCGGCGAGGCGCAACGCCCAATCGGAGCCCGACAGGCCCCAGTCGCCGACGAGCTCCTCTCTCGACAGCGCCGCGCCGCGCGAGACGCAGCCCGAAAGCGCCAGCACCAGGGCGATCGTTGCAGCTCTCTCGGTCGCGCGGCGGCGCGTCATTCGGTCGCCAGCGCGCGCCCGCCCGGCTGGCGCCTCCAGAGCTCGTGATCGATCACGCGGCGAACGCTGCATGGATCATGGTCGACGTCGCGAAAGCGGAGCCCGGCGTCGTCGATCGTTACGCGATAACGGCCGCGGCGGTGGCGTTGCGGCAGGGAGCAGAGGCCGTCGATGTTGTCGAAGGTGAGGACGTCGCCGACGAGTTGCCACACGCCGGTGACGAACCGTCCGCCCGCCGCGAGGCCGTGGCTCATGCCGCCGTCGCGATCGAAGGCGAGCCAGGCCTGATCGCCGTCGGTGGGCCACGGTTGGTACCACTTGCCGATGAGCCGCTCGGCCAGGGGACCGCTGCCGCCCACCGGCGAAAGCGACGGCAGCGGCGCCGGCTCGTGAACGCGTGCCGTCGCCGGCTTGACGTCGGTGGCGCGCGCGACGATGTCTTTGTCGAGCATCAGTGCGCGCGACAAGCACCCGTCCGCGATGGCGTCGAGACGGACGCCGTTTCGGGCGCGCGCGATCCGATAGTGGCCAATCTCGGCGCCGGGGCACAACCCGCCGCGACGAAAATCGAGCACGAGCACCTCACCGTCGAGGCGCCAGCGGCCGAGCACGTTCGGGTCATCGAGCTGGGCGAGTCGTGGCGCGCGCGCCAGCGTGCCGTCGGCGGCGAGGCGGACGGCGTTGCCCGACGGCGTCGTCCAATCGCCGACGAGCTCGTCGCGCGACAGCGGCGCGCCACGCGATGCGCAGCCCACCAGCACCAGCAGCGTCGCGATCGCGGCGGCTCTCACGCTTGACGGGTCAGACGAAGCTCGCGCACCCGCACCACCGCCTCCGCCTTCGAGCAGACGTGCAGCTTTTCATAGAGGTTGCGCACGTGCTGGCGGACGGTGTTGACCGAGACGGCGAGCGCGCGCGCGACCTCCGAGTAGGTCGCGCCGTTGGAGAACATGTCGACGAGCTCCCACTCGCGCGGCGTCAGCGACGGGCCGACTTCGTCCGTCGGCGGCGCCTTCTGCCGCGCGCGAAAGTCCTCCATGAGCCAGCGCGCGATGCACGGTGAGATGGGCGCGCCGCCGTCGAGGAGCGCGGCGAGCGCGCCGTCGATGGTCGACAGCGCGTCGGCTTTGACGAGGTAGCCGCCGGCGCCCGCGGCGAGCGCGCGATAGACGTGCGCGTCGTCGGCGCTGACGGTCAAGACGAGCACCGGGATGCCGGCGGCGCGCATCTGCGGGATGAGGTCGATGGCGTTGCCGTCGGGCAATTGCAGGTCGACGATGGCGGCGGCGGGGCGTTGCCGCTCGAGCGCCTGGCGCGCCTCGGCGAGCGTGCGCGCCTCGATGCCGGTGGCGAAGCGCGGGTTGTCGCCGATACGCGCCGCGATCTCCTCACGCACGATGGGATCGTCCTCGATGACCAGCACAGGCTCTTTCACGCCCTCATTTTATCATCGACCCCGCCCGCGATGTCACTGCTTGGCCCACACCGACACCGATTTGGCTTGCGGCTGATAAACCGTCAACATGCCCGGCGTCGCGGTGTACTGCACCGTCGCCGTCATCGACGCCGGACACACGAAGGTCTGCGACAGCGTCGCGCCCGACGGCGTGAGCGTGCCGGCCACGGTCGGTTTCGCCGTGCCGCTGAAGACCTCGACGACGGCAAAGGTCCCGCTCGCGGCGTCGAGGACCATCGTGTCCTTGTGCGTGCCGCTGCCCGACCCGTTTTCGTAATACGTAATCGCCGTCATGTAATAGGTGCCCGACTCGAGCGTGCCGCCGGTCGCGGCCGCGGCGGAGAACGGCGCTGCCGTGTACGCGGCGGTGATCTGCGGTGCCGAATTCGCCGGCGGGTTGGTGCACAGCGCGGTCGGATCGCTGGCGCCGCCGCTGGCGCCGCCGCCGCCGCCGCCGCCGCCGCCGCCGCCGCCGCTGCCACCGTTGCCGCCGGTAGTGCCGGTGCCGCCGCATGCGGCGAGCGTCGAGATGGCGAGCGCGGCGATCAATCGAAGCATGCCCATGGTCCCTCTTGGCGCCACATCGGGCGCCCCTCGAGCAATAGCGGGTCGCGCCGCGTCATTCGATCGCATGGTCATGCGATGCGGTCGGCGGCGACTGAGGCGACGGCATCGTCGGCGGCGGCAGGCCGCACTCGCTCGCGGCGCGGCTGTTGTAGGCGTCGGTGGCGGCGGCGAGGCGGCCGAGCGATTTGCCGTCGGTGAACAGCCGGCGCGCGACGTCGACCTTGCCGCCGACGGTGTTGACACCGCGGCCGCCGATGTAGATGGTGAGCCCGCCGGCGAGCAGCGCCGCGCCGCCGCCGATGATGAGACCGAGCGGGCGATCCCAGGTGTCATCGCCGACGAAGGCAATCGCGCTCAGCATCATGCCGAGGCCGCCGAACGAGAGCGCGTAGCCGAGCGCCGACAATCCGATCTTCGTGTGCCAGCGCTTTTCCAGCGGCTCGAGACGCGCCGCCTGCGCCGCGACGAGCGCCGGATCGCCGAGCTCGCGAACGATCTTGTACGCCGGCCGCAGCGCGCCGTCGCGATGGAAGGCGATGCCGAGGCGCCCGTCGCTGCCGAACGTGCGACGGACTTCGTAGTAGGCGCCGAAGTCGGTGACGTCGGTGTTCACGAACTCGACGTCGCTGCGCGCCACGACGAGCTGCAGCCGGCGCTTTTCGAAGCAGCGCTCGGCGGACGTGGCCGGCGAAACGACGCGCGGCAGGTTGTAATAGGTGTACTCCGGTCGCGTCATGCAACCGGCGGCGACGACGAGGGCGACGAGGCTGGCGCTCTTCACGTCGCCATTTTGGCAGCGCGCGCGTCGCTGCCGCGATCGCATGACCATGCGATACCGACGCTGCGCGCAACTGGCGATGCTGGCGGGAAGGAGGTCGCTCGCATGTTCAAACGTCTCGTCCCTCTCGCTCTCGCCGCCTCGCTCGCCGGTTGCGCTCACGCCCCGAAGATGAACGCCGCCAAGGTGCACGCGGCAAAACGCGTCGCCATCGTCGGCGTGTGCAGCGCGCCCGAGTTCGGCGGCACCGCCGGTCTGTCGACGACGATCGGCGCCCGCTGGGCCGAAGCGGTGCTGCCGTCGGAAGCGCAGGCGTTGCAGTCGGCGCTGCCCGGCGCGTGGCACAGCGTCGAGATCGTGCCGCTGACCGACGTCGTCGCCCGTCAGAGTCTGCCACGCGGCGCCGGCGGCGACCGGCGCGTCTGCTTCGGCGGCTTCGATCCGCTGGCGAAGAATCGCAAGCCCGACGCGCCGCTGATGGCGCAGCTCGCCAATGCGCTCCAGGTCGACGCGGTGCTCGCGCTGTGGCAGTGGCCGTCGATCCACTCGGGGGCGTCGAAGGCGCAGGTCTACGTCGACTACGGCAGCGCCTATCTCGTCGACCGCTCGGGCGAAACGATCGCGACGCTGGCGATCAAGGGCGTCGAGTCGGACAAGATCGAGAAGCTGGTGAGCACCGGCTTTCTCGGGTCGAAGGTGCGCCGCGTGAGCGATCAGGAGTTTCAGCTCATCGGCACCAGCCTCGGTCAATCGCTGGCCAGCCGGCTCGGCGAAGGTCTCAGCCGCTGATGGGGGGCACCATGCGAGCCTGGACACTTGCGTTCGTCGCGTTCGCTGCCGTCGGCTGCGGCGGCGACAATTCTCCCGGCGCCGACGGCGGGGGCGGCAGCGCGTCCGACATGGCGATGACGCGCGACGATTCGGGGACGAGCGGCGGCGCCGACCTCGCGCACGTCGCCGGCGGCGGCGACATGGCGTCGAGCTTGTCGACGGGGAGCAGCCCGACCGTCTCCGGGCACAACTGCGCCTATGTGAGCGCGAGCGGCTGCTCCGGCGGCGGCGGGCAGTATCAGTACTATTGCTTCGACGGCATGGGGCCCGAGGCCGCGTGCACGATGCTCGGCGACGCGAGCCACTGGTGCTGCCCGGATCAGTTTTGCGTCAGTTACACGGCGTCGAACGCGGCTTGCAGCGCGAGCGGCGACCCGCCAAGCGCGTATTCCTGTCCCCCGGGATTCGCGCCCAACCGCGCCTGCGCCGTGTACAGCGCGTCGAACGGCTTCTACTGCTGCCAGTAGCGCGACGCGTCGCGGAGCCGCGACGTCGCGGGGCTCCTGACACATCGCAATCTGCGCAAGCCGTTCGAGCTCGACGATCTGCGGGCGTTTCGCGCAGGTTGGCTCGACAATTCGGCTAGGCAATCGCGGCGTGTCGCGGCCGCGGGCCGGTGCGACGCGGGGATCGCGACGGCATGAGCTTTGCCATTGGCTGCTCCGACGGGAGCCGAAATGGAAAAGCGCATGCGAATGAACGTCGGAATCAGCGGGGGGGCGATGGTCGTCCTCTTCGTCGTCGGCTGCACGATGCAGCCCGCGGACGAAACCATCGGGTCGTCGGAGCAGGCCGCGATCTGTCTCACCTGCGGCGGCGGCAGCGGCACCGGCGGCGGCGGCAGCGGCGGTACCGGGGGCACTGGCGGCAGCGGCGGCGGCGGCGGCACCATTTCGCCGCCACCACCGCCACCGGTCTACGGCGGCACCTTCACGATTCACGCGCTCGGCAAGATGTGCCTCGACTTCGGCGGGCAGGCGTATTGGGCGCCGGGCGCGCCGGTGACGCTCTACTGGTGCAACGGATCGATCGCGCAGGAGTTCGACGTGCAGGGGGTCGGCTTCGGCCACGACGTCACGCTGCGCGTCGGCACCGGCGCCGACAACAACTACTGCATCGGCGCGCGCGGCGGCCAGCCCGTCGCCGGCGCGGTGCTCGAGATGCAGGTGTGCAACGGCTCCGCCGCGCAGGAGTTCGCGCTCGACGGCGACTCGATCATCGCCGGTCCGCGACCGGCCGGCTCGCAATGGATCCAGCGGCAGCTCGTCGCCAAGCCGCTCAACGACGTGACCAACGCCAAGACGCCGATCGTCCTCGGGCCGCGTCAGCTGACCGAGAACGAATATTTCCGCTTCGCCGCCACCGACGGCAGCAACCGGCCGCCCCACTCCGGGTTCATGACGCCGCCGACGAATGGCGGGCAGCTGAAGGCGGCGCTGGAAAACGCCACCTGGGGCCAGGTCATCACCATTCCGCCCCTCATCTACACGCAGTACAGCTCGCTGAACGCCGCCATCCATGACGGCGTCACCGTGCGCGGCGATCGCAAGTTCACCGGCTACGGCCCGATGATCCAAGACCAGTACAACGAGAGCGGCGTGATGTTCGCGATCGACGGCAGCGACGTGCGCGTCACCGGCATCCACTTTCAAGGCGCCGCCTGGGGCACCGACCAGCTCGCAGGGCTCGGCGCCATCCAGGTGCACGACGGCAAGACCGTGACGATCGATCACAACGAGTTCACGCAATTCACGACCGCCGCCGTCGACGTGCGCGGAGACGACGACAACCACACCGGCGTGTGCCCGTCCGATCCGGGGGTGCGCCAGACGACGGTGCGCGTCTCGGGCAACTTCTTTCATCACAACGTCGCCAGCAACCAGGGCTACGGCGTCGTCGCCGACTACGGCGGCTTCCCGCTCGTCGAGCGCAACGTCGGCTACATGAATCGTCACACCATCGCCGCGTCCTACGACACGCTCGACGGCTACGTCGCGACCGACAACTTCGTGCAGAGCCAGGGCCCGGCGTACGGCTTCGCGGGCCTCGACAAGACCGCGAACTTCGACGTCCACGGCAGCCTCAGCGCGAACTGCGCCGACCGGTCCGCGGGCTACGCCGGCGACTACGTCATCATCAGTTACAACACGCTGCTCTCCGACGACCGCCCCAACATCAAGATCCGCGGCCAGTCGTGCCGCCTCGGCATCGTCTCGTCAAACGTCTTCGCCGAGCCCTCGACGATCACGTCGGTCGGCGTCAGCGTGCCGACCGATGACGGCTGCTACAGCGCCATCGGCGGCGCCGTCATCAACTACGACACCAACGGCTTCGCCGCCGTCCCGCCGCCGAACCTCTACATCGCGAGCACCAACGCCTACAGCCAGCCGGCGCCGGTCAACGAGATCGCGGTCGGCGACTTCGACGGCGACGGCATCGACGACATCTTCACCACCACCGGCACCGGCTGGTTCTACTCGTCGGGCGGCGTGAGCGAATGGCGCTGGTTGCGCCGCACGCCGGAAAAGGTCGACGTGTTGCGCCTCGGCGATCTCGACGGCGACGGACGCACCGACGTCATCACGGCCAAGGGCAACACGCTCCTCGTGTCGTGGGGCGGCGTCTCGGGGTGGCA
>Ga0070679_100007621_pt1 | contig 10133 bp, 8 predicted proteins | sample KBSC63BmetaG_FD_65652 | JGI IMG/M metagenome (GOLD analysis project Ga0070679, IMG submission 65652) | Corn rhizosphere microbial communities from Kellogg Biological Station, Michigan, USA - KBS C6-3B metaG | ecosystem: Host-associated > Plants > Roots > Rhizosphere | place: USA: Michigan... | reverse complement strand
CGCCTCGGCTGTTGCTCCGCCAATAACACCTCCCTATAAGCGGGGCCCCGGAGAGGTGCCAGAGTGGTCGATCGGGACGGTCTCGAAAACCGTTGTGCGTGCAAGCGTACCGTGGGTTCGAATCCCACCCTCTCCGCCAGATATTTGACTCATGTCGCGCTCCGTTGCCTGTGCGTTCGTTGCCGCTTACGATCCGCGGCCAAGGGGTGGGGGAACGACGTGTGACGCAAAAGCCGCGCAGTTTGGCTGCCATTACGGCGACTCGAGCCGACCTTGACGAGTCAGCCAGTTTCCCGGGAGACGGGATTTGCCGGCTGGTGGCCGGTCTCTGATGTCCGGGGTCTCTCGCCCGACGTTCTCTCCGGGGCGGCCGTGAACTGCCCCTACTGCGGAGAGCAAATCAACGCCGGCGTCACCGTGTGCAAGACCTGCCACCGCGACATCGCGCTGGTCGTGTCGCTCAAGGAGACCAATCACACTCTCGAGCAACGCGTCACGGAGCTGGAGACGGAGCTCGAGGAGTTGCGCAAGAGCGCTCCGGCAGAGTCGCAGTCGACGACCGCTACCGAGCCGCCACCGTCCCGTCGAATGAGCGTAGTCGACGTTCTGGCGGTCTATCTTGCCCTGCCGACGGTCGTCCTCGTCGGGATTCACTATCTCCTGGTCATCAAGTTCGACACCAGCCTGATCTGGCTGCGGGCGGCCTCCATCGTCTTGCCCGTGGTCTTCGGCCTGGTCTTGGAACGCAAGGCACGTCCGCGCTGGTTCGCGACTTTGGCGCTCGGCATCGTCGTGGCCTTCGCCTCTGTGTTCGGCATGTCGACGATGGTGTACTTCACGGACGGCGACTCGATCTTGCCGAACAGCGCCATCACCTGGCGCGAAACGCTCGAATACGTCGCCAGTATTTCGCTTGCCTATCTGCTGGGTGCCCTGATTGTCCATGCACTGCTGCGCCCCATTGGATCGAAAAGCGCACGCGACTCCGGAAAGGTCCGCAAGCTGGCGACTTTCGTCGCCCAACACCTGTCGGGCAAGACCAAGGGCAAGTCGCTGGAAGAGCAGGTCCAGCGTGTGATCAAGTTCATCAATCTCGCCATCTCCGCCGCGACCGCGATCGGCGCCGTCTATGCCGGCTTCAAAGGCATCCTTTAGACAGCTGCACGGACGCTGCCGAGTAAATCGCATAGACTATGCAACTATAGACATGCCGAGCGCAGCCAAGGCAGACTATGCGGCGACCAAGCAGGCGTTTTGCCGGGGAGGCAATAGTGGGACGCATCGCACGACGGCAGTTCTTTTCCAGTGCTCTCTTTTCCTTCGGAGTCATCGCGACACGGGGAGCGCGGGCGCAGGGAAACGGGGTCTGGGTGGTTACCAGCCAGGAAGCGGCGCTGCCGGTCTCCCACGCCAGCAAGGCTGGCCGCTCCATCACCCGGGGGCCCGCCATTCGGCAGATCTCGCCGGCGGCGCAAGTCGCGGCCAATTTACCGTTCGAACTCAAGGTCGAATTCGCCGGCCGCGGCGGCGAGAAGATCAATCCCGCCTCGGCGCAAGTCGTGGTGCTGCGCGGGAACAACGTCGACGTGACATCGCGGCTGAAGCCCTACATCACGGCCAACGGCATAGAGATCCCGAACGCGATGGTGCCCGCGGGCATCTACGCGCTGCAGGTTGCGGTCAGCGACGCGGGTGGTCGGCAGAGCATCGCCAACGTCGAGATCGAAGCACACTGAGGGTGGCGGCACCAAGGCGCCGATCCGACATGACACCACGGCGCCGTGGCCGCCGGTTCATTCCTACGTAGGCGACCCGGGGAGGGCGAAGACGGCCAATGCTTCAGTCCAAATTACCCCACGGCATCGGACGACGGGCCCTGCTCCGTGGAGCAGCCGGTGGCTTGATGCTGTCCTCGCCCGCGGTCCACGCACAAGGCAGGGGCGCCGGTGTGGCCCTGGTGATCGGCAATTCGAAGTACCAGTGGGAGGCGTCGCTTGCCAACGTCCGGCGCGACGCGCCCGATGTCGCCAAGCGCTTCCAGGCGATGGGATTGAAGACGGAACTGGTCCAGGATTTGAGCACGGACGGCCTGCGGCGGGCCATCGACAAATTCCGAAGCATCGCGACCGGCGCGAACCTGGCCGCCTTGTATTTTGCCGGCCACGGCGCGTCGTGGGAGAACGACACCTACCTCGTGCCCGTCGATGTCGACCTCGGCACGCCGAGTATCATAAAGACACTCCTGCCGGTGTCCGCGGCGACTGCGGCGCTGCAAGGGGCTTCGCACCGCCTCCTGGTATTCGACAGTTGCCGAAACAATCCGGCCGACGGATGGCGGCAATTGCAGGCCGAACGGGACGCCCGCTTCAATGTCGAGAAGCAGCGTGCCGATGCCGCCGCAGCCGAGCCCAATTCCCTGACGCTCTACTCGACCGCGCCCGGTCGCGTGGCGCTCGACGGCCCGCCCGGCGAGAACAGTCCCTTCGCCGCCGCCTTCCTGCATCAGATTTCCGGTTCATCGGTCGATCTTGCCGGGCTCGCGGGCAAAATCCGCCGCGAACTGCTGATCGCGACCGGGGGAAGTCAGGTGTTGTGGGACCGCAACACCTACACCGGGCCGTTTGTGCTGAAATCCAGCGCCGGATCGGCGCCGGGAGCAGGCGGCGATCCTTCCCGCGTCATCGAACTGCCGAATGCCTATGCCTTCGCCCGCAAGAACGGCATCCAATTGCCCGAGGGGCTGATCGCGCACCGTGCGCCGGCAGGCACACCCCATGCGCAGAAGGCCGGGGCCTACGAGTTCACGGCCCGGACACCGATCGGGCCGATGCCCTTCCTCGTCATCGTCCTGTCGGCCGACGAAGCCGGAACCGCACAGCTCATTATTTCAGTGCAGAACGACAGCGGGCACATTTGGCGCTTCGTGACCGGCACCATCAAGAATAATCGCCTGAATTTCCAGCCCGCCGCGAGTCGACCGAACTTCCTTCTCGATTGGAGCGATGCCAACTCCGGCAGCGTCGCGACTGTGAACGATAGCCGCAAAGGCGTAGCCAGCACCGTCCGAAGCGTTCGTTTCACGCGACTGGACGGCTAGCGTGCAAGGGAGTCGTTAGCGACCACGGTCTGTTGCGCTGCCTTGCACGCCAATGGCGGAAAGGCTTGTTTGAAGGGCGGCCTTGATGGAAAACGTCGACGCTTGGCCTGCAGGCCGCGACCAGCATCGAGAGAGCAGAAGCTGAACTGAGGACCTCGAACAGCGCTGTCGTTTTTCATCGGATTTTTCCGGGGCGACACGAACACATGGATCTTCAGACGACAGCGGGCAGGAACAAGCAAGCGATGGGCAACCCTCTACCGTCATGTAGGGCCTTCCTGATCAATACGGCCTGGGCGCCATTGTCGGGGCGTTGGGCTGCGCCACGCGCGCGCAAGCCGCGTCGATAGTCTATCGCGTTTACAAAGCGGGCCGCCTTGTCCTGATTTTCGAAAATGTGCCCGGCCGGCTTATCAGCACGGCAATGCCCATGCCCGGCGCTGAACCGGTCCGTCACCCGTTTCCGAGTGGCCAGGCATTCGTCCCCGAAGAGGAAGACGCGCTGCGCGTCATTTTGGAACAGTCACTCGATTTCGAGGATTTCAGCCGGCGTTTGCGCGCGGCTGGTTACGTACTTCAAACGCCCGATTGAAGATCTATGACCGTGAACTAGCCCAGGGCGTCCGGGTTCTTCTTGATGGCGCGGCGGGCGAAGTAGTGGAAGGTCGCGGCCACCGCACGCTGCTTCAGGCGATAGTCGTGGGCCTCGCGCGCCAGAGCCGGATCGATCGGCTTGATCGGCGCCACGGCCTCGGCCATCAGCTGCAGCTTGGCGGCGCGCTCGATGAAGATCGCCAGCACGCAGGCTTCCTCCATGGTGCCGGTCGCCACCAGCTGGCCGTGGTGGGCGAGCAGGATCGCGCGGTTGTCGCCAAGGGCCTCGTTGATGATGCGCCCTTCCTCGTCGCCGATCGGCACGCCGGGCCACTCGGGCAGCCACGCGCAGTCGCCATGGAACATCGAGGTGTCCATGTGCGAGGCGACCAGCGGCCGGCCGATCATCGACAGCGCCGAGACGTGCGGCGGGTGGGTGTGGACGATGGCGTTGACCGACGGCCGGTGGCGATAGATCCAGAGGTGAAAGCGGTTCGACGGATTGACCATGCCGTCGCCCTCGAGAAGGTTGAGGTCGTCGTCGACCAGCACGATGTTGGAGGGCTGGGCCTCGTCGAAGCCCAGGCCGAAGCTCAGCATCCAGTAGGTGCCCGGCGTCTCGCCACGCGCCGTGATCTGGCCGGCGATCGCCGATTCATGGCCTTCGTCGGCCAGGATACGGCAGGTCAGCGCCAGTTTCTCGCGCAGGTCCCAGGGCGGCGGGACGAGATGCCGGTTCATCTCGGCGGTCGTGCGCGTGTGATAGGCGTCCTTGGTGCGGATCACGGGATCCATGGCGGTCCTCCTGGAGGCGACCGCACCATAGTGCGGCCGCGCGGGACTGCCGACAATTCAGACAGGGCCCACGTGACGATCGACCGCGTGGGCGCGCTTGGTCACCAGGGCAGCCGCCGCCGGCCGCGACGGCGTGGGGATGCGCGTGAGCCGTGCCGGCTCGAAGTGCGCAAGTTGCTGGATGCGCTTTACGTCGGCGAAGCTCACGTGCCGGCCGGCCAGCCCGATCATGCCGCTCTCGCGCAGCTCGGCCAGCATGCGGTTGATGTGCGGGACGCTGAGGCCGAGCGCGTCGCTCATGATCTCCTGCGACACCGGCAGGTCGAACGCCGTTGCCGCGGCGCGGCCGACGGCGGCGAGGCGGGCGTGGATCTCGAGCAGGAAATGCGCCACGCGCTCGATGGCGGTGCGCCGGCCGATGTCGACGATGTGCTCGGCATAGGTCGTGGCCTCATGGACCGCGAGCCAGCCCAGCGCGAGCCCGAACTTCGGGCGGCGATAACTCAGCGCCACATAGTCGTCGAGGGCGCAGACCTCGAGCTTCATGTCGGTGAGCGCCACGACGGAGAACGAGGCGGTGTCGAGGAAGGCGCCAGGCAGGCCGATCACATCGCCCGGCACGATGATGTTGACGATCTGGCGCTTGCCGTTGCTCAGCACCTTGTAGCGCGCGGCGAAGCCGTCCTTCACGAAGCTCAGCTTGGCACAGCCGTCGCCCTCGACCACGACGTCGCGGCGTTTGCGCACGCACTGCTCGCTCTCGAGAAGGCCGCGCAGATCGTCAATGTCAGAGGCACTGAACTCAACGTACCGGCGCAACCGCGCGACGAACGGACCGTCCCAGCGATCGCCCACGATCTTGCGCACCAAACCCTGCATTTCCCCCACCTTCTGGCCTATGGCCCTTCTTTTTTGTTAATCTGCATCAATAATTCGGGCTAAGGCGACCCCGACCAAAGGCGGAGATAGTGGCCTACGGGGATCGACCGAATAACGGGAGGAGACTGTAAAATGGCTAAATCTTCAGGCAATTCGACGTCGCGTCGTGGCTTCCTGCAGCGGGCTGCCGTCACCGGCGCGGGCCTCGGGGCCTTCTCGGCCGGCGGCGCACAGTTCTTCATGCCCGCCTTCGCGGCCGACAAGCCGGCGATCGGCACCTGGCCGGCCGGTTCCTCGGGCAGCTCGGTGTTCGTCGGCCTCACGGCGCCGCGCACCGGCACCTACGCGGTCCAGGGTGAGGACGAGCTCAAGGGCGCGCAGCTCGCGATCGAGCACATCAATTCCGGCAACGCGCTGATCAAGGCGATCTCGCCCAAGACCACCAAGGGCATCCTGGGCAAGGAAGTGAAGTACGGCATCGCCGACGACGGCGCCAAGCCCAACAACGGCGTGCAGAACATCTCGCGCTTCATCAGCGAGAACAAGGCGGTGCTGATGATGGGCGGCACCTCGAGCGCCGTCGCCGTGGCCCTCAACAAGCTCGCCCAGCGCGAGAAGGTGATCCACCTGGCCATGGTGTCCGGCTCGAACGACACCACCGGCAAGGATTGCGTGCGCTACGGCTTCCGCGAGTGCTTCTACGGCCAGACCGCCGCGGCGGGCATCGGCCCGGTGCTGGTGAAGGCCTTCGGCAAGGGCAAGAAAGCCGCCTACCTGACGCCCGACTATACCTACGGTCATACCGTGCAGAAGTCGATGTCGGACTACCTGAACAAGGAAGGCGGCTGGTCGACGGTCACCAACCAGGTCTGCCCGCTCGGCGCACCGGACTACTCCTCGTTCCTGCTCAACATCGCCAACTCCGGCGCCGACATCTTCCTCAACATCAACTGGGGTCACGATGCGGTGCTGTCGATCCAGCAGGCCAAGCAGTTCGGCGTGCTCGACAAGCAGAAGCTGGTCGTTCCCTACCAGGTGCCGTTCCTGGCGCGTGAGGTCGGCGGCGATCTGATGGGCGGCGTCTATGCCTCGACCAGCTACTGGTGGGGCATCGAGGACAAGTATCCGCTCGCCAAGATGTTCAACGCCGAGTTCTCGAAGAAGTACGGCTACATGCCGGAGTGGGGCGCGCAGTGCACCTACCTCCAGCTCGCCCTGTGGGCCGCCGCCGTCGAGGACGCCGGCAGCTTCTATCCGCCCGACGTCATCAAGTCCTACGAGAAGGGCACCAAGAGGCAGTCGATGGTCGGCGAGGTTCACTTCCGCCCCGAGGATCACCAGCTCGTCCGTCCGGTCATCATCGTTCGCGGCAAGAAGGCCGCCGACATGAAGGGCAAGGAAGACTACTGGGACGTCCTCGAGGTGCTTCCCGGCGAGCCGCTGATGCAGAAGCCCGACGAGTTCGGGTGCAAGCTCGGCGACTACACCTGATCCTCCGCAAGCGAGACTCAGTGTATCGGGTTGGCGAGGTCTGCATTGTTCACATGGGCTAACCTCGTCTCGCAGATGTTCAACGGGCTGGTGCTGGGGGCGCTCCTGGCGCTCATCAGCTCCGGCCTGACGATCATCTATGGCACGCTCGGCGTCCTGAACCTGGCGCACGGCGCCATGTTCATGATGGGCGGCTATGCGGGCTACCTGGCCTTCACGGCGACCGGCTCCTACGTGCTGGCCGTCGCTGCCGGCGCGTTGTTCGTGATGGTGCTCGGCGTGGTGATGGAGCGGGTCATCATCCGCCACTTCTACAGCCGGCCCAACGAGGACCAGCTGCTGGTCACCTTCGGCCTGTCGATCGTCTTCGTCGAGCTGGTGCGCTTCTTCTTCGGCAGCCTGTCGCGAAACGTTCCGCCGCCGGCGTGGGCGTCGGGCGTGACGCCGCTCGGCTTCATGCTCTATCCGACCTACCGTCTGGTCGTGGTCGGCATCGTGGTGGTGGCGCTGCTCGTGCTCTACTTCGTCCTCTACCGCACGCGGCTCGGCATGATCGTGCGCGCCGGCATCGAGGATTCGACGATGGTCGACTCGCTCGGCATCAACGTCTTCCGCGTCTTCATGGTGGTGTTCGGCATCGGCGCGATGGCCGCGGGCTTCGCCGGCATCGTCAACGCGCCGGTCGTGTCGCTGACACCCGAGGTCGGCGAGATGATCCTCGTCCAGACCTTCGTCGTGGTGGTCATCGGCGGAGTGGGCTCGTTCCCCGGCGCCATCCTGGGCGGCCTGATCGCCGGCCAGATCCTCAGCATCACCTCGATGATCAATCCGGGTTACGCCTACGTCATGCTGTTCGCGGCGATGACGCTGGTGCTGCTGGTCCGCCCGCGTGGCCTGATGGGCCTGCACAGCCGCGATTGAGTGTTTCAGTGAAGTCTTCCCTCCCGGTCCGTCGGCGCATTCCTTTCCTCGTCGAAGGCCTGACCGCGATAGGCCTGCTCCTCGGCCCCGTGGTGCTTCCGGTGCTCGGCTTCGCGCCCAACACGGTGAACCAGATCCTGGTCTGGGGCCTGCTCGGCCTCGGCTTCGACCTGCTGTTCGGCTTCACCGGACTGCTGTCGTTCGGCCAGTCGGCGTTCTACGGCACCGGCGGCTTCGTCGCGGCCTATCTGCTGACGCAGGGCATGGTGGAGAGCGTGCCGCTCGCCCTGCTGATCGGCACCCTGACCGCGATGATCGTGGGTGTCCTCGTCGGCATGCTGGCACTGCGCCGCACCGGCATCTACTTCGCCATGATCACCGTGGCGATCGCCGAGATGTTCTACTTCTTGGAGAACTCGCCGCTCTCGGCGTGGACCGGCGGCGAGAACGGTATCCCCGGCGTGCCGACGCCCAAGATGGATTTCCTCGGCCTGAGCTGGCACGTCGGCACCGGCTGGTCGATGTACAACTTCCTGGCGATCTGCTACTTCGCCGGCGTCGTCGTGGCGCTGCGCATCGTGCGCTCGCCGGTCGGCAAGATCCTGAGCGCGATCCGCGACAACCCGCTGCGCGCCGCGGCCCTCGGCCATTCGATCGCCGCCTACAAGCTCACGGCCTTCGTGATCGCCGCGGCCTATGCCGGCCTCGCCGGCGGCCTGCTGGGCGTGCTCCAGGGCTTCATGCCGCCGGATGCCTTCTCCTTCGACACCTCGGGCCAGCTCGTGATGCAGACCGCCATCGGCGGCGTCGGCACGCTGTTCGGGCCGCTGCTCGGCGCCGCCGTGTGGCTGTTCCTGAGCGACTTCCTGCAGAGCACGGTGGGATTGGGCGCCGCCTGGAAGCTGGTGCTGGGCATCATATTCGTGCTGCTGGTCTGCTTCCTGCGCCACGGCCTGATCGGCGGCCTGAAGGATCTCTACGCGCTGATGTTCCGGCATGCCGAGGTCGAGGCCGAAGCGCCCGAGGAGGCGCCGGCGCCCATCGTCGTCGTCGACGAGGCGCTGCCGGCGCGCCATCGCGAGGGCGACCTGCAGGCGGGCACGCTGCTGCAGGCGACCGGCCTCACCAAGCGCTACGGTGGCCTGCTGGCCAACAGCGACGTCAACTTCACGGTCAAGGTCGGCGAACTGCGCGGCATCATCGGCCCCAACGGCGCGGGCAAGAGCACGTTCTTCAAGATGCTGACCTGCGAGGTCCCGCCGACCTCGGGCACGATCATGTTCGAGGGCAAGGACATCACCGGCAAGAGCGTGACCGACGTCTGCCAGCTCGGCCTGACCAAGAGCTACCAGGTCAACCAGCTGTTCTCGCGCCTCACGGTGCGCGAGAACCTGACGATCGCCGCCCTCGCCGAGATCCGCGGCAAGTTCCGCCTCGACCTGTTCCGCAATCCCGCGAAGATCCCCGGCCTCACCGGGCAGGTCGACCGCACGCTCGACCTGGTGAGCCTGACGGCGCGCGCCGACACCACCGTCTCGGCGCTGGCCTATGGCGAGAAGCGCCGGCTCGAGATCGGCCTGGCGCTCGCGACCTCGCCCAGCCTGCTGCTGCTCGACGAACCGCTCGCCGGCATGAGCCCGAGCGAGCGCGTGGCGACGGTGAAGCTGCTGAAGTCGATCGCCAAGGGCCGCACCATGATCGTCATCGACCACGACATGGACTCGCTGTTCGAGCTGGTCGAGTGGATCACCGTGCTGCAGGAGGGCAAGGTCCTGACCGAAGGCACGCCCGACCAGATCAAGAACGACCCCGCCGTGCGCGAGGCCTATCTCGGAGGGCTTGAGGCATGAGCCTGCTCGAGGTCGAGGGCCTGAACTCCTACTACGGCGACTCCCACATCCTCTTCGATGTCTCGTTGCGCGTGGAACGCAACGAGGTGGTGGCCTTGCTCGGCCGCAACGGCGCCGGCAAGAGCACGATGCTCAAGAGCCTGATGGGCGTCGTGACGCCGCGCACGGGCAAGGTCATGTTCGACGGCCGGAACGTCGCTGGCCAGAAGAGCCACGTGATCGCCGTGGCCGGCATGCAGCTGGTCCACGAGGATCGCCGCATCTTCGGCAGCCTCAACGTCGAGGAGAACCTGGTGCTGGCCGGCCTGACCGCGCCCAAGCGCTGGCCGCTCGACCGCATCTACGAGATGTTCCCGCGCCTCAAGGAGCGTCGCGGCAGCCGTGGCACCGACCTGTCGGGCGGCGAACAGCAGATGCTGGCGATCGGCCGCGCGCTGATCCGCGATCCCAAGCTCATCCTGCTCGACGAGCCGTTCGAGGGCCTGGCGCCGGTCATCGTGCAGGAC
>Ga0070679_100007619_pt1 | contig 10133 bp, 12 predicted proteins | sample KBSC63BmetaG_FD_65652 | JGI IMG/M metagenome (GOLD analysis project Ga0070679, IMG submission 65652) | Corn rhizosphere microbial communities from Kellogg Biological Station, Michigan, USA - KBS C6-3B metaG | ecosystem: Host-associated > Plants > Roots > Rhizosphere | place: USA: Michigan... | reverse complement strand
GTGGCCGGGCTGCCGTCGATCGGGACGAGCTGCAGCTGGTTGCCCTTCGCTCCGGCCGAGCCGATTGTCAGCGCACGGGAGTCGGGCGACCAGACGAAGCTCAGCTGGCAGTTCTGGCAGCTCGCGTTCGTCGGCACGAGCAGCCGCGGATTCGACCCGTCCGCGCCCTCGACGTAGATGCCCGTGGGGTCCTCCCAGGCGATCGAGGCATCGTCGGGTGACCAGTGAGCCCAGGTGCCGTAGTGGGCCTTCGAAAGAACGCGCAGCACGTGTCCGGAACCGTCGATTACCTCGAGGCGTGCGCCCGCGGTGCCGGTCCGTGGGGCCACGAACACCACGAGTCGCGTCGCGTGGTGTGCCTCCGCCGGGTATCCCGACGCCGTACCCGCCACGCCGACGGCAGCCAGGACAACGACCGGCAGGAGAGTCAAGCAAAGGCGCGTCCTCAGCAACGCCAGCTCAGGGCGACCAGGCGAGCTCGTTGCCGCTCTTGGTGCTTCTGTCGATATAGCGGGGGCAGGATTTGAACCTGCGACCTCCGGGTTATGAGCCCGGCGAGCTACCTGACTGCTCCACCCCGCGACGCGGCCCGAAGTGTAGCACTCTCCCGTTCGCGAAAAGCGTCTCGGAGAGCCAGAAACCGAGCGCCATGACGGCGATTCCGGCGATCGCGTCGAAGATGAAGTGGTTGCCCGTGACGACGATCGTCAGGACGACCAGGACCGGGTAGACGACGCCGACGAGGCGCCAGAAGAGGGGTCGTGCGTACAGGATCAGCCCCACCCCCACGCCGACCGCCCACCCGGCGTGGAGCGACGGCACGGCGGCGACGGGGTCGGAGAACGACGACGAGGTCGGCGAGCCGATGTCGATGTTCGAGAGCTGCCGCAGCGTGTCCTCGAGGCCGACGCCGGCGAGCCGCGGCGGCGCGGTCGGGAACTGCCAGTGGATGACGAGCGCGATGAAGGTCGCGGAGAGGAAGCCGTTGCGGAAGCGGCGGAAGCCGCCGCGGTTCGCGTGGTACAGCCAGAAGAAGAAGACGCTCGTCAGCACGAAGTGACCGACGAAGTAGAAGACGTTCATCATCCGGACGAGCTCGGGCACCCGCAGGAACGTCTGCTGCAGGCCCTCCTCCCATTCGATGTGCGCGAAGCGCTCGACGCTGAGCACGTCCTGGGCGTGGCGCTCGGCGACCGCCCAGTTCGGGGTGATCGTGTGCCGCAGCAGCTCGTATGCCTCGATCCCTGCGACGACGATCGCGATCTGCATCACGCCGTAGAACCGCGTGACGACTGCTCTCACCCTCGTCATCGAGGCGATTCTATGAGGCGCCGTTACGATGGCGGCGTGGCAACCGTCGCCTGGATCGGGCTGGCCGTCGCACTCGTCGCCGCCGCCTGCTCGACCGTGCTCGTCGGCGTGCGCGGCGTGCAGGCCTGGCGGACCTTCCGCTCCTTCGCGCGCTCGACGACGCGCGCGCTGGACGAGGTGACCCGCAGCGCGGCGGCGGCCGAGGCGCACGCCACCGCGTTGACGGCGGGCGTCGAACGGTTGACGGCGGCCACCGAGCACCTCGGGTCGTCGCTCGCCGAGCTCGCGGCGATCCGGGCCGCAGCCGACGAGGCCCGTGCCGCGGTCGCGGGACTGCGCGGCTCGGTGCCACGCAAGTGACGCGTGTCGCGGCGATCGACCTGGGCACGAACGCCACCCGTCTCCTCGTCGCCGACGTCGAGGACGGCCGCGTCGAGGAGGTCCTGCGCCGCACGCGGATCACGAAGCTCGGCGAAGGCGTCGACGCACGGCGCAGGCTCCTGCCCGTGCCGATTGCACGCGTCCGCAACGTGCTCGGCGACTACCGCCGCGAGCTCGAGGCGCTCGGCGCCGAGCGCACGCTCGCCGTCGCGACGAGCGCGGTCCGGGACGCCGAGAACGGCGAGGCGTTCCTCGGCGAGATCGAATGGTCCTACGGCTTCGCGACGCGTCTTCTGAGCGGCGACGACGAGGCGGCGATGACGCTGCGCGGCGTCGGCCCGCTCGAGGCGGGGACGGTGATCGTCGACGTCGGCGGCGGCTCCACGGAGCTGATCACGCAGAGCTTCCGGACGAGCATGGACATCGGCTCCGTCCGCCTGACGGAACGGTTCGGCGACGACTGGGACGCCGCCGCCGCCGAGATCCGCGGACACCTGCCGGACCTCGCGGCAACGCGCGCGCTCGGCGTCGACGGGACGACCGCCGAGGTGGCGGCGCTCGGGGACGGACACGCCGCGACGCGCGCGCAGATCGACGAGATGCTCACCTGGCTTCGCTCGACGAGCGAAGCGGAGCGGCGCGCCCGCCTGCTCGAGCCGGATCGAAGCGAGGTGCTGGCAGGCGGCGTGCTCGTCCTCCGCGAGATCCTGCGCCACCTCGCGGTCGAGCGCATCGAGGCCTCCGACCGCGATCTCCTGGACGGCGCCGCGCTCGAAGCCGCCGCGCTCCCCGAGGCGCCGGAAGGCGACGCGCCACCCGGCGCCTACACGTGCTGCTGAGACTCGCCGCACTCGCGCTCCTCACATCGGCGCTCGCCGCATGCGGCGGCTCCAAGGAGGCCACCCTCACTGCGAACGGGTTCCCACCCGGCTGCACGATCCCCGAGGTCGACCGGATCGTCAGCGCGTTCCTCGCCACGCCGAGCTTCGCACCGCCGGCGCAGTTCCGGCGCTACGTCTCGACCGAGTCGGACAAGCGCTCCTTCCGGACGAGCACCGCCGCGGCGGCAGTCGCGCACCTCCGCCGGCGGCACGCCCTCGGCGAGCGAGACCGGCTGATCGCGCTCCGCGTCTCGAAGCAAGACTTCAACCACGTCGGGATCTCGTTCCGGCTGACCCGGTTCGCGCCAGACTTCGCCGCCCGCGGCATCCGCACCCGGCTCGCGACGGGCAGCGGGACGATCGACTGTGCCCACCAGAGGGTGGCCTCCTGGGCCCAGAGTGGCCCCTGAGCGGCCCACGAGAGGCCCGGCGCCCGAGAAACTTGCGCTCGCAAATTTCTCTGCTAGGATGCTTGCGTCATCAAGTATTGGAGGAAGCACATGACCACCAGCACCGAGACGCAGACCACCTGGCAGGCCGACACGGTCCACTCGAGCGTCGCCTTCGAGGTCCCCTACGCCGTCGCCACGTTCGGCGGCACCGTCGACGACTTCGAGGCGACGCTGAGCGACGACTTGCTCGCCGGCTCCGCCCGGATCGAGAGCATCCGGACCAAGGAGGAGAACCTCCAGGCCCACCTGCTCTCCCCCGAGTTCTTCGACGCCGAGCGCCACCCGGTCGTCAGCTTCTCGGGCCGGCTCTCCCGCAGCGGGGATGCCGCCGAGGTCGACGGCGAGGTAACGATCAAGGGCATCACCAGGCCGGCCGTCCTCAAGGGCACGGTCACCGGCCCGGCCGTCGACCACCTCGGCGCCACCCGCATCGGGCTGAAGCTCGAGACGACGATCGACCGCCGGACATTCGACATGAACTGGAACATGCCGCTCCCGAACGGCGAGCCGGCGCTCTCGAACGACGTGACGCTGAAGGCCGACCTGACGCTCGTCGCCCAGGCCGCGTAGCCATGAACGTCCTCGCGATCAGCGGCTCGCTCCGCATCGACTCGAACTCGACGGCCCTCCTCCGCGCCCTGCGCGAGGAGGCGCCGTACGGCGTCGACGTCGCGCTCTGGAACGGGCTCAAGGAGATCCCGCCCTACGACCAGGACGACGACGGCGTGCCGGCGCTCCCGCCGGTCGCCGCGCTCCGCGACGCCGTGCGCGAAGCGGACGCGGTGTTCTTCGCGACGCCGGAGTACAACTCGTCGATCCCGGGAGCGCTCAAGAACGCACTCGACTGGGCGTCGCGCCCGCTGGCGACCAACGCGTTCCGCAACAAGCCGGTCGCGGTGATCGGCTCCAGCGCCGGGGCGTTCGGCGGCGTGTGGGCCGCGGCCGAGCTCCGCAAGGTGCTTGCGACGATGGGCGCGCGCGTCACCGAGGTGGAGCTCGCCGTCGGCCACGCCGGCGAGAAGTTCCGCGCGGACGGGTCGCTGATCGACGGGGACATTCGCCAGGCACTGCGCGAGGCACTCGAGACGCTCGCCGCCGCGACGGCGCCGGTCGAGGTCGCGGCGTAAGCAAGAAGCTACGGCTCGAGCACGGCGGGCGACTCGTCCTCGGCCAGCCGGCGCTGCAGCGCCGACCGGGAGAGCACGCCGACGAGCTTGCCGCCCTCGACGACCGGGACACGCTCGTAGTCCTGCGCCTCGAGAAACGCGAATGCGTCGGCGAGCGGCATCGTCGAGGAGACGGTGGCGTTCGGCGGCTCGGCAATCGAGCCGGCCGTCGCGATCGTCGGGTCGAGCCCTCCGGCGACCACCTCGCGTACGAGCGTCTTGCGGGTGACGACGCCGAGCAGCGCTCCGTCCTCGCACACGAAGACGGAGCGCACGGCGTCACGTGCCAGCGCCTCGGCCGCCTCCTGCGCGGTTGCCGACGCGTCGAGCGCGATCGGCTCGGACACCATCGCGTCGCGCACGAGCTGCTCGGTCACGGGTACACACCGCGCGCCTCGAGCGCGCCGGAGACCTCGTGGATCGCCGCGACGAGCGCCGCGTCCCGCAGCGAGATCCCACGCTCGTGGGAGACGTTCCACACGCGGTCGAAGGCGTCGGACATCTTGTCGGCAAGACGGCGGCGGATCTCGTCACGGTCCCAGAAGAGCCGGCCGAGGTCCTGGACCCACTCGAAGTAGGACACGGTGACGCCGCCGGCGTTCGTGAGGATGTCGGGCAGGACCGGGATGCCGCGCTCGGCGAGGATCCGGTCGCCCTCGTTCGACGTCGGGCCGTTCGCGCCCTCGACGAGCAGCTTGCAGCGCAGGTTGCCCGCATTCACGCCCGTCACCTGGTCTTCCCGCGCCGCGAGCACGAGGATGTCGCACTCGAGCTCGAGCAGGACCTCGTTCGTGATCCGCTCGACGCCGTCCGTGAAGCCCTCCAGGGACCCGTGCTCGGCGACGTAGGCGTGCAGCGTCGGGATGTCGAGCCCCTGTGCGGCGTAGACGCCGCCGGAGATGTCCGAGACCGCAACCACCTGTGCGCCCTTGTCGTGCAGCTCGGTCGCCGCGATCCCGCCGACGTTGCCGAAGCCCTGCACGGCACAGCGCTGTGCCGCGAGGTCCCACCCGAGCCGGCCGCACGCCCGTTCGACGACCATCACTACTCCTGCGCCCGTCGCCTCGTGCCGGAACACCGAGCCGCCGATCGAGATGGGCTTGCCCGTGACGATCTCCGGGACCGCGTAGCCCTTCTGCATCGAGTACGTGTCCATCATCCACGCCATCGTCTGCTCGTTCGTCGCCATGTCCGGCGCGGGAATGTCGAGCTGCGGCCCGATGAACGGCGCAAGCTCCGCGGTGAACCTGCGGGTGATGCGCGAGAGCTCGGCCTGAGACAGGTCGCGGGCATTGCAGCGCACCCCTCCCTTTGCACCACCGTACGGCAGGCGCAGGAGCGCGCACTTCCACGTCATCCACATCGCAAGCGCGGCGCATTCGCCGAGGTCGACCGCCATGTCGTAGCGGATCCCGCCCTTCGTCGGCCCGAGCACCGACGAATGCTGCACGCGGTAGGCGGGAAACGTGACGTAGGACCCGTCGTCCAGCCGCACGGGCAGCGTCAGGATCAGCGCGCGCTCCGGTGCCCGCAGGCGATTCGCGACGAAGTCGGGCACCCCGGCGAGCTCGAGCGCGTGGTCGAGCTGGGTCAGCGCCTGCCGGTAGAGCGGCGTGTCCCACTCGAGCCTCTGCTCCTGGCGCACGACCACGGGCAGGGAGGGTACTGGAACGTCGTAGGACATCCGCGCCGAAGGATGGGCCGCGCGGCCCATTGCCGCGGGCGCCGGCCCGGGCCATGCTCTCGGGATGCGCCACCCCGAGCTGCTCGCCGCCATCTGCGGCGCGATCGCGGTCGAGATCGCCCACCTGCGCTGGATCGTTCTCACCCGCTGGCTCTGCCGCGGCTGCGGCCACCCGCATCTCGAGTGCGAGTGCAAGCCCACCTGGGTCAAGCTCCTCCTCTGACCGCCGCTCGCGCCGTGGCACGTCCTCCGGGAGGATGACGTGCGGGTCATATGTGTGGAGGACGCGGCCCTGACGCCGCGGCGTTACCGTGCGCTCGTGCAGGCGGTCCTCGACCGAATTCGCCGGCGGGCCTTCGAGGCGATCGTCCTGACGTTTGCCGTCGGCTCCGTCGTCGAGGGGGCCGTCGCCCCACACGCGCACCCCCACGTCCTCGTGTCCGTGATCGCGCTCGGCTGGTCGCTGCCGTTTGCGGCCCGGCGCCGTTACCCGCTCTGGTCGCCACTCGCCGTCTGCGCATCGCTCGTCGTGCTCGCGCTCGCGACGAACGAGCAGACGTTGAACGCGCTCACGATGCCGTTCGTCGCCGCGCTGGCGGCCGCCGTCTCGTTCGGGCTGCTCGGCGGCCGCCGCCAGGCGGTCGCAGGCTGGGCGGCCCTCGTCACGACCGCCGCGGTCGTCGACTTCCGGTCGTCGACGGCGTACTCGGACTTCTTCTGGACGACGCTGATCCTGAGCCTCGCATGGTTCTTCGGCGTCGCGCTCGGGACGCGCACCGAACAGGCCCGCGAGCTGCGCGAACGCGTGGCGTTCGTCGAGCGCGAACAGCTGATCGCAGCGGAGCGCGCGGTCGCGGAGGAGCGCTCCCGCATCGCGCGCGAGCTGCACGACGTCGTGGCGCATTCGGTGTCGGTGATGGTCGTGCAGACCTCGGGCGTCCGCCGCCTGCTCGGCGAAAGCCAGGCGCGCGAGCGCGACGCGCTCCTCTCGGTCGAGCAGATCGGCCGGCAGGCGATGATCGAGATGCGCCGGATGCTCGGCGTCATGCGCAGCACGGAGGAGCAGCCGGCGGCGCTCGCCCCTCAGCCCACCCTCATGCACCTCGAGCGTCTGATCGCCCAGGTCGAGGAGGCCGGGCTCCGCGTGACGCTGCGCGTCGAGGGGACGCGTCCCGAGCTCACTCCCGGGATCGATCTCTCGGCCTACCGGATCGTGCAGGAAGGACTGACGAACGCGCTCAAGCATTCGCGCGGCGCGCACGCCGAGGTCGTCGTGCGCTACGTCGACTCGGTCGTCGAGCTCGAGATCGCAGACGACGGCACGGAGGCGCGGAGCGGCGACGGTCTCGGCCACGGGCTCGTCGGCATGCGCGAGCGGGTTGCGTTGTACGGTGGGACGCTCGAGGCCGGCGCGCGCGAGGGCGGCGGCTTCGTGCTTCGCGCCCAGCTTCCCGTGGAGGTGCGCCGGTGATTCGCATCCTGCTCGTCGACGACCAGGCTCTCGTGCGGGCGGGGTTCCGGATGATCCTCGACGCAGAGCCCGAGATGGAGGTGGTCGGCGAGGCGGCCGACGGGCGCGAGGCGATCGAGCAGGTGCACCTGCTGCAGCCGGACGTCGTGCTGATGGACATCCGGATGCCCGAGCTCGACGGGCTCGAGGCGGCGCGGCGCATCCTGGCGGGCCGAGACGACGCGAACACGGCGAAGATCCTCATGCTCACGACCTTCGACCACGACGAGTACGTGTACGAGGCTCTGCGCGCCGGCGCCAGCGGCTTCCTGCTCAAGGACACGCCGCCGGAGCAGCTCGTCGGCGCGATCCACGTGATCGCCCAGGGCGAGGCGCTGCTCTCGCCGTCGGTCACGCGGCGGGTCATCTCGGCGTTCGTGGAGGGAACCGGCCCGAAGCCGCAGGCGCAGTTCCCGCGGCTGAAGGACCTGACCGCCCGCGAGCTCGAGGTGCTGATGTCGATCGCGCGCGGGCTCTCGAACGCCGAGATCGCGAGGGCGCTCTTCGTGTCCGAGACCACTGTCAAGACCCACGTCGCGCGGATCCTGATGAAGCTCGGCCTGCGCGACCGTGTCCAGGCCGTGGTGCTCGCCTACGAAGCGGGCGTCGTCTCGCCCGGCGACAACGCGTAGACGTACCGCGCTCCACCAGGCGGTCGAGAGCGCGGCCGTGCTCCTCCTCCGGCAGGAGGACGAAAGATCGCCCGGCCGTCTGACCCAAGATCGGCCTCCGCGCCGACGATTTGCCGGCGCCGGAGGCCGAGACTTCCTGACGACACCACTCGACAGGAAGGAACGTCCAATGATTCGCGCAGGAGAGGAGATCGTCAACCCGGTCACACGCGAGCGGCTCGTCTGGGAGCTGACGGCCCACGACACGGGCGGGGCCTACACGCTCTTCGACGCCTACGTCGAGCCCGGCGGCGCGGTCGCGTCGGCGCACGTCCATCCGTACCAGACCGAGATCTTCACCGTGGTCGAGGGCCGGCTGGGTGTGAAGCGCGGACGGAAGAAGCACGAGCTCGGCCCGGGCGAGGTGGCGCTGATCGATCCAGGCACGCCGCACCGGTTCTGGAACGCGGGTGACGAGACCCTGCGCTTCCGGGCGGAGGTGCGCCCCGCGCTCGAGTTCGAGTCTCTGATCGAAACGATGTTCGGCCTCGCCGCCGACGGGAAGACGAACCGGAAGGGCATGCCGAGCCCGCTTCGGCTGGCGGTGATCGCCCGCCGGCACTTCGACGTCGTCCGGCTTCCCGTGGTGCCGCACCTCCTCCAGAGGGCCGCGCTCGCTCCCGCCGCCCTGCTCGGACGGCTCGTCGGGTACCGGCCGACCTACGAGGCGAGTGCAGGAACTCCGGCGGTCGCGTCGTAGGCCTGCTGCATGGATGAGGAGACGAGACTCAGGCGGGCGTGGTTCCGCGGCTACCGGCTCGGCGACGTCGAGCTCGCGATCGCCCGGGCCACGCTCGCCCGCGAGCAGGCGCAACACGAGCTCGCGGTGACGAAGTCGCGTGTCGCGGCAATGGAGTCCGAGATCTCGGAGCTGCACCGCCGCGTCGATGCCTCCCGCAGACGCGATCTCGAGCTGACGACCGCCCTCGACGAGATGCGGGAGCGGCGCGACCAGCTCGAGCGGAGCGCGGACGCGCACGCCAAGCAGGTCGTCGCAGACGCCGAGCAGCGCTCGGCCGCCCTGCGCACCGAGGGACTGAAACAGGTCGGCGCACTGCAGCAGCAGGTCGAGGAGCTGCTCGGCCTGCGCGCAGGGCTGAGCTCGTCGCTGAAGCAGGCAGTGCAGGATGTGACCGATTCGCTCGATCGTCTCGCGGCGGCCCCCGCGCGCGCCCCTGAGCAGGCGCAGGAGCAGGCGCCGGTGCAGGAGAGGCACGAGGACGAGGAGCAGGAGGAGCAGCTGCCCGACCTGCGCGACGACGTCGACCCGCGGTTCACGCGCTGGTCAGGCGAGACAGAGAGCTAGACCCTCCACCTCGAGCACGTCTCGCCAGCCGGCCGGAACGTGCACCTTCGCGTCCGGGCGGACGGCGGCGGCGACGAGCACCGCACCCCCGCGCACGAACGCGCACACGCCGTCGCCGAGGTCGAGCGGCTCGTAGGAGCCGCCGAATGCCTTCGCGTGGCGGGCGCGGAGCAAGAGCGTCTGCCACGTCACGTGCAGCTTCAGCGTGTCCTCGTCCGGCGGAGCGCCCTCTCGCAGCGCGGCGAGTGCGTGACGCCGCGCCGCCCAGTCGACCGGTCTGCGGTTGTCGGGATCGACGAGCGAGAGATCCTCGAGCTCGTCGCCGCGATAGATGTCCGGGATCCCGGGCGAGGTGAGCTTGAGGAGGAGCTGCGCACGTGCGAGCCGCCGTCCCGTCGAGCGCACGCGCTCCAGGAAGGGGTCGTGCTCGATCAGCGCCGCGGCGCGCGCCGCGAAGGCCTGCACGGCCCGCTCGTGCCCCTCGTCCGGCGCCAACCAGCTCGTGTTCACCTTGCCTTCGCGGAGCGCCTTCTCCAGATACAGCTCGAGACGCTCGCGCGAGATCGGCAGCGTGCCGAGGAGCGTCTGGTAGACGAGCAGCTCCTCGCGAGGGTCGTCGAGACCGCCGAGCTCCTCGTGCCAGGCCCGCACGCGCTCCTCCCACTCGCCGTAGTGCCACGAGATCGCGGCGATGCGCGCGCGTACGTCCGGAGAGCGCTTCGTGTCGTGGGTGTACGTGGTCAGCAGGTTGTGCGGGAAGCGCGCGGCGCG
>Ga0070679_100007616_pt1 | contig 10134 bp, 6 predicted proteins | sample KBSC63BmetaG_FD_65652 | JGI IMG/M metagenome (GOLD analysis project Ga0070679, IMG submission 65652) | Corn rhizosphere microbial communities from Kellogg Biological Station, Michigan, USA - KBS C6-3B metaG | ecosystem: Host-associated > Plants > Roots > Rhizosphere | place: USA: Michigan... | reverse complement strand
CCACCTTTGCCAATTGCGCTGGCGTAAGCCCGGCCGCCACGAGGTCTTCGTTGATCGCGAGCACGCTCTTCACCTTGCCGGCATCGATCGCGGCGCCGAGTTCGGCGAGTCCGGAAACCTGAAGCGCGTGGGCCGTGGTGCTGCTCGACACGGCCGGCAATTTCGCGATCAAACCCACCACCAGCGCGCCGCGCGTGTTCGGATTGCGATCGGCCGAAATCAAAATGCCGTCGCCCGCGCCCACCCGCGTCACGAGATGGGTCGATGCCTTCAGCGCATCGGCGACCTTCTTCGTGAGAAACTGTTCTTCGACCGAACTGCGACCCGAGCCCACGACCGCCACGGCGCCCGACTTCAGGACCGCCGCCGCCGCCGCGATCGCCGCATCGAGCGTGCTCGTCGCGCCGTTCGCGCTCGCGGCGGTGAGCCGGTCCGCGGAACGTGCCTGCTTGTAGAGATCGCGACCGCTATCCGACATCCAGGTGTCGTTCACCTCGTCGTTCCGGCGCGGAGTAATGCGATAGATGATGCCTTCACGCGACCAGACGACGGTGTTCGCGCCGACCGACGATTCGGTGTCGATGCTGTTGGTCTGCTTCAGGAACCAGACGCGCATCTTGAACCGGAAATCAGTGCTGGTGAGAGCACCGACCGGGCAGATGTCGACGGTGTTAAGCGAGTAGTTATTCGCGAGCGCCTTGCCGGGGAAGCAGGTCAGCGTCGAGTAGCTGCCGCGATCGATGAACCCGAGGACGTCGTCCTTCACGATCTCCTTGCAGAACCGGATGCAGCGGGAACACAGGATGCAACGCTCGTCGTCGAGCGTGACGCGCGGACCGAGCTGCGTGCGCTTCGGCTTCACGTTCTTCTGCTCGATGAACCGCGAGTAGCCGCGGCCGTAGCCCGTCGCCTGTTCCTGCAGCTTGCACTCGCCGGCTTGGTCGCAAATCGGGCAATCCAGCGGGTGATTGACCAGGAGGAATTCCATCACGCCCTCGCGGCAATCCTTCACCATCGGCGTGTTGGTGCGGATGTGGAGACCGGGCGATGCGTTCGTCGCGCAGCCAATCTGTGGCCGCGGGATCCAGTTGATTTTCTGCTTACCCGTGGCCGGGTCCATGATCGGAGCCTTCGTCGCCGGGTCGACGGCGGGCATGCCCATTTCGATCAGACACATCCGGCAATTGCCGACGACCGAGAGCTTCGGGTGATAGCAATAATACGGCACGTCCACGCCGACCAGCCGCGCGGCTTCGATCGCATTCGTACCCTTCGGCACGGCGACTTCCTTGCCGTCGATGTTGACGGTGACGAGGTCGGGTTTGGCGGTTTGGATCATTGCGGAAAGAAAATTAAAGCGCGACGACGCGAAGGCGCTAAGATCGGAATAATGAGAGGTTTGTTGGGTTGGTCTTCGCGGCTTGGCGTCTTTGCACTTAATCAGGTCAGACGAGCGGCAGTTCGCTGACGCGGGGTTTGCCCGTTTTCGCGGCCGGGTAGGTTTTGAACTCGTCGCCGAACTTCGCGATGAAGCTCTGGGTCGGCCACGAGCAGGCTTCGCCAAACGCGCAGATGGTGCGGCCGGCGATCTGATCGGCGACGCTCTTCAACAAGACGCCGTCGTCGCTGCGCGGCTCGGCGTGGACCATCCGCGTCGTGATCTTCTTCATCCACAGCGAACCTTCGCGGCACGGGGTGCACTGGCCGCAGCTTTCGTGGGCGTAGAACGCGTTGATGTTCGCCAGCGCCTCCACCATGTTCACCGAATCGTCCATCACGATGACGCCGCCCGAGCCGCCCATCGTGCCGGCGGCGGCCAGCGTATCGAAGTCCATCGGCAGCTCCTCCACCGTCAGGGTGCGCGTCGAGCCGTCCTTGTTTTTCAATGTAAACGTCTCACCGAACTTCAAAATCTTCGCGGATGAACCGCCGGGGATCACCGCCTTGAATTTGCGGCCCGGCAGCGGACCGCCGCAGACCTCGTTCAACAACTGGCCGAGCGTGATCTTGCCCACTTCGTACTCGTAATAGCCGGGCTTTTGCACGTGCCCGCTCACGCAGAGAATGCGCGTGCCGGTGTTGTTCGGCGTGCCGATCTTGGCGTATTCCTCGCCGCCCATGTCGATGATGTGCTTCACGTGACACAGCGTCTCGACGTTGTTCACGATCGTCGGGCACTGGTAGAGCCCGAGCACCGCGGGAAAGTAGGGCGGCTTGATGCGCGGGTACGCGCGCTTGCCTTCGAGCGATTCGATCAGCCCGGTTTCTTCGCCGCAGATATAAGCACCCGCACCGCGGTGAACGTAGATTTCACACCCGTAACTCGTGCCGAGAATGTTCGAGCCGACGAAACCGGCCGCCTTGGCGTCCGCGATCGCTTTTTCCAAGATGCGCGCGCCGTGCGGCATCTCGCCGCGAATGTAGATGTACGCCTGCTTCACGTTGTTCGCGAAGCACGTGATCATGATCCCCTCGATCAACTGGTGAGGGTCCTGATGCATGATGTAACGATCCTTGAACGTACCGGGCTCGGACTCGTCGGCGTTGACGATCAGGTAAATCGGCTTGCCGCTCTTGCGGTCGACCAAGCCCCACTTCACCCCGCAGGGAAAACCGGCGCCGCCGCGTCCGCGGAGCCCCGCCTTCTTGACCTCGTCCATGATCGCCGCCGGCGCCATGCCGACGGCCTTCTTCAAGATCTCGTAGCCGCCGTTGCGCTGATAGCACGCGAGGTCGTTCGAGTAGCCGGGCTCGTCGATGTGCTTGAAAATTATCCGACGTTGAGAAGGCGCAGGCATGAAGAAAATCGGGTCAACCACGAAGGGACACGGAAGGACACCCCTGAGCAGAAGTGCTCGCGTGCTCGTTCCTCAATTCGTGTCGATTCGGGTCCATTCGTGGTGAAAAATAATCAGCGCCGTTTCGCCGCTTCCGCTTTGATTTGGTTCGCGAGTTCCTTCGCCTTCGCCGCGTCGACCTTCTCGTGGAGATCATCGTCGATCATCACCACCGGCGCGGTGCCGCAGCTCGCAAGGCATTCGACGAACTCGATCGTCACTTCGCCGTCGGGAGAAACTTCGCCGCGGTGCGTGCTGAATTCCTTCTCGAAGGTCTCACACGTCTTGTAGCCGCCGAGCAACGCGCAGGACAATGTCCGGCAAACCTTGATGTGGCGGCGCCCGATCGGCTTCCGCCGAAACATCGGGTAGAACGTCACGAGCTCGTACACGTTGATTGGCACCAGCTCGAGCTTCTGCGCAATCCACTCGATCGCCTCGTCGGAAATGTAGCCGACATCCTCCTGCACCAGATGCAGCAGCGGCAACGCCGCACTCCGCTTGACCGGATAGTGGGGAATGACCTCGTCGATGCGGCGAAGGGTTTCGGGTTTGAGATTCATTGGCAGCAGTAGCGGGTAGCGAGTAGCGAGGGGTGAGCAGCCAAACCGGTGCGATGTGACGCGACCAAAATCGCGCCAGGCTCGCTGCCCGCTCCTCGATGTTCGCTCCGATTCATAATCAGCGGTCGCATTCGCCCATGACGAAGTCGAGCGAGCCGAGGATCGCGACGACATCGGAGATGAGATTGCCGACGCAGATCTTCGGCAGAATCGACAGATTGCAGAACGAGGGTGAGCGGATTTTCAGGCGGTACGGGACGCCGCCGCCTTTGCTGACGATGTAAAAGCCAAGCAGGCCCTTCGGATTCTCCGCTTCGAAATAGACTTCGCCGGCCGGAATCTGCGGACCCTCGGTGACGAGCATGAAGTGCTGAATCAGCTCTTCCATCGAGGTCAGCACTTTGTCCTTCGGTGGGCTGAAAATCTTCTTCGCGTCCACCGCGAACCACGGCCCGCTCGGAAACTTCGCGACGGCCTGCTTGATGATGCGCACCGATTGGCGCATTTCCTCGCCGCGAACCAGATAGCGATCGTAGCAATCGCCCGTCGTACCCACCGGCACGTCGAACTCGTACTGCTCGTAGCCGGAGTACGGTTTGTCTTTGCGCAGGTCGAGCGCGATGCCCGAGCCGCGGAGATTCGGACCCGTGATCCCGTAAGCGAGGGCGTCTTCCTTGGAGATCACGCCGACGCCGCTGGTGCGGTCCATGAAGATCTTGTTGCGGGTGAGCAGCGCCAGCGTCTCCTCGAGGACCGGCAGGAACTGATCGCAGAACGCGTTCACGCGGTCGAGCCAGCCCTCGGGCACATCGCGGGTCACTCCACCGATGCGAGTGTAACTCGTCGTGAAGCGCGCGCCCGTGAGTTCCTCGAACAAACGATACATCTTTTCGCGCTCGTTCAGGCAGTAGAGCAGCACCGACCAGGCGCCGACATCGAGCCCGAAGGCACCGAGCCCCATCAAGTGCGACGAAATCCGCGCGAGCTCCGCCGTGATGACCCGAATCGCCTGGCAACGCGGCGGCACCTCGAGTTTCGCCAGCCGCTCCACCGCGATCGCATACGCCATGTTGTTCGCGAGCGGCGCGAGATAATCCAACCGGTCCGTGTACGGCACGAACTGATTGTACGTCATGTTCTCGGCGATCTTCTCGTCCCCGCGATGCAGATAGCCGACGACCGGGTCGCACTTCGTCAGAATCTCGCCATCGAGTTCCATCTGCAGCCGCAACACCCCGTGCGTCGACGGGTGCGAGGGCCCCATCGAAAGGGACATCTTCTCGGTCTGAAATTCCCCAGGCTCGCCGGCCGCCTTGGCGCGCGCGATCTCCGCCGCTTCGGCGGCTTTCGCGGCATTGTCAGGATAGGCAAATCCGGTGCTCATGGTTTTAGGCGGATAAAGATTTGGTCGGGCGAGGCGCGGACGCCGAGCCGCGGCTTGCGGCGAAGCGGTCGAAGCGGGTCGCCCAGGCGGTTAGCCCTGCGCGCCGAAACGCGTGAGCCGTGCTGCACAGCTCGGCGGCACCCATTGTCGCCAACTCGCGTCCGGGGCCAGACGCCGGACTCTCGACTGTAGATTTCGCGTACATGCTCATTCCTTCACCTGGCGCAAAGTCGGTTGATCGGGCTTCGGTCGGCGATCGCTCCACGTTTCATCCTTCGCGCGCGGCTCGGCCTCCGTCAGATTGATTTCGCCGGGCGACGCGACGAACGGACCACCCGACATGGGCGCCGGGATTACCTTGGTGCCGGTTTCTTCCGCGATATCCGCCATCGGCAGATCGGTCTCAATGCCGGCGAGCGGGAATTCCTTTCGCAGCGGGTGGTACGGATAGCCATCCCACATCAAAATGCGGCGCAGATCCGGGTGCCCAGTGAATGTGATGCCAAACATGTCGTAGCACTCACGCTCGTGCCAATTCGCGCCGGCCCAAAGCGGCACGACACTCGGCGCCTCCGGCGCAGCGTCGTTCGCGCAATCGGCGGCAATCCGAATGTAGCTGCCCGGCCGCGTCGTGGAAAGGAGGTGGTAGACGACGGTGAAGCGCGGCGACGTGGCTTCGCCCTGATCGATCGCAGTGATATCGACCAGCAGGTCAAAGGCGCTCTGCTCGCGCAGATAGCTCAACACGGCAGGCACGTCCGCGACCGGCACGTTGAACGCCGGATGATCGAGGCTGGGGCGTTCGGCGGCCTGCGGAAACTTTTCCTTCAGCGCAATGGGAGCATCAACCGGCATGGGAAGAGGAAGGAGCGGGAGGTGCGAAGGCGGTTATGGGTGCAGGACCGGTTCGAACAGTTTCGCACCGGCGGCTTCCCCTCTCACCTTCGATTGCAATTTCATCAGGGCATCGAGCAGCGCCTCGGGCCGCGGTGGGCAACCGCTCACGTAGACATCCACCGGAATGATGCGGTCGACACCCTGCATGTGCGCATAACTCCGGTACATGCCGCCCGAACTGGCGCAGGCGCCCATCGCGATGACCCACTTCGGCGCGGCCATCTGATCGTAGATGCGGCGGACCTGCGGGGCCATCTTGTAGGTGACGCTGCCGGCCACAATCATGCAGTCGGCCTGGCGGGGCGAAAAGCGCATCACCTCCGCGCCGAACCGCGCGATGTCGAAGCGAGCGCTGCCGACCGCCATCAATTCGATGGCGCAACACGCGAGCCCCATTGGCATCGGCCACATGGAGTTTGTGCGGATCCAATTGATGATCGCGTCCGCGCGCGACACGACCACGGACCCCTCAACCTTGCTATTGTATCCGAAATCAGTGTTCGCGGTGACCATAGGCTTGCGGTTGTGAAACGACAAAAATCCGGCTGAGAGTTGGCCTCTCAACCCGCTCGCGCAAGTCGCTTTTCGAAAATCCGTCATAAGGATAGAGAAACTTCGGTGGCGGCGCTCGGTGCTTATTTCGCCTGCTTCCCGAACCGCCGCCGGATTATCTCCCATAAGCGTCGAGCGAGGACTGGCCGGCCGGCGTAATTTCCGTTGACCGCGGGACACGGTGCGCCTTGCTTGCCCCTTCACCGCGCTAGCACGTGTTTTCCACGCCGCTATTTGTGCAACCCGGAGAGGTGGCAGAGTGGTCGAATGTACCTGCTTGGAAAGCAGGCGTACCCGCAAGGGTACCGAGGGTTCGAATCCCTCCCTCTCCGCCATTCCTGCCCGACCCAGATCAAGGTGCCCCAATGCGCACCAGCGCCGAAGTCGAGCTCCGGGCAAACGCCTGCAGGTCCAGCTTAGCTCACGCAGCCCACCGCGATATCGTAGCTCCTTTTAAGACTGCGTCCGAGGTCCATAGCCGCGAGCAACAGAGAGGCGGAGCGCGACCTACCGCGACCAACATAACGTCTTGCCTCGCGATGCGGCAAACCGGTCAGCACCTCGGGCGCTCGGCCCGTCGTAACCCTGCTTAATTGCTGCGCTGCACATGAAGATCAGCTGCGGTTCAGTGTCCGGGCGACGTCGCTGCGAAGCATTTTCGCGAGAGGTAGCATTAGTCCGAGTACACCTATCGCGGCGACCGCGAGCAGGCCGAACACGACTTGCGTCCACCGCAAAGGCGCCGATGGCATCGCGAGCTGCGAGACCCCGAAACGAGCCGCCGTGAGCAACCCGACCGCAAGTAATAGCCCGGTGATTACACCCACGCGATACCGTGCCGCGTGGGCCTGCACCAGATGACGTGGCCTGGCTCCGAGCGCCTGCCGCACCGCGGTTTCACGACGAGTTTGACTCGCCGTGTATGCAGAAAAGAAATACAGTCCGCAGGCGGTCACGATGCCCGCGAGAATCGCCACACTGAGAATCACCCGCACGGCCGTCACAAGATCGGCGCCCACCGCCGCCAGGTGCTCGTGCAAAGAGCGGAGCGGCGGCGTACCCTCGAACGGCCAGAGCGCGTGGAGGGTCCGGTCGATTTCGCGCCGGACCGCGGCGGAGTCATCGCGCACGGCGATATAAAAGGTGAGCGTCGTGCCGGCTGTCGTCCCCCACGTCAGGTAAACACTCGGAAATGCACCGCCGGCGGGGCTCGTCGGCACATCGTCAACCACGCCAATGACCGTGTACAACGGACCCGCCTCCCAGGGCTGGAACGTGGCTCCGACGGCATTGCGTTTGGGCCAGAACCGGTGGGCGGCGGCAGCGTCAATCACTGCGACCTTCGCCTTCGTCGTCACGTCGTGGGCGTCAATCGTCCGACCGGCAATCAACTTCACACCCGCGGCATCGAAATACCCATCGGTCACTTGAAGCTGATTCGCGATGCACTTATCCGCGTCGAGTGCTGGATCATGCCCGTCCACAATAAGATTCGACCAACCGGCGCGGGTCATGGGCGCGTGCGAACACGCCCCAACAGTTTCGACCCCGGGCGTCTCCCGCAGTCGCGCCAGGAATCGCGCGGCCGCGGGCAGGCGCGCGTCGTCCGTCAAGCCGAGTTGCCGGAAGGGGACGTCGACCAACAGTTCGTTTTCAGTCCGGAAGGAATAGTGCCGATGCGCGGTCTTGCTGAGTTCCGCGGTAAACGAGATCGCCATCACCGCCAAAAACCCGGTCAAGCCCAACTGCACCGCGAGCAGCGTGGAAAACGCCGCCTGCCGCCGCGGCGCCGCCGCAGATTCTTTGATGCCTCGCATGACATCGATCGACGCCGCGTGCCGCAGTCCCAACCCCCACACAACAAGGGAGCACACGAGCACCGGTATGCTGATGGCCGCGATGGCACGAAGATCGATCCGCACCGCCGCGGCACCGAGCAAGGCATGGACGCGCGGATCCAGCGACGTCATCCGCAATATTGCGAACGCCAAAGCCACGCCGACCATCGTCGACAACGCCGCAACCACGAGGACTTCGGCGATGAGTGCCCGCGCCAGGTGTCCCCACGTGGCGCCGATCGCGACCTTCACGGCGAGTTCCCGGTGTCGGTTCAGGAGCCGGAGCAGGGTAAGCGCGAAGAAATTGGTGAACGCCAGGGCGAACAACGACGCTACCAGCACCCCGAGCAGCACGACCATCCGAGTCGAACTCTGCTGCGCATAGCGAAACGCGAGCAGCGATTGCGCGCGCAAGGTCATGCCATGGTTCGTGACCGGATTCTCCGCGGCAATTTGCGCGCCGATTGTCGCCAGCTCGGCGCTCGCGGCGCTCAATGACGTGCCGCCACGAAGGCTCCCGCCGCATAACACCGGCTGAAACGCACGGTTGTGGCGGGCCCAGGTCGGCAAGACCGCTTCATAATGCTCGGCAGGAATCCAGACGTCGATGGGTCGGAGAGATTCGAGGGCCGTAAAGCCCGGCGGTGTGACGCCAATGATCGAGAAGGTCTCGTCGGATATCTTGACGAGATCGCCGACGCGCAGGCCGCTGTGGTGCGCAAATTCTGCGGATATGACCAGTACGGGCGCGGCGTTCGGACGGTCGTCGCTCGGCGCGAAGTAGCGACCTTCGCCCGGCATGGTGTCGAGTGCCTGGAAAAGGTCTGCGCTCGCGAGACAACTTTCGACGGTGAACAGTTTGTTGCCGACTTGGATGCCGGTGTTTGCGTCGGTCCGAAAAACAAAGATGTGACTCAAGCAGTGGTTCCGTTCGCGCAGGTCATCGAAATCGGGGAAGCTAATGATGCCCCGCGGCAATGAGCTTTGGACGATCACGAGTTCTTGCGGAGCACGTGCGGAAGGTGCACGGAACAACAAAGCGTCGATGGCGATGACGATGACCAGGAGGGCGGCAATGCTCATGCCGAGCACTGCGATCGTTGACGCCGTGTAAGCGCGCTGAATCATCAGCGAACGCAGAACTTGCGGAAGCTTCATTGGAGTGGATCTCCAGTCTGCACACTTCCATTCGGAAAAGAAGATGTAGTTGCGTCAAAACAGACGCACCCACTGTGCTTTGCGAATCGGACCCCACACCCCACTTGCGGTGCCGGCTCGTTCCTCGCGCACCATCTTTGTCGGTGACCGGTCAAAGTGTACCGGCGGTCGAATTGAAGAGCATCACCCTTGAGGGCGATGCGGACGTTTGGAAATGTTGATGGGCTGCCGCAACCTGCGAGCACCGCAGTGTCGGTTCGAACGTAGCGTCCTCAGAGAAACCCTTCAGCAATCAATCCAAGTCCCTTCATTGGCACATCGCCGTCCTACACAACGAAATCGACCGGATGGGCTGGTGCGGAATTTCGGCGGCCGCCTTCACGCATTGCACCCGAGCTAGACATATTATCGCAAACCGGGCGCTTCAAGGCGTTTCGGGGGTGGCAGCATCGACGTTGCGGCGACGGCGATTTCGAGAATCGAGACGGCGGGACGCCGCGGCACGGGCCGTCGCGCTCGTGGTGGGTTGCGGGCTGGCGATGATGATTAACGACAGCACCGCCGAGGAGTCACTCTACGAGCGCTGGAAGGCGGCGTCGCGCGCGTCCAGTTTGCCTGCCCGCGGAGCGACCTTGCTCTTCAATCGCAAAAATCGCTCTTCCCATAACGTGTAGCTAAGCTGCGCGAGCAGGATCGTCACCGCCATGATCGCGATGACGATCCCGAGATTCAGCGGATGGAAGCGATTGCCGTGCGCGAAGAGCCATGGATCGAACAACGCGACCACCGGCGCGTGCCACACGTAGATGCCATACGAGATTTTCCCCAGATGCTGCAGCCAGCGGTGCTCGGTGATCGCCCGAGCGGCTCGGCCCCCGGTGATCACGTGAGCCAATGCCACCGCG
>Ga0070679_100007612_pt1 | contig 10136 bp, 7 predicted proteins | sample KBSC63BmetaG_FD_65652 | JGI IMG/M metagenome (GOLD analysis project Ga0070679, IMG submission 65652) | Corn rhizosphere microbial communities from Kellogg Biological Station, Michigan, USA - KBS C6-3B metaG | ecosystem: Host-associated > Plants > Roots > Rhizosphere | place: USA: Michigan... | reverse complement strand
GGGGGAATGCGCGCCAGGACCTCGTCGAGCAGCCAGCGCTGGATCCGTTTCAGGCGAGGCTTGGGCGCCTCCAGCAGCCGCCAGCCTCCGGCCGCCTTGGCGACCCAGCGGTGGCGGTAGTGCCACACCTTCTGGTCGGGGCTGCGCGCGTTCATCGGCCGCGCGTCGGCGAACCAGTCCAGCTCGCCGTGCCCCAGGCCCACGGCGGCAGCCAGATCTGCGGTCGACGCCAGGGGGCGCACGCGAAAGCCGCCCGGCGCGCCAGCCACCGGAACCATCGTCGCCTCCGGAATCAACCAGCGCCGGATGCGCACCGAGCCTGGGCGGTCGATCGCCCAGGCGCCGCGCAATCCTCGATCAGCGGCCAGCGCAACGGCCAGCTCGTCGTCACGATCGGTCGGAGCCTGCGGAAACGCGACCAGCATCCGTCGGACCATTCGCCGCAGCCAGCGCGCCCGGCCGCGCGCGCCGTCGCCCAGCGCCGCCCGGCCACGCGCCACCAGCTCGCGCTCGATCCAGGCGCCCGCCAGGAACGCGAAGGCCAACCCTTTCGCCAGGTGATGGTCGCCGAGCCCCCGACTGTTCTCGTCTTGCGCGGTGAGTCGGCCAGGCACTGGCCTGGGCACCGTGCCGTGATGTGGCGAGCTTCTCAAATGCCCCTGGGGTAGCCCCAGAGAGACGGCTGCGAACCGTCGGCTCGGGGACTCGGCGCCATCGGATCCAGGGTAGGGCCCGGCCGGTCAGGCGGTCAATTGCGCCGTGAGCCGTTTGCGATTTCTGACCAGCTCGCCGGGCTGTCCGGACACCAATGTCGCGATTGGCGGGTGATGCGCCGGGGCGCCGGGCACCAAGTCCGCGAAATGTCGCCGGTCAGAACGTTGGCAGGCGGTTTGCTGAAGGGTGGAACAATGACGAGTCTTTCTCGGTGGGCCCTGCTCGCGTCGTTTGCAACTCTGGCCGCGGGTGGGTGCGGCGGTTCCACGTTCCGGGGGGGCGCCGGCGGCTCCGGCACCGGTGGCTTCGGCGGCGGGTTCACCGGTTACGGCGGCTTCGCAACCGGCGGCTTCATCGGCGCCGGCGGCTTTGCGACCGGCGGCACCATCGGGACCGGCGGCTGGGCAACCGGTGGCTCGTACGGGTGGGGCGGCTATTACGGAACCGGCGGCTTTTTCGAAACCGGTGGCACGTTCGGCGCGGGCGGCACCTTCGGAACCGGCGGCCAGATCGGTGGGCCGATCTTCCCGGACGCCGGCACCTGTTCGGCGCAGGACGTGGGCCCGACCAGCACCTCCGATGCGCCACGCCCGTTCGGCTGGACCTTCTCGGGGCCGACCGGAACCGACGGCGGTGCCCCGCCGCCGGCCTGGTCGCCCGATGGCGGCAGCACCGCGACCGGCGACGGCGGCAGCGGCCCGGCGCGCTGCCTCCCGATTCCCGGCGCCTACCCCGGCACGAAGTGCCTCGGGCCCGCATCGCTGCAGGCCACGGCGACCGGACCCCGGATCGTCTTTGCCGACGGATCGCGGCTGGACTGGAACGACGCCCTTCCGTCCACGATGAAGCCCTTCGTCACGAACGCCACCGCGGGTGACACCGTCTGGGTCGACTACGAGAAGAGAAACACCGTGGTCTGCGCGTTCTGCGGCGCTTACACCACCCAGACGCTGGAGGTTCGCGACGGCCAGGGCCAGCGGATCCGGTTCTTCGCCCAGCAAGGCGCCGTGCTGCCGAACCTGACGGACGCGCAGGTCACAGAGCTGTTCGGCGTGGCAGCCGTCCCCGTGCAGACCTGCACGTTCCCGGCCTTTGCCGGCTGCGCCACGTACCTGCGCAGCCAGTTCGACCACCAGCTCGCCACCACGCCCCGGCAGCTGATCGTCGACGCCACGCTGACCACGGTCAGCGCGCCCAACGGGCGCTTCGCCGTCATCTGGGCGTCCAGCCAGGAATCGTACATCCACCAAGAACCGAACTGCTTCGACGGTCCCGGCGTGGCCACCGACAACGGGTTCGTCGCGACCTTGCTGGCGCCCTGACCGGCCCGCCGTTCAGTGGCGCCCCGCCGTGCCGTAGACGGGGTGCCCCTCGAACCGGTGGTGCGTATCCAGGAACCGAACGGTGCCCGACCGCGACCGCATCACGATCGAGTGGGTGTCGGCGCCGGCGGCGGTGAAGCGGACGCCGCGCAGCAGGAAGCCGTCGCTGACGGCGGTGGCGGCGAACATCACGTCGCCGCGCGCCAGCTCGTCGATCGCGAACACGTGATCCAGGTCGGCGATCCCCATCGCGGTCGCGCGCACCCGCTCTTGATCGTTGCGCGGCTTCAGCACGCCCTGCATGTCGCCGCCCATGCAACGCAGGGCCGCGGCCCCCAGCACCCCCTCGGGCGCGCCGCCGATTCCCAGCAAGATGTCGACGCCGGTCGACGGGTCGGCGGTGGCCAGCGCGCCGCCGACGTCGCCGTCCGAGATGAGGCGGATGCGGGCGCCCGTCTGACGAACCTCCGCGATCAGCGCGGCGTGCCGCGGCCGGTCCAGGATCACCGCGGTCAGATCGGCCACGTCGACGCGCTTGGCCTCGGCGACCGCCGCCAGGTTGTAGGTGGCGCCCCTCCGGATGTCGATGGCGCCACGGGCCTCGGGCCCGACGGCGATCTTGTCCATGTAGGTGTCGGGGGCGTTCAGGAACTGCCCGTGCTCGGCGATGGCGACCACCGCCAGCGCGTCGGCCAAGCCGTTCGCGACCAGGTTGGTCCCCTCCAGCGGATCGACGGCGATGTCGACCTCCGGCGCGTCGGCCGCGCCGTCGCCCACCGGCTCACCGATGTAGAGCATGGGCGCCTCGTCGCGTTCGCCTTCGCCGATCACGACGGTGCCGCGCACGTGAACGTAGCTGAACGTGCCGCGCATCGCCTCGGTTGCGGCCCGATCGGCGCCGTCGCGATCGCCGCGGCCCACGAACCGGGCGGCTGCCAGCGCCGCCGCCTCCGTCACGCGAACCACCTCCAGCGCCAGGTTGCGGTCCATGTCAGTTCATCCCCATGTCTTTGCGGATGGCCGTGACCATCTTGCAGTGGTCGATCGCGTCGTCGAGATCGTGGTACTCGCTGTCGTAGTTGAGCCCGTACGGCCAGAAGTGCTGCGTGTCGGCGTTGACCTGGTCGGTCGCGACCCCGGTGATGGCGCGCAGCTGGCTGGTGGCGTTGCTGCCCGTGAAGACGCCGTTCGAGACCAGCGCGTCGAAGGGCGCGCTCCCGATCCCGACGGTGTGCGCGATCTCGTGCATGGCGGTCGGCAGGGTCATGTAGCTCCTGTCGGCGCCGAACCGGATCGAGCCGTTCACGTTGCCGTCCGCCGTCTGCACGCCGGTGTTGTACGTGACCGTGTCGGCCTTGGTGATGTTCGCGTAGCAGTTGTAGACCGCGACGGCGGCGTCCATCGCGACGGTGATGTGGGCGTAGGCGTCCTGCTCGTCGGCGGACGGGCTGGCCGATCTGGACAGCGTGTAGCTGACGTGGCCCGAGAAGGGGCAGCCGCTGTTGGCGCTGGCGGCCGCGCCGCAGGTGACGTCGACCGCGAGGTGCTTGGTGGTCTTGTCGCACGGGTCGCCGAAGACGTCGTTGCGGGCCGGGATCGTGCACGTCGAGCGGCCCACGCACAGCGCTTTCACGACGTCGACGGCGTCGGTCGCGTTGCACGAGCCGGCCGTGAACGTCCCGCAGCTTCCGGCCGGCGTTCCGAAACCGGCGAACACGACGCCGGTGATGACCTGCCCGTTCGGGCACCCCATCACGACGTTGTCGTTTTCGGCGCCCGTGCCGCAGACGCCCGCACCCGCGTTGCCGGATGCGCCGCCCGCGGGACCTCCCCCCGTCCCGTGGCTGCCGGCCGCTCCGCCGGCCGCGCCCGCCGTGCCGCCCGTGCCCGTCAGACCGCCGCGCCCGCCGGTGCCCGCCAGGCCGCCGCGCCCGCCGGCGCCGGAGCCGCCGCGGCCACTGGCCCCGCCGGTGCCGCTGGCGCCCGCGCCGCCGCTACCGCCGCCCGTCATCCCCGTCATCCCGGCCATCCCGCTTTGCCCAGCCCGCCCGCCGGCGCCGCTGCCGCCGGTCTGACCCGGCTCGCCTGCGGCGCCCGGGGATCCTCCCGTGCCGGCGCCACCCGTTCCGCCGCCGCCGCTCGCGGACGAACAGGCGCCGAGCGCGAGCGCCAACAACGCGGACACAATGCGTCGCATGTAGATCGAATCGCACAGGATGTCGCTTGCGGTAAAGTGGGATCCGACTTCGTTCGCTTGTCGGAGGCCCCATGCGTCATCCCGCGCTCGTCCGATCCCTGTTGACCGTCGCGTTCGTCGCTCTGGCCGGCTCCGGCTGCGACCAGATCCTGTCCGCGCTGCAGCAGGCGGAGCAGCAACACGAGGGAACCGGCACCGGGACGGCCGGCGCGCCCGCCCCTCGCGGCACAGGCGGCAGCCTGGGCGCCGGCGGCAGCGTGGGCGCAGGCGGCAAACAGGGAGGCGCCGGAGCGTCGGGGGCGGCCTCCGGGAGCGGGAGCTGCGTCGCCGAGATGGGCGCGACCGGCGTGTGCAAGCGCTGCTACGACGCCACCGGCCTCCTGATCTTCGAGGACTGCCCGCCCCCCCCACGGCCGCCCGCTCCGGATGCCGCCGTCTGCATCTCGATCGACGACGGCGGCGCCACCAGCTGCAAGGATCCGGCGACCTGGCAGCGATACGGGGCCGCGCGGTGCCAGGAGCAGAACCTGGTCCTCAGCGCGCTGACGCCGACGGGGAAGTGCGATCAGGGCTACTCGACCGTCACGTACACCTGCTGCACCGGCACGCCGGACGCGGCCGCGCCGTCACCGCCGCCCAAGTGCGGCCAGACCACCGGCGCGGACGGCAGCATCTGCAAGACCTGCTGGGACGCGACGGGGCTGGTGATCAGCAACGACTGCACCCCCGCGCCGACCGGGATGGACGGATCGACGGGCACCGGCGCCTGCGTCCAGATCAACGAAGGCGGCGCGAGCAGCTGCAAGGACGAAGCGACCTGGAAGAAGTACGGGACCGATTGGTGCGCGCAGCAAAAGCTCACGCTCACGAAGCTCGAGCTGGTGACGACCTGCGCCACCGGCTACTCCACGGTCACGTACGTCTGTTGCGGCGCCGGCAGCTGACCTGACCGGTGCTGGCGGGCGCCGCCGGTGTATCCTCCGGCGGATGTCCGACGCCACGCACTACCGCGTGCTGCGCAAGATCGCCAGCGGCGGCATGGCGGAGATCTTCCTGGCCGTGCAGGTCGGCGTGGAGGGGTTCCAGAAGCACGTCGTGTTGAAGCGCATCCTGCCCAGCCTGGCGGAAGAGCCCAGCTTCGTCCGGATGCTGCTCGACGAGGCGCACATCGCCTCGACGCTGAATCACGGCAACCTGGTCCAGGTGCTGGATCTGCGCCACTCGGGCAGCGAGTACTTCCTGGTTCTGGAGTTCGTGGACGGCTGGAGCCTCGAGCAGGTGCGCCGGCGGGCCCAGAAGGCCAAGTTGAAGCTGCCGCTGCCGCTGGCGCTGGGCATCGTGGGCGCCCTGTGCCGCGCGCTGGCCTACGTTCACTCGCGCACGCGCGACGGGCGCCCGCTGGGCATCGTGCACCGCGACGTGACGCCGCAGAACGTGCTGCTCAGCGCCGAGGGCGAGGTGAAGCTGGCCGATTTCGGGATCGCCAAGGCGGCCTTCGGCAAGCGTGAGAAGTCGGCCACCGGCGTCATCAAGGGGAAGTTCGCGTACATGTCGCCCGAGCAGGCGGCCGGCGAAGAGCTGGACCACCGCTCGGATCTCTTCTCGGTCGGCACGGTGCTGTACCTGCTCACCACCGGCAAGAAGCCGTTCGACGGCGCGACCGATCTGGACGTGATCGTTCAGGTGCGCAAGGGGAAGTACGAGAAGCCGTCGTCGTTCGTGCGCGACTTCAACCCGGACGTCGAGCGCCTGATCTCCCGGGCGCTGCGCGTGAACCGAAACACCCGCTGGCAGACCGCGCAGCAGATGGCCGATCGGATCGACGCCATCCTGCGCGAGCTCGGCCAGCCGAGCGGACCGGCCGCGCTCAAGCGATGGCTGGAAAACCTGTCGGGCCGCGACGGGATCCGGACGCCGGCGCACGACGAGGGGGACGCCACCCAGCTGGACGGGCCCCAGGCCGGCACCAACATCACGCGCGACCTGGATCTCGAGCCGGTCAGCATCGTCAGCGTCGAGGACGAGCCACGCACGTCGCCGACCCTGGCCTCACCGGCGCGCGCCGCGCGCTTCGCCGAGATGAGCCGGCTGCCGCCGGGCGCGCTGGCCGAGCGGGAGGCGACCTCGCCCACGCGCGCGCTGCCGCCGCCGCCCGGCCGGTTTCGGCGCTGGGCCAAGCGCATGGCGATCCGAGCGGTGGTGGCGCTGGCGCTGCTGGGCGGCGCCGGCTATCTGGCCCGCCCCTACCTGCCCGCCTGGGTGAAGCAAACGGCCGACCAGTGGCTGCGGCGCGGCCTGCACCGCGCCAGCGCTCAGCTCACGCCGTAGGTGTGCAGGATGTCGCGGAGCATCCGCGCCACCGCCCGCTCGCGCTCCTCGCAGAACGTCTTGTAGCTGGCGATCGACCAGAGGCTGCTGCTGGCCGGGATCAGGTGCGCCGACCGGTCCACCGGCTCGATGATGCGCAGGTAGACGTCGGGCGCCGTGTCGCCGATGTGCTCGCTGTCGGAACGGACCAGCAGCGTCAGGTTGCCGATCCGGTCCGGAACGTACTCGTTGTCGCGCTCGGGGTAGCGGTCCAGGCTGGCGCGCGGGAAGATCTGGTGCACCTCCAGCGGCTCCTGCGCACCGCTCAGCAGCTTGCCGCTGGGGAACGAGTGGGCGCTGACCCGCGAGAAGTACGCGAGCAGCGCGAACATGATGGCCCCCTCACCGACGATGTTCTGCAGCAGATCGTCTTCCTCGGGGATGGCGCTCTCGGTGCGCTTGGCGCGCAGCTTGACGTGCTCGATGAGCCCGTCGACGTCACCCCGTTCGGCCAGCGCGGCGTCCTTGGCCAGCTTGGTGTCGACCTCGCCCGCGTAGTGCCGCCACAGGCTGGCCGCCAGCGCCCAGCCCGTCCACCGCTCGTCCAGATCGTGGCCGGAGGCCGCGGCGATGGCCGGCGGGAACAGCAGGTAGCGGTACGGCAGCCAGTCGCCGCCGGGAAGCCCCGCGTTGCGAAACAACGCCACCGCGCTCTTGAAGGCCCCCACCGCCCGCTCCCAGTTCGCCTCGATGTTCTGGTAGTTGGCCTGCATCTTTCGCGTCTCGGCGTCGCGGTAGCGGACGCCGCCGCCGCCCAGGAACAGCGCCGCCCGGATCAGCAGATCGGTGTCGACCAGCGCGCCGGTGCGGTTCCCCTCCTCCACCCCTTCGGGCGCGGAGAACCCACGCAGCTCCGGCATCAGCAGCACCTCGCGCGCGCGGGCGCGGAAGTTGGTCATCTGCCCGGTCAGGCGAGCCGCCGCCAGGTCGCCGGGGCGCAGGCGCACCCCCTGCTGGTTGAGACGCGCGAAGATCTCGATGACGTTGTCGTCGCCCGCGTCGGCGTCGATCTCGTAGGCGATCACCTCCGCCTGCAGCACCGACGTGCGGATGGCGTTGGCGCGATCGAGCGCCTCGAAGAACAGCTCGTCGCCGGCGGTCAGCCACTCGCCCAGCGCGCGCTGCACAGCCAGGCTCTCGTTGCCGCCGCGGACCCCCTCGAACAGCACCTCCGCCGGCACCAGCAGGCCGTCGCGCATCCGCCGCTGCAACGTCTTCGAGCGGAGGTGAAACGGGTTCTCGACCCACTCTTCACCCGGCGACAGCGACACCAGCAGGTCGGGGTCGGGCGTGGTCCGGTTGCGGAGGCGGCTGCGAAACACCAGCCGGAAGATCGACGTCAGACGCTGCTGCCCGTCGAGGACGAACAGCGATCCCGGGACGACGGGGCGCGAGACCTCCGGGTTGCCGCGCGCCGTGACCTCGTCGGGCGGACAGATGTCCCAGGCGCGGGTCGCGAACGGCGCCTCGCCTTCCCACTTGGGCTCCCACAGCAACAGCGCGCCCACCGGGTACGAGCGATAGAGCGAATCGTAGAGCGCCCGGACGCGGTCCGCCGACCAGACGAAGCCGCGCTGCAGATCGGGCAGGTGCAGGCGCCCGTCACGTTTCAGCGCCGCCAGGTTGGCGATCTTCCAGGGGGCGGCTTTCAGATTGAGCTTCCGGGGGACGGCTCCCATCGGACCAGTGTACTCCCGTGGCCAATTTCGATAACGCAGGACCGGCGCCAAGCTGCACAATTGAGGGCGCTGTTCCCCTTATGCGAGTGATGAACCGCCGCCTGCCGCTCGCCGTCGCGATCGTGGCACCGCTGATCTCAGCGCTGATCCTGGCCGGCTGCGGCTCGGGCGCGGGCAGCCACGGCACCGGCCGTGGTGGATCGCCGGCGACCGGCGGCACGCCGGGCGCGGGCGGATCCACGGGCGGCGCCGCGGGAAGCTCGGCCGCGGGCGCGGCCGGAATCTCGACGGGCGGAAGCACCGGCGGCGCGGGAGGTGGACAGGCCGGCGGGGCGACGGCGAGCGGGGGTCACGGTGGAACGGCCGGGCGCGGTGGCGCGGCGGGCGCGGGAACGGCCGCCGGCGGCGCGGCCGGCGGTCACGGTGGGACGGCCGGCGGCCACGGCGGCTCGGGCGGCGCGAAGGCGCCGGTGACGCCCGCCTCCGGCGCGACGCTGGTCAAGGTCGACCCGACCGCGCGGCGCCAGACGTTCGAGGGGTGGGGCACCAGCCTCTGCTGGTGGGCCAACCACGTCGGAAGCTGGAGCGCCAGCGCGCGGAACGCCGTGGTCGACGCGCTGGTCGATCCGTCGAGCGGGCTCGGCTACAACGTCTTCCGCTACAACATCGGCGGCGGCGACGATCCCAGCCACCACCACATGCGCCAGTGGGGCGACATCCCCGGCTTCGAACCGTCGAAGGGGACCTGGGACTGGACCGCCGACGCGAACCAGCGCGCGGTCCTGCAGCAGATCGTCGCGCGCGCGGGCGCGGGCGTGATCCTGGAAGCCTTCTCGAACTCGCCCCCCTACTGGATGACCAAGAGCGGCTGCGCCTCGGGGAGCACCGACGGAACGAACAACTTGAAGGACGCCTCCTCCGCGGACTTCGCCGACTACCTGACCGAGGTGGTCAAGCACTACCGCGACAGCTGGGGGGTCACGTTCCGCACCGTCGAGCCGCTGAACGAACCGGTCGCCAACTGGTGGAAGGCCAACGGCGACCAGGAGGGGTGCCACTTCGACGTCTCCAGCCAGCAGCAGATCGTCAAGGCGGTCGCCAGCAGCCTGACGGCCAAGGGGCTGACCGACACCACCGTCAGCGCGTCGGACGAGAACAGCATCGACGACGCGGTGAAGGGGCTCCAGAGCTTCGACACGACGGCGCTGGCCGGGATGTCGCAGATGAACACGCACACCTACAGCGGCGGCTCCAGCTCGCGGGCCAGCCTGCGCGCGCTGGCGACCAAGGACGGCAAGCGCCTCTGGCAGTCCGAGACCGGGCCGCTCAGCGTCACGCTGAACGACACCACCGACGCGGCGCTGTTCATGGCCGGCCGGATCATGACCGACCTGCGCGACCTGCAGCCGAACGCCTGGGTCGACTGGCAGATCGGCGACCCGAGCCAGAACTGGGCGACGGTCACGCTCAACGACGGCCAGCAGAGCTTTGCGCCGCTCAAGCGCTTCTACGTGCAGGCCGGCTTCAGCCGCTTCATCCGCCCCGGCGCCGCGATGCTGGCGCTGAGCGGGCCCGACATGGTCGGCGCGCTGGCGCCCGACGGACAATCGATCGCCGTCGTGATTCGCAACGGCGACACGTCGGCGGCCGAGAGCTTCACGTTCGATCTGACGCCGCTCGACACGGTGGGCGCGCAGGTCACCGTCTACCGGACGTCGCGGACCGAGAACCTGGCCACCCTGGCGCCGATCGCCATCGACAAGTGGAGCTTCACGGTGGCCATTCCCGCCTATTCGGTCACGACGCTGGTCATCCCCCTGAAGTAGCCGCGGCGCGTGCTACGTTCCGCCCATGGGA
>Ga0070679_100007602_pt1 | contig 10141 bp, 2 predicted proteins | sample KBSC63BmetaG_FD_65652 | JGI IMG/M metagenome (GOLD analysis project Ga0070679, IMG submission 65652) | Corn rhizosphere microbial communities from Kellogg Biological Station, Michigan, USA - KBS C6-3B metaG | ecosystem: Host-associated > Plants > Roots > Rhizosphere | place: USA: Michigan... | reverse complement strand
CGGGCACGATGGATGATGCGGTGGAAGCCAGCGCTCAACGCGTTCGCGATCACCTTCGGCGACCGGTTCCCGGCAGCCGAGGCCTACTGATGAACACCGCCGGAAACACCGTTAGCGAGATAGACCCGTCGAAAACTCGGTCAGCGTTGTTGAGCTGGGGTTTCATGCGGCGGCTTGGTATTCGTTGAGGAGTTCTCCGAGGCGTCTGTGCCGCTCTATGCGGTTGGTTGGGGCGGGGAATGGGATGACGTTGTGGTCGTCGGTCGGAGTTCGGAGGTCGATTCCATCGCCTTGGTGGCTTCGACCGGTGTTGTAGTGCTCGACGTAGGTCTGCAGTACGTGTTGCAGGTGGTTCTCGCCGGTGATGAGGACCCGGTTGGTGCATTCGCGGCGGACGGAGGCGATCCAGCGTTCGGCGATGGCGTTCGTCCGGGGCGCCTGTGGCGCGGTGAGCACCGCCCGGATCCCGATTGAGGCGAAGACCGCGTCGAACGTGGCGGTGAACTTGGCGTCGCGGTCGCGGATCAGGTGGGTGAAGCGGTGCCCGGTGTCTTCCAGGCTGGCAGTAACGTTCCGGGCCAACTGGGCTCAGGCTTCCGTGGGGTGCGCGGTGACGCCGAGCGGGTGAACCTGGCGTGAACGGTGCTCGATGACGAATGCCGCGTACAGGTGCTTGAGGGTCACGGTGTCGATGTGGAAGAAGTCGACCGCGAGCAGCCCTTTGGCCTGGGCGCGCAGGAATCTGCGCCACGAGTCGCCGCGTGGGTAACAGCCTGGCCAGGGCCGCGAGTACAGCCCTGTCAGTCCACTGCAGCCGCGGTCTCGGGTTGGCTCGGCGCAGCACCGCGACCTCGTGACGCAGCAGGAGGATCTCCGCTTCTTTTGACGCCGAGGAGCGGGCGAACAGCGCGAGCCACGAGAGCACCTGAACCAGGCTCTGGTACAGCAATCGGACGATCACGGATGTCGATGACCGAGCGCAGCCGATCACGAGGTCAAGGGAGATGGCCGAGTTCTCGACCAGGACAGGCCGGAAGCGAGGTTGGTGGCCGAGTGGGCCGTCATGTTTCGCCCCACGTAAGCGCGACCCACGCGTCCTCCATGGTGTTGTCGTCGAGATACCAGGTGACCGGGCCGATCGCGGCCGGCGGCGCGACCGTCTGAGGCACTGTGCCGAACACCAGTCCGTTCGGTGCACCCGCGGCGGTCAGGGTGACGACTGGCTGCGTTCCGGCCTGGTCCGCGGTCACCGTGATCGTGGTTTTGGCGCCCGGCGCCGCGAAGAGTTGGATCTTGTGTAGCTTCATGGTCTTGGGGACCGCCCAGAACGGATAGTGCTCCTCGCGTAGCGTAAGCGTGTACGGCGCCCGCGGGCTGGCCGTCAGGTCGGTGGCGGCGAACTTCGCCCACTCGGTCGGGAAGTCGCGGCGCAGCGACAGCATTCGTACCGAGCCGACCGTTGTCGCCGCCTTGATCTGCGCCTGCAGCGCCTTCTCCGCTGCCGCCCGCAGCGGCGCGCCACCCTCCCGCGCCGTGTAGCGCAGATGCAGCACGACGTCCGAGATCGAGGCGTAGTCGAATTGGCGGATGTTCGCCGGCAGTTGCAGCGTCCACTGGCTGACCGCACCGGATCCCTCGAACGGCAGGTAGCGTTCATCGTGCAGGTTCGTCTCGAACAGCCCGGTGTCATTGGTCCCGCTGCTCGTGACGATCGACTCGATCCGACCGAAATAGTCGCTGAAGCGCCCGGCGTCATCGCCGTTGCGGCTGTACCCGCCGTTGATGAGCTGAGGACTCGTCCGTACACAGCTTTGCTGCAAGGTGAGCGTGCAGTTGAGGCCGGAGTACGGGCCGACGACGCTCGGGATGCTGACCGCGACCGACCGGATCCGGCGGAAGTAGTGGCCGGGGCAGTCCAGGTCGAACAGTCCCTCGGGCAGCGTGACCGAACAGGTGCCAGTGGCCCGCAGCGTCAGCAATGCCACCGGGTCTATCTGGCGTAGGCTCACGTGTTTGGTCAGCTCGTACTCTCGCTGGTTGAGGTCGAGGTAGGCGGACTCCATCCGCTTGAGGTCGAGCATCAGCCCCTCGCCGGCCAGCAGCCCTTCGCGGCCCGAGGTGTATCCGGTCTGCAGGAACGACTGGCTCGCGTCGCCGATCTCGAACTGTAGGGCGCGTTCGGCCTTGCGGGCGACGTCGTAGGCGAGCTGGAAGCTCTGGTTGTAGAGCCCGCGAACCTGGCGGGACAGCCAGGCGTACAGGTCGGCGGTGGTCGTCTTGGCGAGCCCGGTCGTGGTCTTTTCGCCGCTCAGATAGGTGTCGATCTGCTGGGCTGTCACGATCTGCGCCTGGACGTTGTGGTACTCCTGCTCGGCCATCGCCGCGTGGATCTGCGCGGCCCGCCACTGCTTGAGTGTCTGACCCATCTCGGCGAGCGCGGCGTTGCTTTGGAACGTTGACTCCATGTCGCGCCGGGCGTACCCGCCGATCCGGGACGCCTGGACTGCCTGCGTGTTGCTGGCCTCCGCGTCGGCCCGGAAGAACGCGCCGACGAGGCTCGCGCCGGCGGCCAGGTTGCCGCCGCCGAAGGTGATCGTGCCACCGGTGCCGAACGGCTGGAAGCGCGCACCGAACGTGGGCACCAGGGCCAGGCCGGCGCCTGTCTTGTCGGTGTCCGAGGCACTGCTGTGGCTGGACTGCGCGTCGGCGATGTGGTCGAGTTCCGACCTCTCGTAGCTGGAGATGTGCTTGCCGTCGGCACTGGTGAGGTCGGAGGCGATGTCGACCGGCACGGTACGCGGCTTCGGCGTGCTCTCGTCCGAGGTGTACGTGTACCTGCGCATCGCCGCGATGTCGAGAGCGTCGAGCCCCGGAATCGAGATGTCCGACGGATCGCGACCCAGCTGCTGTTCGTAGTAGGTGTAGCGGGCCAGGGCGGCACCGAACGTCGCCTCGATTGCGTCGGTGGCTTTGAGCGCCTCCTGCCAGGCGCCGTAGCGGACGAGTTCGGTGGCCTGGAGTGTGGCGGTCTCGTACTGAGAACGCAGCACGCTCAGCGTCTCGGCGTCCTGCCGTTCGATCGCGCTCAACATGTGTGAGCCGAGCGAGATGACGTTCTGGCAGATCTCGGTCGCCTTCTGGGTGAGCACGGCGAAGCGCACCAGCGGCAGCGGCTGGTTCAGGCCGGCGATCGCTGCGCCGATGTCGACGCCGGCCGCCACCGCCTTCGCCAGCAGCGCTGGGTCGATCGGCGGCTCGAACAGCGGAAGCCGGCGGAACACGCCCTGGATGTTGAGGCTATTCCGGATCTTGAAAAGGCGGTCCGCGACGGTGTCCCAGTAGCTCAGCAGCTTGTCGTTGCGCGGCACGCAGAAATACAAGGCGGTGCCGATGCTGGCGATCGAGTTCAGCGCGCCGCCGTCGGTCGCGGCGGTGGGCTGGGGGAGCAGGTTGAACGGCACGTCGAGTTCGAGCGCGGTCAGAGCGTTGCCGAACGCGTCCAGGTCGGGCCGTAGATCCTCATAGGATTTGGCGCGCTGCCAGCCCTTCTGCGGCACCTCCTGTGGCCGCGGCCCTAGGATGTGCGCCGCGAGCACGTACATCTGGGTTGCTTCGTTGACCGATTCGCCGGTGTCCAGCATGAAAGCCGAGTCACCCCACGCGATGCAGTTGTCCAGGTAGGCCATCACCGCCTTGTACATGTACGCCGACTGCCGGTACCGCGCGACCAGGTGCGGCCGGAACGGGCTGGCCTTCCAGGCCTCGATGCTCGCGACCGTGTCCTGGAACAACTGCGGATCGGCCTGGGTGGAGAGGTTGGTGAGGATGTCCTCGATGCTGCGCACGGTCATGTCGGAGAACGGGCGTACCTTCCAGAACTTCATCGGCGCCGGGTCGGCACTGGCGTCCGTCGGATCGAAGATGTAGCGCAGCCACCGCTCGGCGTCGGCGAACTGACCGTTCTGCGTGAGGTGCATCGCGATCGTGATCGGCACGTGGTAGAAGAGTTCCCAGTTGTAGACCGAGTAGGCGCCGCGGGAGGAGAAGTCCAGCTCCTTGACCGGGTAGTCGGGGTCGACCAGGCTCGTCGGGTGGTAGCTCGCGGCCGTGAACAGTTGGTCGTAGAGCGTCGGGTACGGCCGTCCGTCGGGCGCCGGCAGCGTCTCGATCACGTCGGCGGCGGTCCGCCGGTAGTCGGTGTCGGCCGCCTCCAGCCCGTCCACCGAACCTTCCACGAGCGCGTGGATCAGGTCCCTCACATAGGGATGCAGGTGCGGCGAGAACCGGTACGCCAGGGTCCGGTCCACCGTGGTCGTGTACAGCCACACGGGATAGTCGACGTAGGACGGCAGGTAGCTGTGGAACGCCTGCGCGTTGGCTTTCTGCATGATCTCGGCCATCAGATCTGTCCCTCCACCCGGATGGCGCCGGAGGCGCCGATGGTCGTCGCGCCGAATTCGATCGTCGTGCCGGCCTCCGTGGCCCAGTCGTGCGGCGGATCGACGGCGTACACCGCCTCCGGTGCGATCTGCTCGACCTTCGGGCCCGGCGGCACGTAGTTCACGACCGGGAGATGACTGACCTGGCTCGGTGTGTACGCCGAGATGATCGGATTCTTGAAGATCAGCCGGTCGCCTTCGGTGATCGTCGTCTCCGTTAGCGTCGGCTCGACGTAGAACGTGTTCTGGTCGTCGGCGAAGAAGAACGGCGTGACCAGACGGCCCACGTCGGACGGCATGCCGGAAAGCGACGCGGCGTTGACCACGAGGTCGTACTCGGACGTCTGCTTCAGGATCGGGTCCACCTGTGGGCAGCCGTCCGTCGTGACACCGTTGACCGTGGTGATTTTCTCGACGTAGAAGTTCCGCAGTCCGGCCAGCGGGCCGTCCCACCGGTAGCGCCCGCCGCCGGTCGGCCCGACGTACGCGAACGGCGGTTTTGTCGGTTCCACACCCACCTCGATGGTCGGGTCGGCGTTGCGGCTGACCAGCCGCAGCGCGGTGTTGAGCTGACTGCTCAGATGGATCCAGGCGGCGCCGTCGTCGGCGATAGCGACGTACACGAATTCGTTGGCCGGGTCGAACGCCGTCGCGCCACTGGGAAGCAGGGACGTGAGCGTGCGGCTGGTCGCCGCCGGTGTCCACTTGCCCTGGAACAGCTCGGTCCAGCTCAGGGTCAGATGCACCTTCATGGTGGAGCTGAGCGCCGCCAGCGCACCTATCGTGAGACTCGCCGCGTTCGTCCCGGCGTCCGGTGTCACATCCGGCTTGCCGGCCTCCGGGATGAACGTGACCCAGAAGACGTGGACGCGATCGCGCCATGGCGCCAGAACGACGTGGTCACCGTTGATCGCCGCGCTGATCGGTAGCCAGTTGGTCCACATCTGATGCGCGTAGCTGCGGTAGAAGTACTTCGTACCGGCAAACGTCCGGCCGAGCACGTGCACGATGTTGTCCCGCGGATCGGGCTGCTCCTCGACGTAGACCGCCCGGATGTCCAGCCGCGCCATCTCGTCGAGGCCCTGCAGATAGGCGAACAACGCGTCCTCGGCGTCGTCGTTGGTCAGGTTGCTCTGCATCAGCGTGCTTTCAAGGGTGCTGAACAGGTCGGTCTTGTCGTCGCGGAACTCGGGTTCCAACCAGTTCTCCGGCCACAGGAAGATCTCGCGGTTGGCCTCCCAGATCCGGTAGAGCCGCATCCACTCCCAGTAGTCGCTTCGGATCGCGGAGGGGCTGACTTTCGTTTCTAGGTTCAGCTGGCACCGCTGCACGAACAGCTGAACCGCGGAGATCGCCAGGCGCAGCCGAGACGTCTGGACGACCGGCTCGGTGCCGGGATCGATCAGGAAGTACTCGTAGAGCTGGTCCTCGTCCTCGAACCCGTCGGTGAAGCAGATGTAGTCGACGAGTGCGTCGCGGCGTAGCTGGCGCTGGCGGTCGGTGATCGGCTGGACGACGGCCTGCCACACGTCCGGTGGGTAGAGGGCCCGGACCGTGTCGCGCAGGTCCCGGGCGACGAGCATGTCCGGTGTCGGCGTGGCCCACCGGCCGAGTGCGCCCGGGGCTACGCCAAGCTTTCCGGCCAGGGCCAGGACGTCCCAGAGCCGTCCGACACCTTTCTCCTGGGCGAGATCGGCGATCGTGACCGGGTACGGGTCGGGTCCGGCGGCGGCGACGGGCGCCATGCCGAGCAGTGTCAGCGCGTCGCGTATGGTCTGCGGGTCGCGCCGGGTCATCGCCGCCAGCCCGGTCACCACGCCGGTCAGCGCGGCCGCCTGCGCGTCGGCGGCGGACACGTCGGCCGGGAAGGCTCGGCGGGCGCTCGCGAACAGCGCGACGAGATCGGTGCCGGCGGACAGCTGATCGCGCAGGGCCGCGTACGCGACCAGGCGCCGGAACTGCGCGAACAGCGTCCGCGCCAGCGTGTCGGTGTCGTCCGCGCTCCGGGTCGGCAGCTTGCCGAGATCAAGCCCGTCGAAGTCGCCCGGGTGCGTCACCAGATGGCGCACCTCGACCAGCGTGAGATTCAACGCGGCCGCCAGCGTCAACACCTTCGCCAGCAGGAGATTGTCGCGGTGGATCGCGTCTACCGCGGCACGCGGATAGGTGACCAGCCCGTCGACCGGCGCCTTCGGCAGCGCCTCACCCTGGATCTGCAGCACCGGGTCCGGGCCACCCGGCGTCGTCCACATCAGCGTGAAGCCGTACGCGACGCCGGCGGTCAGCGTCGTGAACGCCGACGGCTCCAGGTCGGCGCCGGTCGTGGTGGTGTGCAGCAGGGGATCGGTGAGCTGGTCGAACCGCAGGTCGACCACGGTGCCGGCGGCGGTGGTCCTGACAAAGAAGCGGTACGGGCCGGTGGCCGGCACTTCGAGATAGCCGGACACCTGCTTGCTGTTCGCGCCGAGCGTGGTGACGGTCAGGCCGCCCTGTCCGATGGCCGTGTACGCCGAAAGGAGCGGCTGGCCCACGTCCGCCGGATCGGTGAGCAGGCTCGCGTCGGTGAGCAACGCCGCGGTCAGTGTCGGGTCGGCGCCGAGGTCCGCCTCGACCGCCGCCACGACGCTCGCCCGGATGAGCTGGTTCTGCAGGTACGGCAGGAAGGCGCCGGCCATCGTGGCCCGCCGGGTACGGTCGGCGTCCTGATCGAGCGGCGGCGTCGCGAACACCACCGCGAAGTCGGCGGCGGCGAGGAAACCGACGTCGCCGACGCCGGCCAGCGTGGTGCGCAGCAGCTGCCGGTCGAAGAATTCCACCGGCTGCTGCTGCACCGAGTCGAGCAGGGAGGGGAAGTAGCTCGGCTGGGTGTTGGTGATCTGGGTCAGCAGCGCGGCGCGCGCCGGGTCGAGGAGCACCCCGTGGTAGGTGAGGCTCTGGGTCTGCGTTACCGCGTCATAGCTGACCTGGATGGCGCCGACGGCGGCGAAGTCGTCCGGGTCGAGCTGGGCGGCCGGCGCGACGCCGGTCTGCGCGACGGTGTACTGCACGGTGCCGGACCACATCGCCATGATGGTGTCGGTCACCGCAGACGGGAACACCAGCGCAAGTTTCTGCCGCAGGATGGCGTCGGTGAACGTCAACGGATCGCCGGGGACCGCGTCCTGCGTACGGATCGATCGGATCTGCCCCGCTATCGTGCGGACCAGCGGCAGCGGTGGCGTCGCGGCGCCGCGGTGGACGCCGACCGGATCGTAGCGGTGTCGCAGCAGGTAGCCGAGGTCCTCGATGCTCAGGCCGCTGTTGGCGACCGCAGTCGAGGCGGCCACGAATGCGACCGTACCGCTGTAGGCGTGGTCGTCCGCGAGGCTCGCCAGTGGAGCCGCCGGTACCGGGGCGAACGGGTCGAGTCCCGACATGCCCTTGAGCGCGATCAGGTCGGCGACGCTCAGGGGCAGCAGCGTGGCCAGCAGCGCGTACCGGTAGAGCGTCGAGAGTATCGGGATGGTCAGTGGGGCGGTCGCGACCGTGTACGGCCCGGACGGTCCGGCGACCGCGGCGTCCGCCAGGATCTGCGGCACGTCGCCCGCGTCGAGTTGCAGCGCCGCTTGTACGGCCGGCAGATGGTCGGCCAGCAGCACGGTGTCGTCGCTGAGGTAGTGCCCGAGCGCGTCGTCGAACGCTGGATCGAGGCCGGTCGCGGTCCCGTTCAGGAACACCTCGGCGTAGCGGACGCCGTCCAGCGGCGCCCACAGTCCCAGCAGGTCGAGGCGGTTCCCGTCGGGCACGTTGAGCAGCGTGCACAGCGCGTCGAGGTGGGCGAGGCCGAGTAGCGCGCTCGCCACTGCCGGTCCGACCCCGGCGTCGGTACGCGGGTCGGGCGTGCCGGGCAGGAACGTGAGCAGCGACCGGTCGGTATCCGGTATCGACCAGCCGAGCCGGCGGACCAGCCGGACCAGCACGTTGATCAGCACGAACGCGATCGGGTCGGCGGGCGTGCCGTCGGCGTACTGCAGCACGGTGCTGTCGAAGCCGCAGGCCGCGTCGGGATCCGCCAGCACCAGGATCTTGCCGATCGTGCCGAGGTCGAGCGCATTGACCCACGTCAGCGCGGCCGGTCCGAGCTTCGCCTCGAGCGCCGCCTGGTCGGCCGGTGCGTACGGCGGGTACCCGGGTTGCTGCCGGTAGCGCATCAGGCTGTCCAGGTCGAGGTCGATCGCGCGCAGCGTGGCGAGCACGTCCAGGTGCGGGTTCAGGAACCCGGTCTTCACCAGGTCGACCAGTTCGGTGTAGCTGACACCGAGCCGCTGCGACAGTGCCGGCGCTTGCCGCAGCGTGGTCAGCGCCTGAGCCTCGGTGACCGTGGTCGGGTCGTATCCGTAGAGTTCGCGCCAGTGCGACAAGGGCGCGGCGTCGGTGAGGATCGCCTGCTCAGTCGGCGGGATGCCGAGCTGTTCCAGGAAGATCGCGGCCCGCCCGTACGCGGCGGCGCCGGTCGGGTAGAGGTCGTCGGTCGGGCACAGCGTTTCCAAAAGGGACCACAGCGGCGCGTCGAAGTGGTCGCAGTATCCGCGAACCGTCTCCAGCCACGCGTCGAACGGCAGCGTCATCGGGTACTTGGCCGCTCGCAGCAGGTCGTACGCGGCCGGCGTGACGTTCGCCGGTTCGGCGATCAAATCGGCACTGGCCGCGTCGCCGGTGTCGTAGACCGGCATCGTGCCGAGGGTCGTGTTGGCCGCGTAATACTCCAGGATCTCGTTGACGATGTCGACGTACGGCATAACGGTGTTGGTGTTTTCACAGGTCAGTGGCTGCCTCGGCAGGTCGGGCCGGCGTTCGCGGAGCACCTCGTACGGCGTCTGCGGCGCGGGCTTGCCGGCTGCGGTCCAGGACGCCACGTCCGGCCACGGGTAGGCGGCGCCGCCGTGCGTGGTCTGCCACGCGGCGATGTCGCCGCTCCAGACGTTCGGGTCCGGGTCCAGGAACTTCAGGATGTCGACCAGGTAGGCGGCCGGGCTGAGCACCGATCGGCAGTCGGCGCACGAGCAGAAGTCCATCGACCCGAACAGCGCCTGCAGCGTGGGGAACGCCTTCACCAGGCCGTTCTGCGTGGCCGTGGCGGCCGCGGCGGGCGGTGACGCGACCGGTAGCGCAACCGTAGCGGCTGCCTGTTTGGCCGCGCCGAGGACGGTGTAGACGACCGTGGTCACCTGCTGTGCCTTGCGGTAGATCTGCTGCGCGGTCCACGACTGCGCGTACGCGGATGCGTACCGGTCGAGAAACTGCTGCTGCGGCATCGCCACGATGTCGCGCGCCGAGGTGAATCCCTGGCCCATGAGCAGCTTCATCGACTCGTCGTCCGGGCTGACCTGGTAGATCCGGGTGAGGTTGCCCAGTGCCGCCGTGGTCGCGGTGATCCGGTCGGCGCTCATGCCCTGGAACAGCGTGTCGGAGTGCGCGGCGAGCAGGGCGGGCAGCGACGACTTGCCGATGACGAAGCCGGGTCCGCCGGCTGCCCGGTCGAGAACCGTCGTGACGTCGGACTTGAGCGTGTCGTGCTGCGCGCCGAGGGAGAGTTCGTCGGCGGCGATCATGTGACTGATCACCTGCGTCGGGTAGCTCAGCCGTACCTTGCGGGCCAGATCGATGCTGTAGGCGTCCAGCCGCGCCGCGGTGTCGGCGCCCGGATATGCCGGCGGGATCAT
>Ga0070679_100007595_pt1 | contig 10145 bp, 7 predicted proteins | sample KBSC63BmetaG_FD_65652 | JGI IMG/M metagenome (GOLD analysis project Ga0070679, IMG submission 65652) | Corn rhizosphere microbial communities from Kellogg Biological Station, Michigan, USA - KBS C6-3B metaG | ecosystem: Host-associated > Plants > Roots > Rhizosphere | place: USA: Michigan... | reverse complement strand
GCCGTCTTTTCCTTGTGGCGGCCGAGGTGCTCGAGCGTGGCGAGCGTGAGCATGCGATCGGCCTCGGCGAGCGTGGTGCCGACCCGGATCGAGACCGTCGGCGCGGCACCGCCGGAAGCGCTCCCCTCGGGCGAGATCGGCAGGCAGTCGTCTTCGATCGTCGAACCCGGCGTCATCACGTACGCGCGATAGACGACGTTGCGCAACTCGCGCACGTTGCCCGGCCAGCGATAGCTGGCGAAGCGCTCGAGGACCTCGTTGCCGAGCTTCTTGACGGCGCCCTCGCGCTCGCTGATCTGCTCCAGGAAATGACGGGCGAGGAGCGGGATGTCCTCGGCGCGCTCGCGCAGCGGCGGCAGATGGATCGGGAACACGTTGAGCCGGTAGAGCAGGTCTTCGCGCAGCTTTCCCTTGGCGACCGCGTCGGCGGGGCTGCGGTTGGTCGCGGCGATGATGCGCACGTCCGTTTCCTGGACCTGCGTCGAGCCGACGCGCATGAAGGTGCCGGTCTCGAGGACACGCAGGAGCTTGACCTGCAGGTCGAGCGGCATCTCGGTGATCTCGTCGAGCAGCAGCGTGCCGCCGTTGGTGCGCTCGAAGAAGCCCAGGTGCTGGCGGTCGGCGCCGGTGAAGCTCCCCTTCTCGTGGCCGAAGATCTCGCTCTCCATCAGGTGCGGCGAGATCGCGCCGCAGTTGACGCCGAGAAACGGCTGGCTGCGCCGGCGGCTGAGATCGTGCACCGAGCGCGCGACGACCTCCTTGCCGGTGCCGCTCTCGCCGGTGATGAAGACCGACACGTTGGTCGTCGCGACGCGCACGATCTGCTGATAGATCTTGCGCATCGGCGGCGAGCGGCCCCAGAGCGCGCCGAAGTGGCCCTCGCTCTCGAGCACCGACTGCAGGTCGCCGACCGCCGCCTTCAGCGCCGAGGGCTTGGTGACCCGCGACAGCACGCCCTGGAGCTGCTTCAGGCTCATCGGCTTGACGAGGTAGTCGGCCGCGCCCAGGCGCAGCGCCTGGATCGAGGTCTCCAGGCTGGCGTGGCCGGTGATCAGGACCAGCTCGGTGTTGGCGAGCTGCTTCGCATCGTTGAAGAGCTCCATGCCGCTGCCGTCGGGCAGCATCAGGTCGAGCAGGACGATGTCCGGCTCCTGCAAGGCGATCTGGCGCCGCGCATCGCGCAGCGATCCGGCGGTCGCGACCGTGAAGCCCTCGTTGGCGATCAGCATCGCCATCGTTTCCGCGGCATCGGAGTCGTCGTCGACCAGCAAGGCGTGGGGCACTGAAAACCTTCCTCCTGAAGAGGTTCTATCGTACTCAGGGGTCGCTGCGGCCCCGTTCGGGCCGGCCGCGCGCTGCTGCTGCGCCGGCCCGGTCGCGATGCGCAGATGCTAGGCCAGCGCGACCGCCCCGCTCCAGTTGGGGCAAACGGATTCACTCGTCGGACTTCGCCTACGCCGCCGCAACAGGCGGACGTTGCCGCTGCGATGGCGCGACGCGGCAGGAGGCTCGACCGGCGCTAGTGCGCCGGATCGGGATGCCAGCCGAGCACGAGGAGGAGCACGGCGAAGCCGAGCACGTACGCGACCGCGACGTGCCAGCCGCTCGTCACCCAGGCCTTGACCGAGCGCGCGTGCGGGAACTGGCTCGCGAGCGCCACGCCGGCGGAAGAACCGAACCAGATCATCGAACCCCCGAAGCCGACGGCGTAGGCGAGGAAGCCCCAGTCGTATCCGCCCTGGTGGAGCGCCAGCGCCGTCAGCGGGATGTTGTCGAACACCGCCGAGACGGCACCGAGCGCGAACGCGACGTGCCAGGAAGCCGCCGGCAGCGCCTCGATCGGCATCATCGACGCGCAGAGCACGAGGCTGACCAGGAAGATGCCGCCGCGCGTCGCCGACGGCAGCACGCTCCAGTCCGGCGGCACGAGCAGCGCGCCGAGGAGCAGCACGACCCAGACGGCGAGGCCGATCGCGGGAACGCGGTCGAGCGGCCCGCCGTGGTCGAGCTGGCCGATGACGTTGACGACGATCGCCGCGATCAGCACGGCGGCGACGAGCACGATCCGGCGCAGATCGGCTGTGACGCCAGGAGGAGCATCCTTGCTGATCGGCTGGAACGCGTGCTGCTGACGCGCCGCGATGACGCCGAGAAAGAGCACCGCCGGCACCGCTGCGATGTACGCCTCGAACACCTGGAGCGGGCGCACGCCGTCGATCCACATCATCGTCGTCGTCGTGTCGCCGACGACGCTGCCCGAGCCGCCGGCGTTCGACGCGGCGACGATCGCGGCGAGAAAACCGACGTGGACGCGCCCGCGGTAGAGCGCGTGCGCCATCGCGCCGCCGATCAGCGCCGCGGCGATGTTGTCGAGGAAGCTCGACAGCACGAACACGAGCAGGAGCATCACGAAGCCGCCCTTCCAGTCGTCGGGCAGCAGCCGCGGCAGCAGGATCGGCACGCGGCTTTCCTCGAAGTGACGCGCGAGCAGCGCGAAGCCGACGATCAAGAGCAGCAGGTTCATGACGAGCACCCACTCCGCCGTGACGTGCTCGCCCAGGCCCGCCAAGCCGGCGTGGCCCCGAAACGAGGAGAAGGCGAGCTTGTAGAGCGTGATCGCCGCCAAGCCGATCAGCGCCACGCGCAGCGAGTGGTCGTGCAGCAGCGCCACGCCGGCAAGCACCGCCGCGAACAGGAAGAACTCGATCGGGACGCCGAAGACGGCAGGGATGTTGGTGTGCATCGGCACTGTGCGCGAAGCGACGGCGCCCGCGTGTTCGGATCAGAGGTGCGGCGATTGGACGCGAAAACGGCGCGCCGGCGCATCAGGGAAGCCGCGATGTGTTGCGCGCACGGCTCGCGGGCGCGCCTCAATGCGCCATCAGTACGGGTACCGGCAGCGCCGCCAGGAAACGGCGCGTGACGCCGCCGAAGACCTGCTCGCGCACCCGGCTGTGGCCGTAGCAGCCCATCACGACCAGATCCGAACCGAGCTGCCGCACGAGAGCGCGAAGCTCTTCGGCGACTCGCCCGACCGCCGGACGGCGATGAAGGCGGGCATCGACGTCGTGGCGCCGCAGCCAGTCGCCGAGATCGAGGCCGCTGAACGGCGCGCCGGGCGTCTGCCGTGCCCAGCTCACGACGTCGACCTGCGCGGCGAGGCGAAGGAGCGGCAGCGCAGCCCGGGCCGCCCGCGCCGCCGGGATCGATCCGTTCCAGGCGATCAGCGCCCGCTCGCAGATCGTCGCACCGGCACCCTCGGCCGGCACCAGCACGACCGGCGCTCCGCCTTGCAGGATCACCGCCTCGACGAAGCCGGCCGGCGGCCCGCCCTCCTCGGCGCCGCCCGGCGCACCCAGGACGAGGAGATCGGCGTAGAGCGCCTCGGCGAGAAAGCCGTGGACGAGCGAATCGCCGACCACGTCGCACCACACGCTCTCGCGCTCGCCGTCGGCCGACAGCTCGCGCAGCCGGGCGCGCTCGTCGCCGAGCGGAGATTCGTGCGCCTCGGCAGCCTGCAGCGCCGCCGAAGCCGAATAGGCGAACGGCGACTGCGAGCGATCGGGGCCGACGCCGAACAGCGCCGTCACGCGCGCGCCGTGGCGATCGGCGAGCGCGTGCGCGAATGCCAGACGCGCCGCGCTGGCGCGCGTCGCGTCGAGGTGAAGCAGGACCGAACGGATGCCGGCCATGGTCGCGCGCTGTCCGGTCAGGGAGCGGGCGCAGCGCGCAGGCGCGCCAGCTCGGCCTCGAGACTGGCGAGCCGGGCAGCATGCTCGACCTGCTCGGCGCGGCGCGCGTTCGCGTCGCGCCCGACCGCGAGGGCGCCGAGAACCTCTCCGGCGGCAGAGAGGACGAGGCTGAAGCCGAGGTCGACGTAGATCTTTTCGCCGCTCCTGTGCAGGCCGCTGGTGATGCGCGATGCGCCGGTCGAACGCGTCTTGCCGGTCTCGATCGCGCGGCGAAAGCCGGCCCAGTGCGCGGCGCGCAGCCGCTCGGGAATCATGATGTCGAGGCTCTGGCCGAGCGCTTCGCCGGCGGAGAAGCCGAAGATCCGCTCGGCGCCGCCGTTCCAGAGCCGGATCAGCCCGGCAGGATCCGCGAAGATCACCGCCTCGGGGGCCTGCTGCACGATCGCCGCGCAGAGGAGCGGCTCCGGGATCGTTGCCACCGGCGGATCTTCCATGATGTCCGTATCGTATCGCAGCACGATACGATCCGTCCGCGCCGACGACGATGCGCGTGCAAACGCCGCTCCGGCACCCCTCCGCGGGCCGTCTCGGCCGGGTCGTCGCGCCGATTTGACCTGGAGCAAGCCGGCCGCGCCTTCGCGGGTCCACCATCGGGCATGGATTCAGCGCTCCGCGAGCCGGCGACGACCGAGCACGCCCTCCTCACCCCCGAATTGCTCGCCCAGTTCGACACGCCGGGCCCGCGCTACACCTCGTATCCCACGGCGGACCGCTTCGGTCCCGACTTCGGACCCGGCGAGACCGTGCAGGCGTTGAGCGCGCTCGCCGTGACGGGCGATGCGGCGCCGCTCTCGGTCTACGTGCACATTCCGTTTTGCGAGTCGCTCTGCTACTACTGCGCGTGCAACAAGATCATCACCAAGCACCACGAGCGATCGCCGGAGTACCTCGACGCGCTCGAGAAGGAGCTCTCGCTCGTGGTCGCGCGGCTCGGCTCCCGGCGCGCGGTGTCGCAGCTGCATTTCGGCGGCGGCTCGCCCACGTTCCTCTCGGACCCGGAGCTGACGCGCGTCATGACGGCGCTGGCGTCGGCGTTCGAGTTCGTCCCCGACTGCGAGGTCTCGATCGAGGTCGACCCGCGCACCGTCACGCCGGCGCGACTGGCCCACTTCCGGCAGCTGGGGTTCAATCGTCTGAGCTTCGGCGTGCAGGATTTCGACGCCGACGTGCAGAAGGCCGTGCACCGCGTCCAGCCGTTCGAGAGCGTGCGCGATCTGATGCAGAGCGCGCGGCAGCTCGGCTACGTGTCGATCAACGCGGACCTGATCTACGGGCTGCCGAAGCAGACGCCCGAGAGCTTTGCCCGCACCGTGCAGCAGATCGGCGAGTTGCGTCCCGACAGGATCGCGCTCTACGCGTATGCGCACCTGCCGGAACGCTTCAAGCCGCAGCGTCGCATCGCCGAGAGCGAGCTGCCGAGCGCGGCTGGCCGGGTGGCGATGCTGGGCGATGCGATCGGCGGCCTGCTCGCCCGCGGCTACCGCTACATCGGCATGGACCACTTCGCGCTGCCGAGCGACGCCCTCGCCGTCGCCAAGGACGAAGGCCGCCTGCACCGCAACTTCCAGGGCTACAGCACGCAGCCCGACCGCGACCTGGTCGCGCTCGGCGTCTCGGCGATCGGCAGAATCGGCCGTTGCTACTACCAGAACGCCAAGACCTTGCCGGAGTACTACGAATCGCTCGCCTCGGACACCTTGCCGGTCGTGCGCGGCCACGCGCTGACGGAAGACGACGTGCTGCGGCGCGACGTCATCATGGCGCTCATGTGCCAGGGCCGCGTGCGCTTCGCGGCGATCGAGGCCGCGCACGACGTGCGCTTCGGCGAACGCTTCGCGGCCGAGATGGAAAAGCTGCGCGACATGGCGGCGGCAGGTCTCGTCGAGCTCGACGCCGATGGCATCCGCGTCACCGCGTCGGGCTGGTTCCTCGTGCGCGCCGTCGCCATGGTGTTCGACTCGCACCTGCAGGCATCCCGGGAGCGCCGGCGGTTCTCGCGCGTCGTCTGAAGGCCGGCGGCGCGGCATGAGCGTTCGCCATCTCGATCGACTGCTCGAGCCCGCCTCGATCGCCGTCGCCGGCGCGAGCAACCGCCCGGGCAGCGTCGGCGCCACGGTCTGGAAGAACCTGCGCAACGGCAGCTTCGCCGGCCCGATCCACCCGATCAACCCGAAGCACGCCGAGCTCGACGGCACGCGGTGCTTCGCCAGCCCCGCCGAGCTGCCGCAAGCGCCCGACCTGGCGATCATCTGCACGCCACCGGCGTCGGTCGCCGGGCTGGTCGCCGCGTTCGGCGCGCGCGGCACGCGCGCGGCGATCGTGATGACGGCCGGGCTCGATGGCGCCCGGAAGCAGGCGATGCTCGACGCCGCGCGCCCGCACGTCCTGCGCGTCCTCGGCCCCAACTGCATCGGCCTGCTGACGCCGCGATCGGGCCTGAACGCCAGCTTCGCGCACGCCGACGCGCTTCCTGGAGACATGGCCTTCGTCTCGCAATCGGGCGCGCTCGTCACCGCGGTGCTCGACTGGGCGAACGCGCGGCGGATCGGCTTCTCGACACTGGTCTCGGTCGGCGAGCGCGCGGACGTCGACTTCGGCGACCTGCTCGATCACCTGGGCAGCGACGCGCGCACCCGATCGATCCTGCTCTACATCGAATCGGTGGAAGCGCCGCGCAAGTTCATGTCGGCAGCGCGCGCCGCGGCGCGCAACAAGCCGGTGATCGTCGTCAAAGCCGGGCGCGCCGGCAAGGGCATGAAGGCGGCCGCGTCGCACACCGGCGCCCTCGCCGGCTCCGATCTCGTCTTCGATGCCGCGATCCGCCGCGCCGGCATGCTGCGCGTCGACACGCTGCAGGAGCTGTTCGTCGCCGCCGAGACGCTCGCCCGCTTCGGCGCCAACCGCGCCGAGTCGCTGACGATCATGACCAATGGCGGCGGCGCCGGCGTGATGGCTGCCGATGCGGCGGCGCTCGCCGGCGTCGAGCTGAGCGAGCTGAGCGCAGCGACCCGCGCCGCGCTCGACGCGGTCCTGCCGCCGACCTGGTCGCACGCCAACCCCATCGACATCATCGGCGACGCTCCGGCCCACCGCTACACCGCGACGCTCGAGGCGCTGCTCGCCGATCCGCAGAGCGGCGCGCTGCTCTTCCTGCACGCGCCGACCGCGATCGTCTCGAGCACCGAGATCGCCGACGCCTGCCTGCCGCTCGTGCGCGGCGCCCGCGATCGCGTCATGGCGTGCTGGCTCGGCGAGGCTGCGGTGGCCGCGGCCCGGGCGCGCTTCGTCGAGGCCGGCATCGCCGACTACGCGACGCCCGAGCAGGCCGTGCATGCGTTCGCGATGCTCGCCACCTACCGACGCAACCAGGCATTGCTGATGGAGGCGCCGACGGCGAGCGAGAACCCGCCGCCCCGCCTCGGGGACGCGCGCGCGATCGTCGACGCGGTGCTCGCCGAAGGCCGGTCGATGCTCGGCGAAGACGAAGCCAAGCAGGTGCTGAAGGCGTACGGCATCCCGATCGTCGAGACCCGCGCGGTCGCCGCGTCTGCCGAAGCGGCGGCGCGCGCCGCCGCCGAGATCGGCTATCCGGTCGCGCTGAAGATCCTCTCGCCCGACATCAGCCACAAGTCGGACGCAGGCGGGGTGCGCCTCGATCTCGGCGACGAACCGGCGTTGCGCGACGCGGCGGCGCGCATGCTCGCCGACGTCGCGCGCGCGCTGCCGGACGCGCGGCTCACCGGCTTCACCGTGCAATCGATGGTGCGGCGCCCGCACGCGCGCGAGCTCATCGTCGGCGCCAGCGTCGATCCGCTGTTCGGGCCGGTGCTGCTGTTCGGCCACGGCGGAACCGCGGTCGAGGTGATCGCCGACCGCGCCGTCGCCTTGCCGCCGCTCAATCGCGTGCTCGCCGCCGAGCTGGTCTCGCGCACGCGCGTCGCGCGCCTGCTCGGCGCCTACCGCGACCGGCCGGCGGCGCAGCTCGGCGCCATCCACGACGTGCTCGTCGCGCTCTCGCAGATGCTCGCGGATTTGCCCGAGATCGCCGAGCTCGACATCAATCCGCTCTGGGCGGACGAGAACGGCGTCATCGCCCTCGACGCGCGCATCCGCGTCGATGCGGCCAGGCCCGCCGGTGCCGCGCATTTCTCGATCGCGCCGTATCCGAGCGAGCTCGTCGAGACGCTCGACTGGCACGGCGAGAAGATCGTCGTGCGGCCGATTCGTCCCGAAGACGAGCAGCAGCACCGCCAGTTCGTGCTGCGCCTGCGGCCCGAGGACGTGCGACTGCGCTTCTTCTACAGCCGCCGCGAGCTGCCGCGCAGCGAGCTCGCCCGCCTGACGCAGATCGACTACGACCGCGAGATGGCGCTGATCGCCGTCCGGCCGGGCACCGACGGACACGAGGAGACGCTCGGCGTCGTGCGCGCCGTCGCCGATCCGGACAACGTCGAGGCCGAGTTCGCGGTCACGGTGCGCTCCGACCTGAAGGCGCGCGGGCTCGGTCACCTGCTGCTCGCGAGGATGATCGAGCACCTCACGCGCCGCGGCACCGGGCGCCTGGTCGGCTACGTCCTGCGCGAGAACCTGGCGATGCGCCAGCTCGCAAGCTCGCTCGGCTTCGGCATCGATGCGGACGCGAGCGAGCCCGACACGGTGCGCGTCGTGCGTGTCCTGAACCCCGTCGCTGCGGAGCCGCCCCCATGAGCTATCAGACCATCGCGCTGCATCTCGATGCCGGTCCGCGCTGCAGCGCGCGCGTCGCGCTCGCGATCGAGCTCGCCAGAAGATTCGAGGGCAGCCTCGTCGGCGTCGCGCCGACCGGGCTGCCGGACGTGACGATCACCATGAACACCGCCGTTCCGGACGCGATCGAGTGCGTCGTCCTCGCGGCGGCGGCGCTGCGGCAGAACGCCGAAGCGGCCGCCGCCGCGTTCGAGCAGCAGTGCCGCGACGGCGGCGTCGCGCACCGCTCGAGCGTCGTCATCGGCGCCGCGGTGGATGCTTTCGTGCGCGCCGGCCGTTGCAGCGATCTGGTCGTCGTCGGCCAGAGCGGCGGCGCGAGGACGATCGACGGCGTGCCGGCCGACCTGCCGCAGCAGCTCGTCCTGCAGGCAGGCGCGCCGGTGCTCGTCGTCCCGGCTCGCGGGGCGTTCGGGGCGATCGGCGCGCAGGTCCTCGTCGCCTGGAAGAACACGCGCGAGGCGGCGCGCGCGCTGCGCGATTCGCTGCCGCTGCTCGAGCCCGCGCGCGAGGTCACGCTGGTCGAGTTCGGCGAGCTGCCGACGCGCGGCGCCGACGACAGCACGATCGACGGCGCGGCCGCCTGGCTGCGCTCGCACGGCGTTCCCGTGCGCGTGCGGCGCGACCCGAACCTGCGCAGCGTCGGCGATCGACTGCTCTCGCTCGCGGCCGAGCTCGGCTGCGACCTGATCGTCGCCGGCGGCTACGGTCATTCGCGCCTGCGCGAATGGGCGCTCGGCGGCGTCACCCGGCAGCTGCTGCTCGAAGCGCCCCTGCCGACGCTGCTCTCGCACTGAGGCACGCGCGTCGCGGCGCGCTTTCGCGAACGAGCGCGCCGCGAGCGCGCCGGTGCAGCGGCCGCGCTTCAGAGGCGCTTGTGGGCAACCGCCAGCGCATCCATCGCCGGCCCGAGCCCGAGCGGCGCGGGCAAGGTCATCAGGATGTGCTTGAAGAGCGGACGGAATTCGTCGTCGCCCGCGCGGTGCGTCAGCGGGTCGCGGTTCTTCATGAACGCGGCGTCGAGCTGGGCCCAATCGGTCCGGTCGAGCACCCGCTCGGCGAGCGGCAGCACCTCGGCTTCCTCGACCCGGATGTGCTCGAGATACGCCTTCACGTACGCCTGCACCTCGGCGTCGAAGCGCTCGCGCCTGCTCGCCGCGTCGACCGACTCGCTCATCATCTCGAGCGCGAGCAGCTCGTGCTCCAGCTCGCGCACCGCACGATGGCTCCACTCGTGGTCGGCGTCGAGACGATCGAGGACCGCTGCGAGCTCGCCGCTGCGCTCGCGCAGCTTCGGGAAGAGCAGCTCGCTTTCCTTGGTGTGATGGATCTTCTCGGGGAACTCGTCGATGTAGAAGAGCATCGCGCGCAAGGTAGCGAAATCGGGGTCGATGCCGTGTCGTCGGGTCTCGGTGAGCAGGAGGCTCAGCGAGCGAAGCACTGCGGCGAGCACGCCGTGCTCGTCACGGATCACGCGCAGGGTGGGATGCATGGCGGTTCTCCTTCGGTCGGATCGCGGGCCGCGCCACGGACCGGCGGCGTGCTCGCGGGGTTCATGCCAGGGTGCTCAAGAGGACCGTCTGCAGGACGATCTCGCGCAGCCTCTCCGGCGGCTCGTCGGCGCCGAGCAGGGCGGCGAGCTGCGCCGTC
>Ga0070679_100007594_pt1 | contig 10146 bp, 9 predicted proteins | sample KBSC63BmetaG_FD_65652 | JGI IMG/M metagenome (GOLD analysis project Ga0070679, IMG submission 65652) | Corn rhizosphere microbial communities from Kellogg Biological Station, Michigan, USA - KBS C6-3B metaG | ecosystem: Host-associated > Plants > Roots > Rhizosphere | place: USA: Michigan... | reverse complement strand
CGCCCATGCCACCGGTGTTCGGCCCCTGGTCGCCGTCCAGCAGGCGCTTGTGATCCTGCGACGTTGCGAGCGCGGTCACGTTCTTGCCATCGCACAGCACGATGAAACTGGCTTCCTCGCCTTGCAGGAACTCCTCGATGACGACGCGTGCGCCGCCTTCGTTATGCGTCACGCCCAATTTGTTGTCGAGCAACATGAAGTCGATGGCTTCGTGCGCTTCTTGCGTCGACATTGCCACGATGACGCCTTTGCCGGCAGCAAGGCCATCGGCCTTCACGACGATGGGCGCGCCTTTGCGGTCCACATAGGCATGCGCTGCCGTCGGGTCGGAGAAAGTTTCGTATTCGGCAGTGGGAATCCGGTGACGCCGCATGAAGGCCTTGGAAAAAGCCTTGGAGCTTTCCAGCTGGGCCGCCGCCTGCGTCGGGCCGAACACGCGCAAGCCGTGCGCGCGGAACTCGTCGACCACGCCGGCTGCCAACGGCCCTTCCGGACCGACCACCGTCAGCGCGATCTTCATCTTCTTGGCCCACGCACGCAGCGCGGGGATGTCGGTGACCGGCACATTTTCCAGGCGCCGATCGAGCGCGGTGCCACCATTGCCCGGCGCGACGTACACCGCCTGCACCTTCGCCGACTGCGCCAGCTTCCATGCCAGCGCATGCTCGCGGCCACCGCCGCCGATCACCAGGACTTTCATTGTTCGATTGCGGCGTTGTGGTACACGTTCTGCACGTCGTCCAGGTCTTCCAGCACGTCCAGCAGCCTCTGCATCCTGGCTGCATCGTCGCCCGCGAGCACGATGGTGTTTTCCGGGCGCATGGTCACCTCGGCCAGTTCCGGCTTGAACCCAGCGGCCTCGATCGCGTTCTTCACCTTCTCGAAGTCCGCCGGCGCGGTGACGACTTCGATCGCGCCATCCTCATCGGAAACGACGTCTTCCGCGCCCGCCTCCAGCGCGACTTCCAGCACCTTGTCTTCACTGGTGCCCGGCGCGAGGACGAGCTGGCCGACATTGCGGAACTGGAACGCCACCGAGCCTTCCGTGCCCATGTTGCCGCCGTGCTTGCTGAAAGCGTGCCGCACCTCGGCCACCGTGCGCACCTTGTTGTCGGTCATCGTGTCCAGGATGATCGCGGCGCCCCCGATGCCGTAGCCTTCGTAGCGGATTTCCTCGTATTGCACGCCTTCGAGATTGCCGGTGGCCTTGTCGATGTTGCGCTTGATGGTGTCGGCCGGCATGTTGGCGGCCTTGGCTTTTTCCACCGCGAGCCGCAGCCGTGGATTGGCGGAAAGATCGCCCCCGCCTTGCCGCGCGGCAACCATGATCTCCCGGATCGCGCGGGTCCAGACCTTGCCGCGTTTCTCATCCTGGCGGCCTTTGCGGTGCTGGATATTCGCCCATTTGCTGTGTCCGGCCACTGTTGATTTCCTTGTCTGGCTGTATTTGGTGTCGGCCCATTTTACTTTTCTACTCATGGCGCCCGGGGGCTGCGGTAAAGTGCTTTTTCAAAGACGTTCGCGCATGCCCGCTGAAACACCCGCTCCCCGCCACATCCGGCTGACCTCGCACACCGGAGGATTCGGCGCGCTGCCCATTGTCTGGGGTGCTGCGACCGCAGCCGAGCGCGGACCGGTAGTCGGCACGACCACCAAGCGCAGCCATCGCAACGTCATCGGCACGCACAGCGGCTCGTACAGCGTCTACCGCGCGCTGGCGGTCGCGGCGGGTGCGCTGTCGCGCGAGCACAAGGCCGACCTCACCAATACATCGCCGACGGACGTGATCGGCCCGTATCCGCAGTGGAGCGAGCCGGAAAAGATCGTCAGCATGGATCCTTGGGGCGCGCTGGTGGCCGATGTGTTCTCGGCCGAGCTGGCAGCCGGCTATGACATCCGGCCCACGATCGCGGTGACGAAAGCGCACGTGATCCTGCCGGAGGTGATCGAGGGATTGCTGAACGGCCGGCTCAAGGCCGACGGCAAGGTGCTGACGGCGGGCGGCGCGGCCATGGTGACCAAGGCCGCGATCGAGCCGGTCTGGTGGTTGCCCGGCGTGGCGCAGCGCTTCGGCTGCTCCGAAACCGATCTGCGCCGCGTGCTGTTCGAGGAAACCGGCGGCATGTACCCCGAACTGGTGACGCGCAGCGACCTGGAAGTGTTCCTGCCGCCGATCGGCGGGCAGACCGTCTACATCTTCGGCGACCCGCGCGACCTGGCCAATCCGCAAGTGGAGCTCACCGCGCGCGTGCACGACGAGTGCAACGGCTCCGATGTGTTCGGATCGGACATCTGCACTTGCCGGCCTTACCTCACGCACGCCATCGAGGAATGCATCCAGGCGTCGCAGCGCGGCGGCGTGGGACTGGTGTCGTATTCGCGCAAGGAGGGCCGCGCGCTGGGCGAAGTGACGAAGTTTCTCGTCTACAACGCACGCAAGCGGCAGGTGGGCGGCGACACCGCGGACCAATATTTCGCGCGTACCGAATGCGTCGCGGGCGTGCAGGACATGCGCTTCCAGGAACTGATGCCCGATGTGCTGCATTGGTTGGGCATCAGGAAGATCCACCGGCTGGTGTCGATGAGCAACATGAAGTACGACGCGATCACCAACTCGGGCATCGAGGTGGGCGAACGCGTCAACATTCCCGATGAACTGATCCCCGCCGATGCGCGCGTGGAGATGGATGCAAAGGTGGCGGCCGGCTATTTCACGACCGGCGCGCTGCCCGATGCGAACGAGTTGAAAAAGGCCAAGGGCAGGAAGTTGTAGATCATGGCCAACAGTTATCTGGGTTCCGGCGAGGCCGAGACTGAAATTGCCGCCTCCATCCTGCGCACCACCACCGCCGTGCGCCAGCGCGCCGCGCAACTGCTGGTTCGCGCCCGCAATGGTGAATCGCGCTGGTTCGAGGTGGATGACGGATGCCTCGATGCGGCGGCGGGCGAAGTCGTCGCCGCCACCCGCAGCCGCTATCCCAAACTGCACATCCCGTTGCACAGCCGCTGGCGGCACTTCGAGGCCGGCGGCGTCGATCGCAAGGCGCAGCTCGAACGCATGCTGCCGAAAGCGCCCTTGACCGCGCGTCTGCACGCCATGATGGACCTCACGTTCGTGAGCGTGCTGCTCGATGGCGGCGCCGGCGCCGATTGGAAATACGTGGAGCCCGCCACCGGCCAGACCTTCACGCGCTCCGAGGGCCTGGCGGTCGCGAGCTTCCACGCTTTCGTGGGAGGCCTGTTCTCCAGCGACAAGGACCATCCGCTGCAGGTGGATTCGGCCGGCCTGCGCGGCCTTGTCACCGATCACCTCGCATCCGCGTTCCAGGTGACGTCCATCAATCCTTTGGTCGGCCTGGAAGAGCGCGCGATCCTGTTGCGGCGCTTGGGTGAAGTGATGGTGGAAGAACCCGAAGTGTTCGGGGAAGACGGCCGTCCCGCGGGCCTGCTGGACATGATCGTGTCGCCGCTGGGCCCTGACGTTCCGCACACCGCCGACATCACGGCGCACGACATCCTGTCGCAGATATTGATCAGCCTGTCCGCCATCTGGCCGGCCAGCAACGCGATCGGCAATGTGCCGCTGGGCGACTGCTGGCGGCACTCCGCGGTTCGAGGCGAAGGGCTATCCGACGGCTGGGTGCCTTTCCACAAATTGTCGCAGTGGCTCACTTACTCGCTGCTGGAACCGTTCGAATGGAACGGCGTCAAGGTCCGCAACGTCGATGCGCTCACCGCGCTGCCGGAATACCGCAATGGCGGGCTGATGATCGACAGCGGGCTGCTGCGGCTGCGCGATCCATCGGCGGCCGCCGAGATCTGGCAGCCCGGGGATGAGATCGTCGTGGAGTGGCGGGCCTTGACCGTGGCCTTGATGGACGAAGTGGCCGCTGCCGTGCGCGGCCAACTGCACATGGACGAAATCCAGCTGCCTCTGGCGCGCGTATTGGAAGGTGGCAGCTGGGCCGCCGGCCGCGAGTTGGCGCAGCGCCATCGCGGCGGCCTGCCGCCACTGACAGTCGCGAGCGACGGAACGGTTTTCTGATGGGAAATGATTTGAACAACGTCCACCTGATCGACCACCCGCTTGTGCAGCACAAGCTGACGTTGATGCGCAACAAGGAGGCTTCCACCAACAGCTTCCGGCGTCTGCTGAACGAGCTCGCGATGCTGATGGCTTACGAGGTCACGCGCGACATGGCGATGCAGGAAGTGGAAATCGAAACGCCCTTGGAGAAGATGAAAGCCAAGGTGATCGATGGCAAGAAGCTGGTGTTCGTGTCGATCCTGCGAGCCGGCGCCGGCATCCTGGATGGCATGCTCACGGTGGTGCCCGGCGCGCGCGTCGGGCACATCGGGCTGTACCGCGACCCCAAGACCCTCACGGCCGTGGAGTACTACTTCAAGATGCCGCAGAACATGCAGGATCGCGACGTGATCGTGGTCGACCCGATGCTGGCCACCGGCAATTCCGCCATCGCCGCGGTGGAGCGCGTGAAGGAACTTGGACCCAAATCGATCAAGCTGGTTTGTCTGCTGACTTGTCCGGAGGGCATTGCCGCGCTGCAAAAAGCCCACCCCGACGTGCCGATCTACACCGCCGCCATCGACCGCGAGCTCAATGACCACGGCTACATCCTGCCGGGCCTGGGCGACGCCGGCGACCGCATCTTCGGCACGAAGTGAATTTCGCCCGGCCGTTAGACTCGCGCCCTATGCGCAAATTGCTCGTCCTGTTGTTCGCGTTGGCGCTGGGCGCGTGCGCAAACGCGCCATCCAGCCCGCAACCCCCGCGCGTCGCGATCGTCTCCGCGTTCCAGCCCGAGCTCGCGCTGCTGCTCTCGAAGGTCGACCAGCCGCGCCGGCAAACCATCAACGGCGTCGAGTTCACGACCGGCACCTTGCAGGGCAAGCCGGTCGTGCTGTTCCTGAGCGGCATCAGCATGACGAACGCCGCGATGAACACCCAGCTGGCCTTGGATCACTTCAGTGTTTCGCATATCGTCGTGAGCGGCATTGCGGGCGGCGTGAACCCGCAGCTCAATATCGGCGACGTGACGGTAGCGCAGCGCTGGGGCCAATATCTCGAGGTGGTGATGGCGCGCGAGGCGGCGCCGGGCCAATACAAATTGCCGCCACAGAAAGAACCCCAGCCCTTCGCGAATTTCGGCATGCTGCATCCGCGGCCGGTCGGCGTGCGTTCCGCCGGGCGGGCGGGCGAGGAAAAGAAATTCTGGTTCGACGCGGATCCGGCCTTGCTGAAGGTGGCCCAGCGCATCGAATCGACGCCGCTGGACAAATGCGAAGCGAACAACGTGTGCCTCTCGCACGCGCCACGGGTGGTGATCGGCGGCAATGGCGTATCCGGGCAGGCGTTCGTCGATAACGCGGCGTTCCGCGAATACACGTACCAGACCTTCCAGGCCAACGTCCTGGACATGGAGACGGCCGCGATCGGCATGGTGGCGTACAGCAACGGCGTGCCGTGGATCGCATTCCGCTCGCTCAGCGACCTGGCCGGCGGCGGCAAGGGCGAGAACGAGATCGGCACCTTTTTCAAGATCGCCGCCGACAACTCCGCCCGGGTCCTGCTCGCGTTCCTGGCCGCATGGAAATAGCCCGCCTCCTCGCGGCGCTGCTGGCGGGCCTGGCGGTCTCGCTTGCCCAAGCCGCTCCTTTCACACCGAAGAGCGACAACGACGTCGTCGAGCGCCTGCCCTCCGGCGCGACCGATCCCTCCGTGCGCCGTGTCGACTCGCTGCGCAAGCAGCTCGCCGCACGCCCGGACGACGTTGCATTGCGCATGGAGATCGCGCGCCGCTACTTCGACCTGGCGATGGCGCAAGGCGATCCGCGCTACGTCGGCTATGCGCAAGCAGCCATCATCCCGCTGGCCAAGACGGAGGCGAACAGCGCGCAGTACTGGCTGGTCAAGGGAATGATCGAGCAGTACAGCCACGACTTTCCCGGTGCGCTGCAAAGCCTGGAGAAAGCATCGCAGCTGGACCCGAAAGCGCCGGATCCGATCGCGTGGCAAGCGGCCATCCACATGGTGCAGGCGCGTTATCCGGAGGCGCTGTCGGAATGCACACGGCTGGTGCCGCTTGCCCATCCTTTGTACGCGCAAGGCTGCACGGCCTATGTCGAGGCCGCTACAGGTCACCTCGCGCCCGCGTACGAAATCCTGTCGAAGGAGCTCGCCAATGCGGGCGATGCCGCGCCCGGCCTGGTGCTGTGGATCGAAACGCGGCTCGGCGAGATGGCGATCCGTTTACAGAAGTTCGACGAAGCGCAGGCGCATTTCGACCGGGCGCTGCGTCTTGGCTTGACCGACCAATTCCTGCTGGGCGCGTACTCCGATTTTCTGCTGCTGCGCAACCGGCCCGCCGAAGTCACGAAGTTGCTTGCGGACTGGGAGCGGTCTGACGTGTTGTTGTTGCGGTTGGCGTTGGCGGGCAAGGCGGCCAAGGATCCGCGCGCCGCGGACTGGGCCAGCCAATTGCGCGACCGCTTCGCCGCGGCGGCCCTGCGCGGCGACCGGCTGCACGAGCAGGAGGCCGCGCGTTTTGAACTCGACGTCGAAGGCCATCCGGACAAGGCCCTGGACTACGCATCACGCAACTACACCGCGCAGAAAGAAGCTCGCGACGCCGAGATCCTGCTGCGTGCAGCATTGGCCGCGAACCAGCCGAAGGCGGCGCAACCCGCGCTCGACTGGCTGCGCACGAATCACTACGAAGACCCGGCGCTGGCGCGGATCGCCGACGAACTCGCCGCCAAGGGAGCCACGCGATGAAACGCTGGCTCGTGCTGCTGCTGGCCCTCGTGATGCATGCCGCATGGGCGCACAAGCCGAGCGACAGCTACCTGACGATGCGCGGCGCGACGGACAGCGATGCCATCGCGGTGCGATGGGACATCGCGCTGCGCGACCTCGACTACGTGCTGGAGCTCGATCGCGACGGCAATGGCGCGTTGACCTGGGGCGAGGTGCGAACGCGCGCCGCCGATATCACGCGCTACGCAACGCAGCACCTGGAACTCAAGGCCGGCGAAAAGCCCTGCCTGTGGGAAACCGCGGGCCCGCTGCAACTGGACAAGCACAGCGACGGCACCTATGCGGTGCTGTCGCTCACGGCCAAGTGCGAGAACATCCAGCAGGGCCTGAAGACGCACTACTCGCTCCTGTTCGATGTGGACCCTTCGCATCGCGGGCTGGTGCAATGGATCGCACCGGGCTCGCTCGGTTCGCAGCCGCTGGTCTTCAGCACCGATTCCGCCGAGCAGGCGATGCAGCTGCAGGCGCCCAGCGCATGGAAGACGCTCAAGCAGTACGTGGTCGAAGGCATCTGGCACATCTGGCTGGGTTATGACCACATCCTGTTCCTGCTCTCGCTGCTGCTGCCCGCCGTGTTGGTGCGCATGCAAAACCATTGGGAGCCCGCGCCCAGCCTGCGCCGCTCGCTGATCGAAGTGCTCAAGGTGGTGACCGCGTTCACCCTGGCGCACTCGATCACGCTCAGCCTGGCCGTGCTGGGCTTCGTGAGTCTTCCGTCGCGCTTTGTCGAGTCGACGATTGCCGCTTCGATCATCGTTGCGGCGCTCAACAATATCCGCGGTTCCATCGAGCAGAAGCGCTGGGTGATGGCATTCGCTTTCGGGCTGATCCACGGCTTCGGGTTTGCCTCGGCCCTCGCCGACCTGGGCTTGCCGCAAGGCGCGCTGGCCCTCGCGCTGGTGGGCTTCAACCTGGGCGTGGAAATAGGCCAGATGGCGATCGTGGCGGTGTTCGTGCCGATCGCCTTCGCGTTGCGCGGCACCGGCTTTTACCGGCGCGTCCTGCTGCCCGTCGGCTCGATCCTGATCGCCATCATCGCCGCCTACTGGTTCGCCCAGCGCGCCTTCGATTTCCAGGGGCCGTTCTAGCGGGGCGATTGGCGGCGCTATGCTGCGCCCATGCTAGACCTCCTGATAACCAACGCGTCCCTCGCCGACGGCCGCACCGGCATGTCCGTGGCCGTGCGCGACGGCAAGATCGTCGAAGTGAAGCCCGGCCTGGCCGCGCCGGCCGCAGAAACCATCGACGCCGGCGGCCAGCTCCTTAGTCCGCCATTGTGCGATCCGCACTTCCACATGGACACCACGCTGACGTACGGACAGCCGCGCGTGAACGAAAGCGGCACGCTGCTGGAGGGCATCCAGATCTGGGCCGAGCTCAAGCCGACGCTCACCAAGGACAACTACATCGAACGCGCGCTGAAGTACTGCGACATGGCTGTCGCCAAGGGCGTGCTCGCGATACGCAGCCATGTGGATACGAGTGATGGGCGCCTGATCGCGGTGCAAGCGCTGCTGGAAGTGAAAAAGCGCGTCGCACCGTCCATCGAGCTGCAACTGGTCGCGTTTCCGCAAGACGGCGTGCTCAGGAGCGAAGGCGGCGTCGACAACCTCAAGCGCGCGTTGGACATGGGCGTGGACATCGTCGGCGGCATTCCGCATTTCGAGCGCACGATGAGCGAAGGCGCGGCCAGCGTCAAGCTGCTGTGCGAGATCGCAGCCGATCGCGGCAAGATGGTCGACATGCATTGCGACGAGAGCGACGACCCCTTGAGCCGCCATATCGAAACGCTGGCATTCGAAACGCAGCGCCTGGGCTTGCAGGGCCGCGTGACCGGCAGCCATTGCACGTCGATGCACAGCATGGACAACTACTACGTGAGCAAATTGATTCCGCTCATCGCGCAGAGCGGCGTCTCGGTCATCGCCAACCCGCTGGTCAACATCCATTTGCAAGGCCGGCACGACACGTATCCGAAGCGCCGCGGAATGACGCGCGTGCCCGAGCTGATGCAAGCCGGCGTCACGGTCGCCTTCGGTCACGACGACGTGCAAGATCCCTGGTACCCGCTCGGTTCGGGCGACATGCTGGAAGTCGCGCACATGGGCGCGCACGTGGCGCAGATGACCGGCCACCAGGGAATTCGCGCCTGCTTCGACGCGGTGACGGTCAATGCGGCCCAGCTGATGCACCTGGAAGGCTATGGCATTGAAGCGGGGTGCGATGCGAGCTTCGTGCTGCTGCAGGCGACCGATCCGGTCGATGCGATTCGATTGAGGGCGAATCGGCTGAAGGTTTGGAGGAAGGGAAAGGTGCTGGCACAGACGGCGCAAACCGCGGCGCCCATTGCCAAACCGGGCAAGCCGTGATCGCCCGCGGGTTACGATCTCCCCCTTGCGCAAAGCCATCCCCCTGGTCCTCCTCCTCACCCTCGTGTGGGGCACCACATGGCCGCTGTTCCCGGTCGCCGTGCGCGAACTTTCCGTGTGGACCTTTCGCTCGCTCAGCACGTTGGGCGCGGGTGTGGTGCTGCTGGCCATCGCACGGTTTCGCGGCGAATCGCTTCGGGTGCCGCGTCAACACTGGCGCACGCTCGTCGCGGCGGCGCTGACTTACCTCGTGATCTGGAACGTGGCCAGCACTTATGCGGCGGTGCTGATTCCATCGGGCCAGGCCGCGATCCTGGGCTTCACGATGCCGTTCTGGGGCGCCCTCATCGCGTGGATCTTCCTCGGGCAGAGGCCCGGCGCGCGCGTGCTGATGGCGCTGGCGATCGGCGGGCTCGGCGTGGTGCTCTTGATCGTGAACGGCATCGATGCGTATGCGAAAGCGCCGCTCGGATTTGCGCTGGGCTTGCTCGCGGCCATCGGGTGGGCGGCGGGCACGGTGATCCTGAAGCGCAGGCCGATCCCGATCTCGCCGTTGGTCCTCACGGGCTGGCAGCTGCTGGTCGCGGCCGTGCCTCTCCTGGCCGCCGCAGTCGCGTTCAGCGGCGGCGAGTGGTTCATGCCTTCCGGAACCAGTATCGCCGTCATCGCCTACATCACGCTGGTTCCCATGGCGCTTGGCAACGTCGCCTGGTTTGCGATCGTGGGTTTGCTGCCCGCCAATATCGCCGGGCTCTCGGCAGTCATGGTGCCGGTCGTGGCAATGATCTCCGGCGCGATCGTCCACGGCGAACCCTTGGGTCCGGTGCAGTGGATGTCGATGCTTTGCTGCGCGGCCGGGGTGGCTATGGCGCTTCTCAGGCCGGCATCCAGGTGAGCGTCACTGCTTGGAATCACCGAACGGGGATGCGCGCGCCGCGG
>Ga0070679_100007593_pt1 | contig 10147 bp, 9 predicted proteins | sample KBSC63BmetaG_FD_65652 | JGI IMG/M metagenome (GOLD analysis project Ga0070679, IMG submission 65652) | Corn rhizosphere microbial communities from Kellogg Biological Station, Michigan, USA - KBS C6-3B metaG | ecosystem: Host-associated > Plants > Roots > Rhizosphere | place: USA: Michigan... | reverse complement strand
TTCGTTCCCCCCGCCGAGTAGACGGGCTAAAAGCAGCCCCGGCGGGGCCCGTAGTTCAGCGGTTAGAACGAGCCGCTCATAACGGTTATGTCGCAGGTTCGAATCCTGCCGGGCCTACCAGCCACTTTAGGTTGTTTTTCTTCGATCACACGAAGAGCCGTAAAGGACCGCGAGATGCGGCCCTTTCTGCGTCCGACTATGGACTGAACTCAGCCAGCCGATGCCGGTGGAGCTTGCAGCCGACCAGGCGCCGGGTGTTCATTCCAGAGATCCATCGCCGGCGCGGCGAATGCCTGCTGCGCCTGGGGCCCGGGCAACCTGACGAGGCCATGAGTGAGTTGCAGACCGCCGTCGCGACGGCCGGGCAGCAGCAGGCGCGTGTGCTGCAATCGCGCGCGGCGATCTCGTTGGCGCGCACCTCCGACATCAGCGCATCCCCACTCCGCGAGATCGTTGGAACCTTCAGCGGCGACGATGTTCCCGCTGAACTTGCGGTGGCGCTGGAATTGCTCGATCGGTAAATCATAGACTGCAATTTCCGAACGATTGGGGACTTCGGATGGCTCGAGAACAGCGCCGTTTGGCCGCCATCGTCGCGGCCGACGTAGTCGGTTACCCTAAATGCACTCAGCCGGGATACGCCACCTCCGCACTGAGTGATGGGCGCCATGCGCGCGACTGCATTATTCTTCTCAGAGATAGTGTCACTAGGGCCGGGGGGCACTTCGAAGTACTCGACCCGGACGCATTCCAGTATCCTCGCCATCCACTTGTATTTTCTCCCCACTGACCATCGTGAGCACATAGCCCCGCGCCTTTTGCATAAGGCGGGCCGCTCCCGTGGGCAGATCGTGGATCATCCTCGGTCTCTCAAAGGTGAGCGCAGAGAAGTCGATCAAGTTCAAATCCGCCTTAAAGCCCGGCCGGAGTTGCCCGCGATCGTGGAGGCCGAATACTGCTGCGGTGTCCGCAGTCTGCTTTTTGACGACGAACTCCAAGGGAAGCCTCGGCCCGCGGACACGGTCTCGCGCCCAATGAGTCAGCATGAAAGTCGGCATACCACCATCACATATGACAGTGACGTGTGCCCCCCCGTCCGAGGCCCCAATAATGGTATTTGGGTCGGCAAGCATCTCACGATGAGGTTCGAGGCTACCGTACGGATAGCCCATGAGATGATAGCTGATCATCCCGTTTCCATTCTGCTCGAGCAGGATGTCGAGAGCGACTTCCCGCGGATCGCGCCCTTCACGGGCAGCTATCGACGCAATTGAACTAGAAGGATGAGGTTCGTAATCGATGACCTCGTCCACCGGATACATATAGGGCCAGGGATTCCTGAACAGGCCCTGATATTCTTCATTTCCGTCCCTCGGCCTCCCCTCAGGAGGCCCAATGGTGGCTTCGTATGCGATCTTGCGACGTAGGTCGGGATCCTGATTCAGTCTTTTAGCCAATTCGGACCGCGGCAGATGATCCAGCGTGTTCAGGGTTGGAGATCCATGGAAAGGATGGAACCGACTAGCGAGCGACAGAAGCGATCCGGTGCTGCGTCCGAAGACCTGAGGTACGACATTCGCTCCTCGTGCGCGACCGGCATGGCATGCCGCGAGATGATCGCGCCATGATTCTGGCCGAATCATATTTTGCGGGCAGAGAAAGGTCACAGGAACACCCAGCTTCGCTGAAATCTCGACCATCCAGGCCATTTCACTCTTGGGAGCCTGCAGGTCATCACCTGTCACTCCGGCAGGGGCTACCTGGACGACGCCATGGCCACTTACTGCAACCGCTTTGGCCAGAGCCTCCAGTTCATCAAATTCAGCATAGGTGCCGGGCACACGTTCACCATCGATGGCACGGTGGACCAATGTCCGGGATGTGGAAAAGCCAAACGCGCCGGCGCGTTGCGCGTCGCCGACCACCCGAGCCATCGCGGCGATATCGTCTTGCGTTGCCGTCTCATTACGTGCACCGCGCTTACCCATCACGTACGCGCGTAGCGGCCCGTGAGCGAGTAGCGACCCCACGTCGAGCGCATGCTTACGGCGCTCAAGTGCATCGAGATATTCCGGAAACGTCTCCCAATCCCACTGAATGCCATCAGCCAGGGCGGTACCGGGAATGTCCTCGACACCTTCCATCAATCCAATGAGCCACTCGTGTTGCTCGGGGCGAACCGGCGCAAACCCAACACCGCAATTGCCCATAATGGCGGAGGTGACGCCGTGCCAGAATGACGGCGCGAGCTGGGAATCCCAAGTGGCCTGTCCATCATAGTGGGTGTGGATGTCGACCCAACCGGGTGTCACAAGCAACCCATCCGCTTTCACGGTCTCCTTTGCCTGACCCGATAACTTTCCAACGGCGACAATTTTGCCACTCTCTACGGCGACGTCCGCCGTGGCGGGCGCGGCGCCCGTGCCGTCAACCACTGTCCCGCCCTTAATGATTGTGTCGTACATCCAATCCTCGCCCGCTTCGGGGTGAACTTTGCCGATCGCTCCAGATTACTCGCTCCAGGAAACTCGCAGTTCCTTCAAACCGTAGATCCCCGCTTCGCCATGAAATTCGAGGTTCTGAGTTGGTGTCTCGAGGCGCAGGTTCTTGAACCCGCTGAGCAGCGCCTGCAGCGCGATCAAGAGCTCTTGGCGGGCAAGGAACTGACCCAGACACTGGTGCAAGCCGAAGCCGAATGCCATATGGCTTCGTGCTCTCTCTCGTCCGATCTGAAACGTCTCCGGATCGGACGTGAATTTTTGATCATAGTTTGCTGAATGCAAGGCAAGGATAACGCCTGTTCCCTTGGGAATCTGTCGACCGCAAACCTCCACATCATCCACTGCGACTCGCCGCGGTCCGGCACGAACGACCGAAGTGATACGAACGATCTCTTCTACGGCGCCAGGCAGTTGATCCGGCTCTCGCACGAGCTTGTCGTATAGCTCCCGGTCGCAGAGGATTCTCGAGATTCCCAATGCCAGCGTGTTGGCGGTGGTCTCGTGGCCACCTAGAGCCAGCAGGACGGCCATGGAGACCAGCTCTTCACGAGTGATCTCTGATCGTTCCACAGCGGCAAGTAGTTTCGGAAAGAGTTGCTGTGAGTCCGCGTCAGCGCGCATCGCAGACAAATGGTCGCTCAGCTTGTCCGCCAGCTTTTCGAGCGCATGTTTCTGATGGGGCACGGATTTCTCGCCCGCACTCAATGCCAATCTCTTGATCTCCGGGCGGATGGTCTCATCGATGCCGAGAAATCGGCATATGATTCGCGAGGGCACCTCTAGCGTGAAGAGCGCTACGAGATCGACTGGGCGCGCCGCCTTCCGAACGTCTACGAGGCAGTCGTCCACAATTTCTCTCATCATGCCAGCAAGCTCTTCGATTCGGGCTGGCCGGAACTCGTTGGCAACGACCTTTCTCAGCCGGGAGTGTTCAGGCTCATCGCGTCGAATCAACGATTTTGCAAATACGTCGACCCGCCCACCAATGTGTCCCTCGATCGGAAAGCCGGGCCGTGTAACGTCGCCGCTGAACCGACGGTCACCGAGTACGCTTCTCACAGCGTCGTAACTCGTGGCGAGAAGCGCCGATGAGCCATCGGACAGCTTCACCGGACACAGCGGTCGGTTCGCGCGCAATTCTTCATAAACCGGTGGCGGATCATATGGCCTGTCCGGCGCCGGGATGCGCGGCGGACCATCCAATGGCTTGTCGTTCATGGTCAAGCTCCCTTTCCAATCCCCCATCGATTCTGATTGTCCGTTCGGACGAGACCGCGACTCTGGCGGCCGAGCGATGAGGTTCTCTCGTCGCATCAGGCCGTGTCGCCTTTCCACTTCAGGAGCACGTGCTCGACGCGAACTACGACGAAGTTCAACAGCAGGCCGATCATCGCCAAAACAAGGACCGTTCCGAGCAAACCCTCCGCCCGAAAACTTGCGGCATAGAAGGAAATCCGCTGTCCCAAACCCATGCGCGCCGCGATCATTTCGCCGACCACAACTGCCAGCAATGCGTACACGACGCCCAGCCTCATGCCGCCGAACATGGCGGGCACGGCGCCGGGGAGCATGACCTTCCAGAACAGCTGTCGATTAGTCGCGCCAAGGGCACGCATTGTCAGAATGAGCTCGCGATCGAGTGCCCGTATTCCAGCCTCGGTATTCAACATCAATATGAAGAATACGAGACTGACTGCCAGCGCCACCTTCGAGCTTTCGCCGACACCGAACCAGATGATGAACATCGGGGCGAGAGCGACACGCGGCAGGACGTTTAGAATGGTCAGGAAGGGATTGCTCACGTCCGCAACCAAGGAGTACTGCATGCGAAGTATGCCCGCGGTCACACCCGTGGCAGCACCGATTGCGAATCCCACCAGGCTCTCGCGCAAGGTGACGAAAATGTGAGGCCAGATGCTTCCTTCGCGCAGCTCATCGAACAGGAACTGCCCAATGGCGGAGGGTTGGGAGAAGAAGAAGGGGTCGAGGCGACCGGTTGCCGTACCCCACTCCCAAAGACCCAGAAACGCCAATAGAACACCCGCTCGAAGCAACCAGACTCGGACTGTTCTCCTTCTGCGGCTCCGGGCATGCTCATCTCTGCTTTTCGCGAGCGCATCGAGAATCGAGCCGGAAACGTGAGTCGATACGGACATTGTCATCGAGCATTCTCCCCGGCCTTTAATGCTTGCCAGACTCGTTCACTCAGCCTTAGGAAATGATGATTGAAGCGAATCACCGCCGGGTCCCGAGGCCGTGGTAAATCAATCTCAATATCTGCTTGGATTCGCCCGGGACGGCTCGTCATGACGATCACGCGGTCAGCGAGCGCCACCGCTTCGGCCAGATCATGCGTCACGAACAGAACGGTCTTTCGTTCCTTCTCCCAGATCCGCAGAAACTCGGCCTGCAAATTGAGCTTGGTTTGCGCATCGAGAGCTGCAAATGGCTCATCCATCAAGAGAGTATCTGGGTTGATCGCAAGAGTGCGCGCGATAGCAACGCGCTGGCGCATACCCTGAGAGAGCTGCCGCGGATAGGCGTAGGCGAAACTATCAAGTCCGACCATTTCGAGAAAACGGGTGCTGGTCTCGGTACGCTCGGCGGCTGGAACACCGCGGAGCTCGAGGCCGACTTCGACATTGCGGCGGGCTGATCTCCAGGGAAGGAGTCCGTCACGCGCAAACATGTAGCCGGTATTGCGTGATGGCCCTTGAACCGGTTGGCCATTGAGCACCACGGATCCGGCCACGGGTTGAACCAAGCCGGCGGTCATGTTCAGAATGGTCGTCTTGCCACAGCCGCTTGCACCGACTAGTGCCAGAAATTGCCCGCGCGGCACATCGAAAGATACATCATCAAGGGCGAGCATCGGCTTGCCCTCGGGAGTCTCAAAGGCGTGGGAAACGCTCTGCACCCGCAAAGCGATTTCCGTCTTCGCCTTTGGCACTAGTGGTAATATGGCGTCCATCCCGTCAGACCTTTGCTAGTTTCTTCGTTGCGCCTCAGATAAGCGAAAACATGTGCACGCGACCACGCCCTCTATTTCGATTTCAGAACCTCAGTTGCGGTCGAAGGGGCCCGAGCTACGACAATTGAACCTTCCCGTTCGAGCGCGCTTATTTCGTCGATTTGAAAGCCGACGCTCCGCAGCACTGTTTCCGTATCCGCGCCGAGAACGGGTGCGGGCGGAAGCGAAAGTTGCACCAGGCCAGTCAGGCCAGTGCCAAGCCTGGGCACTCCTTCGGCCGCATCGCCGACCTTACCGGCACCAAGATCGACATGCTGATTGATCCGTGCCTCTCGAAGAAATTCTCGCAGCCCGCGCACCCGGGCGGCGGGGACGCCAGATTCGTTCAGCTCATCTTCCAGCAGCGTGGCGGACCGTCGCGAGAAAGCCTTTGTCAGCAGACGGTGCACCTCTCCTGGATCGACGGCTGCGACATTTGTCGACGTTCCGTGCCCGACGGCTGAAACTAACGCAGGATTGGCGGGCAAGCTATCGAGACCCAGAGCGGCGCACAGCTTGATAAACTGGGCGCGAGTATTCGCAGCCACGGCGATCCAACCGTCTTTGCATTTGAAAGTCGCAGAACCCGGCGAGCCGCTAAAACCGAAATTACCCCTTCTGGGATCGTCCTGATCGCTCGCCAGGACACGAGCGACTGTTGGTCTCATCAGTTGCAACGCGGAATGCGACAGTGACGCATTCACGTGACAACCTTCGTTGGAACTCATCCGCTGGTGTAGAGCGGCCAACACGGCCATTGCTCCCATCATGCCCGTCGCACTATCGATGACGGGAAAACCGACTTTGGATGGAGGATCGGCCTCCTCACCGTTGACCATCATCATTCCGGTCAACGCCTGGACGACATGATCGTAGGCGCCATGGCTTCGCCAGGCGCTCGTATTTCCATGTCCGGAGATCGAAAGATAGATGAGCCGGCTGTTGACGGCTCGCAATGCCTGATAGCCAAGTCCCAGTCGCTCGGCGACGCCTGGCCGAAAATTCTCGATAAAGACGTCGGCCGTACGTATTAGGTCAAGCAGGGCGGCGCGAAGGCGCGGGTGCTTCAAATCCATCGCCAAGGATTTCTTGCCCGCATTGAGCGTCGCGAATGTGGTGGAAGCCACGTTCTCGCCCCTCCGCTCCACAAATCTCATGATGTCCGGAGCACGTGGATTCTCGACCTTGAGGACGTCCGCACCGAGTTCGGCGAGATACATCGAGGAGGTAGGTCCCGCAATCACGTGGGACAGGTCGATCACTCGAATGTTGGATAGGCTTTGCAATGCCATGAGAAAGCTCCTTGGCATCGAAGGTAGAGTTCCGTGTGATAAGCAGTTAATAACGATTTACGACCTGGTAATAGGAGATCGGTATCATGGATCATCTCCGCATTCGGGCCTTTTCGCTCATCCAGATATTGGGGGAAGTGGGATCGCTCCATCAGGCTGCGCGCAGGCTAAATACCTCCCAGCCTGCGCTGTCGGTGATGCTGCGAGAATTGGAACGGGCGTTAGGCGGAAGGCTGTTCACGCGCTCACGGCGCGGGCTTGTCGCTACTGAACTAGGTAACTACGCCATTAGCCACGCCAATCTGATCCTGTCCGACCTGAAACGGCTTCAACGAGAAGCCGCGGCGGCGAGCAATGGGGGATCCCTCCTCCGGGTTGGCTCCTTGCCGGTTCTGATGTTGGAAATCGTCCCCAAGACCTTGGCGCTATTACGTCAGTCCTTTCCCACACTCCAGGTCGAGTTTCGGGAAGGCTCGGCTCCGGACCTGCTGACCGAGCTTGCCGTCGGACATTTGGACATCGTTGTTGGGCGAATGCTTCCGGAATTCGTACCGAACGACGATCTCGCATCGACCGCTCTCTTTGCCGAAACGTTTTGCGTAATCGGGCGTGCCGACCATCCCTTTACGCGGCGACGCGGCCTCACTTGGCGCCAGCTGCAAGCGGCGGACTGGGTGGAAACGCCAGTGACCACCATCCTCAGGAATGTCTTTTCAGAAGCCTTCCTGCGGCGGGGGCTGAAACCACCCCAGCCCAAATATGAGTCGGCATCTTTCTATTCATCTGTCGCAATACTCAGGACGTCCGACTGTTTGATGATGGTACCGAACCAAGTCAGCGAGCATTTCACGAATACAGGAGTCGTGAGAGCGTTGCCCGTGCGAGTCGGAGAAGCAACGGCGTCCTATTCGCTGCTTAGACGGCGATCGCGGGCGGAAACGCCGGGTGGCATCGCCTTCGAGAAGGCCCTCTTGCAGATCATCACGGGGCGGCCGCGTTCCGTTGCAGAAAACCCTTCCCGAAAATCCTCGAAGCAAGCCCGGTAACACGTCTATCTATCCAGGTATTTCCCGGCGCCCGACCAAGCCAATTGCTCGCATGTCTGCGCGTGGTTCGGCTTGACGAGATTGTTCTCAACCATGAACTTTCCGACATTGTCGGTACCGATACAGTTGAACTTCACACTGAAAGCACCGCTCAGACCGCTGACAATCTTCGTCAAGTCGTCGGCCGAAAGGGCCTTGTTGTACTTGGCCCATATAGCGCCCACCTGGGAAGCCTTTGACGAATCGCGGATAACGGAAATGACCTCTTCCTGGGCGGCTTGGAAGCGATGCATCGCATCAGCGTGCTTGTCGGCGTATTCACGCGTGGTAAGCCACGTGTTGGAAGTCCAGGCAGCGAAGCCCGGAATTACACGATCATAGTATAGATCCAACAGCTTCTTGCCGCCGGTGTGCTGTAACAGCGTGAGGACAGGTTCGAGAGCAATGATTCCGTCGATTTGCTTTGCCTTGAAACCCGCCAGCGCGTCCGGGCCAAGACCAACTGCGAGAAACGTCACGTCCTTTTCTGGATCCAGACCCGCGTCTTTGACAAAGCGTCGCGCAAAATTGTGCCCCTCGGAGCCGATGGCGGGGACCCCAATGCGCTTTCCTTTCAAATCCTTGATTAGAGCAGGATATCCCGCCGTCTGATTTGGCGTAGGCATTTCGGGTCTTACGACAATTCCCCAAACCGGTGCCGGATAGTTATCGATGATACCAACCAGTTCCTTTCCGCGGCTGTTCACCAGCATCATGTTGCCGATGCTGTTGTTCATCAAATCGATGCTTCCACTGAACAGGGCGGCCGTGGCTTCCGGTGCAGCTCTGAAGTCCGATAGTGTCGCCTTGATGCCGTGTCGTTCGTAGATGCCCATATCGCGGCCGATATAAGCAGCGACCGATTGCAGCGTTCCCGGATAAACACCAATATTGATAGGAGTGGGATCCGCTGCGTATGCCAAGCGCACGCCGCCAAAGAGCGCGCAAATAATGGCGAACATCGTTGTCAGTTTCATGTTTCCTCCCGACACATTCTGTTCTTGTCGCAAGCGTAAGGAGGGCGAGGACAGTTTGCGCCCTGTGTCTCTAGGACCAGGTGCTCTCTGGCTCCCTGCTCACTGAGATCGACCCTAACAAGGGAGAGCTAAAACAAATAATTATCATATTTAAACCTGTGATCGGATTTCATTATCATCGCCAGGAATTGTTTCGACAGAGGCAAGCAATTCGTCGAAGCGAGATAACGCATCCTGCCTCAGCACCCTCTGCATCAGCATCGCCAGACCGTCGAGGCCTTTCCTCATATCGGTGACGTCCAGGGCCAGGGGGATCTTCACGCCCGACGGCAACAGGCTCATGCGCCGTCTCCCCCGAGCAGCACCACCATCCGCCGCACCGCTTCCGGATCGGCATCGCGCTCGAACCGCATCCGACGCCCACCCGCCAGATCGATTTCAATGCCTGGCGCGGAAGATACGGTCGAACTCTCGGCAACAGGCGCCGCGTCCATGATCTGCACGGCGCAAACACCGGAACAGGCTGTGAAGCTCTTGGCGCGTCAAACGTCTGTGAGCCATTTCCATAGCGAACGAGCAACATGATTCATTGCAGAGGTCTCAATGCAATAGTGCGGTGAGAAAAACCTGGAGGAACCTGATGGGAACGGACCGCAAGTTGATTACCGATAGATGCTATGGCACTTGCTAATGACGTGTGAGAGCAGTCCTTTGCTGCCGATGAGACATTGGCTCGCCGGGACGATTGCTAGCGCATAACGCGGTTGCCCCATCGGCCCCTGCGCGGCACTTGCCTCCTGATACGGCACCTGATGTTCCCTACTCCGCCAAAGACGGTCCCTGTTTCGCGAAATTGGTTCCCTGTTTTGTTGCGGCTCCTCAACGGCCTAGCTGCCCGACAAATCGAGATAAATTGGGAAATTACAGCGGATTTTCTGCGCGTTTCGCCCCAGAATCTGACTGTCCAAGCTGTAATACCTGCCATGAGACCGGTTAGACGATGACGGAGTCCACTACCAGCCATCACCCAGATCTGGCTCTTGGCCGCCTCATGCCCGCCCGCCGGATGCCCTGGCGAGGGCACCGGGCCGCTCGCCGAACGTCCGGGTATAGGCCGCTGCGAAGCGGTCGAGGTGCCAGAAGCCCGGCCGGAAAGAGACGCCGGTAACCGTGATGCCGAGGTCCGGCTTCTCCAGCATCGACCGCGCGCCACAGCCGTCGCCACCGCAGATATTCCCACGGCGGCCTGCCGGTGCGGGACTGCGCGATCGCCTCCAGGGAG
>Ga0070679_100007591_pt1 | contig 10147 bp, 8 predicted proteins | sample KBSC63BmetaG_FD_65652 | JGI IMG/M metagenome (GOLD analysis project Ga0070679, IMG submission 65652) | Corn rhizosphere microbial communities from Kellogg Biological Station, Michigan, USA - KBS C6-3B metaG | ecosystem: Host-associated > Plants > Roots > Rhizosphere | place: USA: Michigan... | reverse complement strand
CGGCTCGGACCGCCCCGGCCGTTCCTGCTGACCCAAGCGGCGATCAGCGCACTCTGAGCAGCGTCAGTCCCTCACCGATGGGTATCAGGGACAGATCGACACGCTCATCGTGATGCACTCTCTCGTTGAAATCGCGCAAGGCCGCGGCGATCGCGCTGCTCTGGCGGATGATCGGCGCGCCTGAGACCGCCAGGGTGTTGTCGACCGCGATCACTCCCCCCGGACGCACCAGCCGCAGCAGTCGCTCGTAGTAGGCGAGGTAATTCGGCTTGTCCGCATCGAGGAAGGCGAAGTCGTACTGGCCGTGCCCGCCCGCCGCGAGTAGCTCGTCGAGCGTCTTCAGCGCCGGTTGAAGATGCAGCTCCACCCGGGATTCGACCCCGGCCTCGCGCCAGAAGCGCCGTCCGATCGATGTCCACTCCTCGCTGATGTCGCAGGCCACCACCTTGCCGTGCTCCGGCAGGGCGAGTGCGACCGCGAGCGCGGAATAGCCGGTGTAGGTACCGACCTCGATGCAGCGCACCGCCCCGGTCAACCGCACCAGCAGCGCCATGAACTGGCCCTGCTCCGGGCTGATCTGCATCTCGGCCTCCGGCCTGCCCGCGGTGGCCTGCCTCAGCTTCTGCAAGGCGTGCGGCTCGCGCAGCGAGCACTCCTGCAGGTAGTGGAAGACATCCTCGGGCATGAGAATCGTTCGGACTGACATGGGCACGCCCTCTTTCCGGGATGTCGCACTGTGCTGCCTGCGGAGCGGTCCTGACAAGCGGCGCCGCCTGGCAGGCCGCACCGCCCGGACCGGCCAGCGGCAGGACCGCCGGGGTCACGCCCGGGCGTCAGTGACGGCGGGCGCACTCTCCTGCCGGGAACTTTGCTATCTTGCCGTGCGTCCGACCGTGTTACGCCCGATCAGAGCTCGAATGCGCAAGCTCTTCCCCTCAATCGGCCTGTGGTTGCTGCTCCTCGCAGGGCAGTACGGGGCCGTACTCCACGAGCTCAGTCACGTCTGCGCCGCAGCGGACGCGACCGTCGGCGTGCACTTCGATGCACGCCTGGAAAAGAGCTGCGAGCTGTGCCTGGGATACTCCCAACTCGCCAGCCCCGCAGCCCCGGGCGTTCCCGATTTCATCTTCGAGCACACCACCGCACAGGTCGCCACAGCGCGCCCGGCGATTGACCATCCTGCCGAGCTGCCGACACCGCGCAGCCGGGGTCCACCCCTCTCCGACCGGAATTCCTGATCTGCCTGCCTGCGCGCCGCCTGCCCCATCGGGGCACGGCGCCTCGATGGATTCCTTCGGAGCCTGACATGTTCATACGCTTCCCCCGCCCGTGGGCACTGGTGCCCGCGGCCTCGATGCCGCTCATGTTCCTCGCCCCCGCCTTTCCCGCCGCCGCCCAGGTCGCGGAACAGACCGGTGCCCCCCTGCCGACGATCGTCGTCACCGCGCAGCACCTCGACGAAGAGCGTTCGCGCATCGACACCGATACCGGCGCCTCCACGTACACCTTCGACTCCAAGGCGATCCAGGCGGCCCCGGGCGGGGATAACGTCCAGCTCAACCAGGTGATGCTGCAGGTCCCGGATGCCGCGCAGGATTCCTTCGGCCAGCTGCACATCCGGGGCGATCACAACGGACTTCAGTTCCGGCTGAACGGGGTGATCCTTCCCGATGGCATCAGCCTGTTCGGCCAGACGCTGCCGCCCAGGATGATCTCCTCGCTGAAGCTGCTGACGGGAAGCCTGCCGGCGGAATACGGGCTGCGCAGTGCGGGCATCATCGACCTGACGACCCGCAGTGGCGCGCTGCAGCCGGGCGGTTCGGCGACGCTCTACGGCGGCAGCCATGGCTCCATCGAGCCCAGCATCAACTACGGCGGCTCCTCGGGCGCCACGACCTACTTCGTCTCCGGGGATTTCCTGCGCAACCAGCTGGGCATCGAGTCCCCTGACGGGCGTTCGACGCCCCTGCACGACCACACCCGCCAGGACCATGGCTTCGGCTATTTCGAGCGCATCCTGGATGACAACGACCGGCTCTCGGCAATCCTTGGCACCTCCGATGCCCGCTTCCAGATTCCGAACCTGGATGGGGTGCACGCCCTCGACATCGGGCCTGGCTTCACCGTCAACGGCCGCTCGGACTTCCTCAGCAACCACCTGGACGAGAACCAGCGCGAGATCACGCATTTCGGCATCCTCAGCCTGCAGCATTCATCCGGCCCCCTGGTGCTGCAAACCTCGTTCATCGCACGCTATTCGAGCCTGGACTTCTCCCCCGACCCGCAGCTCGGGGATCTGCTGTTCGACGGCATCTCGCAGCAGGCCTACAAGCGCGACATGGCCTACGGACTGCAGAGCGATGGCGCCCTCCGCCTGGACGACGGGCACACCGTGCGGGCCGGGCTGTATCTTCAGAACGATCGCCTGACCAGCAACACGGCCTCGCAGGTACTGCCGGTGGACGACACAGGCCTGCAGGTCTCGGACGTGCCGGTCGCGATCGTCGATGACGTCCGGGCGACCCAGTGGATCGAGAGTGCCTATGTCCAGGACGAATGGCGGATCGAGCCGTTCCTGACTGTGAACTACGGGCTGCGGTTCGACCACTATTCGGCCTTTGGCAGCGCCAGCCAGGTGAGTCCCCGGGTGAACTTCGTCTGGCAGGCGGCGGCGGGCACGACGCTGCACGCGGGCTACTCGCGCTTCTTCTCTCCGCCGCCGTTCGAGCTGATCGGCAATGAGTCGCTCGCGAAGTTCTTGAACACGACCGCGGCCCCTGCCGTGACGAGCGGCGACATCGTCCGTCCGGAACGTTCCAACTACTACGACCTGGGACTCGAGCAGGTGCTCACGCAGTCGCTCACCGTCGGCGTGGACAGCTACTACAAGCAGTCCTCCGACCTCCTGGACGAGGGCCAGTTCGGCGCTCCGATCATCCTCACGCCGTTCAACTATCGCCATGGCCAGGTGCATGGCATCGAGCTCACGGGCAGCTACCACGTTGGACACTTCCAGTCCTACGCCAACGTCGCCATACAGCGCGCCATCGGCAAGGACATCGTCACCGGCCAGTTCAACTTCGCGCCCGCGGACCTGGCCTACATCGCCAATCACTACGTTCACCTGGACCACGAGCAGCAGGTGACCCTGTCGGGAGGCGCATCCTACGAATGGCGCGGCACCCGCCTGAGCGGGGACCTGATCGTCGGCTCCGGATTGCGCTCGGACCTGGTGCTGCCGGACGGGACTTCCGTGCCCAATGGCGCCCACCTGCCCTACTACCGCCAGGTGAATCTCGGTGTCAGCCACGAGTTCGACCGGCAGGGGCTGCCGGGACTCACGCTGCGGCTCGATCTGATCAACGCCTTTGACCAGATCTACCAGATCCGCAACGGCACCGGAATCGGGGTGGGCGCCTCGCAATACGGTCCGCGGCGCGGCATCTTCGCCGGCGTCACGCAGAGCTTCTGAAGGCATTCCGAAACAGCCTTCAGAGAGGGATGCAGTGCAGCACCACCGGGTCGGCCGACCGCGTGACTAACGCACGATGTGACTTTGAGGGCGTCGAAGATGCGACGCTCGCTCACCGTCTCAGTGCGCAGTGGAGGCGGGTCGGGCCACGGCGGCAGCGATGCGATCGGCAAGACCGGCCAGTGCCCGGCTCATGAGCTCGGCCTGGGAGCCGACACCGCTGCACGCTCCGGCAGAAGGCGCCTGCAACTCCTGGCTGCCGGAAGCGCCGTCTGCTTCTGCGCCTGGGCTCACCCGGCCGGCGGAGGCGGTAAAGCGCGCCGCGACCGGTGTGAGCGACCAATCCGCGCGCAGCGTGATGGCGCATCCCGCATCCATCGAGAACTCCTGGATGTTGACGGACAGGGAGCGTCGCTCGCCCCGCGCCGGTGTGTCGGGGTCCAGGACCAGGCCTGGCGACAGCCGCGCGGCAAGATCTGCCGATAACACGCGTACGATCATCTCCTCCAGCGGTGCCGCCCAGCGGTCCTGGTCAGAGATATGCAGTCTCGTCGCGTCGATCTGCTGCACCAGCTGCATCCGGTCCAGCTCACCGGGAATCCTTACACGATCCAGCCGGATGGGCACCCCGCCCGGTGGCACGGCGGTACTTGTATCCGGGGCGATCCGCGCCAGCGTGTAGAAGTGCATGGGAGGACTCGAGGCGCAGGCCCCCATCAGGCAGGCGCTCGCCAGGGCGGCCACGCGCACGAACGATCGGATCATTGGCTGTCTGCCTTGCGGCCCCGCAGGAGCGCTTCGGGATGTCGATCCAGATAGTCCGCAAGCCCCCGTACCGAACGCGCCGCCTGCGTCAGCTCGCGCATCAGCCGCGGCAGGTCCGAGCCGGCCGCCCCTCCATTGCCGACCAGCCCCTGCACCGAGTCCAGCGTGCGCTGTGCCGAGTCCGCCGTGTCGCGCAGGCTCGTAACGAGGGATTTGAGGTCGGGACCTACGTCCTGCGTGATGCGATCGAGGTGCCCGAGGGTCTCATCGAGCGATTTCAACGCCTGCCCGAGCTCGGGGCCGGAGGTCGCCCGGTTCAGGTTCTTCAGCACGCCGTGCAGGTCCTGCAGGATTGCTGCGATATCCTGGGACGAGCCCGCGGGGATCTTCATGTACCGGCCGGCCTGCTGGAGCGCACCGTGCGGCTCGGCCGGGTTCATTTCCAGGCCGACTACCTTGAACCCGGTAATGAAGCTGACCGAGGCGACCTGCGCCTGCAGGCCGTGCCGGACCAGGGTCTCGATCCAGCTCCGGACGGTCTGTTGCGGGTTCGCTCCGGCGGGGCGCGGCATGTCGAGGATGTCCACGCGTTTCGGATCGATCGAGAAGACGACGCGCGTCACCAGCGTGTGCAGATGCCCGTCGTAGCGCAGACGAGCCTCCTGGACCTCCCCGACCTCGTTGCCTTCCAGCTCCACCGTGGTGCCGGCGCCTATGCCGCGCTGGTTGCCCGGAAATTCCGCCAGGTAATAGAGCTCATCCCCGAGTGGCGCGCGCACGGCCGCACGACGGTTGTCATAGAGGCGGAACACGGCGCCCTGGGCGCTCGGGTCCTTGGCGAGGACCTCCTGCGGGGTGTCAAAGGCAATCCCGCCGGCCAGCAGCTGCTGCCAGGAATCCGCGCGAAAGCGCACCCCCTGGGTGCCGACGGTCAGGTCGACCCCGCCGGCGTTCCAGAAACGCGTCTGTGGATGCACGAGCCGGTCGTAGGGCGAGCGGATGAAGGCCGTAACCTTCACGCCCTGGCTGCCCGCGGCCAGCGCGTAATCTTCGACCTCCCCGACGCTGATGCCCCGGTACGAGATCGGCGAGCCGCGCGTGAGCGAGCCCAGGTCGGCCGACTCCAGGACAAAGGAGCGGCCGGGCGTATCCGGAGCGAGCGCCGGAGGCTCATCCAGGCCGGTGAAGTGGCGCTGTGGCCGGCCGTCCTTGCCGGGGTACATCTCGATGTAGGAGCCGGACACGAGGGTCGACAGCCCCGAGATGCCGCCGACGCCCACGCGCGGGGCGACGATCGCAAAGCGCGTCTGGTCCGTCAGATACTTTTGCGCCGCCCGCGTCATGCGCGCTCGCACGATGACACGCGACATGTCCGGTGTCAGCTGCATGGACTCCACCGTCCCCAGATCGACGTTGCGGTGCTGTATCCGGGTCTGACCAGGCTGCAGGCCGTCGGCCTGCTTGAAGGAGATGGTGATCTCGGGGCCACGGCCGGCGAGTGCACGCCACGCGAGCCACAGGACGATGACTGCGGATGCAATGGGCACCACCCATACCCAGGCAAACCAGCGCCGCGGCCTCTGGCGCGCCTGAGGCTCCTGGCCGGGAGGCTCAGCCATGCACATCTCCGGCGCGATCCCACATCAGCCTGGCGTCGAAGACTTCCGTGGCGATCATCGTGAGCACCACGACCGCTGCAAAGGCAACCAGCCCATTTCCTGCGTGCACCTCCGTAACCGCCCCGAACTGCAGGATCGCCACGAGCACCGAGACCATGAAGACGTCGATGTTGGACCAGCGACCGACCATATCGATCATACGATACAGGCGCGTCCGTCCCAGCAGAAATCGCCTCGTGCCGCGGCGAGTCGCGATCAGCATCCAGCTCAGGCCGAGCAGCTTCATCAGCGGCAGCACGATGCTCGCGGCGAACACGATCAGCGCCAGCGGCCACAGGTGATTGCGAATGAGCTCCAGCACCCCGCTCAGGATGGTGTTGGGATCCTCACGTCCGAAGCGCACGACCGTCAGCACTGGCAACACGTTTGCGGGGATGTACAGGATGTAACCAGCCACCACCAGGGAGGCGGTGCGCCGCATCGAATCCGGTTTCCGCCGGTGCAGTTTCGCCTGACATCGCGGGCAGCGCACCGACGCGGCGAATCGCTTCCCAACGACCAGGTCGCACACCCTGCACGCGACGAGCGGTCCCTCCGGTGGGGCTGCCGCGTCGCCGACATCGCGCGGCTCGAGCGATTGCCACACCGTGCGCTCATCCAGCTGCGTCATCGCGAGCAGCAGCGCCAGGGTAGCGGCAATGAGAAACCAGCCCCCCACTCCCACATCCACGGTGGCGACCACCTTGATCCGGCTATAGGCAACGAAGCATCCGACGAGATAGACCTCGGTCATCACCCACGGCCGCAGCCGGGTCACGCAGCGGAAGGCAGTGCCGAGGGAGTCGCGCCGGCCGAAATGCAAGCTGCCGAGCACCCAGACGAGCAGGGCGAGAAAGCTGACCGTCAGGACGATGCTGAAAGCGCTGACCAGCAGCGCCAGGGACGGGAAGCCATCCTGCCACAGCGCCCCCGGGGCGCCGGGAAACCAGGTCTGGCGGAAGGCCCCGTAGCTCGAGACCGACATCATCGGTGCCGCGCAGGCGGGGAGCAGCAGCAGCAGCGCTGCGAGGCACCACGCCAGGGGCGCATCGATCCTGCCGGTCGCCGGGCCGGCCAGCACCCGCCCGCAGCGGCGGCACTCGCTGACGCACGGGCGTCGGGCCAGCGGGATCAGCTGCAGCAGCCCGCAGTCCGGGCATGCCACCCGCTCCGGTCCCGGATGCGCACGAACGCGGTTCAATGAGCCCCTTGAGCTGACTTCTTCTTGGCCATTCCGGCGGAGTATAGAACGCAGACCCGCCGGTGCGGGTTCCGCAGATGCCACGATCCGCACGCCGCAACCGGATGTCCCGAGAACCGGCAGCACGCTCGGGCGTTGGTCGTCCATGTCATCGGCGACGTCATCGGCGACACTCGCCTCCCGCGTCCTGAAGTGGACCGGCGGCATCATCGTGGGCCTCGCGGTGCTGCTGATCGTGCTGTTGGCCGTCCTCGACTGGCAGGCCAACGCGCTTCGCGGACCGATCTCGCGGACCCTGTCGGCCCGCATGCACAGGCCGGTGAGCATCAAAGGGCATCTCGACCTGCACCTGCTCTCGTGGCATCCGTACGCCCTGTTCAACGACATCGCCGTCGCCAATCCCGCCTGGGCGGGTCAAGGCGACATGGCCCGGATCGGCAAGCTCGCGGTACAGATGTCCGTCCTGCCGCTGTTGCGTGGGGTCGTTGTCCTGCCGCGGCTGGAAGTGGATGACGCCCGGGTCGACCTGCTCCGCGACGCCTCCGACCGCGCCAACTGGCGCTTCAACCCGAGCGGTGAGAGCACGAAGAAGACGCCCGCCCGGCTGCCGATCGTGCGCAGCTTCAGCCTGCGCGGCGCCCGATTCAACTATCGCGACGACCTGCGCAAGCTCACGTTGAGCAGCACGATCAGCGCGAGCGAGCCCAGGGCCGGAAAAGCCCGGAGCTGGGCGCGCCTGCGGGGCCATGGCGAGGCGAACGGAGAACCGTTCACACTGGCGGTCAACGGCCAGCCGTTGCAGGGCGTGCGGCCGGACAAGCCGTACGTGGCAACCTTCGCAGTACGTGCGGCCGATACGCGACTGGACGGGGAGGTGAGTACCGCAAGGGCTTTTGACCTGGGTTCGCTGCGATGCCGCTTCCGCGCCTCAGGCCAGGACCTCGCCGACCTGTATCACATCACCGGACTGGCCCTTCCGAACACGTCCCCGTACCACTTGACCGCCACGCTGCGCAGGGAAGGCACCAAGGTGCAGGCCAGCGACGTCGACGGAAAGATCGGCTCGAGCGATCTTCGGGGCATGGTCAGCCTGGAGACGGCGCACAAGCGCCCCTTCATGACGGCCGACCTCAGATCGCAGACACTGAAGCTCAGTGATGTCGCCGCGAGCTTCGGCGCGAGGATCCCGGGTGCGCGCACACCCGAGGCCGGCGCCAAACCCTCCAACACGCTCGCCGCAAAGGCTGCCAGAACCGGCAAACATGCGGGCAACCCGGCAGCGCCCCTCCCAGGCCACGAGCTCTTGCTCCCGGACGCCCCTTTGGACCTGCAGCGCGTGCGCGGGATGGACGCGGACGTGCGCTATAGCGCAGGCAGCGTACAGGCGAAGAAGCTGCCCCTGCGGGAGGTCGCCCTTCACCTGCGGCTGGATCACGGCGTACTGAGCATCGAGCCCGCTTCCTTCGTGTTGAAACAAGGGCGGGTTGCCGGCCGCGCACGCATGGACGCCACGCACGAGGTGCCCAAGGTGGCGCTCGACATGCGGCTGACCGACGTGCGCCTGGCCCAGTTCCGTCCGAAGAGCGGGCCGCCTCCACTGGAGGGCACGATGGTGGGTCGGGCACTGCTGGAGGGGAGCGGTGCCTCGGTGCACAAAGTCGCCTCCACCCTCGACGGCACTGCCGTTGCTGTCGTGCCCCGGGGCGAGATCCGCGCGGCGTTTGCCGAGCTCACCGGCATCAACATCGCGCGGGGCCTGGGGCTCCTGCTGACGAAGAGCCAGCAGCACGAGGATGTGCGCTGCGGCGTAGCCCAGTTCCAGGCCGTGAAGGGCACGCTCGTGGCCAGGAGCCTGGTCTTCGATACCCAGGACGTGCTGATCACGGGCAAGGGGAACATCGACCTCGGAACCGAGCAGCTCGACCTGACATTGAACGGCCAGCCGAAGAAGTTGCGCCTGGTACGGGTGCGCTCGCCGATCGAAATCGGCGGAACGCTGTTGCATCCCGCGTTCGGCCTCAAGCCTGGAAACACGGTGGCTCAGGGCACGGCGGCCGTCGCCCTGGGCACGCTCCTCACCCCGGTCGCGGCGGTCCTCGCCTTCATCGACCCGGGGCTTGCAAAGGATGCCGACTGCAGTGCGCTGCTGCATCAGGGCCGCCAGGAGGGCGCACCGCTGAAGACGGCGAGCGCCAGCCCCGATGCGGCCGGCGCGCAGGCCGGCAGTGAGTCGAAGCGCTCATCCGCCAATGGAAATCAGGCCCCGCCGCAACATCGTTGAGCCCAACGGCTGGACAGGCCGTCGCGCTGACGCCAAGATGCCTGTTATATGAAGATCTACGGCGCCGACGGCAAAGAGATGATGACGGTCACCGCGATCGAGCGCGAAGGTGCGGTGCTCGTCGTGAAGGGAAAGTTGTTCGGCACCATGCCCCTGACGGCCAAACTGCGCCCGTCCGAGGCGCGCAAGGCGTTCGGCCTGCTCAACTTCCGCATGTTCCTGTTCGTGCTCAGCCTGCCGTTCCGGCGCGGCTGAGCGGACACCCTGCCCCACGGAGCAGCGGCCGGTACACCCGGATGGCCGCGGGACTACCATCCGCAGCGCGCACGATCCATTGCGACTGGACGGCCAACCCTCAGCCGCGCGCACCGAGGATCAGATCGGATGCCTTCTCCGCGACCATGACGACAGCCGCATTGGTGTTGCCGGCGACCACACGTGGGAACACTGACGCGTCGGCGACACGCAGGCCTTCCAGGCCGCGCACCCGAAGCTGGGGGTCCACGACGGCAAGGTCATCCGTGCCCATGCGGCAGGTGCTGACGGGGTGATGCACCGTGACGACACTGTTGCGCAGATAGCTCAGCCAGTCCTTGTCGTCGCGTACTTCGGGGCCGGGGACCAGGCGGATTCCCCGCAGCGCTTCCAGGGGCGGAGCGGCAAGGATCCGGCGTGCGATCTGCATCCCCTCCATGAGCGAGCGCACATCGTCCGGGTGGGCGAGGAAGTTGGGGTCGATGAGCGGGGCCGCGCGCGGATCGGCCGACGCG
>Ga0070679_100007588_pt1 | contig 10148 bp, 10 predicted proteins | sample KBSC63BmetaG_FD_65652 | JGI IMG/M metagenome (GOLD analysis project Ga0070679, IMG submission 65652) | Corn rhizosphere microbial communities from Kellogg Biological Station, Michigan, USA - KBS C6-3B metaG | ecosystem: Host-associated > Plants > Roots > Rhizosphere | place: USA: Michigan... | reverse complement strand
CCGCTTCCTGACCGACGTCAGCAAGGCATGGCCGGAGGAGCACAAGAAGAACGCCACCGCGGCGCTCAGGCGCAGCGGCCGGCCCGAGGAGATCGTGACCGCGGCGCTCTACCTGGCGTCCGGCGCATCCAGTTTCACGACGGGCTCACTGGTCCGAGTCGATGGAGGAATCGCATGAAGATGAAAGCCGCCGTGCTCACGAAATGCGGCGCGCCGCGCCCGTTCGCCACGTCGAAGCCCATCCAGATCCTCGACGTCGAGCTCGATCCGCCGGGCGAGGGCGAGGTGCTGGTCAAGGTGGGCGGCGGCGGGCTCTGCCACTCCGACCTGTCGCTGATCAACGGCGACCGGCCGCGGCCGGTGCCGATGGTGCTGGGCCACGAGGGCGCGGGCGAGATCGTCGAGGTCGGCGCGGGCGTCAACGACGTGAAGAAGGGCGACCATGTCTGCTTCACCTTCAACGTTTCGTGCGGCCGCTGCCGGCGTTGCCTCGAGGGCCGTCCCTACATTTGCGAGCGCTCGATCACGCCGCGTGCCGCCGGGCAGCTGCTGTCGGGCCATCATCGCCTGCATCTCGACGGCAAGCCGGTGAACCATCACTCGGGCGTGTCATGCTACGCCGAATATGCCGTCGTCGATCGCGGCTCGATCGTCGTGATCGACAAGAGCCTGCCACTCGATGTCGCGGCCCTGTTCGGCTGTGCCGTGGTGACCGGCGTCGGCGCGGTCGTGAACACCGCGCAGATCCAGCCCGGCAGCACGGTGGCGATCGTGGGCCTGGGTGGCGTCGGCCTCTCCGGCCTCTTGGGCGCGGTGCTGGCGGGTGCGAGCCGGATCGTCGCCATCGACCTGTCGGATGACAAGCTCGGCCTGGCGCGGCAGCTCGGCGCCACCGATACGGTGAACGCCCGGGACGCCGATCACGTCAAACAGGTGCGCGACCTGACCGACGGTGGCGTCGACTATGCCTTTGATCTCGCCGGCACCATCAAGGCGATGGAGACGGCCTATCTGGTGACGCGCTGGGGCGGCACGACCGTCACCGCCGGCCTGTCGCCGATCGCCGCCGACTTCTCCTTCAAGCAGAGCGCGCTGGTCAGCGAGGAGAAGACGATCAAGGGCTCATACATGGGAAGCTGCGTGCCGGTGCGCGACATCCCGCGCTTCATCGCGCTCTACCAGCAGGGCAAGCTGCCGGTCGATCGCATGGTCAGCAGCCGAATCGGCTTCGACGAGCTGAACGCGGGCTTCGACCGCCTGCAGGACGTGGCCACCGTGCGCCAGATCCTGGTGCCGCATGGCTGACGGCTACTGCGGCAGGAGCGTGAAAGACGCGAGGAAGCGCGCGATGGCGGGGCTGGTTTCGAGGCCCGGCGGCGCGAAGCAGTAGATCGAGTAGAGCCAGTCGCCGCGCGCCACATCGAGGGACACGATGACCAGCCGCCGCGGCCCATGCCAGTCGACCATGTCGCGCTGGGCGGGATGGCCATCGAAGCGGAAGTGCTGCTGGGATCTCAGCGTGCCCACCGCTGTGCGTCCGAGGCGCACCGTGGCGAGCACCTTGTCCGGCTCGCCCGATGCGGTGCCCGGCGGATAGGCAGTGTAGGTGGCGTAGAACACCACGCCGTTGGCGGCCTCGACGCTCGCCGTCACCGAGGCCGAGCGTCCGTAGCGCGTGCCGACGCTGTCGCCGCCGTTGATGGTGGGCTTGCCCGGGAACTCGACCCGGAAGCCCGCGCCGCCCGGCTCGAACGGCATCCACTGCTGGGCGGCGGCCGGCGCCACCGCCCCCACGAGGAGGAGGGCCAGGAGGGCGAACCGGCGGCCCGGCAATCAGCGAATCTCGAAGCCGAGTCTCGCCAGCGCCGCGCGCATCTGTTCGCGGCCGTTCATCGACTTCATCGGACCGAGGCGATTGAGCACGCGCTGGGTCCAGGTCGCGGCCTGCAACTCGTGGCGCTTGGAGAACTCGGTCATCTCCGCGTCGTAGACCTTGCGCTCGGCGGCGGCCTGCGTGGCGTCGTAGGTCTCGCGGTGCAGGATCGTGGCCTGGGGCAGGCGCGGCTTGACCTCGCCCTCGCCCTTCTCGGTGGCGTAGCCCACGCACAGGCCGAACACGACGAACGACTGCGGCGGCAGGCCGAGCAGCTTGGCGACGCGCTCCGGATCGTTGCGCATGGCGCCAATGTAGACCGTGCGCAGGCCGATCGACTGGGCGGCGACCACGGCGTTCTGGGCGGCGAGCGATGCGTCGATGCAGGCGACCATGAAGGTCTCGAGCCACGGCATGGTCTCGAAGTCGGTCTTCTCGATTTTCGAGATCGCCTGGTTGCGCGACATGTCGGCCACCCAGGCGATGAAGACCGGGCACTCCTCGATGTGCTTCTGGTTGCCGGCGATCTCGGCCAGCACCTTCTTCTTCGCCGGATCGGTGACGGCGACGGCCGACCACCACTGCATGTTGGAGCTCGTGGCGGCCGACTGGCCAGCGGCGATCAGCATCTCCAACGCCCCGGCCGGCAGCGGGTCGAGCTTGTAGCTGCGCACCGAGCGGTGGTCGAGCATGGTGGCGATGGTGGAGTTCCACGGTCCCGCCGGCGGAACGGCCGCGGCGCCGTAGCGGCGCAGGAGAGCGGTGCGTTGGGAGTCCGGAGTCAGCGAGTCCATGTGGCGGCAGCCTGTGGTTTCGTGCGGGTGATGGCCGTGACCAGCGCCAGGAGGATGAAGGCCACGACGATGGCGTAGATCATGCGCGGCTGGTTGTTGTCCATCAGCCAGGCGTAGGTGAGCGGCGCGACCATGCCGCCCAGGTTGAAGCCGGTGGTGACGAAGCCGAACACCTTGCCGAAGGAACCCGGCGGCGTGACGGCGCGCACCATCATGTCGCGCGACGGCTGGATCATGCCGTTCAGCAGGCCGCCCAGCGACATCACGAAGATCAGCACGGCCGCCGGCATGTCGACCCAGCCCAGCAGGATCGCCATGGTCGAGGTGAAGGCGAAACCTATGGCGGCGACGCGTTCGTGGTGCGGGGTGCGGTCGGCGATGATGCCGCCCAGCAGCACGCCGCAGGCGCTCATCAGCAGGAAGCCCGACAGGCCGATGTTGGCCACCGACGAGGAGGTGCCGTGGATGGCGCCCAGCGAGACCACGGAGAAGGTCTGGATGCCGCCGTTGGCCATGGCCAGGCAGAAGAAGAACAGCAGGTTGCGCAGGATCGGGGCGCTGAGCAGGAGGTCGAGCCCGACCTTGGTGCCGGCGGACTTCACCGCCGGCGTGGCCTTGCGTTGCACGCGCGGCAGCACGCCGCCGGCCACCATCAGCAGGATCGCGGCGCCAAACGACAGCACCGCGGCGCACAGGAAACCGCCATTCCAGCCCCACAGCGCCACCGCGCCCGCGACCATGGCCGGCGTCACGCCGCTGCCGAGGTAGCCCGCGAAGGTGTGGATGGAGAACGCCTTGCCGATGCGCTTGCCGTCGACCGTGGCCGACAGGATGGAATAGTCGGCCGGGTGATAGACGGTGTTGGCGACGCCCAGCAGCGTGTAGCCGATCAGGAAGAACCAGTAGCCCGGCAGCAAGGCCGCGACCGCGATCGCCACGCCGCTGACGATCAGGCCGGCCGTCAGCATCAGGCGTGGGCCGATGCGATCGACCAGGAAGCCGGCGGGCGTTTGCAGCAGCGCCGAGGCCACGTTGTAGGCGGTCAGCGCGAGGGCGATCTTGGTGTAGTCGACGCCGAAATGCTCCTTCACCAGAAGGAAGATCGGCGGCAGCAGCATGATGTGGACATGGCTGACGAAATGCGCGGCCGCGACCAGCGAGACTACCTTGGCGTCGCGGCCAAGGCGGGCGTCGCTGCGGTTATCGGCGCCGAGGCCGAGCGGTTCACTCGTCGATGACATTGACGTTCAAAGTCCCGATTCCGGAGATGTCGACCTCGACCTTGTCGCCACCCTTCATCCACAGCGGCGGCTTGCGGCCGAGTCCCACGCCATCGGGTGTGCCGGTGGCGATGATGTCGCCCGGCTCCAGCCAGGTGACGGTCGAAAGATACTCGATGATGGTGGCCACGTCGAAGATCATGTGGTCGGTGGTGTCGTGCTGGACGACGTTGCCATTGAGACGCGTGGTGAGCGACAGCCGCTGTGGATCCTCGACCACGTCGGCCGTAACCATCCACGGCCCGAGCGGCCCGGTCGCCGGGAAGTTCTTGCCGGCGGTCACCGAATGCTTCTGGAAGTCGCGCACGCTGCCGTCGAGGAAGCAGCTGTAGCCCGCCACCACCGACAATGCGCGGCCGCGCGACACATGGCGGCAGCGCTCGCCGATGATCACGGCCAGCTCGCCCTCGAAGTCGAAGGCGATCGACGCCTTGGGCCGTACGATGTCGCCACCCGACGCGACCAGCGTGTTGCGCAGGCGCGCGAAGACGCTGGGCACCGTGGGCAGCTCGCGCCCGACCTCGCCCACGTGGCTGGCGTAGTTCAGGCCGATGCAGAGGATCTTGTCGGGATCAGGAATGACGGGCAGGAGTTCGATGTCGTCGAACTTGAGGTCGGCCGTGGCGCCCTTGGCCAGCCCGGCCAGCTCCGGCAGCATCCTGGCCGCCAGCACCTCGCGCAGACCCGACCAGCGGCCTTGCGTGCGCGCCGACAGATCGACGATGCCGCCGTCGACGACCGCACCGAATTTGGGCGCGCCCGCATGGCGAAAACTGGCCAACCGCATGGGGTCGAACATGACGCGGGTACCGTGCCAGTCAAGTGACGCCTCCGGCTAGGCAGCCTTGCGCCGTCGGGGTGGGGCAGGCCAGGCGCACTCCGCCAGGGTCGTGGCGTCGAGCGCACCCAGGAAGGCCTCGCGCGCGATCGACAGGCGCTTGCGCAGGCGGCAGGCAGGGGTGAGCACGCAGTTCCCGCCGTCGGCCCGGAAGCACTCGACCATGGGCTGGTCGCGCTCGAGATCGCGCACGACCTGGCCCAGGGTGATCGCCTCGGCCGGCCGGGCCAGCCGGAAGCCGCCGCCGGCGCCGCGCTGGGTCCGGACATAGCCCGCGTCGGCCAGCCCGCGCACGACCTTGATCAGGTGGTGGCGCGAGATGGCGAATTCGCCCGCGATTTCGTCGGTCGTGAAGGACCTGTCGGGCTCGGCAGCCAGCCGCATCAGCGCACGCAGTCCGAAGTCGGTGAAGGCCGTGAGGCGCATTGTCGCTCCGCGCGAATAGGTATTGGAAATACCGATTGAGATTGCTCAAATAGGTATCATGAATACCACTTCAAATTCAACACCCTCGCCGCAGGCGATCCTCCACGCCGAGCTCGTCGCCCGCACCGGCATCGACCGGCCGATGGTCGAGCAACTCGTCCACCGCTTCTACGACAAGGCACGGGTCGATCCACTGCTCGGGCCGGTGTTCGACTCGAAAGTCGAGCACTGGGACGTCCACCTCGAGCGCATGTGCAGCTTCTGGTGGTCGGTGGCGACCATGGCCGGGACCTATCACGGCAATCCGATGATCAAGCACGCACCGCTGCCGATCGATGCTGCGCACTTCGACCGCTGGCTGGCGCTGTTCGAGGCAACGGCAGCGGAGGTCTGCCCGCCGCAGGCGGCCGGGCACTTCATCGAACGCGCGCGCCGCATCGCCCAGAGCCTCGAGCTCGGCGTGGCGCTCCAGGCCGGTGCGCCGCCGCGGCCCGGCGAACGTTTCCACCGCGACGCGGCGGGCTAGAGAAGCAGCCGGGCGAGGGCGGGGGAGAGCCCGACGCTGCCGACCGGCGGGCGAGCGGCGTCGGTTCGCTGTCCTCGCCTTTGCTTCCGTTGGCGCGCGGCCAGCACCTCGGCCATTGCCACGGCGCAGGCGACGCTGTCGAGCAGCGGCACGTCGACCTTGTGGCCGAGTTCCTCGGCCAGTCCCGCGAGGCCCGCGCCGCCCAGGATCACCACGTCGGCGCCGTCCTTCACGCATGCCGCACAACTGCGCGCGAGCATCGCCAGCGCCGCGCCCGGCTTGCGGGCGATGTCGACGCCGGTGGGCGCCACGGTGCGCACCGACGCCAGCCGCGCGCCGAGTCCCTGGCTCGCCACGAATTCCTCCAGCATCGGCTTCCAGCGCGCGCCGCCGGTCACGATGGAGAAGCGCTTGCCCATGGCCGCAGCGCGCAGGATCGAGGCCTCCGCCATGCCGACGACGGGCACTGGGCTCGCTTCCTTCAGCGCCGCCAGTCCGGGATCGCCGAAGCAGGCCAACACGACGGCGTCGTGCGGGCGCTTGTCGTTGGCCAGCGCATCGAGACCGGCATGACCCGCGATCGCGTACCCCGCGCGCGAGGCCACGACCCTCGGGCCGAACGCGGCGGTGACGCCGCGCAGCGTCGTGTCCTCGGCGGCGAAGCGGGCAGCGTGCTTCAGGACGAGGTCGGTGATCGACCGCGTGGTGTTGGGGTTGATCAGCAGCAGCGTGCTCACAGCTGCATGGTCTCTCGCAGCTGGGCGACGGGGCGGTTCTCGCCGATCGACAGCGCGCAGATGCGCGAGATATGGGCGATCGGCAGGCCGCTTTCCTTCTTCCAGGCGTTGAACTGGGCTTGGATGGCGCGCAGGTCCTTCTTCGACGTGCCGGTGGCGCTGAGTGGCACGCCGCTGTCGCGCAGGCACGCCAGAACGCCGCCCGACAGCACGAACGCATCCCAGCCGAGGAAACGCAGGAAGTACTGCCCGCTGAAGCCGCCCAGCCGCGCGCCGCGCTTGGCGAGGAAGTCGAGGAGGCCGGCCTGATCGTCGTCCGGCCAGGCGGCGAGGAACTTGCCGAAGGAGCCGTGCTCGGCCGCGACCTCGCTCACGAATTTCGCATTGTCGCGCACCGCCTTGATCTTGCCGGCGTGCCGCACGATGCGCTTGTCGCTGGCCAGCCTCTCCCAGAATTCGGCCGGCTGGAACAGGAGGCGCTTGGGAATGAATTCGAGGAAGGCCTCCTCGAAGCTCGGCCACTTCTTGTCGATCACGCTCCATACGAAGCCTGCAGAGAAGATGCGCGCCGCCATGTCCGACAGGATGCGGTCGTCGCCGAGCTTGGCCAGAGCCTTGTTGTTGGGCTTCTTCGGCAGCAGCGACGCCAGCACCTTGTCGCCGCCCTTGCGCTTGGCGGCGCGCTCGCGAATGCGCTTGAAGGGGACTTTGGCCATCCTGGCTACTCCAGCCAGCCGTCGAAGAAGTCGAACGCCGAGGCCTTGAAGAGCCCGTGCGCGATCATCGAGAAATGGTCGCAGCCGGGAAGGGTCACGGCCTTGGCGCCGGCGATCGCCTGGGCCAGGCCCTGTGGTGGGCCGGCAAGCTGGTCGCGGGCGCCGGCGATGACCAAGGTCGGCCGGCCGATCGCCGCGACGGCATCGCGCGTGATCTCGATCCGCGGTCCGCGCGAGCAGGCGGCGAGCGCAAGCCGGTCTTCCTTCTGCTCGTCGGCGAATTGACGGAAGCTCTTCAGCATCGGATCGGCGATCTCGCCGGGCGACGCGGCTTCCATTGCCTTGGCCATGGCGTCGGGCTCGCGGCCAGAATTGCTACCAGCCTCGAAGATCCGGCCGCCGACGCCCGCGACCACGAGATGGTCGATGCGGCTGCTATCGGTCATGCCGGCCGTGAGGGCGATGTGCGCGCCCATCGAGAAACCCAGCAGATGGGCGCGCTCGATACCGGCATGGTCCATCAGGGTGAAGACGTCGCGCGCCATCGCACTGCGGTCGTACTGCGCGGCGTCGTGCGGCTTGGCGCTCTGGCCATGGCCGCGGCAGTCGAGTGCGAGGCCGCGCATGCCCTTGCCGGCGATGGCGTCGTACCAGCCCATGCGCTTCCAGTTCTCGTATTTGTTCGACGAGAAGCCGTGCACCAGCACGATCGCCTTGCGGGCGTCGGCTGGACCGAATTCATCATAGGAAAGGTTCAGGCCGTCGGATGTGAACTGGGGCATGTCGCATGCTAGAAGAGCCCGCAAAGGGAGGAAAAGCAATGGCGGCCAAGATTGGAAAGACGGTGGGCGAATCCCAACCGTATTGGCCGGATACGCCCAGGCGCCCCAAAGGCGCCCCCAACATCCTGGTCATCCTGTTCGACGATGTCGGCTTCTCCGATCTCGGCTGCTACGGCTCGTCGATCGAGACGCCGACAATGGACGCCATCGCCAAGCGCGGGCTGCAGTACACGGGCTTCCATACGACGGCGATGTGCTCGACCACGCGGGCGGCGCTGCTGACCGGCCGGAACCACCATTCGGTGGGTGTCGGGTGCCTTGCGAACTTCGACTCCGGCTTCCCCGGCTATCGCGGCAAGATCGCGAAAGAGGCGGGCACCATCGCCGAGATGCTGCGTCCGCACGGCTATCGCAACTACATGCTGGGCAAGTGGCATGTCACGCCGCTCACCGAGTCGGGCGCCACCGGGCCGTTCGACGGCTGGCCGCTCGGCCGCGGCTTCGACCGCTACTACGGCTTCATGGACGCCGAGACCGATCAGTACGCGCCCGAGCTGGTGCGCGACAACACGCCGGTCGATCCGCCGGGCACCTTCGCCACCGGCTATCACTTGACCGCCGATCTGGTCGACCAGGCGATCCGCTACCTTGCTGATCACGCGGGCGACCGACCGGAAATCCCGTGGCTCACCTGGGTGGCGCTGGGCGCTTGCCACGCGCCGCACCAGGCGCCCTTCGACCTGATCGCCAAGTACGACCGTGTGTTCGCCGACGGTTGGGACGCCGAGCGCGACCGTCGCATCGCGCGCCAGAAGGACCTCGGCGTGGTGCCCAGGGATACGCGCCTGCCGCCGCGCAACGATGCGGTCAAGGCATGGGCCGATCTGCCCGAGGGCGAGAAGAAGCTCTACACACGCCTGCAGGCAGCCTATGCCGCCATGCTCGACCATGCCGACCGGCACATCGCGCGTCTGGTGAAGTTCCTCGAGGAGTCGGGCCAGCTCGACGACACGATGATCGTGCTGATGTCGGACAACGGCGCCAGCCAGGAAGGCGGGCCGTTCGGCATGGTCAACGCCATGGGCCCCTACAACCTGCGGCGCGAGCCGATCGAGGAGAAGATCGCGCGCATCGAGGATATCGGCGGACCCGACACGCATTCCAACTTCCCGCTGGGCTGGGCGATGGCGGCCAACACGCCACTGCGCCGCTACAAGCAGAACACGCACGGCGGCGGCATTCGCGATCCGTTGGTGATCTCCTGGCCGAAGGGGTTGCCGGCGCGCGGCGAGTTGCGCCACCAGTTCTGCCATGCCAGCGACCTCGTGCCGACGATTCTCGATGTCGTGGGCGTCAAGCCGCCCGCGACGATCAATGGTGTCGCGCAGATGCCGCTCGAGGGCACGAGCTTTGCCGCCAGCCTCAAGGATGCCATCGCACCGTCGAAGGCCGGGGCACAGTATTTCGAGATGTTCGGCCATCGCGGCCTCGTGAAGGACGGTTGGAAGGCCGTGTCGTTCCATCCACCGGGCAGCGACTTCGCGCAGGACAAGTGGGAGCTCTTCCATCTCGATCGCGACTTCAGCGAGACCGATGACCTCGCCGAGAAGGAGCCTGAGCGCCTCAAGGCTCTGGCGGACATCTGGTGGAAGGAGGCCGAGGCGCACAACGTGCTGCCGCTCGACGACCGCTTCGCGCCGCGCTTCGCCGACAACGCCAAGCGCTTCCACGGACCGCGCAACCGGTTCGTCTTCCATGCCGGCATGGGCCACGTGCCGACCGACGTCGCGCCCGACGTGCGCAGCCGCACCTACACGATCGAGGCCGACGTACAGATCGCCGGCGCCACGACCGAGGGCGTGCTGATCGCCCACGGCGACATGACCTGCGGCTACTCGCTCTACATCAAGGACAACCGGCTGACCTACGACATGAACGTGGGCGGCCAGCACCATATCGCCGTTTCGGACCGGCCGGTGCCGGCGGGCAATCACCTGCTGGGCCTGCGCATGCGGCGCGCCAAGGGCCACAACGTCGCCACCTTGCTGATCGATGGCCAGCCGGCCGGCGGCTTCGAGACGCAGATGGGCTTCATCAGCTTCATCTCGTGGTCGGGTCTCGACATCGGTCGCGACCGCTCGAGCCCGGTCTCGCACTACGACGCGCCGTTTGCCTT
>Ga0070679_100007587_pt1 | contig 10150 bp, 4 predicted proteins | sample KBSC63BmetaG_FD_65652 | JGI IMG/M metagenome (GOLD analysis project Ga0070679, IMG submission 65652) | Corn rhizosphere microbial communities from Kellogg Biological Station, Michigan, USA - KBS C6-3B metaG | ecosystem: Host-associated > Plants > Roots > Rhizosphere | place: USA: Michigan... | reverse complement strand
TGAGACTTGACGCGCGCGAGGCGGCGCTCCGCGGCGGGGCCGCACACCGGTCTGAAATCGCACCACGTGCAGGCGTGTTCTGCGGGTGCCGGCGCGAGAAAGCCCTGCTCGATGCCGCGATCGATAATCTCGAGCACTTCGACGCCCAGGCGCCGCGCTTGTGGCGTCAGCGGAATGCGCACGTCGCGATATCCACCCGCGGCGGTCGCGTAGTACAGGCGGCCTTCCGCCACGGGCCGGCTCATCGCCTGCTCGAGCGCCAGCGAGTAGAGGACCGGCTGCAGCACCGCGCCGCCGCCGACGATCATGTGATCCTTGCCGCGATATTTGCCGGTCTTGTGATCGGTCACGCGGAGCTCGCCGCTGCCGGCGCGCTCCTCCACGAGATCGATCGATCCGTGCAGCTGAAACCGCCCGTCGATCGTGACCGGCTCCGCCTGGCTGTGCGGATCGCGGCCGACCGCGAGCGGACCGCCGTCGCGCAGGCCGAACGCCCACTCGAAGCGCAGGGGTATCCACTCGGCGCCGGCGATCGCGATCTCGTCGACCCATAAACGCAGATCGCGGCGGATCGAGGCAATCTCGTCGTGCCACACGCGATCGATCGCGGGCGCCAGCCGCTCGTAATAATCGGCGGCGATCTGCTGAACGGCCGCGTCCAGCACGGCGAGCGCGCGGTCGCGCGTCGCCTCGGTGACGGGCAGCGCGCCGGCGCTCTGGAGCTGCCGGTAAAACGCCGTTTGCACTTCGTGAAAGAGGCTGCCCCGCGTGAGCGGATCCATGCGCTGCAGCGGCTCCAGGTCTTCGGCGGGACGCATGCGATACACGGCGCTCAGCAGGAACTGATACGGACACACGGCGTATTTCTGGAGCGCGGAGAGCGAATACCGGCGCGCCGTCAGACGCTGCTTCGCCAGAATCGGCGCCGTCCGCTCGTTCGCAGAGGTGATGCCGTCCCAATGCGACCACGTCTTCCGGCTGCGCATGAAACGCTCGCGCACGGATCGCTGCAGGCACTCGTTCAGCCGAAGGATGTACTGCGCGCGGCCGCGCGCGCGATGATCCGGCTCGTCGACGAGCGCGCGCAGCGTCGAAAGATCGTGCTCGATGTCGTCGATCGCCTCGCGGCGGTCGGCCGGCGCGGGCCAGGCCAGCGTCGCCTGCGACGCGTGCGCGGCCGCGTGCTGCAGTTCGTCGGCGCTGGGCACCCGCCCCGTCATCGCCCGCCAGATCTCGAGCGCATACAGCGACGGCACGCGCGGACGCCCTTCGCCGATCTCGACCGTCGGAAACGAGAGATACAGCCGAGTGGTGGCGGCGCCGACGGCGAGCCGCAACTGGAGCTTCTCGAGATCGGCGCGCTCGGTTTGCGTCGACAGCGTCGCGTCGATCTGCACGCGGGCCTCGTCGAGCAGCAGCGGATCCTCGCGCGGCTTCTGCGGGAACATCCGCTCGGCGAGCGCGGGGATGAACACGATGTCGAAGGCGCGGCCGCGCAGCTGCGCCGGGCTGGCGACCAGGACGCGTCCGTAGCGGCGCACGGGCGCTTCCGCCTCGAGCGTGGCGAGACGATCGGTCAGGACGCGCGACGCTTCCGCCAGCGTGATCGGTCCGACCGCGCCCATCGGCCGCAGATCCGTGAAGACGCGCAGCACGCGTTCGGGACGGCGCAGCGCGCGCGGCGCAAGCGTCTCGAATGCATCGAGCCATTCGGTCCACGTCGCCTGCGCCGGCCACTGCGACAGGGCGCGGATGATCGGCAGCGCGAACGACGCGAGCTGCCGGAGATCGTCGATCTTCCGCGTCAGCTGATCGATGCCGGGCGACTCCGGATCCGTTCGCCGAAGCTCCTGCTGCCGCAGCCGGCATTCCTCGACGAGCCCGTTCAACCGGCGCTCCCAGCGGTCCGCGCTCGCGATGACGCGCGAGTCGACGAGCAGCCGCTCCCACTTCCACGGCGACCTGATCGCGCGTCGCACCGGCGTCTCTCCGTCGTCTTCCCCTTCGTCGTGGATCCGCGGCGCCGCCTCCGCACGATCCGCGATCGCGCCGAATACTTCGTCGGTCGACGCGGGAAACGCGCGCGTGTCGCCCGCGGCTGACGCATCGGGCACCTGGCCAAGGGAGAGGTACTCCGCGAATCGACGGGCCGACAAATTGTCGAGTGCGCAGCCGATCAGCGCCAGGAAGGCGCGGCCGGCCGGATGCGGTCTGCGCGTGCCCCGCTCGAAATACGCGGGCACGCCGGCGCGCTCGAGCGCGTGCTCGAGCAGGCCGGCATACTGCTGCGGCGCGCGAACGGCGATGGCCATTCGATCGAACGGCACTCCACGCCGCGCCTCGCGCAGCACGCGGCGCGCGATCTCCACCGACTCGCGGCCTTCGCCGGGCGCCGAGAACAATTCGACCTCGTCAATCGGGTCACCGAGCGGCGGCGCGGCGGGCGAAAACAGGTAGCGGCGGATCCGATCGAGCCCGCGCGGCTCGTCGCGGTCCAGATCGAGCACCGGGCCGGCCGCCTCGAACGCGCTGCGCGTCGCGGTGTCTCCCGAAGGAACGGTGGCGAACGCCCCCGGTGCGCGCGCGATCAACGCCTCGAAAAACGCGCGCTCGGCGGGGTTGGCCACGCCGACGTCGAGGAACAATACGCGGCAGTCGGCGTACGCGCCGTGCCGCTCGGCCGCCGCGCGCGTCGCCAGCTCGAGGAACGCCGCGCGATCGATCGCCGACGCGGATTGGAACTGTTCGTCGAACCGCTCGAAGAGCGCCGCCAGATCGGAGCCGCCATCGCCCACACGGCGCAGCGGCGCGGCCGGCACGCCGGCGAGGGCGAGCTCCTCGAGCGTCCGCGCCAGCGCGCGCGGAAAACCTGGCGCGCCGGCGATCGGCTTGAAGTACGTGAGTGCCGCCTCTCGATCGGCGTCGAACAGCGCGCGCGCGGCGATCGCCTGCACGCCAAGCGCGGTCGCCGGCGAGAGCCGATCGGCCGCGAGCAGCGGCGCCGCGAGCCGCGCCGCCAGCTGTGTCAGGCTGAACCGATAGAAGCCGAATGTCGCGCTGCGCTCACGCGCGAGCTCGCGGGCGAAATCGTCGGCAGCGCCGCGTGTGGCGGCGACGATGAGAATTTCCGACGACGCCGGCGCGTCGAGGACGAAGCGCCGGGCGGACGACAGCCGCGCCGCCGCGGACGTGGAGACGATCGTGTCCACCAACCTACTCCTTCCGGACGCCATGCCGGACACTCGGGAATCCGCAGCGCCACGCTGCCGGAAGTTGCAAGCTTACTGCGATCTTGCTCACGAAGATACGGAGAGCACGACGATCACGAAGAATTCTTCGTACAGTAGGCTCCGCGCACTTCGTGTTCTTCGTGATGCAAGGGCGATGGTAGCATTCGCGATCTCAATCATGATCACGCTACGTGCCGCCACCGCGGACGATGCGGAGGCGATCTGCACGATCTTCAACCAGGGGATCGCGGATCGTATCGCGACTCTGGAAACGGCGCCGCGAACGCCTGACGAGCGCCGGCAATGGCTCGCCGACCGCGGCCCTCGCCACCCGGTGATCGTCGCCGGCAACGACGACGGCCCCATCGTCGGCTGGGGAAGCCTCAACGCGTTCAACCCGCGGGCGGCGTACGATCACGTCGCCGACTTCTCCGTCTACGTCGAGCGAAGCTGGCGCGGACGGGGCGTCGGCGCGCGCCTGCTCGCCGGCCTCATCGATCGGGCGCGCGATCTGAACTACCACAAGCTGGTGCTCGCCGCGCTCGCGCACAACGCCGCCGGCGTCGCCTTGTACACGCGCGCAGGTTTTTCTCCGGTCGGCATCTACCACGAGCAGGGCCAGCTCGACGGACGCTGGGTGGACGTCCTCCTGATGGAAAAGTTGCTGTAGCGTCACCAGCGCGCCGGCCGCGCTCACAACTCCAGCTGAATCCCGATCTCGACGACGCGATCGGGAGGAACGCGGAAGAAGTTCGTCGCTCGCCGGGCATTCCTCGAGAGGAAGATGAACAGCTTGTCGCGCCACGCCGACATGCCGATGCGGTCGTTGGCGAACAGTGTGAGGTGCGCGAGGTAGAACGTCGTGTCCTCATCGCGCCACGCGAGCCCCTTCTGCCGCGCGGCGGTCATCGCCTGGATGACGTTCGGCGTCTGCATGAAGCCGTATCGGGCGATCATGCGATAGAAGCCGTGCGACAGCCGGTGCACCTCGATGTCCGGTTCGTCGCCCGCTGACGGCACGTCGAGGATCGACACGCTCAACAACACGACCTGCTGGTGCAGCACCTGGTTGTGTTTCAGGTGATGCACCAGGATCGGCGGCGCGCCCTCGGGACGCGCCGTCATGAACACGGCGGTCCCCGGCACCCGCAGCGGTGGGTGCGCCGTCAGCTCCGCGAAGAAGTCGTCGAGCCGCACGTTGGACGCGTCGAGGCGGCGCAGCACCAGCCGGCGTCCGGTGTGCCACGTGGACATCATCAGATAGATGACCGCCGCCACGACGAGCGGGAACCAGCCGCCGTGGGCGATCTTCACGACGTTCGCCCCAAGGAACGTGAGGTCGATCGCGAGGAAGGCGGCGGTTACCGCGCCGGCGCGCCACACGCTCCAGTGCCACCGCTCCCGTGCAACGAAATACGCCAGCAGCGTCGTGATCACCATCGTCGTCGTCACGGCCATGCCGTACGCGGCGGCGAGATTGGTCGACGTGTGAAAGCCGAACACCAGGCCCACCGTCGCGAACATCAGCATCCAGTTGATCTCGGGGATGAACACCTGCCCCTTCTCGTGGGCCGACGTGTGCTGGATGTCGAAGCGCGGCGAGTAGCCGAGTTGGACCGCCTGCTGGGAGAGGGAGAAGGCGCCGGAGATTACCGCCTGCGACGCGATGACCGTCGCCATGGTCGCCAGCGCGACGAGCGGATAGAGCAGCGACGGCGGCGCGAGCAGATAGAACGGATTCGCGGCGGCCGAAGGGTGCGAGAGCAGGAGCGCGCCCTGCCCCAGATAATTGACCGCGAGCGCGGGCAGGACGAGCGCGAACCAGGCGACGCGAATCGGCGATCGGCCGAAGTGGCCCATGTCCGCGTAGAGCGCTTCGGCACCGGTCACCGAGAGGAACACCGCGCCGAGCGTCACGAACGCGCGGATGCCGTGCTCGGCGAAGAAGCGAAGCGCGTGCATGGGATTGAGCGCGGTGAGCACGATCACATTCTCGCGAATGTGCGCGAGGCCGAGCAGCGCGATCGCCAGGAACCACGCGATCATCACCGGACCGAACACCGCGCCGATGCCGCTCGTGCCGCGATGCTGGAACAGGAAGAGCACGATGAGAATCGCCACCGTGATCGGGACGACGAACGATTCGAAGCGGTGCGTCGCGATCCCGAGGCCTTCGACGGCGCTCAACACGGAGATGGCCGGCGTGATCATGCCGTCGCCGTAGAGCAAGGCTGCGCCGAACAGGCCGATCGCGATGAGCCCGCCTCGATTCGAGCGACCGGCGCCGCGTACCAGCGCCACGAGCGCGAGAATGCCGCCTTCCCCGCCGTTGTCGGCGCGCATCACGAACAGCACGTACTTGATCGACACGGTGATGATGAGCGACCAGAGGATGAGCGACAGCACGCCGAGCACGTTGACCACGCTCACTGGAATCGCGTGCACGCCCGCGAAGCACTCGCGAAGCGCATACAGCGGGCTCGTGCCAATGTCGCCGAAGACCACGCCGAGCGCCGACACCACGAGGATCGGCAGGCGCGAGCGGCGCGCTTCATGCGGCGTCGGCGGCGTCATGCGCGGATGGCGGGGAGCCCCCGCCGATCACCGCTCGAAGCGGACCTGGATGCGGAACTGGCGATATTCGGAGTTGTAGAAGGTGCCGAAGGCCGGCGATGCCAGGTTGGCCTGCACGTCGGTTGGCAGAAACTTATTGAACGCATTGTACGCGCGAACCCCGATCCACGGCTGATAGTGAAAGATCTTGAACCGGTGCTCGACGCCCAGCTCCGTCCGCGCATAGGCGGGAAAGCGCAGCGCGTTGCGAGGCCCCACGAAATCGAGGTTCTCGTCGACCACGGAGTACGGCAGGCCGCTGCGCCAGTCGAAGATGCCGATGAGCAGCCAGCGATCCGTCGGCATCGCGCGGCCGCGCGCGAGCAGCCGGTTCGGCACGTCGGCGTTCGTCGGCGCGTACGCGTTCTGGCCGACGATCGGCCACATCAAGACGTCGAAATAGCTGGCGAGCGAATTCAGATCGCCGCGGGCAACCGACCGCGCGTACGAGACGGTCACATCGATGCCGTGATCGTGCGTGAAGTGCACGCTCGCCTCGGCGTTGCGATAACTCGATCGCCCGGTGCTCTCGAGCAGCAGCTCCCCCGAGGCGGGGGTGACCACCGGCGAGACGATCAATTCGTTGGAGCCGGCGCGGTCGATGATCCCGAAGTGAAACGCCCAATGCGTGTTCGCGCGGAAGTCGTACGCGACGTCCCACGTCCGGCTCCGCGGCGTCCGCAAATCGGGCGACACCGTGTGCAGGAACAGCGTGGGAGCACCGAGCCGCGTCGAGCCGTTGGCCGCGTACCGCGTGTCCAGCGCGTTCTCGAAGCCGCTGAACGCACCGACGGTCGAGGGCGTGCGCTCGTAGAAGAGCCCGTAGCCGCCGCGCAGCACCGAGCTCCCCGACTCGTTCAACAGCACGGCCGTTCCGATTCGCGGCGTGGCATTGAACCGATCGATGATGCCATCGCGATCGATCCGTCCGCCGAGCTCCGCGTACCACCTCGCCGTCGGCTGAATGCGATCCTGCAGGAAGAGCGCGACGTCGGTGCTGCTGACCGCCTGCGTGCTCGTCGGTCCGAAGTCGAGGCGGCGCGCCAGCGTGCCGCCCGGACGAAAGATCAACACGGGATTACTGGTGCTCGTGCCGTTGTAGTCGCTGTGCAGGAGGTCGACACCGAACTTGTAGAGATGCAGACCGCCCCAGGCATCGCGCGATCCGGAGACCGATTCGATCAGCTGATACGTGTCGGTGTCGCGCCGCTGCCGATTGTAGAAGTTGCCGCCCGTCGTTTCGGGAAACAGGGCCATCGGCGCGCTGCCGCGCGGCGTCACCTCGTTGGTGTACCGGTGCATCTGCACCGTCGTCTCGGAGAACAGCGAGTCGGTCCAGAGCGCGCGCTCCGTCAACGCGCCGTGGTTCACCTGGCTGTGCTGATCGACGGTGGCATTGGGCGGCGTGAACGTGCCGAGGTTCGTCTGGGTGGACACGCGCGGGAAGATGCCGCCGGTCGCCATCAGCGAATGCTCCTTCGACAGGTTCGCGTCCACCCGTGTGAACGCGCTGAACCAGCGGTCGGTCTTGAGCTCGTCCTCGGGCTGGCTGGGCACGTCGGTCGTGCTGTAGCGGAACTGCGCGGTCTGTTCGAGGAACAGACGGTCCTTGACGACGGGGCCACCCGTCTCGAGCCTGGGACTGAAATACGAAATGCCCTTGACGTCGAATGGATTGCCGCTGCGCGAGGTGCGGAACGCCGGGTCGAGATTGTTCAATCGCGTCCGCCACTGATCGCCGGCGCGGCGCGTCTGGATGACGACGAGCCCGGAGGAGAAACGGCCGAACTCCACGGCGTACGGGTTCGGCAGCACGGCCACCGAGTCGATCGCGTCGTCGGGCAGCGAGACGTGTGTCAGGCCTGTGGACGGATCGACGAGCGTGCTCGGGCCGATCTGCACGCTCGCCTGACTCGGCCGTCCGCCCTTGATGCTGACACCGCCGGGGACCTCGATCACGCTGGCCAACAAGCGCAGCGCCGACTGGAGGCCGCCGCCCGAGGTCAGCTGCTCGATCTCCTTGCCATTGACGGTGTCGGTGCCGCTCAACGTGCCGGCGCTTGGCACGATCGTCACCGGCGCGACCACCTCGACGTGCTCCGACATGCTCGCGATCGGCAGATCGACCGACACCTCCACCGTCTTCTGTCCGGTGACCACGGCGGGAACGGTGGTCGTGGTGAACCCGTCGAGCGAGGCGACGACCTGGAATCGGCCGTCGACGACGTGCTGAAAGCGAAAGCGGCCGGTGTTGTCGGCAAGCAGCGTCGCGACGTCGCGATCGCCGCTGCGCAGCGTGACCACGGCGCCGGCCAGCGGCACGGTGCGGCTCTGGGTGGTCACCGCGCCCTGGATCGCGCCGGAGGGCGCCGGCTGCGCGGACACGGCCACGGCCGACAACAGGCACAGGCCGAGCACCACCCACTGGCGCACCACGCCGTACCCCGCGGACACTAGATGATCAACCGTCACAAGGGATGCTCTATTGTCGCGTGCCCGGTACAGTGTGTCCAGCCAGTTGCGCAGCTCGCGCGGCCAGCCGACTCCGACGAGCTTGGCCTAAAATACGGTCGTGATCGACGTCCGTCCGGTGCACGGGGCGCGCGACTTCCGTCGCTTCGTCGCCTATCCCTACCAGCGCAACCGCCGCGACCCGCATTGGATTCCACCGCTGCGAATCGCGGAACGCGATCGTCTGCGTCCGCACAAAAATCCTTTCTTCGATCACGCCGATCACGCGCTGCTGCTCGCCTGGCGCGGGACCGCCATCTGCGGGCGAATCGCCGCATTCGACGATCGCCTGCACAATCACACACACGCCGACAACCTCGCGTCGTTCGGATTTTTCGAGGCGGAGGACGCCGACGCCGCGCGCGCGCTGCTCGGCGCCGTGGAGGCGTGGGCTCGAGCCCGAGGCCGCGCGCACGTGCGCGGTCCGCTCAACCCGTCGCTCAACGAGGAAGCCGGCCTCCTGATCGACGGCTTCGATTCCGACCCCATGCTGCTGATGCCGCACAATCCGCCGGAGTACGCGTCGTTCCTCGAGGGCGCCGGCTACGCGAAGGTGAAGGATCTATACGCGTGGATCTGTGACGTCCACACCGGCGCCGGCACGACGGTCCAGAAAGTCGCCGCGCGTTTCAGGCGGCGCGAGCGGGTCGTCATCCGGCCGCTGCATGCGCGCGAGTTCGCCGCGCAGGTCGATCGCCTCCGCCTCTTGTACTGCGGCGCGTGGGAACAGAACTGGGGCTTCGTGCCGCCGACCGACGCGGAATTCCGCCGCGTCGCCGCCGATCTGAAGCTGATACTGGATCCTCGCCTCGCGATCCGCGCCGAAGTGGACGGACGGATGATCGGCTGCGCGATTGCGCTGCCGGACATCAATCAGGCGTTGAAAGGCACGGGCGGCCGGCTCTTTCCGCTCGGACTGGCACGGCTGCTGCTGCGCGGATGGATTGTCGATCAGCTGCGCGTGCTGCTCGTCGGCTTGCTGCCCGAGCACCGCAAGAGCGGGCTGTACGCGCTGTTGTGGCACGAGCTGCAGCAGCACGCCGACGCGGCCGGCTATCGCCGCGCCGAGCTGTCGTGGGTGCTCGAGGACAATCACAACATCAACCACCCGGTCGAACAGGCGGGCGCGCGCCGCTACAAGACATATCGTATTTATCAGAAGGCACTCGTATGAGACGCACCGTGGCGCTCACAGGTGCCACGGGGTTCATCGGGCGCAACGTGGCGGCGCATCTCGCCGCGCGCGGCGACGCCGTACGAGCCGTCGTGCGCCCCGACTCGCCCCGCACGCCGCCGGCTGGCGTCGAGGTCGTGCGGGCGCCGCTGACGCCTGACGCGCTGCGCGCGGCGTTCGAGGGCGCCGATGCGATCGTGCACCTGGCGGGCCTCGTCAGCGCCGTGCGCGACGAAGCGCTCACGCGCGTGAACGTCGACGGCACCCGCGCGGTCGCGGTCGCGGCACGCGCGTGCCGCGTGCCCGTCGTGCACATCTCCTCGCTCGCGGCGGCGGGACCCGCGCCGGCGTCCGCGCCGCGCAGCGAAGACGATCCGGCCGCGCCGATGAATGCCTACGGCCGCAGCAAGCTGGAGGGCGAAGCGGCTCTGCGCAGCGTCGAGGGTCTGCGCTGGACGATTCTGCGGCCTGGCGTCGTGTACGGGCCGGGCGATCGCGCCGTGCTGCCGCTGTTTCGCTGCGCCGCGCTCGGGATCGTGCCGGTGCTCGGCCGCGCCGACGCGGCCTACAGCTTCGTCTACGTCGACGATCTCGCGCGCGCGATTGCCGCGGCCGTCGACAT
>Ga0070679_100007586_pt1 | contig 10150 bp, 10 predicted proteins | sample KBSC63BmetaG_FD_65652 | JGI IMG/M metagenome (GOLD analysis project Ga0070679, IMG submission 65652) | Corn rhizosphere microbial communities from Kellogg Biological Station, Michigan, USA - KBS C6-3B metaG | ecosystem: Host-associated > Plants > Roots > Rhizosphere | place: USA: Michigan... | reverse complement strand
GTGCTGATGGGCCGCACTGCACACGGCAGCCTGTTCAGTCGACCGAGCGGGCAGGACCGCGCCGTGGCGCAGGCCGCGCTTGAGCGCTTCGGCATCGCGGCTCTCGCCAACCGTCCCTATACCATGATCTCCGGCGGCGAACGGCAACTGGTCCTGCTGGCACGCGCGCTGGCACAGGAGCCGCAATTCATCGTGCTCGATGAGCCAACCGCCAGCCTGGATTTCGGCAATCAGGGCAAGGTAATGAGAGAGATCCGCGCCTTGGCAAAATCAGGGCACGGAGTTCTGTTCACCACCCATGATCCAAACCACGCGCTGCGCGCGGCCGACCGCGCCTATTTGTTGCGTGAGGGAGTTCGCATCGCCGATGGGCCGGTTGCGACCGTCTTGAATCGGGAGCAGCTGGAAGCGCTTTACCGCGCGACAGTCGAGCGCCTCACTGATCGCGCCAGCGGCGCGGTCGCGTTTCTGCCGGGCTGAGGGGCGACCGGCGTTGAATCAGAATTCCGCGCTTGCGACCGAAGCGACACGGCCTTCGTGCGCCCGCTGCAGCGCGTTAAGAGCGTCCGCAGCCTGCGCACGCAACGCGTCAAAATCGATTGCTTGCGCATGCTGCGGCTCGGCAGGCGCGGACGACTGCGGAAAATCGAGTACACAAGCCGCACAAGCAACAAGGGTAATCGCAATAAGACGTATTCGCATCGGCAAGCCTCATGGCCTGCCCCTCCCCCAGAAATCACATTAAATCAAAATCGATTTAAACCATCCCAAGTCGAACCGTGAATCCCCGGGTAGTGACTTCAGATTTTGTTAACGCTGAAGACCCGCCTGTTCGGTAGGCCGGGCGATCCGAGCGCTGAACTCATGATTCTGGGCACAACCTGAAATTGCCGGCGGATGTTTCCCGTGTGCTGCCTTCGGCCAATTGCCCGAAATGGGCATAAAATGATTGAGATTGCGGGCCATCCCCAATTCTGGGGATGCCCATCGCTGGCGCCGGGAGCGGATATGACTGCGGTCGCACATGTCGGTGGGAGACATGCGACATTGCGGCCAGGGAAATGAGGTCGTCTTGGCGACAATCGTGACCAGAATGAGCAACCTGGGATATCTGCTCGGCCGCTTTTCGCGGTTTCCGCTATTTCTTGTCTGTGCGGGATTTTCCGCGTTCGTGCTCGTGCTGTGTGTGCTGGCCGGTGCGCAGTTCAAACGCAACACAGAATGGGTCTTCTACCGGCAGACAGAAAACATCGCACAAATGCTGCTCGCGGGCTTCGAAGGAGACACGCAGCGAGTTGACGCAATCCTTACACAGATTGCCGCATTGACCAGCGACCTCGATATATCGCCCACCAACGCGACAGAGCTGCACCGGTTGCTGACTTATTATACGGCGCAAGCATCAATTATAGGACCCGGCATCATCGACCGGAACGGCATATTGATCGCCAGCGCGATCGCAGATCCCGCCCCAAGCCTGTCGCTGAAGGAGCGCATGATATTTCGGGTCCATGCAGATAACCCGGACGTGTCCAGGTTATTCATTAGCGTGCCCACACAAGGCGGGCTGACGAAGGAATGGTCCATCCAGTTTTCGCGCCCTTTGCGGAACAAGGCCGGTACATTTCAGGGAGTCGTCGTCGCGTCGTATCGCCTGTCACATTTCATAGATCTCTATGAGAAGCTCAAAATCAGCGACCGCGGCCTTGCGGCCCTGGCAGGAAAGGACGGAGTAGTCAGAATTCGCTCACTCAGCGGTTCGATCGGCTACGGCGCGTCCGTTTCCAAAATGGCCGTGGCCTACGACAGGGTTATGGCAGGCGAAAAAAGCGGCAGGTTCTTTGGACGTGGCGGTCTCGACGATGTAACCAGAATCGGAACGTTCCTGGCTTCCGACTCTATCCCTTTCTACGTGACGGTCGGCTACGACGAGGCCTATCTTCGCTCGCAATACATCGGATTTTTCTACGCGCTTGCGCTTTGCTGGGTCGTCCTGACTGCGGCAATGGTGGCAACAGCCATCTTTATTCGAAGCTTGGAGAAGATCCGCCAGCGAAACCAGATTGAAGTCGTGAAATCTGCCATCGCGGAGCGTCAAAACCTTTCGGCCGATATGCACGACAGCATCGGCGCCAGCCTTGCAGCGCTGCTTGCGCATTTTACGTCTGACAATTTCAGCCTGGCCGATGTCAAACGCCGCATCGGCGAAATTCTCATGGAATTGCGATTTCTCGTCGACAGCTCCGAGCCTGTCGAGGGCGACCTCAATCTCGTCCTGAGCAACGTTCGGCATCGCATGGGACGAGGCATTGAATTAGCGGGGATCGAGCTGCGCTGGCGCGCGGATGATCTCCCGAAGATATCGAAGCTGACGGCTCGCGATACACTTTCCATCAAGCTCATACTGATGGAGGCGCTCAGCAACGTCATGCATCATTCCGGCGCAAAATCAGCGACCCTGATGGCGAGATTCGATGAAGACAATTGCGCCGTGATGATCGCTGTTCAGGACGATGGCCGCGGATTCAATGTCACCGATACCGCCAGGACCGGGCGCGGAATATCCAACATGCGCAGGCGCATGGGCATGATCTCAACCGGCGGTGAGCTTGCTATCGAATCTGTGCCGGGAAAAGGAACGATCGTTCGCCTCAAGCTGAGGGTGCCGAAGAATGAAGCCTACGCGACTCCCGCGCGCGAAAATGCGGCCTAGATCAGACTACGGCGCCGTGCTTCATAGACGGCCTCGGTTTTGGAATGCACTTCGAGCTTGCGATAGATGCTTTTGAGGTGACTGTGAACCGTAGCCGCTGCGATGCCGCAGATCTGCGATGTTTCCGCGTAGGAAAAGCCCTTCGTGATCATCACGAGGATCTCGTGTTCGCGCCGCGTCAGCCTGCCGTTGTCAGCATCAACAGCCCTATCATCGGCTGGTTTGGTTTGCAGCCTGTTAAGGAGCTGCCGCGCGACCATAGGCGAGAGCGGTGAGCCGCCTGCCCGCAGAGAATGGATATCGCGACGCATTTCCTCCAAAGGGGACCCCTTCAACAGATAACCGTCCGCTCCAGCCTCCAGCGCGGATGTAATCGTTCTTTCATCGCCAAATGTCGTGACGACCAGCACATCGCATCCGGGATGCGTGGTTTTCAACTGCCGGATGACATCGATTCCCGAAATGTCGGGCAAGCCCAGATCGACAAGAACCATGTCGGGTGCCAGATGAGGAATTGCAGAAACGGCGGCGCGACCTTCGGCAAATTCGGCTACGACCGCGTAGTCCGCGTCGGCTTGCAAGGTCGCAACCAGCATGTTTCGTGCTGCAAGATCATCTTCCACGATCACAACTCGAAGCGGCGTCTTGGATTCCAGGGCATTTGCAGTGCCACTACTTGCCATGTCACTCCTTTGGCGGCTCAGCCCTTGAAGCCAGCGTTGCCTTGTAACGCAAATTCCGATGCCCTATTTCGCTGATAAAACCAGAGAATAGCGGCTATCGGCTGCGAGACACTCGGCCTGTGGCAAGCCGAGTTCCTTACGAACCATGTTGGTGCCGAGCACCAGCGAAACGATCTTGTAGTAGGCGTGGCGCCGGCTCATGCCCTCGCGACCCATGCCGCAGTCAGATGAGAGCACCAGACGCTCGGCTGGAATGTGTTTGAGCGCACGGCGGATATGCTCCGCGATCTCCTCGGGACGCTCGACCTGCAGCGAATGGTGGTCGATCACGCCAATGCAGATTTTCTTGTCGGTGATGATCTTGCCAAAAGCTTCGAGATCCATGCCGCCGGCGCTGGCCGACTCAAAGGTGATGACGTCGGCGTCGACCTTGTTCAGCATTTCCAGCGCGTTTTTGTAACTTTGCACATCCTTGAACATGCGCTGCTGCGAAGGATTGCCCCAGCAAGTGTGGCACCATACTTCGGTTTTCGCGCGCAGGCCTTTGACAGTGCGATTGAACACCTCGACGCTGAACGCTGGGTTGATCACGTCGTTAACAATGTTGCGTACCGCCAGCAGATGGATTTGCGGCTCCTCGAACTGAATCACCGGACAGCCTGCATCGGCGAGATCATGCAGCTCCGCGTTCAGGGCGTCCGTGACAGCAAGGATACGATCCTTCAGCGACTTGTAGTGCCTGTCCTGCACCGCAAACGCAACCAGCTCGGGGCCAATGGTGCCGAACTTGACCGGCTTCCTGGTCATGCGCTGCGCCACTTTAAACATGGCGGCATATTGCAGATCGCCACGCGTGACCGGTCCGATGATGCTGGGCATCACGCGCGATTCGAGATAGTCGTGCAGGATGTGGCCAGGCGGGAAGCCCAGGCCGCCCTGCCCGGCCGGTATTGGCTGCGGGTTACGATCGAATCCCCCCATGTGTCGCGGTGGATAGTTGGTCCAGCTCTGGCCGCCAACGTCGGAGTCGAAATGTGCATCGCCGTCAGTAACGATATCGAGCCCGGCTATTTCCTGTTCGTGCAGATAGATCGAGACCGCATCGACATATTGCTCGCGGAATTGATTGTTCACCATTGCGTCAAGAAAGCTGCGGGCGCCAAGATTTTGGGTGTACCAACTCGGCCGTGGCAGGGAGCCGGTGATCGTGGTCGGCAACATGACATCTTTGGTAGCGCGAAGCATGGTCGGCATCTCCCGGGAGCGTTTTGTCGTTGGCCCGTAGTCTATGTCTACGATACGCCACTTGGAAACGTTCTTCGCAATTTCAGCGCATGGGGCATAGACAAAATGTGCATCGCTGCCCACCTAAGTTGGGCAGTTTTCATACTGTGCCAAATAGTCTGCTATAGTTGAACAATGAGCAAAGACCGAGACAGCTACATCATCCGCCCCAATCCGCTCGATACGCGGCTGACCGAGCGCGTCACCGGCGTCGATCAAACCGGAGCGCGGATCGAAACATCGGTTACCGTCGAGCGTGCGCTGACGATCTTCCTCAATAGCCAGGAAATCGTCACCGCGATGACCATCGCCGACTATCCGGAGTATCTGGCCATCGGATACCTGCTCAACCAGCATATGTTGCTTCCGGATGACGTCATCACGGACGTCGACTATGACGAAGAGCTCTCGGTCGTCGTGGTGCGCACGAACCGCAAGACCAACTACGAGAAGAAGCTCAAGAAGAAGGTGCAAACATCCGGTTGTGCACAAGGCACGGTGTTCGGCGACCTGATGGAAGCGCTGGAAAACGTGACGCTTCCGCAGGCGACCTTGCGTACCTCCTGGCTCTACGCACTGACTAACAAGATCAACACCACGCCGTCCCTCTATCTGGAAGCCGGCGCCATTCATGGCTGCGTTTTGGCGCAGGAAGACCGGCCACTGGTCTATATGGAGGACGTCGGTCGCCACAATGCGGTCGATAAGATCGCCGGCTGGATGTTCCAGGAGCGGGTGCCCGCACACGACAAGATCTTTTACACCACAGGCCGCCTCACGTCGGAAATGGTGATCAAGACCGTGCGCATGGGAATTCCAATTCTGATTTCACGTTCGGGCTTCACCGCCTGGGGCGTTGAACTGGCGCGCAAGGCAAATCTAACCCTGATCGGACGCGCCCGCGGCAAGCGCTTCGTCGCGCTCGCCGGTGAGGATAGAATCGTCTTCGATCAGGACCTCGCCTTCGTCGAAGATGAAAGCGCCAAACACCGGCGAAAAGCGGCGGTGCATGACGACTAATTATCCTCCGACCCTTGGTCTGGTGCTCGCCGGCGGACTCGCCCGGCGAATGGGCGGCGGCGACAAGGCGCGCATCGAGATCGGCGGTGTATCGATCCTCGATCGTGTGCTGGCAACGCTATCCGCGCAATGTACCGGAATCATCATCAACGCCAACGGCGATCCCAGGCGCTTCGCCGATACCGGCCTGACTGTCGTGGCCGACACCGTCCCGGACTTCGCCGGCCCGCTGGCCGGGATCCTTGCCGGTCTCGACTGGCTGGCGAAGCAGAAGAGCGGCATAGAGTGGATCGTCAGCGTCCCGGGGGATTGCCCTTTCCTGCCCGACGACCTCGTCGAACGTCTGCATCAAGCCCGCCGCGCCATGGGCGCTGGCGTGCCGCTCGCCTGCGCGCGCTCAGGCGAATGGCGTCATCCGGTGGCTGGTGTGTGGCCGCTGGCGTTGCGCGACGATTTGCGCAAAGCGCTGGTCGAGGAGCACCTGCACAAAATCGAGGTTTGGACCGCGCGACATGGCGTCGCTGTTGCTGATTGGCCTGATCAGCCGGTTGACCCCTTCTTCAACGTCAATACGCCGGAAGATGCGGCCCGGGCCGAACGCATTGCGTTGCAGCATATCTGAAGGACTTGCATGGCATTTTTGATCACTGCGTCACCAGGTCCATATCTGCTATAGTTGGATTGCGGGTTCTGGGAGAGGAGCAAGTGATCATGAAGAGTTTCATCGTGGCTTGTGTGGTGGCCGTCGTCATTGCCGTGATCGGTGGCGTGGTGCTCGGCAGCGTGCCGGACACGGCTGAAGATGCCTTCAGCAGTGCGAGCTCCGTCCGCCTCGGAGCGTAGGCACCAGGTTCAGCCGTCAACTCATCAGAGATGCATACGAGAGAAAGCCGACGCGCGCCCCCGGTTCAATCGCCGTTACATCTTCGGGGAACTCCAGTAACCCATCGGTCTCCGTCAGAGACGTAAGAATTCCGGCGCCGTCCTGGGGGTGTTTGATCGCCTCGATCTCGCCGTCCGCGCCGCGCCTGAGCGCCACGCGAACGTACTCACGTCGATCTTTCTTTTTCCTGTACGCAAATGCGGCGCGCACCGGAAGCGGTATTGGTCTGTCTTGGCGCGCACCGGACATCCGGCGCAGCAAGGGTTTCACCACGCGTACAAACGTAACGAAAACCGCGACGGGATTACCTGGCAGGCCGACAAAAGCCGCGCCGTTGCCCTCTTTGGCGCCTCGGATCACGCCCATAGCCACCGGCCGTCCCGGCTTTATTGCGACACGCCAGAACGCAAGGCTGCCGATCCGCTCAACGGCATCGCGCACATAGTCGGCTTCACCCGTGGAAACGCCGCCTGACGTGACGATGAGATCGTGCCCAGTCGCTGCTTCCCGCAAGGCATGTGACAGCTTTTCCGGATCGTCGGCGAGAATTCCGAGATCGGTGACAACCATCCCGAGCCGCTCCAGCAGTTCCGTGAGGAGAACGCGGTTGGAATCATAAATTGCAGCACCGCCGCGGGCTGCTCCAGGCTCCACGACTTCATCTCCGGTGGAAAAGATCGCGACTTTGAGACGGCGCCGCACGGAGATCGCGGTCAGCCCAAGCGCAGCCGCGAGCGCGATGTGTTGCGCCTCCAGCACGGTGCCGGCCGGCAGCACCACCGCGCCGGCATGCACGTCCTCACCGGCAAGACGGCGGTTGGCGCCGAGTTTCAGCCCCTTTGGCACAGTCACACGGCCGCCTTCGACCGTTACATCTTCCTGCATGAAAACCGTGTCGGCACCCTCGGGCATCGCCGCACCGGTGAAAATGCGAATGGCCTCGCCGGATTTCAGGGCGAGATTTGCACGCGCGCCGGCCGTAAGTCTGCCCGAAATCGCCAGCGTCGTATCGCCGTCCGGACGCAAGTCCGCGTGCCGCACCGCATATCCATCAACGGCGGAATTGTCGAACGGCGGCAGATCGACTGGAGCTTTCACATCGCCGCTCACAACGCGACCACGAGCGCCGTGCAGCGGCACACGCTCAGTCTCGGCGACCGGCGCGATCCGTTCTGCAATCAACCGCTCCATATCATCGAGCCGCAAAAGCGGACCCGAGAAAGCAAAGCAGTCATCGGTAAGCTGCGCCATCAGAAGAGATCCCGTCCGCCGCGCCCCACGGAATTTCCAAATACAATCAGCATGCCCTAGCTGCTCCGGGTCATGGTTCCGACCGGCACGGCGAATTTGAGCAAGAGATCAGCTATCGCCTCGATGTCATCGAGATCGATGACCGGAATTTTCACCTGTGGCAACGGGACGTCAGAGGCGACGGCGACGATATGCGGGTCGTCAGGATGAATCAGCGGCTTGCTGTTGGCAGCGCGATATATTTCCAGCTTGGGAAAAGCGTCGCGCTTGAAACCTTCGACCAGCACAAGATCGACCGGCGACATCTTGGCGACCAGCGCGCGCAGATCCCATTCCGGTTCGTCGCGCAGCTCGTGCAGAATGGCCCAGCGTTTGGCCGACGAAATAATGACTTCGGTGGCGCCGGCAGCGCGGTGGACGAAAGAATCTTTGCCTGGCTGGTCCAGATCGAAGCCGTGGTGAGCGTGCTTGAGCGTGGACGCTTTGACTCCGCGCGCGATCAGGCGCGGAATCAACTTGGTAATCAGCGTGGTTTTGCCAGAGCCGCTCCAACCGGCGAGACCGATAATTCGCATGGCCCCCTTATAGCAAAACGCCCGGCTTTGAAGCCGGGCGTCCTGCGTAAAGGTTTGAACGTGGTTATTCGGCAGGTTGGGTTCGCGCACCTTTCGGGCTGCGGGCTACCTCATCTTCCAGCCACAGACGGTGATGTTCTTTCGCCCAATTGACGTCCACCGTGCCCTCGCCCATCGCCTCGAATGCGCCTTCCATGCCGATCGTACCGATGTAGATGTGTCCGAGCATGGCGGCGACAAACAGCATCGCGACCACGGCGTGGATCATCTGGGCATATTGCATGGTATCGATCGTGGTGCCGTAGAACGGGAACATCAGCATGTAGCCGGTGATCGCCACCGCACCGCCGCCCAGGACGACGATCCAGTAAATCGCCTTTTGTCCGCCGTTGAAGCGATAGGCGGGCGGATGATCGTGGCCGACGATACCACCACCCCGCTTGAACCATTCGACATCGACGGCATTTGGGATGTTCCCGCCGATCCACATCAGGAAGATCAGCACCACGCCGATAGTGAAGGGAAAGCTGAGATAGTTGTGGGCATACTTGGCCCATTCCGCCCAGGTGGTGAAGGCCTCAGAGCCGACTGTCGAAGCGAAAAGCGGCCGGCCAAAAGTGACGTTGAGGCCGGTGATGGCCAGGATGATAAAGCAGGTTGCGGTCATCCAATGGACGAAGCGTTCGAAGCCATTGAAGCGAACGATCTTGCGTCCCGAACGGCCGCTCTCGAGCCTCACCATGCCGCGCGCGAGGTAGAAAACGACGAGCAGCGCCAGCATGCCGACGATGGCGATTCCACCGATCCAGCGCAGCGTTACGCTGTGAAATTGCTGCCAGTTACGGCCTACCGGATGCTCGAGTACGTAGGACCTTACGTCCGGAATGGTGCCACGACCTTGAATCGTTTTGAGCTGCTGGAGCAACTGTTGCTCTTTGACCGCGTCGGCCGTCGGATTGACCATGCCCGGCTGCTGGGCCAAAACCGGAGCCGACATCGCGACCATAAATACGAGCGCCACCGCGCCGGCGATCACCCGCATATGCGCAACAAGCTTCGCCATGCGTTTTCCTCCCCTTCGAGTGTTCTTCTGAATGAACAGGCTGTGCTGCGGACGCCGCACAGCCTGGCACGCATCACGTCGCAATCGACTCTTTGTACGCAGTCTGCCAGCCCCATGCACCGGAGCCATAGCCGCGTTTCGAGACTCGCTCCTTGTAGATTTGGGCAATGACATCGCCGTCGCCGGCGAGCAGTGACTTGGTAGAGCACATCTCGGCGCACAGCGGCAGCTTGCCCTCGGCCAACCGGTTGTTGCCATACTTCTCGAATTCTTCCTTGCTGCCGTCGGCGTCCGGGCCGCCGGCGCAAAAAGTGCACTTGTCCATTTTGCCGCGTGAACCGAAATTGCCGACCTTCGGGTACTGCGGGGCGCCGAACGGACACGCGTAGAAGCAATAGCCGCAGCCGATGCAAAGATCCTTTGAGTGCAGCACCACCGCATCTGCCGTAGTGTAGAAGCAATTCACCGGACAAACCGCCGCGCAGGGCGCGTCGGTGCAGTGCATACAGGCCATGGAGACCGAACGCTCTCCGGGCTTGCCGTCATTTAGCGTGACGACTCGCCGTCGGTTGATGCCCCAGGGGACATCGTGTTCGTTCTTGCAGGCCGTGACGCAAGCGTTGCATTCGATGCAGCGGTCGGCGTCGCAGAGAAATTTCATTCGCGCCATGGTCGTTG
>Ga0070679_100007584_pt1 | contig 10151 bp, 9 predicted proteins | sample KBSC63BmetaG_FD_65652 | JGI IMG/M metagenome (GOLD analysis project Ga0070679, IMG submission 65652) | Corn rhizosphere microbial communities from Kellogg Biological Station, Michigan, USA - KBS C6-3B metaG | ecosystem: Host-associated > Plants > Roots > Rhizosphere | place: USA: Michigan... | reverse complement strand
GTGGGGCCAGCTTCGCGACAGCACTCGTCTTCGCCCCGCACACGCTCGTATGGTCACCATTCCCGCGTCTCGTCAGCCCGCCGTTCGCTCCCTGGCTCGGTGTCGCCTGCCTCCTGCTGGTAATTCCCTCGCTCGTCGGAAGCGGCACCGAATGATCCAGTTCAACGATGTTTCGTTTCGATACCCGTCGTCGGCCGGCTCGGCGCTCGATCGCGTTGATCTCCATGTTGCGGACGGTTCGTTCGTGATCGTGACCGGTCCGTCCGGCTCCGGCAAGTCGACACTCGCGCGTTGCGTTAATGGGCTGGTACCACATTTCCACGGCGGAACGTTTGGCGGCTCGGTTCGGGTCGAGCAGTTCGATACACGCGAACGTTCGACCGCCTTCTTGAGTCGCTTCGCCGGGTTCGTCGCGCAGGATCCGGAATCGCAAACCGTCACGGATCGGGTCGAAGATGAGATCGCGTTCGGACTCGAAAACCTCGGTCTGCGCCGATCTGAGATCCGCCTGCGCGTCGAAGAGACGCTCGATTTGCTCCGCCTCAATGAACTACGGCATCGCCGCATCGAGACACTCTCCGGCGGCGAGCGGCAGCGCGTCGTCATCGCGGCAGCCATGGCGATGCGCCCTGCGACACTAGTGCTCGACGAGCCGACGTCGCAACTCGACCCGCTGGCCTCCGAAGAGATCATCGCGGCGCTGGAGCGGTTGAACCAGGAACTCGGCACAACCGTGGTTCTGGTCGAGCACCGGTTAGACCGCGTCCTCGGCTCGGCCGACCGCCTGCTCATCCTCGATCCGCACGGCCGGGTGGTCGCCAACGACACAGTTCGCGAGGCGATCGACGCGCTGCCGGCGCCGCCATCCCTCATCCAGCTGGCGCATGATCTCGGGTGGAATCCGCCGCCGCTGACTGTGCGCGAGGCGCGCCGGTTCGTGCCGCGCTTGGAGTCGCCGCGCCGGATCGAACCGAATTCACCACGAGCCGACGGTCCAGCCAGTATCGAACTCGACCGTGTCTCATTCGACTACGACCGCGCTCCAGTGCTCCGTTCGCTCTCGATGTCGTTCCGGGCTGGCTCTCTAACCGCGCTCATGGGCCGTAACGGCAGTGGAAAGACGACATTGCTCAAGCTGCTGAACGGTCTGCTCAAGCCAGGGAGCGGAACGATCCGCGTCGAGGGCGTCTCGATCGCCGGTCGAGCGACAGCCGATCTCGCACGCTCGATCGCCTACCTGCCGCAGAACGCGACGGCCATGCTCTTCAACGAAACGGTTGATGCGGAACTCTCATTCACGCTTCGCTGCCGGCGGCAAGTGGGCGATCGGGCCGCGCTACTCAAACAGCTCGGCATCGGCGATCTCGCCACGCGGAACCCGCTCGACCTATCGGGCGGCGAGAAATTGCGCGCGGCACTAGCCGCCGTACTCATCGGCACGCCGACGATCCTGCTGCTCGACGAGCCGACGCGCGGCGTCGATGCGGCGCTCAAGCAGTCGCTCGGCCGGCTCTTTCGCACGCTGGCGGACGACGGCATGACGGTGATCCTGGCAACGCACGACACCGAACTCGTGGCCGCGTTTGCCGATCGACTCGTCTTGCTCGGGGACGGTGAGATCGTCGCCTCTGGGCCACCACGCGACATCATGCCCGGCTCGCTCACCTTCTCGCCGCAAATCAACCGGGTCTTCGGGGGCAACCTTCTCACTTCGAGGGACGTGCTGGCTTGGATCGCGAACCGATCCAGCGGCGACGATTGAACGCACGCAAATCGGTCGACCATACAGATCCGGTGCCCAAACCTCACGCGTTGCCCACATACGACGGTCAGGCTATACTCCGAGCGTAGATCCCCTCGGACATGGAGCGAGAGCTGCGTTCGTACAGTCAGACTCGACTGGAGGTTGGCCGGGAATGAAGTTGATCGTCGCGGTCGTCCAGGATGAGGACGCCGACAACTTGGTTCAGGAACTCGTCAGCGCGAGTTACCGCGTGACCCGCGTCAGCAGCACCGGCAGCCTGCTACGCACCGGCAATAGCAGCCTCATCGTCGGTGTCGACGAACGCGAAGTGTCACGCGTCATCAGTATCATCCAGCGCGTTTGCAAGCGTCGCACGCAAATCGCGGTGCCCTACTCACCGGCACTCGAACCGGGACTGCTCTATCTCGCCGAAAACTTCGAGGTCGAGGTCGGCGGTGCCATCATTTTCGTCCTGAACGTCGAACGCTTCGAACGCCTGTAATCAGCCCCGGCGGGCCACTCCGAACGTTGACCGGACGACCCGATAACAGTACACTTAGAGCCGAATTAGAACATTATTTCTACATTGCACGAGTCAGCGGTTCAACGCAGAGAGGCGAGCGTGAATGGCAGAACGAGATAAGGCGATCGAGCTGGCGATGGCGCAAATCGAGCGCCAGTTCGGCAAAGGTTCGATCATGAAAATGGGCGAGGCAACTGCGCGCATGCAGATCGACTCGATCCCGACCGGGACGATCGCGCTCGATCTAGCGCTTGGCGTCGGCGGCATTCCCCGTGGCCGTATCACCGAGATCTATGGTCCTGAATCGAGCGGTAAGACGACGCTGGCGCAGCACATCATCGCCGAAGCCCAGCGGATGGGCGGTACCGCTGCCTATATCGATGCCGAGCACGCCTTCGACCCGATCTACGCGGAGCGCTGCGGCATCAAGCTCGATGAACTGCTCATCTCGCAACCGGATACCGGCGAACAGGCGCTGGAGATCGTCGAGACGCTTGTACGCAGCGGCGCCATCGATGTCATTGTGGTCGACTCAGTCGCCGCGCTCGTGCCGCGCGCCGAGATCGACGGCGACATGGGCGATTCCCACGTCGGCTTGCAGGCGCGTCTGATGAGCCAGGCTCTGCGCAAGCTCACCGGCGCCATCAGCCGCTCGAAAACCTCGGTCATCTTCATCAACCAGTTGCGTATGAAGATCGGCGTTATGTTCGGCAATCCGGAGACGACGACCGGCGGCAATGCGCTGAAGTTTTACGCCTCGGTTCGCCTCGATATTCGTCGCATCGAAGCGATCAAATCGGGCACCGATTCGATCGGCATTCGTGCCCGTGTCAAGGTCGTCAAGAACAAGGTCGCCCCACCCTTCCGCCAGGCCGAATTCGACATCATGTACAACGAAGGTATATCCGCCGAAGGCAGCGTGCTTGATGTCGGCGTCGATCTCGGCGTCGTGCGCAAGAGCGGAGCCTGGTACTACCTGGGCGACGAACGACTGGGGCAGGGGCGAGAGAACGCGAAGGAATTCCTGCGCGCCAACCCGGATGTCATGGACGAGATCGAGGGCCGCATCCGCGAGACGTCGCCGGAGCTTCAGTCGCGTATCAACTTCGACGGCAGTTCCACCGAGAACGGCGTCGTCGAGGAGGTGCTTAGCTAGGCTCGGATCCCGTTTATGCATTCAAACAGCCGGCGGCGTAACAGGGCATCACTCACGTGGTGCCCTCTCGTTTTCCGCCAAGGGTTCAACTGACCAACTGAACTTCGCCCTTGTACGGTCGTTGAATGGCCTACGAGAGTGCCATATAGTGGCGAAAACGAGCCAGGCGTGAGTGTAACGACCAGGTCGAGCCTTGTGCCGGGCGCCGTACGCCGCGCCGGCATGATACAGCCATTATTTCGGGGGGAAGGCAATGAGTTCAGCAACGAGCGCGGATATCATCGTTCTCGGGCTCGGTGGCATGGGGAGCGCCACCGCCGCCCATCTGGCGCGGCGCGGCGCCTCGGTCGTCGGCTTCGATGCGTTTGAGCCAGGCCACTCGAACGGCTCATCGCACGGTGAAACGCGCATCATCCGCAAGGCGTATTTCGAGTCGCCTGATTACGTGCCGATGCTCGAACGCGCCTACCAGCTCTGGCACGACCTCGAAGCCGAATCGGACCGAGAGCTGCTGACGATCAACGGTGCCCTCAATATCGGCAGCAGCGAGAGCGGCTTTGTGACCGGCGCCATGCGTAGCGCCCGCGAATTCGGTCTAAACGTCGAGGAACTCGATGCCGCCGATGTCCGGGCACGCTTCCCTGGATTCCAGTTACCGGAAGACCTCGTTGCTCTCTATGACCCGGAAGGCGGTTTCCTGCGACCGGAGCGCTGCACCGTCGCGCACCTGGAATCGGCTCGCCAGCACGGAGCGACATTGCGGTTCAATGAGCCGGTGCTCGAATGGGGCGCGGACGGCGGGAGCGTTTTCGTGCGCACGGCAACCGAGCGCGTGACGGCCGGCACGCTCGTCATTACGGCCGGGCCGTGGAGCAAGGACGTGATCACCGGCTGGGAAGCACCACTGGTCGTCTGGCGCATCGTCAACGTCCATTTTGATTCGACCGCGCCGGATCGCTTCGTACCTGAGCAGTGTCCCGTCTTCCTCATGGAGGTTCCGGAGGGGCATTATTACGGCTTCCCGGCGCTTCCCGGCCAGGGGGTCAAGATCGGCCGCCACGATATCGGCGCCATCTGCACACCGGACACCATCGACCGCGACGTTCGGGACAACGAAGTCGACATGCTGCGAAATGTGCTCGACACCTACATGCCCGGCGCCTCGGGTCCTGTCATGCGGACACTCACTTGCATGTATACGAACACGCCGGATCATCACTTCGTCCTCGATCGCCATCCAGCGTACGACAACGTCGTCATCGGCTGCGGCTTTTCCGGACACGGCTTCAAATTCGCCAGCGTCATCGGCGAGATCCTGAGCCAACTCGCCCTCGACGGCGTATCAAAGCTGGATATCAGCTTTCTGGCGGCGAATCGCTTTTCGAGGGCATAACTGCCTCGCGGTCGATCTTCTGTACGGTTCAGACTAGAAAACAACGAGACCCGCGAATATCGCGGGTCTCGTTTCATTCCTGGATTTGAGGTGCTGGGGCGATCAGCCGCCGACGCGGCGCGCGGTGTAGTAACGCGGGCCCCAGTAAGAATCCCACAGGTTGCTGATCGTCACACCGACGCTCTCATTGGCGGCGCTGATGAACTGGCCGTTGCCAATGTAGATGCCGGCGTGCGACAGGCCCCACTGGTAGGTGTTCTGCTGGAAGACCAGATCGCCAACCTGTAGATCGTTCGCGTCGACGTAGCTGCCCATCGTAACCTGGGACGCCATATCGCGCGGGAACCCACCGCCGGTAACCTGATTCACAACGTAATAGATAAAGCCGGAGCAGTCGAAGCCGCTTGGTGTCGTGCCGGCCCATACGTACGGATAGCCGAGATACTTCATCGCTTCCGCGGCGATCTGCTGGCCAATCGAACTCGCGGCCGGCGCCGATGCGGTCTGAACAGATGAAGCGCTCTGTGTGTTCGCGTCAGCTTGAGTCGGCTGCTGATCGGTCTGCGTCAGGTAATTGGCCATCATCCAGCCGCTCATGCCGGAGTAGTCGACACCCCACCAACTATTGCCGGAACCGTCCTGCTTCGGACCATCGATGACATGCACGACGGCACCCTCGGGGGCAACGGTCTGAACGGCCGAGTTGTACCCGACGTCAGAGCGAAGATTGAGGCCGTCGCCATTGGTGCCGGTGACCTGTGCGTTTCCACCGACCGTGATGCCGCTCGGCGCGGCCGTTTGCACGGTGGCGGCGGTCTGAGCCGCCGGCGTCGCGCTGCCGCCGATAACCAGATAGTCACGCGCGGAGTAGCCGGTCTGACCGGAGTACGAGATATTTTCCCAAACATTGCCGTCGCCATCAGTGACTTCGGCGCCGACCACTTGCGCGGTCGCACCGTCCGGAATCACCGTCAACGTGTTCGAGTTGTATGATGCCGCGTCGCGGAGCCGCAGACCGTCGCCATTGGTTCCGGTGACCGTGACCGATTGCCCCGATGCCGCGGCCTCCCGCGTCAGGTAATCGCTGACGATCCAGCCCTCCTGAGAATTCGCGGCCACGTTGTACCACGCCGAACCGTCCGAGGCTGTTTGTGGCCCGGCAAGTACGGAAAGCGTTGTGCCATCTGGGAGCGTGGTGAGGATGTTTCCTGATACGGCATCGCGCATATTGACGCCGTCACCGTTCGTGTGAGCCACGACCGCCTCATCGCCGACGATGAGGTTCGTGTCCGCCGCGACCGGTGCAACCGTGGCGGCAGACACCGTTGCGGCCAGCAGCAACCCGACAACCAGGCGCCGCCGTTCTCTTCGAACGCCCAATCGACCTTCCCTCCTAAGACCATTGGCCGGCCAAACGGTAACCAACCTGTCGCCGGGAGCCCGAGTACCTGGCAACAGGGGCTATATCACCGAAACTGGCGCGATGTCGTTGTCGTCCCCACGTAGCGACAACGCGTCCAGTTGGCCAACCATCGGTTCGTTGTTCCGCTGTCACGACCTGCCCACGCGACCACTGCGATCAGCGCAAATTGGCACGGTCTCCTCTTGCGGAAACATCGAATCGAACGCGGTAAATGGTTCTTTTTCAACCGGCAGGGCGCGTCATTGTCCCCAGCGTAGCCCTCGTGAGCCGATTGATACATCGCAGGCTAGCATACGAACGATCAACCTGTCAACTCTGACCGCTCAGGTGTGAGCGAACGAACGCCAGTATTACGCCAATCTTACTCAATCAATGATCGCCGAATTGCAACTCCGCGCGACGACAAGTACTGTTTTGCTGCGTCGATAGTATGAGTGCCGTAATGAAAGATTGAGGCCGCAAGTACCGCCTGGGCGTTCGCCACGGCAATGCCCTCATACAGATGCTCCAACGTGCCCACACCACCCGAAGCGATAACCGGCACGTCAACGGCCTCGACGACGGCTGCCGTCAACGCCAGGTCATACCCATCCTGTGTGCCGTCGGCGTCCATGCTGGTGAGCAAGATTTCTCCGGCGCCAAGCTCGACACCGCGTCGCGCCCACTCCACGGCGTCGATCCCGGTCGGTGTGCGCCCTCCGTGGGTATAGACCTCCCAGGCGCCGTCTCCGGCACGTCGGGCATCGATCGCCAGGACGATGCATTGGTTGCCGAAACGCGCCGAGGCCTCGGCGATCAGACCGGGATCGGCGACTGCCGCGCTATTGATGCTCACCTTGTCCGCCCCGGCGCGCAGCAGTGTGTACACATCGTCCGCGCGACGAACGCCGCCGCCGACCGTGAGCGGAATAAAGACGTGTCGCGCCGTTTCGCGCACGACATCGACCATCGTGGCGCGACCCTCGGCGGTCGCGCTGATATCGAGAAAAATCAGTTCGTCAGCGCCTTCGGCGTCGTAACGCGCCGCAAGTTCGACCGGGTCGCCGGCATCGCGCAGCCCCTGGAACCGGACACCTTTGACAACACGCCCATCGGTCACGTCGAGGCAGGGGATCACGCGTCTGGTCAACATCTGGCTATTTCTCCCGCGAATCGGGAGATGAGTGATCGATATTGCGCTGTTCCGCCTGGCGACGGGCGTCCATCACACCGTCGTATTCGTGCTGCGCCTGTTCCAACTTCAGCCGCGCCCGCTGCTCATGCAGCTGCCACATCTCGCGGCGCAACCGTTGATCGACGCGCGTCAACTCCTCCAGCTGAATTTCGGTCAGTGAGAGGCGATAGGCCAGTTCGCGGTCTATTTCATCAAGTTGTTCAGTACGAGCCGTGATTCGCTCGAAACGCTGGGTTGTAGCCGCGTCCAGGTTCGCTACCAGCGACTCTCCCTGCTTCCGCAGTTCCTCGACTCGCTCCACGGTCTGATCGTCGCGCTCTTTCGCCTGCGCGCGGTAGCGTTCGATCTCGACGTCAAGGCGCTCCTGTGCGTCACGCAGCACGTCGAAGTGCGGCCAGATCGTCGTAATCGTCTGCTCGACCTCATCGATACGAACGACGAATGCATTGGTGCTCTCGATACCTTCGTTCACCTGCACCGAAAGGTTCTGGATCTGCTGCACGACCTCGGCCAGCCGGCGGCGAGCGTCCTGATCAACGATCTTGGTCGCGTCATCGACGCGGAGCAGATCGCGCTGCAGCCGCTCAACTTCGACGCGCAGATTCTCGATCGAGTCGCGCAGCGCCTGCGACACGACGATCTGCCGCTCGCTATGGGCTCCGAGATGATCGATCAGTCCGCGCAGATCATCGAAGCGCTTGGTGTCCTGGCTGACGTCGTCGCGCTGGCGGCGAACCGTTTCAAGCAGCTCGGCGACGTGCGCCTGGATCGAACGGATCGGCCGCGTCGAATCGTCGATCCGCGTCTCGAGATCGCTTAGCTGCTGGCGCACGCGCGATTCTTCAAGCTGCCGCGCCTGACCCGATTGCGATACTTCGTGGCGATGCTGTTCAAGCGTGAGGCGATATTGTGCGATGGTCGCGTCGCTCGTCTTGAACTGATCTTCGAGCCGCGTTTGGCGGCTGGCGAATTCGCGCGCGATGGCGCGCAGTTCGTCGATCTGCGCTTGCAGCGTCTGCACCTTGGCTTCGTCGCGCTTGCGGCGTTCGTCGTCGCGGGCGACGTCGCGCAAATCATTTCGAACTGTCATCGTTCACCCCTACACCACGCACCTCAGAGATCGCATCAACCTGCCACTCGGCAGCGGTTTCGACCGTCACCGTGCCTTCGTAGAGCGCCTTGCCCACGATCGCGGCTTCGACGCCGGGGATCGCAGCCAATTGTCGGAGATCGCTGAGCGAAGCGACGCCGCCGGACGCGATGAGACTCAACCCGAGCCGGGCCATCGCAGCGATCGCTGGCACGTTTGGCGACGTCAACGTGCCGTCGCGGTCGATATCGGTGTAGATGACGCGCGTCACGCCGGAGGCACGGGCGCGCTCGATTAACGCCCTCGCTTCGATCCGGCCAACGCGCGACCAGCCGTGCGTCGCCACCAGTCCGTCACGCGCATCAACACCGAGGACGATCGCTTCAGGTCCAAACTCGCGAACTGCCTGCCGGAGGATAAGGTCGTTTTCGACGGCGACCGTGCCGATCACGACACGACGCGCGCCGGCAAGGTAGGCGGCACGGAAATCGTCGAGGCTTCGCAACCCACCTCCCAGTTCGACATTCGCGCCGATCTCGGCGATCTGTCGCACGAGATCAAGCTGTGCCGGTGCGCCGTCACGGGCACCATCAAGATCAACGACATGGACCCAGGGAGCGCCGAGTTCGACCCAATGCCGAGCGACGCGGACCGGATCGTTGCCGTAGCTCGTCTCGCGAGCGAAATCTCCGCGGACCAGCCGCACGCATCGGCCTTCACGCAAGTCGATCGCCGGAATAATCAGCATCGGCTCAAGCCGCCCGCTGGCGTTGCGTTGCCACAACCTGTGCGAAATTCGCCAGCAGTCGCAAGCCACAAGTGCCACTCTTTTCGGGGTGGAATTGGGTCGCGAAGAGATTGTCGCGTACGAAGACGCTGGCGAAGTTCACGCTGTAGTCGGTCGTCGCGCCAATAAACGAATGATCCTCCGGATCGACGTAGTAGGAGTGCACGAAATAAAACTCTGCTCCGTCGGGAATACCATCGAAGAGCGCGCTCCGCTGCTGTTGCCAGACCTGATTCCAGCCCATGTGTGGCACCGGTTGACCGCAGGGCAGGCGTCGCACTGTACCGGGAACGACCTCGAGGCACTGATGTTCGCCGCCCTCCAGACTGACGCTCATGAGCGCCTGCATTCCCATGCAGATCCCGAGGAAGGGCGTTCCATCGGCGATGACGTGACGAATGACCGGCGCCAGGCCGAGCGCGTTGACATGCTTCATCGTGTCGGATGCGGCGCCGACTCCCGGAAAGACGACTCCCTCAGCCGTTGAAATGACATCGTGATCGGTCGTGACATGCGTCGGAACGCCGATGCGTTGCAGCGCGTTCACCACGCTGGCAAGGTTGCCGGCTCCATAATCGATCACGGCGATCACGATTCGTGCTCCTTCTCCAACTCGGGATCATCAAGAACGCGAAGGACCGCTTCAACGCTTCGCGCCAGCGCGTTCGGATTGTAGCCGCCTTCGAGCACGGTCACCAAACGCCCTTCGCCATATGCAGCAGCGTACCGACGCATGCGCCGAGCGATCTGGCCGTACCCTTCGGTCGTAACTGCCATCGAGGCGAGGGGATCGCCCTCATGCGCGTCAAAGCCGGCCGAGACGAGAATCAGTTCTGGCTGAAAGGTCGCCAGGCGCGGCGC
>Ga0070679_100007583_pt1 | contig 10151 bp, 9 predicted proteins | sample KBSC63BmetaG_FD_65652 | JGI IMG/M metagenome (GOLD analysis project Ga0070679, IMG submission 65652) | Corn rhizosphere microbial communities from Kellogg Biological Station, Michigan, USA - KBS C6-3B metaG | ecosystem: Host-associated > Plants > Roots > Rhizosphere | place: USA: Michigan... | reverse complement strand
GCTGCATTTGCTCGGCGAAGATCGCGCGCGCGATGCGCTTTGGGCCGCGTTACGGCCGCATGCCAAAACGGCAACCGGCGACATCAGCTTCGCGCATCTGGAAGCCGCCGCCGAAGGGTTAGGTCACGAAGCGATGCACCGGATCGGGAATGCCTTGATGAGCGGGGACGACAATCTGCGCGAGAAGCTCGATGCCGTGCATGCGATCGGGCATACGTCCGGCTGGGACGCGCTTGTCGGCATTGTTGCAGCGCTGGAAGCGTGGCTTTCGGTGCAGGCCAGGCGCTGAGCATCCGTTGTTACCGCCGCCCGCCGCCAATCAGAAAATTCATCGAACGATCCGTTCAACTGTATCAATGAACGCGGTTTTGCAGTGCACTTTCCGTTGAATCTGCTGGTTAAATGAGCATCGGCAGATTCGAATTTTTATAGTTCCAATTATTGCGGAGCGAATTTCGCGGCGTTACCGTTCTTGAAATAAAAATCATTGGGGAACTGCCGGACAATGTTCGCCACGAATCCGTTCGCTCTGCTTTCCGCCTCGATTTCACCGACGGTCATGCAGGCATTTGTCGTCGTCATGGCGCTGCTCGTCTTTTTCGGCACGCTGTTCGACATCATTCACAAGCGCAGCGCCGCCTACTTCTTCAAGAACTGGCGCGAGTCCAAAGACAAAGCGAAAAAACCCGTCGGTGGTGGCAAGATGATCGGCCTTGCGGTGCAGACCGCGGTCGTCGACGTGCTGGCCTCCGGTGAATTCTGCAGCATGAAGCGCCGGATCGCGCATCTTCTAGGCATGTACGGCTTCGTGATCTATCTCGTCGCCACGATCGCGATGGTGTTCTGCTATCCGACCACCGCCACGCCGCCCGCGCACTGGCCGATGCTTTGGTGGATCGGCGCCTTGATGGTCTGCCTTGGCGGCTATTGGTTCTGGTTTTTCATTCGCGTGGATGTCGCGGCGGAAGGCAATTCGCCCTTCCGCATCGTGAAGGCCGATCTCTTTATCCTTGCGCTCGTTCTGAGCACGACTTTCGCCTTGCTCTGGGCGTGGACGCAGACGGCGGGCAGCGGCTGGTCGTATTTGTTTCTCGCGCTTTATCTCATCGCGACGATCGTACTGTTCGGATCGATCCCGTGGTCGAAATTCTCGCATATGTTCTTCAAGCCGGCCGCGGCGCTTGAGAAACGAGTATCGAAGGCGAATGGTTCAGCCCAGAATTTGCCGACGCTGACCCGTGACGATCCCGAACAACAGAAAAGACATTCCATGGAGCTGTTGCAAAACGCTCCGATGCGAATGGGGCTTGGCATCAAACGCGAAGCCCCACGCCACTATTAGAACGAACAGCCAAGGAGCCGACTAATGCCAACCTTCGTCTATATGACAAGGTGCGACGGATGCGGACACTGCGTCGACATCTGTCCCTCGGACATCATGCACATCGATCCGACCTATCGCCGCGCCTACAACATCGAGCCGAATATGTGCTGGGAGTGTTACTCCTGCGTGAAGGCTTGCCCGCAGAATGCGATCGATGTGCGCGGATATGCCGACTTCGCCCCGCTCGGTCACAGCGTTCGCGTCATTCGCGACGAAGAAAAAGGCACGATCGCCTGGAAGATCAAATACCGGAACGGCACGGAAAAGAACTTCCTCTCGCCGATCACCACCAAGCCCTGGGGTGAATTCATCCCGAAGCTCGCCGAAGTTCCCGGCCCGAGCAAAGAAATGCGCGACAGCCAGCTTCTTTACAATGAGCCGAAGTGGATCCGCATGGATGACGGCGATTTGCGCACTCTTGAAACCGCCGGTCTCAAGATGAAGAAAGGCGTGTATTACTGATGGCTTACAAAACGATTGTCGAAGACAACATCGATATCCTGGTTGTCGGTTCGGGCCTCGGCGGCAGCGGCGCCGCCTGGGAGGCCAGATTCTGGGGTCAAAATAAAAAGATCGTCATTGCCGAGAAGGCCAATATCGATCGCTCCGGTGCGGTTGCGCAGGGCCTTTACGCCATCAACTGCTACATGGGCACCCGGTGGGGCGAGAATAATCCGGAGGATCACGTCCGCTACGCTCGCATCGACCTGATGGGGTTGGTGCGCGAAGACCTCTTGTTCGATATGGCCCGTCACGTCGACTCGACGGTGCACCAGTTCGAAGAGTGGGGCCTGCCCATCATGAAGAACCCCAAAACGGGGCGCTATCTCCGCGAAGGGCGATGGCAGATCATGATTCACGGCGAGTCCTATAAGCCGATCGTGGCCGAGGCCGCCAAGAAATCCGCGGACAAAGTATTCAACCGCATCTGCGTCACCCACCTCTTGATGGATGACGGCAAAGAGAACCGGGTTGCCGGTGCCGTCGGCTTCAACGTCCGTACAGGCAACTACCATGTCTTCAAGTCGAAGACCGTGATTTGCGGCGCAGGCGGCGCCTCCAACATCTTCAAGCCGCGCTCGGTCGGCGAGGGCTCGGGCCGTACCTGGTACGCGCCTTGGTCGTCCGCGTCCGCCTATGGGCTCATGATCGACGCCGGCGCCAAGATGACGCAGATGGAAAACCGCATCGTGCTCGCGCGTTTCAAGGATGGTTACGGCCCGGTCGGCGCCTACTTCCTGCACCTGAAGACCTATACGCAAAATGGTCTCGGCGAAGAATACGAATCCAAGTGGTTCCCCGAACTTCAGAAGATGGTCGGCAAGGAATATCTGGATCCGGAAGTTTCGCACTTAACCCATCGGCCGATCCCGACCTGTCTGCGCAACCATGCGCTGATCAGCGAAGTGAATGCCGGCCGCGGTCCCATTCACATGGTGACCATGCAGGCGTTCCAGGATCCGCATCTGGAAGAAGTCGGCTGGGAAAACTTCCTCGGCATGACCATCGGCCAGGCGGTGCTGTGGGCCTCCACGGACGTCGATCCCAAGAACGAAAATCCGGAGCTCACCACATCCGAGCCCTACGTCATGGGCTCGCATGCGACCTGCTCGGGCGCCTGGTGCTCGGGTCCGGAGGACGTTTCGCCGCCGGAATATTTCTGGGGTTATAACCGCATGACGACGATCGAGGGCCTGTTCGGCGCCGGCGACGCGGTCGGCGGCACGCCGCACGCCTTCTCATCCGGCTCGTTCACCGAGGGCCGTCTCGCTGCGAAGGCCGCCTGCAAATATATCGACGACGGCAAGGCCGAAGGCATTGTCGTATCGGACGAGCAGATTGAGCGCCGCAAGAAAGAAATCTACAAGCCGATGGAGCACTACAAGATCTATCGCAACGAGATCGTGGCGGGCGATGTCAACCCGCACTACATCAATCCGAAGCAGGGCCTCGATCGTCTGCAGAAGCTCATGGACGAGTATTGCGGCGGGGTGACCGTCAGCTACATGACCAACGAGAAGCTCCTGAACATCGCGCTTAAGAAGCTTAAGGTCATGGAAGAAGATCTCGAGAGCCTCGCCGCGAAAGACATTCACGAGCTGCTGCGCGCGTGGGAGCTGAAGCACCGGCATCGCGCCGCGGAATGCGTTACGCAGCACACGCTGTTCCGGAAGGAGACCCGCTGGCCGGGCTACTACTATCGCGGCGACGCCATGAAGGTGGACGACGCAAACTGGCACGTGCTGACGGTTTCGCGCCGCGATCCCAAGACCGGCGAGTACACCATGGAAAAGGCGCCCTGTTATCATCTGGTCGAGGAAAAGTAACGATTGCGCCGGCGAACGATCGCGTTGATCGTTCGCCTAGCCGCAAAGAAAGATCGGCATGTCGCTTATGATGCAGTCTGCAAATCCGGTCGTTTACGATCCCGGAGAGACGCGCGTGAACATTATCGAGAAAAGCGACGAGGAAATACTCGCCATCGCCGATCCGCTGTGGCGCGAGCTCGTCAAGAATTCCAACGAAGGCAAGTACGGGGAGTTTGTCAAAAATTTCTCGTCTTCTCTGGCGCTGGCCATGAACCAGGTTACAGCCGGCCACCAGTTCGCCAATAGTGAACTCGCCAGAAATTTATCCGAACACTTCGATCATCTCGGCATTATCCGTCGTGGCGAGCACGTAACGGTTCTTTACCGGCAGCGGAGCAGAAAAAAACCGGGCGAATGGCTGGGCCGGCTTGTCCTCGGCTATGAAGATGGAAAAGTCAGGATTTTCGGTGCGTCCATCTTCTGAGCGGGTCGGATTCGACATGGGTGAAATCATCCAAGATGGAAAATATGTCGAGCTCACCTACAAGGTGACCGACAAGAAATCCGGGCACGTCCTCACCATGGTCGAATTTCCGCTCGGCTATGTTCACGGACACAACGAAATTTTGGCTCCTTCCGTTCATGCCCAACTGGAAGGAAAATCCGCGGGTGAAGTTATCAAGGTGCCGATCGACGGCGATCGGATTTTTGGCCCTCGAGACGAGTCGCTGGTTTTTACGGATCACGTCGAAAACGTGCCCGAGGAATATCGGCAAGTCGGCACTTCCATTCTCATGGAAAACGACAAAGGCCAGACGCGCAGCTTTCTCGTGACGAGTGTCGATGACGAGACGCTGACAGTGGACGGTAACAATCCGCTTTGCGGCAGGCAGGTCATTTTCACGCTTGAGATACTGACCGTGCGCGACGCAACCGTTGAAGAAGTAAAAGCGGGCGGAGCGATCGGCGCGCAGCCGAATATCGACCCGTCTCTCATGCGACCTGTTTGAATGGCAACCTAATTTCACGGCAAAAGGTGACCTATGAGCGAGCAAAAACCCGTTACCAAAGTTCCTGACGGCCATACGCGCTATTTGACGACGCGCCAGATGAAGCCAAACGAAAAGGGCTTTGTCGGTTACGAAACCGTCTGGGAGCCGTTCCAGAAGGAAACCGAATACAAGACCCCCAAGAAACCGTAGGCTGTCATGCCGAAGCTCGTCGCACCGCATAGTTCCGAACAGGTCAAGCCGCTCTTGCTGCCGGAGCGGGAGCGTGCGGAAGAGCGCAAGCGGGCCGAGAAACTCAAGAAAATTCCGCTCGATTCCCGCGCGGTCTCGGACATCTTCATGCTGGCGATGGGCGCCTATACGCCGCTCGACGGTTTCATGGGGCATGACGATTGGCGCGGCTCGTGCACGGACATGAAGCTCGTCGACGGCATTTTCTGGCCGATCCCGATCACGCTTCCCGTCGCCAAGGAGCTTGCCGACGGTATCGGTGCCGAGGAAGAAGTCGCGCTCGTCGACGGGGAAAGCGGCGAAATTCTCGCCGTGATGGAAGTGCGCGAGAAATACTCGATCGACAGAAAGCTCGAAGCCGAACACGTCTATCGCACCGCCGATCCGAAACACCCGGGTGTCGCCAAAGTTTATGCGCAGGGCGAGATCAATCTCGCGGGCCCCGTGAAGGTGCTGAGCGAGGGCGAATATCCGAAGAAATATCCCGATCTCTATATCCGCCCGGCGGAAGCGCGGGCGATGTTTCAGAAAAAAGGCTGGTCGAAGGTCGCCGCGTTCCAGACGCGCAATCCGATGCACCGGAGCCACGAGCATCTCGCGAAGATCGCGGTCGAGGTGTCGGACGGCATCTTTATTCACCAGGTGCTCGGTAAGTTGAAAGCCGGCGACATTCCCGCCGAGGTGCGCACCAAGGCAATCCAGGCGATGATCGACAATTATTTCCGCCCCAGCACGGTCATCCAGGCGGGCTACCCCATCGAGATGCGTTACGCCGGCCCGCGCGAGGCGCTCCTGCATGCGCTCATCAGGCAGAATTTCGGCTGTTCGCATCTCGTGGTCGGGCGCGACCACGCGGGCGTCGGCAGCTATTACGGGCCGTTCGACTCGCAGCATATTTTCGACGAGCTGTGGAAGGGCGCGCTCCTGACACAACCGCTGAAGATCGACGTCACGTTTTACTGCAAGAAGTGCTACGGCATGGCGACGGCAAAAACCTGCCCGCACGATTCGAAGGAGCACATCTCGATTTCCGGTACGCAGCAGCGCGAGATGCTTTCGAACAATGCGCCGATCCCGCCTGAGTTCAGCCGGCCGGAAGTCGTCGATATTCTGCGAAAATATTACGCGAGCCTGCGAGCGGACGCGAACGCGGCGTCATGATCGTCGCGCAGATTTCCGACACGCATATTGCCTTAGACACGCCCGACGCCGACCGGCGGATCAGCGATTTCAAGCAAACGATCGCGGATATCAACGCGCTTCATACGGCGCCCGACTTGATCGTGCATACGGGCGATATCGTTCACAACGGGCGGCGCGAGGAATACGCGGAAGCCGCCGCTATCCTCGTGGCGGCGAGAGCGCCGGTCTATGTGCTCCCGGGCAATAAGGATCAGCGGGTGAATTTGTACGCGGCCTTTCCGGCGCACAAATATCTCACGCCCGGCGCTCCTTTTATCGATTACGCGATTGAGGACTATCCGGTTCGGCTGATCGGGCTCGATACGTTGAGCGAAGGCAATAACAGAGGCGATTTCGGCCGGGAGCGGATCGAGCGACTAAACAAGCTTGTCGATGCCGAGACGAAGAAGCCGATTGCGATTTTCATGCATCATCCGCCTTTCGAAGTGCCGGTTGGACCCGATCCGCTGAATTTCGTCGCGGCAGAAGCGATGGCAGAGGTTAGCCAGGCGTTGCAGCGTTCAGGGCGCGTCATCGGAATTTTCTGCGGCCACGTTCACAGGCTTACGTCCGGATATGTAGGAAAGATTTCGGCAAAGGTCGTTACTTCGGTTGCGACAACGCTGCGTAAAGGAACATACCCTCCCGAAATGGACGGGCGGCCTATTTATTATCTTCACCATTTCGATCCAAACGGAAGCTTTGCCACGGAAACGAGGGTCGTCGGGCTCGAGTCCGCCATCACGCGTTGAGCGCTAAGGGCGGTGCAGGCGGGCGGCTTCGCGGGTCACGGTGCGGCGCCCGCGCTTGAAGACGGAAAGCACCGGCGGAAGCTCTCGCACCGCTTCGTGCACGGTCTGGCAATCGAGCACGACGATGTCGGCATCGTTGCCTGCCTTCAGGCCGTAGCCGGAGAGATTCATCAGCTGCGCCGCGCGCGACGTAACCATATGAAAGCATTCCGCAATATCGTGCGCGGTGCCGACCTGCGCGACATTGGCGTAGAAATTCGCCATGCGGAGCAGCGAGCAATCGCCGAACGGCGTGAACGGATTGAGCACGTTGTTCGTGGCGAGCGAGCAGTTCACGCCGTGATGCAGAAGCTTGTGTGTGTGCGTCACGCCGCGGGGAACATTATGATCGTGCGCGCGGCCCATGAGATAAATGTCGGTTGAGGGCAGCACGGTGAGCGCGATGCCCGCCGATTGCATGCGCTTGGCGGTGGCGGCGAACTTTCCGGAATCGAGCGCGGACATCTTGCTGACATGGCCGATCGCGACGCGGCCGCCATATTTGAAATCCTCCGCGCGCTTGCAGACATGCAGGAGGTCCATGTTCGACGGATCGAGCGTGAAATCGAGATGCATGTCGATGTCGAGATCGTGCTCGCGCGCGAGCGCGAAGATGCGATCGATCTGGCCGTGCGGATCGCTGTCGGTGTAGGGGCAGGCGCCGATCATGCCGCCGCTTCGGCGCAGCGCCTCCAGCATCAGCTCTTCGGTACCAGAATTGTTGAGCATGCCTTCCTGCGGGAAGACACAGATTTCGAGATCGACCGCCCAGGCATATTCCTTCACGAGCGGCAGCACGCCTTCCAGACCTTTGAGCCCGATACCGGGATCCACCTCGAGCTGCGTACGGATGTGAGTCGTGCCGTTGAGGATGCAGCGCTCGAGCGTGCGCTTGGCGCGCTGATAGACGTCTTCGGCGGTGAATGTCTTCTTTGCTTTCGCGACTTCGCTGATCGCTTCGTCGAGATCGCCCTTCACCGCGTGACAGCGGTCGAGGATGCAGGACTTGTCGAGATGAAGATGCGTCTCGACAAAGCCCGCGCAGACGAGGCGGCCGCCAAGGTCGATCTTCTCGGCGTCGGCGGAAAGCGCGCTTTCGATCGCGGCGATCTTACTCTTCGCAATGCCGATATCGACGGTCCGGTCCGGTTGGCCGGGGAGCCGTGCGTTGCGAAGAACGATGTCCATGCGCTTATGCGTTCGAAACTTCGCCGAGATAAGCCTTTTGCAGCGACAGATCCTGCGAGAAGTCGCGGGCAGGGCCGCTCTGCACGACGGCGCCCGACTGCAGGATATAGGCGCGGTCGGCGACCGACAATGCAAGGCCCGCCATCTGATCGACCAGCAGGATCGTGATGCCCTGATCGCGCACTTCGGCGAGGATCGAGTAAAGGTTTTCGATCAGCGCCGGGGCAAGGCCGAGCGAGGGCTCATCCAGCATCAATACTTTCGGCTTCGCCACGAGGCCGCGGGCGATCGCGAGCATCTGCTGCTCGCCGCCGGAGAGAAGACCCGCGCGCTGGTTCGCGCGCTCCCGCAGGCGCGGGAAGCGCGTCAGCATCCGCTCGACATCCGCTTCGAGCTCCGCCGCCGGGCGGGAGAAGCCGCCGAGCCTGATATTGTCGACAACGCTCAGCTCCGGAAACACCTGGCGGCCTTCGGGCACGAGCACGAGGCCGTGCTTTGCGACATTGTGCGCAACAAACCCTTCGATCCGCTCGCCATTCAACTGCACTTCGCCGCGAACGGGGCGATGCAAGCCGCTGAGCGCACGCATCAAGGTGGATTTGCCGGCGCCGTTCGCGCCCAGCACGCAGACAAGTTCGCCTTCATTGACGATGAGGTCGACCCCGTGCAGGGCGGCGACCGCGCCATAGCTCGCCGCGAGATTCTTGACGGTGACAACGGTTTCGCGGCCGCCGCCGAGCGGTTTTACGCGTCCGCGGTCATGGACCGTACCTTCGCCGAGATAGGCTTTCAGCACCTGCTCGTTGCGGCGCACTTTCTCGGGCGCGCCGTCGGCGATCTTCGTGCCGGCGTCGAGAACGACGATATGGTCGGAAATTCCCATCACGAGTTCCATGTCGTGTTCGACAAGGATGACCGCGATATTCAGCGCCGCGATCTGCCGCAGCAGGGCGCCGAGCGCCTTGCTATCCTTTGCGCTCAAACCGGCGGCAGGCTCGTCGAGCATGAGCACCGAGGGGCGCGTCGCGAGCGCGCGCGCGATTTCCACGAGCCTTTTATCGACATGCGCGAGCGCCGCCGCCTTGCGGTCGACGGGACCGGTGTAGCCGACAAAGGCGAGTAGGCTCTCCGCCAGGCGGCGCTCATCGGTATCGCTCTTGGCGTTGCGGCGGCCGAGGCGGCCTTTGCGGAAGGCGATCAGGATGTTGTCGATGACCGACATTTGCCCGAACAACTGCGTCGTTTGATACGTGCGGGCGATGCCGGCCTGCGCGACGGCGTGCGAAGGCGAGCCCGCGACTTCCTGTGCGCCAATGGCGATGGAGCCGGCTGAAGGCTTGTAGAAGCCGCAGACGAGATTGAGCGCGGTCGTCTTTCCGGCGCCGTTCGGCCCGATGACGCTCGTGACCTTGCCGGCCTCGGCCTCGAACGCGAGGTCGGTCACGGCGCGAATGCCGCCGAAGGTGATCGAGAGGCCATGCACCTTGAGCCTTTCGGCGTCGGAGCGGGAAAGAAAGGCGGGAATGGATTCTGACGGATGCGCCGCGGCGCCATCGCTGTGTTTCTTGAAGAAGCGCTCAACCAAACCGACGATCCCGCCGGGCGCGAGCCGCAGCACCAGCAGAAGCAGAACGCCGACGAACAGCAGGCGATATTCCGCGAGGAACGACAGGACTTCCGGCAGCAAGACGACGACAATCGCGCCGAGAAGCGGCCCGAGCGTGCGGTCGGCGCCGCCGATCATCACCACCAGGAGGAACAGGATCGATTGGAAGAATGGGAAGGATTCCGGGCTGATAAAGCCGGTCATTGCGGCAAAGACGCCGCCCGCGAGCCCCGCCATCATCGCCGAGAGCACGAAGGCCGCGACTCGCACCAAGACCGGGTTGAGGCCGATCGACTGCCCCGCGACTTCCGAGTCGCGGATCGCGCGCATCGCCTGACCCCAGGCGTTTTGGCTGAGCCAGGCAAAAAAAGCGAGCGAGGCGATCGCGAGAAAGAGGATTAGAAACGCGGTCGCCCGCTCGCTGAACTCGAAACCGAAAAAGCTCGGCTG
>Ga0070679_100007582_pt1 | contig 10152 bp, 10 predicted proteins | sample KBSC63BmetaG_FD_65652 | JGI IMG/M metagenome (GOLD analysis project Ga0070679, IMG submission 65652) | Corn rhizosphere microbial communities from Kellogg Biological Station, Michigan, USA - KBS C6-3B metaG | ecosystem: Host-associated > Plants > Roots > Rhizosphere | place: USA: Michigan... | reverse complement strand
AGGTGCGACGGCAGCACCTTGATCGCGACGTCGCGGTCGAGCTGGACATCGCGCGCGAGGTAGACGATGCCCATCCCGCCGCAGCCGAGCTCACGTTGGAGCGAGTACTGTCCGGCGAGTGCGGCCTGGAAATCGAGAAATTCGCGCGAAGGCTGGGGCATTCTGATATTACGAACGGACGGAGGATACGTTTCCAGCCGGGCTCAGGCGCCGGTTCCCACGCTTCGAATGGATTGGATGACGACAGACGCCGGAAACACGCAGGCTGACAGGGCCAGCGAAGCTGGCCCGCAGGGGCTCGAAGCCACTGGGGTGTCCGTGTCGCTGACAGCCGGCGACCTGCCCAGATCGGTCGCCTGGTACACGGCAGCGCTTGGCTTCACCGTCGAGCGCGAGTTCGAGCGCGACGGCGTGAAGTTCGCCGCGCGACTGCGGGCCGGCTCGATCGCGATTCTGGTGACCCAGGACAACGGCAGCCGCGGCGGAGAGCGGGTGAAGGGTGAGGGTTTCTCGATCCAGTTCACCACGCGTCAGAACATCGACGCGCTGGCCGCGCGCGCGAAGGAGGCCGGGGCGACGCTGGATTCGGAGCCCGCCGATGCGTGGGGCGCGCGGGTATTCCGGCTGCGGGATCCGGACGGGTTCAAGCTGGTGATTTCGTCGGAGCGGTGACGACGTTGCGCAGCGCGACGGCGCGGGCCTGGTATGGCGCGGCCGTCGACAAATTTCTGCGCGACGATCCCGAGACCGTCATCGGGACGCTCGTCCAACGCGCTCCCGTGAGCACGGATGCCGAGCAGGTGGCGGCGTGGCGAGAGGAGATCGCCATTCTGCGCGAGGCATTGGATGGCCTCGATGGCGAGCTCCTTCTCGAATACTCCATTCCGCGCGTAGGCACTCGAGCGGACGCCGTGTATGTGTCGCCCCAGGCGGTTGTGGTGATCGAGTTCAAGGTCGGCGCGAACGTGTTCACACGCGCCGCCCGTGATCAGGTGTGGGACTATGCCCTCGATCTGAAGAATTTTCATGAAGGCTCGCACATTCCGCCAATCGTGCCCGTGCTTGTCGCGACAGCGACATCGGGCGTTCACGACCCGCTGACACGCGATACGGACGGGGTGTACAAGCCGGCGTGTGCCTCGCCTGGCGAGTTGCGAGCCCTGATTCGCCGGGTTGTGGCCGACTCGAGCGAACACGTGATCCGCGTGGCCGAATGGGCGCGTGCGCCCTATCGGCCGACGCCGACGATTATCGAGGCGGCCCGCGCGCTGTACGCCCGGCATTCGGTGGCGGAAATTGCCCGCAACGATGCGGGGGCGCGGAACCTGTCGGTCACGACCGAGCGCCTCGAACAAGTCATCGAACACGCGCGAACGAATCGCGAAAAGGTCGTCTGCTTCGTGACCGGAGTTCCGGGAGCCGGCAAGACACTCGTAGGGCTGAACATCGCCACACAGCATCGAGCAACGGAGTCGGAGTCCGAACCCGCCGTGTTCCTTTCCGGCAATGGCCCACTGGTCGCCGTGCTCCGAGCCGCGCTCGTGCGGAGCGAGCGCGAACAGCGGCGGGCGCGTCGAGGCACGCGTGCGAGCCTGGAGCTCGGCACTTCGGTGAAGGCGTTCATCCAGAACGTGCATCACTTTCGGGACGAAGCGCTGGCCAGCGCGAAGCCACCCGCCGAACACATAGCGATCTTCGATGAAGCCCAGCGCGCCTGGAATCAGGAGCAGACAGAACGCTTCATGCGCCGGCGCAAAGGGCTGGCCGAATTCAAGCAGTCCGAGCCCGAGTTCCTGCTGAGATACATGGACCGGCATGACGACTGGGCGGTCGTTGTCTGCCTCGTCGGCGGCGGCCAGGAGATTCACACAGGCGAAGCTGGCATTGGCGCATGGCTCACGGCGATCCGCGATCATTTGCCCAATTGGCGGGCCGTAATTTCGACTCGGCTCACCGACGCCGAGTACGAGGGCGGCAATCTCCAGCAGGCCGTGCAGGGAATTTCCGGCGTCGTTGGAGACGATGATCTGCACCTCGGCGTCTCCATGCGTTCGTTCCGAGCCGAGAACGTGTCGGCATTTGTCAAAGCCATGCTCGATTCGGACGAGTTAGCGGCGCGCGACACGCTCGCGACTGTGAGCGACAGGTATCCGATGGCGCTCACCCGGGACTTGGCGACGGCGAAGCGATGGTTGCGCGACCGGGCGCGGGGGACTGAACGAATCGGCGTCGTCGCATCGTCAAAGGCTATGCGGCTCAAGGCGGTCTGCCTCGATGTGCGGGTCGACATAGATCCGGTGCACTGGTTCCTCGACGGACCCGACGATGTTCGTTCCAGCTATTATCTCGAGGACGTGGCCACCGAGTTCCAGATCCAGGGTCTGGAGATAGACTGGGCCTGCGTAGCGTGGGACGGGGATCTGCGGCGGAACGCTCGCGGGTGGAGCTACCACGATTTCCGCGGCTCACGCTGGAACCGGGTTCACAGCGTCGCCCACCGGCAGTACATGCTCAATGCCTACCGGGTGCTGCTCACGCGTGCTCGACAGGGTATGATCCTGTTCGTCCCGAAGGGCGACGGCGACGATCACACGCGTCTGCCTGCGTTCTATGACGAAAGCTTCGAGTATCTGCGAGGGCTGGGGTTGCCAGTCGTCGCGTAGATGGCTGTATAGCGCCGACCACACACCAGGAGAAAGGATCGTGGCCACCAAGCACACGCGCACATCTCAGCGAGACACGCCGCTCGGTTGGGTGATCGGCGTCGTCATCGTCGCGATCGTCGCCACCGTCGTCTTTGCCATGGCGCATCGCCGGAAAGTCGAGCGCGAGTCGGCGCTCGCTTCGGGCGGAGCGCCCCCGGCTGCGCAGCCAGTGCCCGCCGAGATCATGACGGCGTTGACCACAGTGCCCGATTCGTCGTGGGCGCGCGCGGGCACCGAGGACGCCACGGTGCCCACCTTCGTGGGCGACAGCGACTCGGCCAACGGCAAGCCAGTGGTGCTCTATATAGGTGCCGGCTATTGCCCGTACTGCGCCGCCGCGCGGTGGTCCATGGTCGCCGCGCTCGCGCGATTCGGCACCTTCACAGGACTTTCCCTCAGCAACTCGTCGCCCACGGACGTCTTCCCCAATTCGCCGACGTTCTCTTTCTACAAGAGCACGTACACGAGCGACTACATCGAATTTCAGCCCGTCGAAGAAGCAGGGGACACGCAGGGGCCTGACGGGCGCTACTCCAAGCTCGAGACTCCAACTCCAGCGCAGCAGGCATTCATAGAGAAGTATGACGCGCCGCCGTATGTGCCGGCGGCGGGCGCGGGCGGCATTCCGTTCGTGCTCGTGGGCGGCAAATACATGTGGAGCGGCTCGCCCTTCAACCCGGGCGTGCTGTCGGGCAAATCACAGGGCGCGATCGCGAGCACGCTCGCCTCAGGCACCGACAACTCCTCACAACCCATCCTGAGCAACGCGAACGAGATGTCGGCGGCCATCTGCGCCGTGGATGGTGGGAAGCCGGCCAACGTCTGCTCCTCGCCGGCGGTTCAGCAGGCCATTCAGAAGCTGCCCACGAAGAAGCCGTGATCGAACGCCGCACGGCGGACAGCCTCACGGCGGCGCTCGCGGCCGTCGGCCTGCTGATCGCCGGGTATCTGACAGCGCTGCACTACTACTCGAGCGTTCCGCTCGTGTGCAGCGCGGGATCGTTGGTGAATTGCGAGACGGTCCTCACCAGCCCATCGGCCACTGTGGCGGGCCTGCCGGTGGCTGTGTGGGGGCTCGTCTGGTTCGGCGTCGCGGTGACGCTGAGTGCGATCGTGCTGGTTCGCGATGGTGTCGGCGGCGGCGGAGTCCGCACAGCGCTGCTCGCGTGGACTGTCGCCGCGACCGTCGGAGTGCTCTACCTGGTGTACCAGGAAGTCGGTGTCATCGGCAAGATCTGCCTGTGGTGCACTGCCTTGCACGCCATCATTCTGGCGATGCTGATCCTGGAATCGGCGACGTATTCGGAGTATCGGCGTTCGCCAGCGCGGTGATCTCGAACGACCGCACGCGCGCCGCAAAATCATGGATCTGCGCGGAGAGCATGAACTCGTCCGCGCCCGTCCGCTCCGCGAAGGCGCGGAGTCCGGCCGCGACCGTCGCGCGTGAGCCAACGACGGTGCAGGACAGTATTTCCTGGAGCATCGCGTGCTCCATGGGCGTCATGTCCTTCTCGAACTCGCGCGACGGAGCCGCGAGCTGCGTCGGCCGCCCACGTCGCAGGTTGAGAAACGTCGTCTGCATGGACGTGAAGAGCCACCGAGCTTCCTCATCGCTCTCGGCGGCGAACGCGTTGAGTCCGAGCATCAGGTGGGATGTCTCCAGGTGCTTCGATGGCTGGAACTCCGAGCGATAGACATCGATCGCCTGCATGAGCGCCGCGGGCGCGAAGTGTGACGCGAACGCGAAAGGCAAACCCATCGCCGCCGCGAGATGTGCGCCGAAAAGGCTCGATCCCAGAATCCAGACGGGCACGTTGGACCCGCCGCCCGGCACGGCGCGCACCAGCTGGCCCGACGCGGGCGGCTCGAGATACGCGATCAGTTCAGCTACGTCGTAGGGAAACGCGTCGGCCGCGGCATTCGTTCTGCGCAGCGCGCGCATGGTCGGTTGGTCCGATCCGGGAGCCCGGCCGAGCCCCAGGTCGATGCGCCCCGGGAACAGCGCGGCCAGTGTGCCGAACTGCTCCGCGATCACCAGCGGGGAATGGTTCGGCAACATGATGCCGCCGGCGCCGACGCGGATCGTGGTCGTACCGGCGGCGACGTGGCCGATGACCACCGACGTCGCCGCACTCGCGATTCCGGCCATGCCGTGATGTTCGGCGAGCCAGAATCGCCTGTAGCCAAGGCTCTCGGCGGCCTGAGCGAGTTGGCGCGCGTTGTCGAGCGCCTGCCTGACGGAGCTGCCCTGGGTGATCGGGGCGAGGTCGAGAACCGAAAGGGGGATCATGCGGCCCGGTAAATCATGTAACAAAGATCGTCGACCAGCGCGGCAACTGTTGGCGCCCAGAGTCGCGTCGGTACCTGAGCTGGCACTCGCGCGGGTGCCGGTCGAGCGGCGGCGGGTACCGGATTAGGCGAGCCGATTGGATGTCTCGAGTGGGCTATCGGCCGGGTGCGTAAATTCACCCAATCGCCTTCGGTCGTGGGAAGCCAGGCCCCGCACTCCGGCTCGGGAGAGCAACGCCGATCTGGACGCAGCAGGTAAACCCATTGACGGGCTCCCGCCTCGTCTGCCAGCTTCGGTCTCGTGACGACCCCTCCGGCGAAGCCATTCATCTACCACATCACCCATGTTGACAACCTGCCGGCTATTCTGGCTGACAGAGCGTTGCTGTGTGATGCCAAGATTGTGGCACGGGGAGGGCCAGCGGCGACGATCGGGTTTTCTCACATTAAGCAGCGCAGGCTGACCCTTCCGGTGGGTTGCCATCCCGGGACAAGTGTCGGTGATTATGTCCCGTTTTACTTCTGCCCCCGCTCCGTAATGCTGTACGTGATTCATCGGGGAGGTCAGGGCGATCTGACCTATCGAGGGGGGCAGGAGCCGGTTCTGCACCTCGAAGCTGACCTCGAGCAGGCAATCTCTTGGGCGCGGGGGGTCGGGAACCGTTGGGCGTTTACCAAGTCGAACGCCGGTGCGTACTATTCCGATTCGTGGTGCGACACTAGTGCTCTAAGCCAAGTTAATTGGGAGGCTGTGGCGGCTCGGCAGTGGAGTGCGCCTGAAGTCAAAGAGGCCAAACAGGCGGAGTTCCTCGTCCACGAGAGCTTCCCTTGGCATTTGCTGGCCCGGGTCGGCGTTCGAACGATGCAAATGCAGGAGCGGGTCGAGACGTTACTTGAGCAGGCAGGTCTCGCAACGCCGGTGCAAGTGCGGACCGAGTGGTATTACTGATCTACCATATTAGCCGATGATTGAGTTCAAGCGCGGCGATTTACTCGCAAGCGACAGTGAAGCGATCGTGAATACGGTGAATTGCGTTGGGGTAATGGGGCGTGGAATCGCGCTTCAGATGAAAAACGCCTTCCCAGCGAATTATCGCGCGTACGCCCAAGCCTGTGAGCGACATGAAGTCGAGCCAGGCCGGATGTTCGTTTATGAAACTGGTGAACTCGGCAATCCGCGCTACATCATCAATTTCCCGACCAAGCGGCATTGGAAGGGCCGAAGCCGCCTTGCTGATATCCAAGCTGGCCTTGTAGCACTGGTGGCTGAAGTCAGTCAGCGCGGAATTACCTCGGTGTCACTGCCGCCGCTCGGGTGTGGGTTGGGAGGGCTGGATTGGCGAGATGTGCGCCCGCTCATCGAGGACGCGTTCCAAGAGCTGCCCGATGTTCGGGTGACCGTTTTTGAGCCGGCAGGTGCTCCTGACGCCCAGTCAATGCCGCGCAACAGCGTCGTTCCAAGAATGACGGCTGGCCGGGCGGCGCTCGTCGGCCTGATGGATCGGTACCTCGCCGGCTTGATGGATCCGTTCGTGTCTTTGCTTGAGGTCCACAAGCTGATGTACCTCCTCCAAGAGGCCGGGGAGCCGTTGAGGCTGCGATATACCAAGGGGACTTACGGACCCTATGCGACGAACCTGCGCCAAGTCCTCTTGCGCATTGAAGGCCACCTAGTGTCCGGCTACGGCGACGGGGGCGACAGTCCACTCAAACAGCTTGAACTGGTTCCGGGCGCAAATTGCGATGCCTCAGCGTTCCTGGAGCACCACCCGACTACCCGAGCAAGGTTCAGTCGCGTCGCAGACCTTGTCGACGGCTTCGAGACGGCTTTCGGGCTCGAATTGCTTACGACCGTCCATTGGGTTGCAACCCGCGAGCGCCCATCGACTGCAACGGCCTTAGTCGACGCAGTGCACTCCTGGGGGGACCGGAAGCGTGGCTTCAGCCAAGCGCAGATTGAGCTGGCCTTTCGTGTGCTCAAGAAGAAGGGGTGGCTTGGCACAGTCGATCCTGAGCCCGCGAAGGCCTGACCGTCTGCAACTGAGTTTGTACGGCATCTAAGTCGCCTCGAGCGCTCTGGCCAGGGGCGGTTGCGTCTGGGATCCGAGGTTGCTGATGACCACGGCGGCATTGCGCTTGAGACCGCGGAGTTTTGCCCGTTTCATCGGAGACTTCCTGAGCGCTCCGCTGAACTCTTCCTGGGACATCTCCGATAGGTCGCGCGCCAGGCTGACCGCATCCTTTCCGGCGATGACAGCCCTGGCCGCGTACGGCGAGTCCGCCGGCAGCTCGCGCGCGAACCGAACGTTCCACGGACACACGTCCTGACACACGTCGCACCCGTATAGATGCTCGCCGATCCCGGCATGGAATTCAGCCGGGATCCGGCCCTTGTTCTCGATGGTCAGATACGAGATGCACCGCGCTGCATCGAGCACGCGGGGCGACGTGAAAGCGCCAGTCGGGCACGCGTCCAGACACCGGGTGCACGTTCCGCATCGGTCCGCCTCGAACGGCGCGTCGGGCGTGAGCTCGAGATCGAGCAGCAGCGAGCCGATGAAGAAGAAAGATCCGAGCGTCGGGTTCACGAGATTCGTGTTCTTCCCGAACCAGCCGAGGCCCGCGCGCCGCGCGAGATCGCGCTCGAGAATCGGTCCCGTGTCCACGTACGCCTTGCCGGCGATCGGCCGGCCGACCGCCTCATCGACACGCCGATGCAGCTCGCGTAGCCGACCCACCATCACGTCGTGGTAGTCGTCGCCGCGCGCATACCGGGCTACGGGTCCGCTCGGTTCGCGGCCGCCGTAATTCATCCCAACGACGATCGCGCTCCTGGCACCCTCGAAGGGGAGGCGCGTGTCGCGACGCTTGTCAGCGCCCCGCGCTATGTACGCCATGTCGGCCGCGTATCCCGACACGAGCCACTCGTCCATCGCGGCCGCCGTCTCCACTTCGCCGAGCGTCGCAATGCCGACCAGGTCGAAGCCGAGCGCGTAGGCGTGCGCCTTGATCAGCCGTTCAAGACGGCGTTCAAGAGGGTCAGAGTCACTTGAAATTTCGCTGCCAACTCGCCGGGCAGAATCAAGCGACTCTGACCCTCTTGAAATTCGAGGGGCGTTTTCCCCGGGCCGATCAAAGGAGTCTGACCCCGTCACTGGTTCCGCGCCGCCCAGCGCGCGTACCGGGCCACCTCATCGGCGTTCGGCACGTGGGCCTCGTCGCCGTAGGCGGTGTACATCCGCCAGCGGATGTAGTCGCGAGCCGGGAGCGGCACGAAGGGAAAGCGGTGCCACCAGCCGCGCGCGCGAAAGCGCCAGCCTACCTTGAGCAGGTCGGCCGCGAGGCGCGGCTCACGGGCCGCGCGGCCGGCAAGACTGAGTGTCAGACGAGTCCACGACATAGTTGGCCGGCACGGGCCGGCGCTGAAATCTGAACCTGAGGCAGATGCTCTACCAAATCATTTCCGTGGCGGGCGCGATCCTGATCCTGCTCGCCTACGCCGGCAATCAGCGGGGCTGGATGGATCGGCAGCGGCCCGCGTACAACCTGCTCAATCTCGTCGGCTCGGGGCTGCTGGCCTGGGTCGCGATCATGGATCGCCGCGTCGGCTTCATCTTCCTCGAGACCGCTTGGGCAATCCTCTCGATTCCCCCACTGCTGTCGCGCGGCCCCAAGCGCCCAACGGCGACCTGACACCGCGACCGGCCGCCGTTACGCCGCCGCCCAGAATGAAGCGCCATCCAGCCCCGGCGGAACGCTGAGGCCGAGCGCCGCCAGCGCGCTCGGCATCACGTCCACCGTGCGTCGAGGCACGGCCGACACAGGGCGATCGATGAGCAGCGGGACGAGCATGTGGTCGCGGTGCAGCGCGCCGTGCGAGCTCACGTGCGGAATCGGCTCGTAGCGAGACCTGAAATCCCAGTCGCGCGTGGCCGAGAGAATGATGTCGCCCGAGCGTGACGCCAGCGCGACCTGCGCGATCTGCACCAGGCTGTCCGGGTAGTCGGTCGTCGCCGCCCGATCGTAAGCCTCGTCCGCGGACAGCGCCGAGAGATCCGCGCCGAAGCCGAGTGGATCCCCCGACAGCCGCTCGTAGGAGAAACGGTCGTCCATCTGCCGCACGCGCGCGCTGCCGCGATCCCGCGTGTGGACGATGGCCCCATCGCGGGTCGGCTCGATCGCGAGGTCCACCGAAGGACGCCGCACGAGCTGATCGAGCAGCGTGGTCCAGCGGCCGCCCATCTCGCGGAACGGCCGACGCTCGCGCCGCTGCACGTCGCAGTACACGTGCGCCATCGCGTTGCCACTCACCATCACAGCCACCTCGGCGCCCGCGCGCACCACCCAGGGATGCGCCACCACGCGAAAGCCCATCGCGCCAATCTCGCGCTCGAGGTCGTCGTGGTTGCTCACAGGCGAGTGTCCGTGATCGCTCGTGACCCAGATGCTCAACGCGTCGCGCGTTCCACGCTCCTCGGCGTCGCTCACGAGACGTGCCACGACCGAGTCCACGATGCGCAGGCCCTCCATGACGAGCGGCGAATCGTGTCCCGCGGCGTGTGACACCTTGTCCACGGCGGCGAACGCGGCGAACACGAATTCCGGCTGCTCGTCGCGCACGCGGTCGCAGAGCTCCGCGCCCGTGTCGCGGTCCACCTGGAGCCACCGGCCGACGTCGCCTGTGAAGTGCGTGCGTGCGATGCGGAGCGCCAGCCGTGGCGTGATGCGTCCCACTCGACGCGCGCGCGGCAGTCCCCGCTCGACGATGGGAAACGCGCCCATGCTTCGGGAGCACATTTCCCATATGGTCGGCGCGGCCGCGTCTATGTCGCGATTGAGCGCCGGCATCTGATAGCCGACGTAGCTGCGCGCGTTGCCCGGAAAGCCGCACGCCTCGCGGCTTCTATCGTACCAGCGCAGTCCCGGAACGCCCAGCGGCGCCGGGAAACGTCCCATCATGAACGGGGTGTACGCCGGGCCCGTGACTGAGGGAAAGCAGGTGGTGACCGTGTGCAGCGCGCCACGCGCCCGGAGGGCCGCGAGCGCGGGGAGCGCGCCCGAGTCCATCGCGGCGCCGAGCGTGTCGGGGCGCGCGCCATCTGCCAATAGAACAACGACGGGCAACTGAGACTGCCTGGATGAATGGTGGGGGGGGGGG